>Ga0081455_10004426_pt1 | contig 15769 bp, 16 predicted proteins | sample TabmetS3T2R1_FD_70207 | JGI IMG/M metagenome (GOLD analysis project Ga0081455, IMG submission 70207) | Tabebuia heterophylla rhizosphere microbial communities from the University of Puerto Rico - S3T2R1 | ecosystem: Host-associated > Plants > Roots > Rhizosphere ... | reverse complement strand
CCACGATCGGGGTGGCGATGATCTCCGGCTCGTCGTACGGGTGCTCCTGGGCCAGGCCCGCGACCAGATCCTCGTACCGGTCCGCCGCGGTCTTGAACAGCACCTGCCACTCCTGCACCGACTGCAGGGCGTCCTCCCACCAGAACGTGCTGCTCACCGGCCCGATCACCTGCGCGCAGGCCGCCAGCCGCGCCTCCACCGCGCCGCGGGCCAGCCGGTCGGCGTCGTCCCGGTCCTCGACCGTCGTCATCACCTGCACGAATCCGTCCACGCCGCAGAACGTACCGGTCAGCCGGCCAGGGTAGTCACGTCCAGGGTGCGGGTGATGGTCACGGCGCTGGCCAGCCGGCGGTCGTGGGTGACCAGGAGCAGGGTGCCCTGGTAGCTGGCCAGGGCCTGCTCCAGCTGCTCGATCGCGGGCAGGTCCAGGTGGTTGGTCGGCTCGTCCAGCACCAGCACGTTCGAGCCGCGGGCCTGGAACAGCGCCAGACCGGCACGGGTACGCTCGCCCGGCGACAGCGTGCCGGCCGGCCGCAGCACCTCCTCGGCGCCGACCCGGAACTTCGCCAGCAGCGTCCGGGCCTCCGGTGTGGACAGTCCGGTCAGGCCGCGGAAGATCTCCAGCACCGGCTCGGACCCGGCGAACACCTCGCGTGCCTGCGACATCTCGCCGATCACCACCCCCGGACCGGTGTACGCCTCGCCGGCCACCAGCGGGATGCGGCCGAGCAGCGCCCCGATGAGCGTCGACTTGCCGGACCCGTTCGGCCCGAGCAGGCGGACCCGGTCGCCGGCGGTGATGGTGAGGTTGACCGGCCCGAGGCGGACCTCGCCGCGCTCCACCACTGCCTCGCGCAGGCCGAACACGACCGCGCTGCCCCGCTCGGCCGCCGCGATCGACAGCCGCAGCTCCCAGGGCGTACGCGGCTCGTCCACGACCTCCAGCCGCTCCACCGCGCGCTCGGCCGCCGCCCCCTTGGCGCCGGTCCGCTGCGAGCGCTGCACCTCCCGGAAGCGGATGTTCTTGTCCGGCTCCTTCGCCGGGTTGGCGGCCCGGCGCGCCCCGCTGCGGGCCCACTCCTTCATCCGGCGCGCCCGCTCCACCAGCGCGTCCCGCTCGGTCGCGTACTCCGCGTACTCCTGTTCGGCCCGCGCCCGCGCCGCCGCCCGCTCGGCCAGGTAGCCCGCCCAGCCGCCGCCGTACTCCGCCGCGGTGTGGGTGAACTCGTCGATCTCCACCACGCGGGTGGCCACCCGGGCGCAGAACTCGCGGTCGTGCGAGACCACCACCAGCCCGCCGCGGAACCCGGCGACCAGCTCCTCCAGCGCGGCCAGGCCCGGCAGGTCGAGGTCGTTGGTCGGCTCGTCCAGGAGCAGCACGTCGGCGCGGGTGAGCAGCACCGCGGCCAGCCGCAGCCGGGCCGCCTGCCCACCGGACAGCTCGGCGGCGCCGCGCGGCGGCACGGCCAAGCCGAGCCGGTCGGTCACCGCCTCGACCCGCTCGGCGAAGTCGGCCGCGCCCGCCGCGAGCCAGGCCTCCAACGCGGCCGCGTACCGGCCGTCCGCTCCGGCCGCGCCCGCGGCCAGGGCGGCGGTGCTCGCGTCCAGCTCGGCCTGCACCGCGGCCACGCCGGTCCGCCGCGCCAGGTAGGCGGGCAGCCGCTCCCCGTCGCGTACGTCCGGCTCCTGCGGGACGTACACCACCGACGCGGTCGCCGGCCGACGCCGTACCGACCCCTCCTCGGGGGCCAGCTCGCCGGCCAGGACGCGCAGCAGCGTGGTCTTGCCCACCCCGTTCGGACCGACCACGACCACCCGGTCACCCGGGGCGACGGTGAGGCTGACCTTGTGCAGGATGGTCGCCGCACCCCGGCTGACCGCGACTTCCCTGGCGGCCAGTGACGCGGACATGGGCCCCAGTCTCCGTCCCGCGCGGGCGTGCGGCCAACCAATATCGGGACCGTCACGAGTTGGCATCGACCCGGCCGGCGGGGTACGCGGAGCGGGGATGCTGTCCGGGGGAGGTGGAGCCGCGGTGCGATCGGCAGTGCACGAGTCAGCTGCCGCCGTCGGCGCTCCGCCCGCGGCGCCGCCGGCCAGCGCGCCCGGGACCCGGTCCCGCCGGCGCCGGACCTCCGGCGGCACGATCCTGCTGCCGCCCTGGACCCGGGCGCCGCTGCGCTCGTTCCGGCATCCGGCCGTCCTGCTGGCGGTCGCCGCCGCGGCCGCGATCCTCACCTGCGCCAGCTCCTCGGCCGCCTGGTTCCTGTCCTCGGCGTCCTCGGCCTCGCTGCACACGATGATCGCCGGGCAGTGCCCCACCTTCGGCTACCCGCAGGTGATCCTGCACGGCGCCGGCGGTGACGGCGCGCAGCTGGACGGCGCGGCGCGGGCGGCGTTCACGCGAGCCGGGCTGCCGGCTCCCGGGCGTACCGAGATCGGGGTGGCGACGGTCCCGGCGGGCAGCGGTACGGCCGCCGGCGCGGTCCGGATGTGGTACGGCGACGGGGCGCTGGCCAACATCACCCCGCTGCGGTCGGCCGGCGGCAGCGGCGTGTGGCTGAGCGAGGACGCCGCCAGCCAGCTCCGCGTCCAGCCGGGCGGCACGGTCGCGCTGGGTGACAGCCGGTCCAGGGTCGCCGGGATCTACCGCAACCTGTACGACGAGCCGGTACGCCCCTACTGGTGCCCGTACACGCGGCTGTTCCTGAACCTCAGCTTCGCCAACAGCCCGCCGCCGCCGCTGGCCATCGCCACCGACCCGCAGGTGCTGGCCGCGGCGACCAGCGGCACCGAGACCTACAACGTGCCGCACCCGGTGGACACCCGGTGGACCGCGGCCGTGGACGCCCCGCACCTGACCGTGACCGGCGCGCGCGGGGTGGTGGCCGCGCAGGACCGGGCGGCGGCCGCGATCCAGGACGAGGCGGGCGCGGAGCTCGTCGTCGAGTCGAACCCGAACCTGCGCGACTTCGCCGACCAGGCGGTCCGCATCCGGGACGGGCTGCGCGGCCCGGTGTTCCCGATCGCGCTGGGCGGCACGCTGCTGGCGCTGCTGCTGGTCGGCGCGGCCGGGTCGTACTGGGTGGACCGGCGGCTGCCGGAGGTACGGCTGCTCGCGGCGCGCGGCGTCGGGCCTGGCGGCCTGGCCGCGCTGGCCGCCCTGGAGCTGGCCGTGCCGGCGGTGCTGGGCGCGGCGGCCGGGTTGGGTCTGGCGTACGGGCTGGTCCGCTGGCTCGGGCCGGCGCCGGAGCTGGATTCCTGGGCGCCGAGGTTCGCGATCCTGACCAGCCTGGCCGCGCTGGTCGCCGGCATCGCGCTGCTGGCCGCGGTGGCGGGGCTGCGGGCGCGGAACACCGTCGAGCGGCCGGTCGGGGCGCGGCGCCGCTGGCCGGCCCTGGTGCCGTGGGAGCTTGCCGTGCTCGGCGCCGCCTCCCTGTCGTACCAGGCGTTGCGGCGCGGCGAGGGGGTCCGGCTGGACCACAACGTCGCCCAGGTCAACCTGCTGCTGGTGGCCTTCCCGCTGCTGTTCCTGGCCGGCTCGGCGGTCCTGCTGGTACGCCTGCTTACCCTGCTGCTGCCGCTGGTCCGGCGCGCCTCGGAGCGGGCCGGCCCGGCGGTCTACCTGGCCGCGCGCCGGGTGGTGTCCGCGCCGCTGGTGAGCGCCACCGTGCTCGCCGTGATGAGCATGCCGATCGGGGTGCTGGTCTACTCTGGCGCCGTCACGCAGACCACGGCGTACCTGCTCGATGCGAAGACGCGCGTGTTCACCGGCGGCGTGGTGTCCCTCCAGTCGACCGACCTGCCGGGAAGCAGCGCGGCGGACCGGGCGGCGCTGGACCGCGTCGGCGCGACCGTGCTGCGCTACGAGGACGCCCGGGTGGCCGGCGCGCGGGTGACCGTGCTGGCGGTCAACCCGGACACCTTCGCCCGCTACGCCTTCTGGGACGACCGGTTCGCTGCCGGCTCCTCCCTACCAACCCTGCTGGATCTGCTGCGCCACAAGGGATCCGGCGGCTCGGTCCCCGCGGTCGCGGTGCGCGCGGCACCCGGACCGGTCCGTACCGAGCTGGGCAAGCGGACACTCACCCTGGACGTCGTCCGGGTCGTGTCGGTGCTGCCCGGCCAGCGCGCGGTCGACCCGCTGTACCTGGTGGATGCCAGCGTGCTCGGCCCGGTCGACCAGACGGCGCAGCGGTTCACCGAGGTGTGGGCCGAGGACCAGGCGGCGGCGCTGGCCGCGATGAGCGCGCAGGGCATGCACCTGTTCACCGTCTCCACCGACAGCCAGGTCCGCAACGTGGCCAACTTCCTCGGCGTCACCTGGGCCTTCGGCTACCTGGAGGCGCTGGCCGCGCTGGTGGGGCTGGTCGCGGTCGGTGGCCTGCTGCTGTACCTGGAGACGCGGCAGCGGACCCGGGTGGCCGGCTACGCGCTGGCCCGCCGGATGGGGCTGACCGGCTGGGGGCACCTCGCCTCCCTGCTGGCCGAACTGGTCACGCTCATCGGCGCCGCCGTCGCGGTCGGCGCCGCCCTTGCCCTGCTGGCCGTACTGCCGGTCTACCACCGGCTCGACCTGGATGTGGACCGCCCACCGCCGCCGCTGCTCAGCCTGCCGCTGGCGGACCTGGCGTGGGCCGGCGCGGCCGCCGGCGTGGTGGCCGTACTGGCCGCGGCGTACGCGCACCTGGCGGCCAGCCGCAGCGACGTTTCGGAGGTGATGCGCCTTGGCACGTGACGAACTGCTCGGCGGCGGAGGCCCGGAGCCCGACCCCGACGACGGGTTCGGGCAGTACGGCAGCGACCGGTACCGCGAGCTGGACTTCGGCCCGGCCGACCCGTATGGGCAGTTCACCCACGGGTACCAGGCGGCCGGCACCACCCCGCCACCCGAACCGTCCACAGTGGACAGAATCGAGTCGCCGCCGGATGTCGCGGTCGCCGCGATGTGCCGCGGTGTCGGCAAGATCTACGTCACCGCCGACGAGGAGGTCGACGCACTGTCCGATGTGGACAAGGACTTCCCGCGCGCCAAGGTGAGCACGATCGTCGGCCCGTCCGGCTCCGGCAAGTCCTCGCTGCTGCGCATCCTGGCCTGCGTGGACCGGCCCACCACCGGTTCGGTCCGCATCGCCGGCACCGAGGTGGCCGGTCTCGGCGCCCGCGGCCGGCGGGCCCTACGCCGCACCTCGGTGGCGTACGTCTTCCAGAACCCGATGGACAACCTGGTCGAGTACCTGGACGCGGCGGGCCAGGTGAAGCTGGCCGGCCGGCTGCGCGGCACCCGCCCGGACGAGGCCGAGATCGAGGAACTGCTGCGGGTCCTCGGCCTGGAGCACCGCGCCGACCACCGCCCGGCCCAGCTGTCCGGCGGCGAGCAGCAGCGGCTGGCCTTCGCCTGCGCGGTGGTCGGCGACCCGGCACTGGTGGTGGCCGACGAGCCGACCGCCGAGCTGGACTCGGCCAGCGCCGACCGCGTACTCGCGGCCGTGCACGACCTGGCCCAGGGTGGCGTCGCGTTCATCCTGTCCTCGCACGACCGGCGGGTCATGGACGCGGCCGACCACATGCTGCGCCTGGACCACGGGCGGGTGGTGGAGTCGTGGTGACCCCCGTCGTGGCCGGCCTCGGCGTCACCAAGTCCTTCCGCCGCGGCGCCGAAGAGGTACACGCCCTGCGTACGGTCAACTTCGCCCTCCGCCCGGGCGAGCTGGTGGCGCTGGTCGGGCCGTCCGGCTCCGGCAAGTCCACCCTGCTCAACGTCCTGTGCGGCTGGGAGGACCCCGAATCCGGCGGCCTGGACTGGCACGGCGAGCTGTCCGGCCGCTCCCCGGCCCGCTTCTCCTGGTCGGAGCTGGCCATCGTCCCGCAGGCGCTGGGCCTGCTGGCCGACCTGACCCTGGCCGAGAACATCCTCATGCCGGCCCGGCTGACCCGGCAGCTCGCGGCGTACCGGGACCGGGCCGCGTCCCTGATGGACCTGTTCGGCGTGGCCCACCTGGCCGCCCGCTACCCGCGCCAGGCATCGCTCGGCGAGCAGCAGCGCTGCGCCGTGGCCCGGGCCGTCCTGCTGCGGCCCACGCTGCTGCTGGCCGACGAGCCGACCGCGCACCAGGACGCCGGCTGGACCGGCACCCTGTTCACCGCCTTCCGCGAGCTGGCCACCGCCGGCTCCGCCTGCCTGATCGCCACCCACGACCCGGAGACCTGGCAGTACGCCGACCGCGTACTGCTCATGAAGGACGGCAACCTGCACGAGGGCACGCCCGATCCGGTGCACTGACGCGGAAAGAGGAGCGAAGGCCGCCCCAACCCGGGGATCAGGCCGGGGCGGGCGGCCTTCGCCGGCCTGGTACGCCGTCAGAGGATGCCGCGGGCCTGGAAGGCGGCGCGGACGGTGGCCGCGGCGGTCGCGCCGAACAGCGCCTGCGCGGCGTTGACGGTCGCCGTGGCCGCGGCGGCGAACGACGTACCCGGGGTGTAGGAGAACTGGCCCTCCAGGATCACCTGGTTGGCCTTGTCCCGGCCCAGCCCGCGGTTGATGTCGTACAGCGCGTGCGACCAGATCTCACCGTCGTCGTGCACCTCGCCGGTGACATCCCGCGGGTAGCGCTTGGTGGTGTCCGCGCGGCGGATGCAGTGCGGCGTACCGGTCGTGTACGAGGTGGAGTCCCAGTCCATGATGCAGGCCCACGGCGTGGTCGCCGAGTCGGGGCTGCTGGCCTGCGACATGGTCAGCGCCAGGTAGTCGCCGAAGCCCTCGCCGATCGCGCCGGCCTCCTCGGAGGTCCCGAAGCCGGGCACCTGGTCGTCCTGCACCGCGTGCCCGTACTCGTGCCAGGTCACCTCGACGTCCTCGGCGTCGTCCACCCCGCCCGCACCGAGCGTGATGCTGTCGTCGGAGGGGTCGTAGAAGGACTGGTCGTCGGCGATGGTGTCGGTGAGCAGGTCCTGCGCCTCGTTGTTCACATTGGTGAAGCCGAGGGACTGGATGTAGGACTGCACCGAGTCGACGGCGTAGTAGGCCATCACCTGCTCGAAGAAGTCGCTGTTGCGCTGGAAGGAGAAGGTGTTGGTGGTGGACCGCGCCTGCCGCCGGGTCGGCAGCGTGATCTGGGCGGCGGTCCCGTGCAGGAAGCCGGATCCGTCCAGGTGGTGCAGGGTCACGGTGGAGTACGCCGCGGCCGGCACCGCCGAGTTGGCGTCGTTGCGGTCGGTCAGCGCCTCGTTCTGCTGCCGCACCACGGGATTCGGGTCGAACACGCGGCCGGTGCCGTCGACGTTCTTCACCATAGAGGTCGCTTCGACCACCTCGCCGCTGCGCGCGTCCACCAGCACCCGGAACTTCTGCGCGGTCAGCACCGACCACACCAACCGGGGCGTGGTCCCCGGCAGGATGGCCAGCTCGCTGCGCCGGACCGAGCCGGGCACCAGGCCCAGGGCGGTACGGTGCGCGGTCGCCTGCGGCACCGTGGCGGCGGAGGCCGGGGCCGTACGGACCGGGACCCGGCCGTCGGCGACGGTGACCGCGCCGCCCGTGCCGACGTGCTTCACGTAGTAGCCGCCCAGCACGGGCAGCCCGCGGTAGGTCTCCTGGTAGGTGTAGTGCGTGCCGAGCAGTGAGGTACGCACCTGCACCAGCGACAGCCCGGTGGGCTGCGGGCCGGCGGCGGGTGCCGGTGCCGCGAAGGCCGCGCCGGTGCCGGCCATCAGGACGGCACCGGCGGCGGCAAGGCAGGCGAGGACCGATCGGGATCTGGGCATGAGGGGAGCTCCCATCCAGAGGATGGCGCTGACCCTAACGGCGCATCATCTCCCCGCCTAGCCTTGCGCCAATTGACGTACTACTTGAGGTGCAACTGACGGGCCAGCAGCTCCAGCGCCTCGTCCACGGTCTTCAGGTCCGCCCGCGACAGCCCGGTCAGCAACTCCGCGATGGCGGCGACGCGAGCGGCCCGGCCGCGCTCCAGCAACTCCCGCCCCGCCCCGGTCGGCACGACCAGCACGACCCGCCGGTCGTCCGGCGCGCGCTCCCGGGCCGCCAGGCCGGCCTGCTCGAGCCCGTCCACCAACTTGGTGACCGCCGGCGCCGAGATCTGCTCGATCTTCGCCAACCGGCTCACCGGCGCCGGCCCGCCGAAGACCAGCACCGACAGCAGCGACAGCCGCGGCGCGGACAGGCCGGTGCGCTCGTCGGCCGTACGGACCGCGCGCAGCAGGCGGACCGCGATCGTGTGCAACTGGTTGGCCGAGCGCACCGCCGGCCGCCGCGGCAGGCCGTCCGGCACCGGAGGGATTGACACCCGACCACTATACCTGGTTAACCTTTAACCAGGTTAAGCATCTTACGGAGGGCGTCATGCAACTCGGCGAGATCGGTCAGATCATGGTGTCGGTGTCCGATGTGGACAGAGCGGTGGCGTTCTACCGGGACGCGCTCGGGCTCAGGTTCCTGTTCCAGGTGCCCGGCCGGCCGATGGCGTTCTTCGATGCCGGCGGCATCCGCCTCTACCTGGGCGTACCGGAGAAGGAGCAGTTCAAGGCGGCGGCCACGCTTTACTTCCGGGTCCCCGACATCGACGCCGCGCACGCCGAACTGTCCGCGCGCGGCGTCCAGTTCATCGAGCAGCCGCACCTGACCCACGACGACGGCACGACCGCGCTGTGGCTCGCCTTCTTCACCGACAGCGAGGGCAACTACCACTCGCTCATGGAGGAGCGCAGCTCAGGAGCGGGGTGACCCGGCGAACTGGTACCCGTGCGCCACCAGCCGCCCGCTCCGGTCCCACACCTCGATCTGCTCGTCCATGTAGCCGCCGGCCTCCAGCCCACCACGCATGGTCACCCAGCACGGCCCGGGCGCCGGCAGCGCGCGGACCGACAGGGACAGCTGGATGGTCGGCGCCCAGCCGAACCTGGCCTGCGCGAAGGTGACCGGCGGCAGCGCGTCGCACAGGAACGGCATCGCCAGCGCGTCCGGCGGCCGCCCGTCGCTGAACCGCAGCCACCCGCTCATCACCCGCGGGCCGGTGAAGTCCCCGGACAGGAACGGCATCCGCGGATCCACGTACACATCGCGCAGGCCCAGCATCGGCGGCTGGAACCCCTTCCAGAGCGGGCCGGGCGCCTCGAAGTCCGGCTCAACCCAGTCCACTCCGGACAGATCCGTCCACACCTCCGGTTCGGCGGTCAGCGTGCCGGCCGTGACCAGCGCGTCCAGCACCGGCTCCCCGCCCTGCACGACCAGCGCCCGGGAGAACCCGACCCGCCGGCCGGACCGGGTCGGCTCCACCAGCACCTCGGCCGGACCCGGCTCGGCCCGCCGCAGGAAGTTCGCGGTCACCGACAGCAGGTCCGGGTGCGGGTCGTCGGCCAGCGCGGCCCGGCAGGCGACAGACAGCAGGTAGCCCCCGTGCAGCGCGTTGCCGATCGACCATTCCCCGTGCAGGTGGACCGCGTACCGCCCGGCCGCCAGCAGCGAGACCGCGGTGTCGTCATCGAATCGGTAACCCATAAGGAGGAGCATCGCAGCCAAGTCCCGGATAACGTCGGTGACATGGACTACACGCACCTGGGACGTACCGGACTGCGGGTCAGCCGGCTGTGCCTCGGCACCATGAACTTCGGCCCCAACACCGACGAACCGGCCTCGCACAAGATCATGGACCGGGCCCACGACGTCGGTGTCAACTTCTTCGACACGGCCAACGTGTACGGCTGGGGGGAGAACCGGGGGCGTACCGAGTCGATCATCGGGAACTGGTTCGCCAAGGGCGGCGGGCGGCGGGACAAGACGGTCCTGGCCACCAAGCTGTACGGCGACATGGGCGACTGGCCGAACGAGGGCCGGCTGTCCGCGCTCAACATCCGGCGGGCCTGCGAGGCCTCGCTCGCCCGGTTGCAGACCGACCACATCGACCTGTACCAGATGCACCACATCGACCGCAGGTCGCCGTGGGAGGAGATCTGGCAGGCGATGGAGGTGCTGGTCCAGCAGGGCAAGATCCTGTACGTCGGCTCCTCCAACTTCGCCGGCTGGCACATCGCCCAGGCGCAGGCCGCCGCGGCGCACCGCAACTTCCTCGGCCTGGTCAGCGAGCAGTCCATCTACAACCTGCTCACCCGCGAGGTCGAACTGGAGGTGCTGCCCGCCGCGCTGCACTACGGGCTCGGCGTGATCCCGTGGAGCCCGCTGCACGGCGGCCTGCTCGGCGGGGTGCTGGCCAAGGAGAGCTCCGGCAAGCGGCGCCGCTCCGGCCGGGCCGCCGAGGCGCTGGCCGAGGCCCGCCCGCAGATCGAGCGGTACGAGGCGCTGTGCGACAAGCTCGGCGAGGAGCCGGGCGCGGTGGCGCTGGCGTGGCTGCTGCACCAGCCGGCGGTGACCGCACCGATCATCGGGCCGCGCACCCAGTCCCAGCTGACCAGCGCCCTGCGCGCGCTGGACATCGCGCTGGAGGAGAAGGTGCTGGACGAGATCGACGACATCTTCCCCGGCTACCGCACCGCCCCGGAGGACTACGCCTGGTAGCCCAGCGGCCAGACTCCGAGCCGGTCGTACCGGGTGCCGTGGCTGGCGTACAGCACGATCTCGGTGACGGTGAACGGCGGTCCGTCGAGATCGGCCAGGCCGGGTGCGCAGTCCCGGTCGGCCGGCTCGCCGGGCCGCCACAGGCCGAGCGTCAGGTGCGGCCGGTACGCCCGCGTGTCGGGGCTGGCACCGGCGGCGCCGGCCGCATCCCGTACCGCGGTGTGCAGCGCGTGCAGGGTGGCGAGGTCACCGCCCACCCCGGCCCAGAACACCCGCGGCCGCCCGCGGTCCGGGAAGGTCCCGGTCCCCTGGAAGGACAGCACGAACGGACCGGCGGTACCGGCCGCGGCCGCGATGCCGGCGCGCAGCGGCTCCGGGTCGTACGGGCCGATGAAGGCGACCGTCACGTGCCACAGCGACCGGTCGCTCCACCGCGGCACCCCGGTCGTACCGGCGGGCGGCAACCCGGCCGCTACGGCGTCGTACGCGGCCGGACTTCCGAGCAGAGCAACGAAAAGCCGGTGTGCGATCACGCGGCGCCGCGGTGGCCGTCGCGGATGCACAGGCCGGCCTGTTCGAGGCAGCTCTCGACCCGGATGCGTTCGACGTCGCGGTTCCAGCCGGGCGGCAGGTCGCCCAGCTCGTGCCGTACCGCCAGCGCCTGGCAGGCGGTCTCCAGCAGGTCGTCGTAGGCCAGTTGCAGCGCGCGGCGGCGGGTGTTCGTGGTGCCGGGCGCGAAGGTGAGGATCTCCCGGTCCAGCCGCCGCAGGCTGGCCGCCACCTTCTCGATCGGCGGGTGGGTCGGCCGCGGCGCCGGGTCGCGGACCAAGCCGATCCGGCGCACCAACCACTCCAGCCCGTCCAGGATCCGCCCCAGGTGCAGGATCAGCCCGAACAGCAGCGTCGGCGCGGCAAGTGCCACCCCGATCTCAATGGATTGCACTACGGCAGGCGGTACGCCCACAGGCCGAAGTTTACCGCCTCAGGCAGCCTGACCGGAGTCCTCGACCGGGGCGGCGGCAGTGTTCGGCCGGCGTACGGGCCGGCGCAGCTGCGCGGTCAACTCCTGGACCCGCAGCCCGCTGCGCCGGGCCAGCACCAGCGCCACCACGACCGCGGCCAGCGCGCACACCAACCCGCCGACGATGATCGAGGCACGCGGCCCGTACTGCTCGGCCACCCACCCGATCACCGGCGCGCCCGCGGGCGTACCGGCGAAGAAGCTGAGCAGGTACAACGCCATGACCCGGCCGCGCATCTGCGCCGCCACCCCCATCTGCACCGCCGCGTTGCAGGCGGTCATGAAGGTGAGCGCCGCGGTGCCGGTCAGCGGCAGGATGATCGCCAGCGACAGGTACGTCGGCATCAGGCCGGTGATCGCCTCCAGGGTGCCGAAGGCGAGCGCGGCCAGCAGGAGGAACCGGATCCGGGGCCGCCGGCTGCGCATCGTGGCCAGCAGCGCGCCGGTGAGCGAGCCGACCGCGAGGCAGGTGGAGATCGCGCCGTACGAACCGGCGCCGCGGTGGAAGACCTCGCGCACCATCAGCGGCAGGGTGAGCTGGAAGTTCATCCCGAACGTCCCGATGATGAACACCATCAGCAGCGGGATCACCAGGTCGACCCGGTCCCGTACGTAGGCGATGCCGGCGCGCAGCTGGCCCTTGGCCCGCACCGCGCGCTCGATCGGCTGGAGGTCGGCGACCCGGATCCGGATCAGCCCCACGATCACCGACACCGAACTGGCCGCGGTCACGATGAAGACCCAGCCGGTGCCGACCAGGTTGATGCCGAGGCCGGCGACGGCGGGGCCGACGATGCGGGCCGAGTTGAACATGGCGGCGTTCAGGCCGAGCGCGTTGGGCAGGTCGCGCGAGCCGACCATCTCGACCACGAACGCCTGCCGGGCAGGGGTTTCGATGGCAGCGCCGGTGCCGAGCAGCGCGGCCAGGACGTACACCTGCCAGACGTGGACGTGGCCGGTGATGACCAGTACGCCGAGGACGAGGGCCTGGAGGCCCATGAAGGCGCGGGCGGCGATCAGCAGCCGGCGCTTGTCGTACCGGTCGGCGAGCATGCCGCCCCACAGGCCGAACACGACCATCGGGCCGAACTGGAGGGCGGTGACGATGCCGAGCGCGGTGCCGCTGTTGGTCAGCTCCAGGACCAGCCAGTCCTGGGCGACGCGCTGCATCCAGATCCCCACGTTGGTGACGATCTGCCCGCTGGCGAACAACCTGTAGTTACGGACGCGCAGCGCGCGGAACATGCCCGCGCGCTGCCTGGTATCGGAGGGCTCCTTCGAACCAAACCTCACTCTGACTCCACCATCGCGTTAATGACCTCCACGGCGCGGCGCAGCACCTCCCGGTCCTCCGGGTCCAGCTCGGCGACCCGGCGGGACAGCCATGCCTCGCGCATGCGTACCTCGTCCCGGCACAGCTGCTTGCCCGCGTCGGTGAGCTGCACGATCACCTGCCGCCCGTCGGTCGGGTGCGGCTGGCGGCGGACCAGGCCGATGTCCTCCAGGCCCGCGAGGACCCGCGTCATCGACGGCGGCTGGACCTTCTCGTGCGCGGCCAGCTCGCCGGGCGTCAGCGGACCGTGAAAGTCCAAAGTGGACATTGCCGCGAGCTGGCTGATGGTGACGGCGCTGTTGGCGCGCTGGGCTCGCATCCGGCGGTTGAGCCGGACGACCGCCAATCGCAGGGCACTGGCCAGCACGCTCGCCGGGGCTGTCGCTGTCCTGGGCACGATAGTTAGCTTACCTCACAATCTCCTCCGGCATGGCCCGGTTAACCTGCTGTTCGGTAGCCTGCCGGGGTGCCCGACACACCCGAAGCTGCTGCTGGCATGCCCGCCCGCCCGGCCCTGGAGCCGGTCCGGGTGAACACCGTCACAGTGCTCGGCATCGGTACGGCCCTGTGGTTCCTGGTTTTCTGCGCGCTGGGCGTCCTGGTGCTCGCGCAGGGTTGGCAACCGGGCACGCGGCGCTCCGACTGGCTGTGGACGGCGCTGGCCGGCTGGCTGCTCGGGCTGCTCGGCATGTACGTCGCGTACCTCCAGACCAGGCCGCGGCCCGACCGGTAGCGACTCCGTCAGGTCACCGCACGCGCGTGTACGTTCGGCGACCAGTCGATCACGCTGGCTGTAATTTCTGTCGTCCCGCCGACATACCCTGGTACCCATGCGGCTGTGTTCGCTGTGCGCCGGGGAGCTGCCCGAGGGCGGTAACCGCTGCCCGCGGTGCGGCGCGCCGGTGTCCCCGGACGACACCCCGGTCGGGGCCGACGTGGGCAGCGGCGCGCCGACCGGCGACGACGGCTGGGCGCCCACCCCGCTGACCATCCCGTCCACCGCCGGCATCGGCCCGGCGTACCCGTACCCGGGCGGTTTCGCCGACCCACCCCGACCGGTGGTCCGCCGGGACTGGCCGGGTGCGCTGAAGGTGGCCGCCCTGGCCATGCTCGGCGGGTACGTGCTGGCCGCCGGCATCGGGACGCTGCTGGCGCCGTCCGGGAGCACCGGCGCGGTGCTGTGGGTCGAGGTGCCGGCGGCGCTGCTCGCGGTCGCTCTCGGTGGTCATTGGCAGGCCACGGTCACCGAGGTCAGCGACCGCTCCATCACCACCTTCGGCTACCAGGTGCACGCGTTCCCGCTGCTGCTGACCGGTCTGATCGCGGTCGTGCTGGCCCGCGGCGTACGGTCCCGGTTCGAGACCGGCCGGGCCAACGACACGCTCCGTGACCGTCTCAGCCAGGCGCTGTTCGTCGGGGCGGCCATGGCCGTCATGGGGCTGCTCGCCGCGCTGCTGTCCCGGGTCAGCCCCGGCGGTGGCCTGGTCACCCGCGCCGGGTACGTGTCGCCGCCGCTCGGCGGCCTGCTGATCGGCCTCGGGGTCGGCCTGGCCACCGCGATCGGGTACGACCTGAGCCAGTTGCCACCCCGCGTGCGGGACCTGTGGCTGGGGTTCCGGGAACCGCTGCGCGCCGCCAGGCTGGCGCTGGTCGTGGTCACCCTGGTCGGCACCCTGGGCGTCCTGCTCGCGCTGGAGGCGGCGCCGTCCGACGAACTCGTGGTGAGCGATGAGGACCGGCGCGTGCTGTCGGGCCTGGCCATCGCCTCGGCACCCAACCTCGGCTGGTGGTTCCTGGTCGCCTGCCTCGGCGCCCCGGTGCGTGCCGACCTGCTCTCCGGCGAGCGCGGCGACGGCTTCGGCGCGCTGTTCGGCCACCCGGCCTGGTGGGTGCCCGCGGCGGCACTGGCCTCGGTCCTGCTGGCCGCCATCGCCGTACGCCTGGTCTCCAGCGCCGGCGACATGGCCCAGGCCCGGCAGCGCCTGGTCGTCTGGGCGGGCCTGGCCGCCGTGGCCGCGCCCGCCTTCCTGCTGCTCGGCACCATCCGGGTGCTCGGCGGGGTCGGCCTGTTCCCGGTCGAGTACATGATCGGCAGCACCTCGATCCTGGCGATCCTGCTACCCCCGCTGTGGGTCGCCCTGGCCGGCGCCGCCGGCTACGTCACCTGCCGCGCGCTGCGCTCCACGCCGCGTCCTGACTCCACGGCCCGCCCTGAACCGAGCCCCGGCTAACCGGCCGCGTCCTCGGCGCGCAGCGTGTCCGGGTCTCCGGTGAGGGCTTCGGTGGCGGCCGCGCGGTGCTGCCACCGGTCCAGCCGCCAGGCGAGCGCGCGGCCCAGGGCGGCGGGCCCGGCCGCGGCCTCGACGTGGTCGGTCCCGCCGGCCGGCCACCACGGGGCCGGCCGCCCGGCGATCCGGAGGCCGTCATGCCAGGCGACCTCGGCGCCGGGTACGGCCGCGCCGCAGCGCTCGGCGGCCAGACCCGCGCCGGGGATGGCCGACCAGGGCACCCGGCCGGTCTCGGTGCCGCCCGGCTCGGCGGTGCCGTCGACGACCTCGGAGGCGAACGGCAGGCCGAGCAGGTCGGCGACCGCGCCGGGTTGGCCGCCGGAGGGGACCACGACCCGCCCGGCCAGCAGCGGCAGCAGGTACTGGTACTCGCGCGAGTCGGCGCCGGCGGTGTGGACGCAGACGACCGGCGTCCCCTCGCCGCACTCGTCGTAGAAGGTCCGGTTGCCGTCGACCCAGGCGTAACGACCGACGATCTCGGCGGCGCTCATGCCGCCACCCCCGAGGTCGCGGTCGCCGCCCCGCTCCCCGCCGCGCCCGCGTCCCCGCCGACGAGGGTCGCGGCGAACGCCCACGCCAGGTGCATGGTGGCGATGTGC
>Ga0081455_10004425_pt1 | contig 15771 bp, 14 predicted proteins | sample TabmetS3T2R1_FD_70207 | JGI IMG/M metagenome (GOLD analysis project Ga0081455, IMG submission 70207) | Tabebuia heterophylla rhizosphere microbial communities from the University of Puerto Rico - S3T2R1 | ecosystem: Host-associated > Plants > Roots > Rhizosphere ... | reverse complement strand
CTTCGATGACGATGTCCCGAAGACCCTTGTTCTCGTTGAGTAGTCGAAAAACATCGGCCGCTTCCTGACCTTCGGTGCGACCGGGCATCGAGCAAAGGGGAAACGTATCCGTTCGGTCTCGCCCGTTCCTGACGGCCCCGCGATCATCGGATAGGTCAGAGCGGCGATGGGCCGCAGGTCGTCACGTCGGAAGGTCGAGCAAGACGCGACGGAAGACGTTGGCAGCCAGCTTTTCCTGAGTTTCGCGCTGCTGCAGGGTCTGCTTCCAATAGGCGGGAGCGAGCTCGAGGACGCGGGCCATGGGCCAGCTGGGGAGCAGGCAGAAGAGGTCGCGGATGTAGGCGAGCGGCTCGATGTCGTGAAGGCGAGCGCTGGCGAGGAGCGAGACGAAGCGGGTGTTGGTCACGGCACCGTCGTCGCTGCCCACGAAGAGCCAATTTCGGCGGCCGACGACCTGTCGGCGCAAGTTGAGCTCGGAGATGTTGTTGTGGACGGGCAGACGGCCGTCGTCGAGGAAGCGCTGCAGCGCGAGCCCCTGCATTTCACCGTCATCATCCTGTTGATCGCGGACATCGTGTTCGGCCTGGGCCTCGCGGTCTTCGCCGAGAAGGTCCTGGCCTTCCGCCCGATGGCGGTCATGGGCTGCGGCCTGGCCGCCCTGGGCCTGGCCGAGCGGTTCGGGGCCGAGCGGGCGTGGCTGGCCGCCCACGAGCCGCCGCCCGGGCCGCCGGTCGTGTGCCACGGCGACTTCCAGCCGGCCGTGGTGCGTCTCGATGCGAGCGACCTCGGCTCGGCGGTGATCGTCGACTGGTCGTCGGCCCGGTTGGCCGACCCCGAGTACGACCTGGCCCTGACCACGCTGATGTTCTGGTCGGTGCCCTACCTGGCCGACGGCATCGCCCAGCGCAAGATGCTCAAGACCGTGCGGGAGATGATCGTCGACGGCTACCGGGCCGCCTACGAGGCGGCGGCGGGCCCGCTCGACCCCGACCGGCTGTGCTACTGGGGCGCCTACCACGCGCTGGCGTGGGCGGCCCGGCTGGCGGCCGCCGACCTGGAGCCGCTGCTGGTCGAGGGGGCGACGGCCTACGTGTGCGGGTCCGCCGGGTTCGCCGAGGCGGCCAGCCGCCTGCTGGTCGGGCTGGGCGTGCCTGTGGCGGACATTCGGGTCGAGCGATTCGGTCCCACCGGCTGATCTGCAAGGGCGCATCGCGGGCGTAGGCTCGGCTCACCTGCCGCGACTCATCGAAGAGAGGGCACGCCGTGCCGTACGTCTACGCGTTCGACCATCGCCACCCGCGGCCGCCGATGGACATGAAGGACCTCCTCGGCGGCAAGGGCGCCAACCTGGCCGAGATGACCTCGGTGCTCGGGCTGCCGGTACCGCCCGGGTTCACCATCACCACCGACGCCTGCCGCGACCACATGCGCTCCGGCTGGCCCAAGGCCCTGACGGAAGAGGTCGCCCGCCACGTCGGCAAGCTCGAGAAGACCATGAAGCGCCGGCTCGGCGACCCGTCGGACCCGCTGCTGGTCAGCGTCCGCTCCGGCGCCAAGTTCTCGATGCCGGGGATGATGGACACGGTCCTCAACCTCGGCCTCAACGACCGCAGCGTGAAGGGCCTCGCCATCGGCACCTCCGACGAGCGCTTCGCCTACGACTCGTACCGGCGCTTCATCGCCATGTACTCCCGCATCGTCCTCGACCTCGACGGCGATCCGTTCGAGGCCGAGCTCGTCCGGGCCAAGCGCAACGCCAAGGTCGACAGCGACGCCGCCCTGCCGGCGGAGGCGCTCCGGGACCTGTGCGTGATCTACAAGAAGATCGTCAAGCAGAAGACCGGCCGGGCCTTCCCCCAGGACCCCCAGCGCCAGCTGCGCGGCGCGATCGAGGCCGTGTTCAGCTCGTGGGACAGCCCGCGGGCCCGGGCCTACCGCGACCGGGAGAAGATCCCGCACGACCTCGGCACCGCGGTCAACGTCCAGACGATGGTGTTCGGCAACCGCGACGACGAGTCCGGGACCGGCGTCGGCTTCACCCGCAACGCCGCCACCGGCGAGGACAGGCCCTACGGCGACTTCCTCGTCAACGCCCAGGGCGAGGACGTGGTGGCCGGCATCCGCAACACCGAGAACCTCGACGACCTGGGCAAGCACTTCCCCGGCATCAAGGACGAGCTGCTCGGCATCTTCTCCCGGCTCGAGGCCCACTACCGGGACATGTGCGACACCGAGTTCACCATCGAGCAGGGCAAGCTGTGGATGCTCCAGACCCGGGTCGGCAAGCGCACCGGCCGGGCGGCGCTGAAGATGGCGGTCGACATGACCAACCAGCGCCGGCGGGGCTGGAAGATCACCCGGCCCGAGGCGCTCCAGCGCATCACCGAGGACCACGTCGAGCAGGTGCTCCACCCCCAGTTCGCCTCGGACGACGTGCAGGTCCTCGCCACCGGCCTGGCCGCCTCGCCCGGCGCGGCGGTGGGCCAGGCCTACTTCACCGCCGACGGGGCCGCCGAGGCCGCAGCGGCCGGCGCCAAGGTCATCCTCGTCCGCAGCGAGACCTCGCCCGAGGACGTGCACGGCATGCAGGCGTCCGAGGGCATCCTCACCGCCCGGGGCGGCCTGGTGAGCCACGCGGCCGTGGTGGCCCGCGGCTGGGGCATCCCCGCCGTCGTGGGGGCCGAGGGCATCGCCATCTCGGGCAGCTCGTTCACCGCCGGCGGGGTCACGGTGAAGGAGGGCGACGTGATCTCGCTCGACGGCACGACCGGCAAGGTGGTGCTGGGCGAGGTCGAGCTGGCCTCCAGCGACGCCCCGCCCGAGCTCGACACGATCCTGGGTTGGGCCGACGCCATCCGCCACGGCCGCAACCCCCGCCGGGCCCGCCTGGCGGTCCGGGCCAACGCCGACACCGGCGCCGACGCGGCCAAGGCCCGCGAGCTGGGCGCCGAGGGCATCGGCCTGTGCCGCACCGAGCACATGTTCCTGGGCGACGACCGGCTGCCGATCGTGCGGGAGATGATCCTGTCCGACACGCCCGACGGCGAGGCCGCGGCGCTGGAGAAGCTGCGAGCCGCCCAGCGCGAGGACTTCGTGGAGATCCTGGAGGCGATGGACGGCCTGCCCGTGACCGTCCGGCTGCTCGACCCGCCCCTACACGAGTTCCTGCCCAGCGTGGAGGAGCTGACCATCAAGGAGGCGTCGGGCGCGCTCACCAAGGAGGAGGAGCGCCTGCTGTCCGCCGCCCGGCTGTGGAGCGAGCAGAACCCCATGCTCGGCACCCGCGGCGTGCGCTTGGGCGTCATCAAGCCCGGTCTCTACGCCATGCAGGTGCGGGCGGCCATGGAGGCCGCCCTCGACCGGGCCAAGGCCGGGGGCAAGCCCGTGGTCGAGATCATGATCCCGCTCACGGTCAGCCGGGCGGAGATGGTCGAGGCCCGCGGCTGGGTGACCGAGGCGATCTCGCAGGCCCTGAAGGGGTCGCGCCGGAAGCTGGACGTCACCATCGGCACCATGATCGAGACGCCGCGGGCCGCGTTGCGGGCGGACGAGATTGCCGAGGTGGCCGACTTCTTCAGCTTCGGCACGAACGACCTGACCCAGATGACCTTCGGGTTCTCGCGGGACGACGTGGAGTCCCGGCTGATGCCGGCCTACCTGGAGCGGGGCCTGCTGCGGGCCAACCCGTTCGAGACAGTGGACGTCGGCGGCGTGGGCGTCCTGGTGGAGATGGCCGCCGATCGGGGCCGCGCGGTCAACCGCAAGCTCAAGCTCGGCGTCTGCGGCGAGCAGGGCGGCGACCCGGCGTCCGTGGCCTTCTTCCAGAAGGTGGGGCTCGACTACGTGTCCTGCTCGCCGTTCCGGATCCCGGTCGCGCGGCTGGCCGCGGCCCAGGCCATCGTGGGGGCGTCCGCGTCCGACACCCGTTAGCGAAGTTCGGCGATCCTTCTCCGGCTCGTTAGACTGCCTTTCAAACCGGAGGGGAGTAGCCCCCGATGTGATCATCGTCAGGACGGCTTCGGCCCGGTGATCACAGCCCGCGTGGCGGGCGAGACCTTCGGCTGGAAACCCAAGGTGGCATACAGCCGGAGGTAACTGGTGATCCCGTCCCTCGCCGTTTTGGCGTCCGAGTCTTCTTCGGACGGCAACTTCGCGAGCTTCCACGTCCCGCTCTGGGCCTGGTTCGCGTTCCTGACCTTCGTCTCGACGCTGCTGATCGCCGACCTGCTGATAGTCCACCGCCGGCCCCACGCCCCGACCACCAAGGAAGCCGCCATCGAGTCGGCGGTGTGGATCAGCATCGGGCTGGCGTTCACCGGCGTGATGTGGTTCTGGCACGGCAGTCCGGCCGCGACCGAGTACATCTCCGGCTACCTGATCGAGAAGAGCCTCAGCGTCGACAACGTGTTCGTGTGGGCGCTGATCATGAGCTACTTCGCGGTGCCCCGGGAGTACCAGTTCCGGGTGCTGTTCTGGGGGGTCTTCGGCGCGCTCGTCCTGCGCTTCGTGTTCATCTTCGCCGGCGTCGCGCTGCTCGAGCAGTTCGAGTGGCTGCTGTTCGTGTTCGGCGCGTTCCTGCTGGTCACGGCGTTCCGAATGCTGCGCCACGGCGAGGAGGACGAGGTCCATCCCGAACACAATCCGGTCCTGCGGCTGGTGCGGCGCGTCATACCTTCGACGACCGAGTACAACGGCCAGCACCTGTTCGTGAAACACGGACGCAAGCTGCTGGCCACACCGCTGCTGGCCGTGCTGATCGTGATCGAGACCAGCGACGTGGTGTTCGCCGTCGACTCGATTCCCGCCATCCTGGCGGTGAGCCGCGAGCAGTTCATCGTGTTCAGCTCGAATGCCTTCGCCATCCTCGGCCTCCGGGCCCTCTACTTCCTGCTGGCCGACCTGCGCGACCGGTTCCGCTACCTGCAGCAGGGGCTGGCGGTGATCCTCGCCTTCGTCGGCGTCAAGATGATCATCGCCGAGTGGTATCACATCGAGACCTTCGTCAGCCTCGGCGTCATCGCGCTGGTGCTGGCGGTTTCCATCTGGTTGTCGATGCGCCGGGAAGCTCGCGAGGATGCCGCGCAGGCCCGGGCCGTGGCGGCCGGGTCAGGCGCAGGCCACCAGGCCGACGGACAGCAGGCCGACGGACAGCAGGCCGACGGGCGCGGGGTCGGCCCGGAGGTCGACGGCAACGGCGCCGACGGCGTCGAGCCCGCTCGCGACCGTCGGGCCGAGGCGACGCGAAAGCCCGGCCGGCCGGGCTGACGCCCCCGACGCGCCATGCCGCCGACTCAACCGGCGGGCCCGCGCGGGACGGTCACAGCCACCGTGCCCCCGCGCGGACCCGATCCGACCACCACGCGAGCTCGTCGTCGTCGCCGAGCGCCTTCTCCCAGCCGAACTGCACGAGGGTGCCCATGAGGCAGAGGTCGAGCTGGCGGTCCCACCAGCCGGACGTGGCCACGCCGTGACGCTCGAGCGACGAGCGGAAGCGCTCGATGCTGGCCTCCTTCGACTCGGGGAGCCGCGCCCGATTGATCGCCAGGTACCAGCCGAGCTCGTGGCACGCCGGCCCCTCGCCCGGATAGGCGCAGTCGATCAGGATCGTGCGGCCGTCGGGGTGGCGTCCGAGGTTGCCCATCTTCCAGTCGCCGTGGAGGAGGGTCGTGGGCGTCACGGCGACCGCCTCGGTGATCGCCCATGGCGCCCGGCGCAGCTCGGTGACCAGGCGATGGACGTCCTCGGGCGCCCTCTCGGCGAAGGCCTGCCAACCGGTGGCGGCGATCCTGGGGACCTCGTCCGGCCAGCCGCGCCCGCGCTCGACCTCCAGCATGGCGTCGCCGAAGAACGCCCACCGCAGGCTGGGTGGCGTGAGCCCCACCGTGTCGGTCCAGCCCCAGAAGCGTGCTGACAGCTCGGCCAGGTGGTCCAGGAAGCCGGCGTGCAGGTCCAGCGGCACCGTCTCGTCGCCGGCGGGCACGAGCCGGTCGCTGACGTCACGCATGAGCAGCGCCGCGCCCCATCCATTCCGGCCCAGCCCCGAGGCGGCACCCACGACCGTGTGGTCGATTGCCGGGGGGTAGGCCTCGAGCAATCCGGCCGCCCACACCCGCACCTGCCGGCAGGTCAGGTCGCCCATCGACCGCGCCAGCCAGTCGTCGTCGACGTGCATCGCCTTGAGCACGTAGCGCTCGCCGCCGATCTCGATCCGCTCGAACGACGAGCCCGACTTGGCGTCGCTGGTGCGGAATGGCCGGCGCCCGGTCGCCCCGTCGATCAGCTCCTCGAGGGAGGACGCCACCGGGCGCGGAGCCAGCCCCGCGTATCCGCCGTCCGCCGCCGTTGCGCCCACGCCCACCAGCCTCGCGCGCCGACCCAGCGGGGGACGGTCACGGTCGCCGCCGCGCGACCGCAACCGTCCCCCGGGGAACTTGCGCGTCGTCAGGACGCCCGGCGATAGCGACGCACGGCCAGGGGGCCGAACACGGCGATGATCCCGAGCGACCAGGCGAGCGAGCCGACCACCGACCAGCCGATGGGCTGGTCGAGCACCAGGTTGCGGGCGGCGTCGATGGTCACCGTGACCGGCTGGTGGTTGGCGAAGACCTGCAGCCACCCGGGCATGAACGACGTGTCCACGAAGGCCGACGATGCGAACACCAGCGGGAACACGAGGGGGAACAGTGCCGCCTGCGCCGCTTCGCCGTTGGAGGCGCCGAGGCCGACGGTGGCCGCCATCCAGGACAGTGCGTAGGTGAAGAGCAGCACCAGGGCGAGGGCTGCGAGGTAGGCGGGGACGCCGCCGTGGATGCGGAAGCCCACGAGCACGCCGACCGCGGTCATCAACACCAGCACGAACGCGTTGCGGGCGGCGTCGGCGATGGTGCGGCCCGCCAGCACCGCCGAGCGGGCCATGGGCAGCGATCGGAAGCGCTCGACCAGGCCCTTGTTCAGGTCCTCGGCGAGGCCCACGCCCGTGCCCAGCGCCCCGAACACGGTGGCCTGGACGAAGACGCCGGGCATGAGGTAGTCGACGTAGTCGATCGATGGGTTGGACAGGTTGATCGAGTCGCCGAAGACGTAGCGGAACAGCAGCACCAGCATGATCGGCTGGATCGTCGAGAACACCAGGAGCTGCGGTAGCCGCACATAGGTGAGGAGGTTGCGCCAGGTCATGGTGACCGCGTCGGCGACGGCGTGGCGCCGGGGGATGCGCCGCGCCGCCGCCGACGCCGGCAGCGGGGCGGTGGGGGGAAGGGTGGGGCTGAGGGTCGTGGAGGTCATGCGGCACCTCGGGCGAATTGATCGGCCTCTCGGCCGGTGAGATCGGCGTCGTCGGGTGACTCGCCGTCGGCGCGGCGGCCTGTGAGCGACAAGAAGACGTCGTCGAGGCTGGGCTCGCGCACGCCGAGGCCCGCCGGTGCGATGCCGGCACCGTCGAGCGTGCGCACGACCTCCACCACGGCTCGGGCCCCGTCGTCGACCGTGATGTCGAGCGAGCTGCCGTCCAGGCGGATGGCACCGTCCCCGACGGCCGAGCCGGCAGTGGCGGCGGCGAACGGCTCGAGCAGGGTCGCGGCGCGCACGCCGGCGGCCGGATCCTCGAGGGTGATCTCGATGACGGTGCCCCCGAGGCCGGCCTTGAGCTGGGCCGGGGTGCCCTCGGCGATGACGTGGCCCCGGTCGATGACGGCGAGGCGCTCGGCCAGGCGGTCCGCCTCCTCGAGGTACTGGGTGGTGAGCAGCAGTGTCGCGCCCTCGGCGACGAGTTCCTCGATCACGCGCCACAGGTCGCTGCGGCTGGCCGGGTCGAGGCCGGTCGTGGGCTCATCGAGGAACAAGACGGGCGGGCGGTGGACCAGGGCGGCCGCCAGGTCGAGCCGGCGGCGCATCCCGCCGGAGTAGGTGCGCACCGGCCGCTGGGCCGCATCGGTGAGCCCGAACCGCTCGAGCAGTTCGTCGGCGCGGGGGCCCACCTGGTCGCGGTTCAGATGCGCCAGGCGGCCAACCATCCGCAGGTTCTCGCGGCCCGTGAGGTTCTCGTCCACGGCCGCGTACTGCCCGGCGAGGCCGATGCTCTCGCGCACCGTCTGGGGATGCCGGGTGACGTCGAGACCGAGCACCTCGGCCCGCCCGCTGTCGGGCTCGAGGATCGTGGTGAGGATGCGCACGGCCGTGGTCTTGCCGGCGCCGTTGGGCCCGAGCAGTCCGTAGACCGTGCCGGTGGGGACGAGCAGATCGATGCCGGACAGGGCATGGACGGTCCCGAAGCTCTTGGTGAGCGCATCGGCCCTGATCGCGAGTTGGGGCGACATGGAGGCGATCGTGGCACGAATCATTGATTTGAGTCAATGATCTTTCCCAGATGAAGGTTGAGTCTAGGCAAACAGTAGTTGCATCCGGTACCATCGCCGCCGTGGACGAGACCCCGACCGCAGCCGTTGCCAGGGAGGTGACGAAGGCGCTCGCGGACCTGTTCTTCTCGGCGGAGAACCAGCAGCGGTTCCACGGCACCGCCGACGACCTGGGCCTGACCCTTCCCATGCTCAAGGGCCTGCTCGAGCTCGAGCCGGGGAGTGGCCGGTCGATGCGAGACCTAGCGCAGCTGTGGAACTGCGACGCCTCGTTCGTGACGGTCATGGTCGACGGCCTCGAAAGCCGCGGCCTCGCCGAGCGCCGGGTCGCCGACTACGACCGCCGCATCAAGACCGTCGAGCTGACCCCCGAGGGCGTTGCCACCCGGGAGCGGGCGCTCGACGCGGTCTATGCACCGAGGGCGGGGTTCATGGCGCTCACCGCAACCGAGCAGGCGGAGCTCGCCCGGCTGCTGGGGAAGATGACCGAGGCGCAGGCGGCCCACGACGAGCAGCTGCTCGACGATCCGGAGGTCCGTGCCGGGATGCGGCGAGCCGCGCAGCAACGGACGCGCGAGTACCGCACCCGGGGTGAGGGCCGGCACTCGGGGGGCGAGTGGCGCGTCCAGCTCGAGCAGCATCGCGACGAGCTCCGTCGCCTCAAGCGCGAGGTCGACCGGGTCAAGGCCGACATGAAGGCACAGGCGCGGCGTGCTGCCGCGGACGCTCGAGCGGCGAAGAACGACGTCACGGCGGCGGCGCGGGATGTCGCGGCGCCGCTCAGGGGAGGCCGCGGGCGCCGGTAGGGGGGACGGCCGCCAGTAGTTTCTAGGTATGGGCATCCTCGACGAGGACGTGGCGGCGGTCAGGGCCGCGTCCGACATCGTCGGGGTGATCAGCCAGCACGTGCAGCTGCGCCGTGAGGGCCAGCGGTGGAAGGGGCTGTGCCCGTTCCACAGCGAGAAGACACCCTCGTTCTCCGTCAACGGCAACGAGGGCGTGTGGTACTGCTTCGGCTGCCAGGCCCGCGGCGACGTCATCACGTTCGTGCGCGAGGTCGAGCATCTCGGGTTCCCCGAGGCGGTCGAGTGGCTGGCGGCCAAGGCGGGCATCACGCTCCGCTACTCCGACCGCAACGAGGGCGAGGGCCGCAAGCGCCGCGCCCGGCTCGTCGAGGTCGTGGGCAGGGCGGTGGCCTGGTACCACCAGCGCCTGCTCTCGGCGCCGGACGCGGGCGCGGCGCGCAGCTACCTGCGGAAGCGGGGGCTCGACGGCGACGTCGTTCGGGAGTACCAGCTCGGCTGGGCGCCCGACGCGTGGGACGCACTGTGCCGCGCCCTGCGGCTCGACGAGGCGGACGCCCGCGACACGGGCCTCGGCCGCGTGAACCAGCGGGGGCGCCTGCAGGACCACTTCCGGGCTCGCGTGCTGTTCCCGATCCACGATGCCGAGGGGAACCCGGTGAGCTTCGGCGGGCGCATCCTGCCGGGGACCGAGGGCCCGGGGAACCAGGGCAAGTACAAGAACACCACCGAGACCCCGCTGTACAGCAAGAGCCGGGTGCTCTATGGGCTCGACCGCGCCAAGTCGGCCATCGTCAGGGACGGCGCCGCCGTCATCTGCGAGGGCTACACCGACGTGATCGGTTTCCACCGCGCCGGCGTGCCGCTCGCCGTCGCCACATGCGGGACCGCGCTCACCGATGACCACGTGGCGCTGCTCCACCGCTTCGCCGCACGCCGGCTGGTGCTGGCGTTCGACGCCGACAGCGCCGGACTGGCCGCCGCGGAGCGCGTCTACCAGTGGGAGCAACGGCACGACCTGGAGGTGGCCGTGGCGGACCTGCCGGCGGGGCAGGATCCCGCCGACGTGGCCCAGTCCGACCCCGACCGGCTCGTGGCCGCGGTGGACAAGGCGACGCCGTTCCTGCGCTTCCGTCTCGACCGGGTGTTCGGCGCCGCGGACCTCTCCACCAACGAGGGGCGGGCCCGGGCCGCCGAGCGCGCGCTGTCCACCATCGCCGAGCACCCGACCGACCTCGTGCGCGATCAGTACGTGATGGACGTCGCCTCTCGCTGCCGGATCGAGCCGGACCGGCTGCGCGCCCAGCTCGAGCGCCTCCGCTCCGGTGCGCGGCGGGCGGCGGGGCCCAACGGATCCCCGGGAGGCGCCGGGCCCCGCGGGCTGGCCATCCCCAACGAGCCGCCGGACCACCGACATGGCGACCCGGGCGCCGGTCGCGGGCCGGCCGAACCGGTCCCGCGGTCGTCCGTCGCGCATCCGCCCGGCCGAACCAGCGGGCGCCGCCCCCAACACGAGGGCCCCGCGGCCGAGGTGCTGCGCCACGCCGTCCATGATCCGAAGGCCGTCTCGCGCTGGCTCTCGGCCGGCTTGTTCGACGATCCGGTCCAGGCCGGTGCGTACCAGGCCCTGCTCGAGTCGGACACGCACACAACGGCCCTGGCGAACGCCCCGCCACGCGTCGCCGATCTTCTGGCGCGCTTGCTGGTCGAGGAGCCCTCGTCGCAGCCGCTCGACGCGGTCCGGCGGCTGCTCACAGAGGTCGCCCGCCGCCGAATCGGCATGTTGCGTTTGGTGGGCGCAACCTCGGACGACCCCGCACGAGCCCTCTCCGACATGGACTTCCTGAACCACGCGATCGACGACCTGCGCGATCCGGACGCTGCGGCCGACTCTGCAGATCGGTTGCTAGCCTGGCTGAACGAACGGGTTGGAGACGGGGGATGACCGATACGCCATCAACGCTCGACGCCTGGAGCGGCTCGCTGGATGACGAGCTCACCAAACTGCTTCGGCGGGCCGGCGCCCAGGGCCGGTTGACGCAGCACGATGTCGTTCGCGCACTTCCGAACATCGAACTGACCCCCGAGGTCGTCGAGGAGATCATGCGCCGCTGCCGTGAGGCCGGCATCGAGATCGACGACGTGTTCGGCGACCTCGACGACCTGCGTGCCCTCGCCGCAGAGCCCGAGCTTCCCGGCGCCGAGCTGGTGCTCGGCGAAGGGCAGGCCACCAACGTCGTCGTGCTCAGCGCCGAGCACACGGCCACCAGCGCATCGCGCCGGCGTCTGTCCGCCACGCTGCGCCGTCGCAACCGCATGTCCGCGGATCGAGGGCTCGAGCGGGGCGTGGGAACGTCCGATCCGGTGCGGATGTACCTGCGCGAGATCGGTCGCGTTCCGCTGCTCACCGCCGTCGAGGAGGTCGAGCTGGCGCGGCGCATCGAGGACGGCGCCGAGGCGTCCGAGCGCCTGGCCGATCTCGACGCCGTGGGCGCGCTGGGGGAGCTACCCGCCGACGAGTCACGGGCGATGCAGCGCCGTGCCGACGACGGGGACGAGGCCAAGAGCTCACTCATCCAGGCCAACCTGAGGCTGGTCGTATCGATCGCCAAGCGGTACGTCGGCCGCGGCATGCAGTTCCTCGACCTCATCCAAGAGGGGAACATGGGCCTCATGCGGGCCGTCGAGAAGTTCGACTACACGAAGGGCTTCAAGTTCTCGACGTACGCCACCTGGTGGATCCGCCAGGCGATCACCCGCTCGATCGCCGACCAGGCCCGTACCATCCGCATCCCGGTCCACATGGTGGAGTCGATCAACCGGGTGCACCGGATGCAGCGCCAGATGGTTCAGGAGCTCGAGCGCGAGCCCACGGTCGACGAGCTGGCCGACGCCGTGGGCATGTCCGCCGATCGGGTCCGCGAGATCCAGCGGATCTCGCTCGACCTCCTGTCGCTCGATGCGCCCGTGGGTGAGGAGGACGACTCCTACCTGGCCGACTTCATCAAGGACGACGGTGCGGAGGAACCGCTCGACGCCGCGACCCGGCAGATGCTGCAGGAGGCGGTCAAGGAGGTCCTCGACGAGCTCAACGAGCGCGAGAAGGAGGTCGTGGTGATGCGCTTCGGCCTCGACGATGAGCAGGCCCGCACCCTCGAGGAGGTGGGCAGGCAGTTCGGGGTCACCCGGGAGCGCATCCGCCAGATCGAGTCGAAGACGCTCGCCAAGCTGCGTCACCCGCACCGCTCGCAGAAGCTGCGCGACTACCTCGAGGGCGAGTAGCGACCCGGGGCCGCTACGGGTCGACCGGACCGGCACTCGTCTGTTCCGGTGGACGCGACGGCCAGAGCGCGACCACAAGGCCGACGGCGGCGACGATGAGCCCCAGGACCACGGCTGTCACCTGCTTGCCGGCGAACTTGTCGGGGCCCTCGCCGCCGAGCCCGATCTGATCGGCCAACGCCCCGACGCCGGCGATGACCACGCCGGCGGCCACGAGAACCCACCCCACCAGCCTGCGTGCGTGAGCATCCATGGTCGGCGCCTCCCTGTGGACGGCGGTTGCCGAGGGCGTCGCGAGGTCGTCCCCGGCAGAACGCGGAGCATACGCCGCCTGGGGGCAGCCGCGTGTCGGTCGGCGGCGCCGACGTGCCGACATGCCGACGCGGCATCGAATGTCGGGCAATCATCGATTCGGGCATGCCCTGTTAAGCTGCGAAGTTCGCAGTCCGGGGTAGCACAATTGGCAGTGCGGCTCCCTGTTAAGGAGATGGTTGTGGGTTCGAGTCCCACCCCCGGAGCGACCTCGACATGACGTCCCCAGCGGACCCGCGGCGTCTCGGGGCACCGATTACAACAGCCGTGTGCCTACTGCGCCCGGCCGGCGCGCCCGGAGATCACGGCTAGTCAAGCCGCTCGCGCTCGTCGTTGTGGTTGCTGGCCTGAACACCATCGGGGCCTACGCCGAACGACAGGCCAAAGCACCCACGGACGACGCGTGCATGACGATTCTCGATTATCACCGGTCGGTCCCTGGTGAGGAGGAGGCCAGCGACGCCTGGGACCGGCTCGGCTATGTCGAGAGTCGCCTGGACAAGGCAACAGGCCCTGAGGCGGTCTCCATCCGCGAGTACCTGGCCCTTACCACCCTGCACCGAGGCGGTGGACGGACCCCCGATGAGGTCGTACTCGAAACGGACGACATAGGGCTGGCCGTGCGGACCGGCACCGGACATCGCCTGCTCATGCGAGCGGCGCATGCGTGCACAGACCTCGGCCACCCGGAATTAGAGGAATTCCTGCACGACCAGGAGCCGGCATCACAATGACCCCTCGCGACGGGTGAAGTGGCAGATCTCCGCGAAACCAAGATCCTTCAAGAATCGGCAGGCCCGACGTGGGTTCAGCCGAGTCCTTTGGTGAAGCCCAGCCGCCAGCTCGGATACTGGAGCTGCCAGCCGAGCTCGCGCTTGGCCTTGGCGTTCGAGGCACCCCGGACTTCGGTCATCATGAGCGTTGCCATCTCCCCGGCTGCCAGCCTCCCCAGCCAGCGTGGAATGCGTCTCGGTGGCTTGGCACCCAGCGCGTTCGCCAGCACCGGCAGCATCTCGCGCACAGGCGCGGGCTCGTCATCGACGATGTAGTAGATACCGGGCTCGCCGCGCTCGACCGCGAGGGCGGTCGCCGCCGCGGCGTCTTCGATGTGGACGTACGACCAGACGCCACCGCCGTCCCCGATGATCGGGAACCGACGCTTGCGGATCGGCCCCGCCATCACCGCATCCGGATCCAGGCTGATCCCGGTCCCAGGACCGTAGAAGCCGCCGTAGCGCAACGCCAGGCCCTCGCCCCAGTCGATCGTGGTCACCGCCCGCTCCAGATAGAGGAGCGCCTCCACGACTGGCCGCAGCGCACCCGGCGGGTCGGGATCGAGGGGATCGTCCTCGGTCTGCACCGGCCCGCCCGTGCGGGCGAAGCGGAAAGCCCCAAAGCTCTGCGCGACGAAGCGCCGCGCCCCCGCGGCGCGGCCGGCCGCCAGAAGATGATCCGTCGCCTCGGTACGCAGCCGGTTGGTCATCTGCGCCATGGAGGAGCGCTCGGGGTGCCGCGCATCACGGAGGCTCATCTTCCCGGACAGCGCCGTGAGCTGATGCACGATCACCTCGGGCTCGGCCTCAGCCACCACCCTCGACACGGCTTCGGGATCGAGCGCGTCGGCGACGACCGGTCGCGCCCCCAATGCTCGCAGCCCATCCTGCTTCGAAGCGGTCCTGGTCATGCCCACAACCTCGTGGCCCGCGGCCACGAGCATGGGGACCAACTGGACGCCCAACGCACCCGTCGCCCCGGCAACGAAAACCCTCATGGCAACTCCTCACTCGTCTCGGTCGTCTACAGAGACGGGACAGCACCTCCGCCTGTGACACTTCCCCAGGGACGCTGTGGCAACCTGCGGCATGGCCCTCCGTGAGCTGGACGCGCTCGACCGTGCCGTCCACGAGTTCCGATCCCACTTCACCGCGGTCCGCACCCGGCAGTGACGAACCCGACGCCGTGCACCGACTGGGACGTCCGCTACCTCGTCGCCCACGTCGTCGGTGGCAATCGCTTTCGCGTCGATGGTGCTCGACCGCCAGTCAGCGGAGGACGCACTCGCCGTCGTCATGTCGACCCAGCAGCTCGGCGCCGACCCGCTGATGGCGCACTTCTTTGTCTTCTATTTCGCCTGCTATTCGGCCCTGACACCGCCCGTGGCCGTGGCCGCGCTCGCGGCGGCAAAGATCGCGCAGGCCGGGTTCTTGGAAACCGCGCGCGATGCCATGAAGCTGATGCTGACGACGTTCGTCATACCGTTCGCATTCGTTTACTACCCATCGCTCATGGGCTTCCCCAACCTGCAATGGGAGGTGCTGATCCCGATCGTCACCTGTCTGCTGCTGCAGTGGACCGTGTCGGTCACCTGTTACGGGCACTTCCGGCGCAATCTGACGACGATGGAGCGCGTCCTGTTCGGGATCGTCTCGGTCGCTGGTTACGGTGCGCTCTGCGACCGCGGCATCTATTCCAATTTGCTCTTCGGGGCCATGCTGGCGGTCATGTCCGTGTACATCTTTTTGAAACCGGGCCCCTCCGCGGAAGCGGCCGAAGAGCGAGTTCGATCCCAGGAGAAACTAACCGGCGGGCCCATCCCAAAGGATGCGCGGCCTTTGGAAGGTCGTTTCGAGTGATTCGAATGTCCTGGAAGGAGTGAAGCATGAAGCCCAACCTCACCGATCCCGGCAAGGTCATAATCACGGTCGCCACCACGGGCGGTCTGCACGGGCGCGAAGCCAATCCGGCACTCCCCGAGCAGCCGAAGGAAATCGTCCAAAGTTTCCACGATTGCTACAATGCCGGCGCGACCGTGGCCCATATGCACGTCCGCGACAAACGCGGCGTCACCACGTCCGATCTCGACGTCTACGCAGAGGTGATCGACGGCGTCATGGCCCGCTGCCCCGGGATGATCACGCAGGTCGGCAACGGCATCGGATTGCGCTACGAGGACCCGAAGGTGGAAGGGCAGCCCTTCACGCTGGAAGAGCGGATGAATCTGCTCAACATCCAGCCGCAGC
>Ga0081455_10004424_pt1 | contig 15772 bp, 10 predicted proteins | sample TabmetS3T2R1_FD_70207 | JGI IMG/M metagenome (GOLD analysis project Ga0081455, IMG submission 70207) | Tabebuia heterophylla rhizosphere microbial communities from the University of Puerto Rico - S3T2R1 | ecosystem: Host-associated > Plants > Roots > Rhizosphere ... | reverse complement strand
TCTTTCTATCTCGGCTATGGCTCGGTAATCACGGCCGAGCACCGCATTGATTTCACCGACAGAGTTCGCATCGGGCGGCGGTCAATCATCGGTGGCCGCAACTCGTCGCTGTGGACGCACAATCGCAAGAACTGCTTTGGAATCGAGATCGGAGACTACTGCTACATCGGATCCGAGATCCGCATGGCTCCGGGATCGCGAATCCCCGACTGCTCGATAGTCGGGCTCGGGGCGGTGGTGGCCGGTCCGCTGCTGGAGAGCTATTCGCTGTTTGCCGGCGTGCCGGCAAGACGTAGAAGGGCGTTGGACACCAGCGATTTTGATTTGATCTTTGAAAAGACGCGCCCGGATTTACCCGATGAAGCCCTTGTTGTCGATTTGCAGTCCTTGCTTGACGCGCTGCGATGCCCCGAGTGCTCTGCGAAATTGTCGGCGAATTCCGCTTCATTCGACAGCGACGCCGAGACAGCCCTTGAGTGTCGGCAGTGCGAGCAACGCTTCTCGATCAGAAACGGCATTCCCCGCATGTTGTCATCATCAATGCGTGACGCGCTCGACGGAAAGGGGCTTCGTCCGGACGTGGATCGGCGTTAGGTCGCCACCGCCCCCGCCGCGGCGATCGCCTTCGCGGGCTTTGTCTGGCCTTATCAATTGCTCCTCGCGGGGGGTGAACGGGGTCGCCGAACGCATGCCGATGAAGCAATACGCCAAGTACCCGTTTCGCGTTTGCGTCAACGATCGGTTCGACCGCCTGTCGGCGCCGATAGAATTCCGCTACACGCGCGACGAGGTCGAGCGATGGTTGCGGCGCGCGGGGCTGGAAGAGACGGTCGTCAGGCCGAAATACGGATGGCGCCAGAGAGGTCGCAAGCCGGCGAGATCATAATTTCATATTTCATATTCCGTATGCCATATTTCATACGTCATATGAAATGTGGCATATGGAATATGAATACGAAACTGGCCTCTTTAAGTAATTTCAAGCAGTCAAAGCTCGCGCGATGGGGGGCGGGCGCCCTCGCCTGCCTACTGGCCGCCTATTTCCTGACGCCTGTGTTGCTCAACAAGGCGGCCGAAGGGTTGATTCGAGAAGACAGGCTCGTCAAGTCCGATGTGATCGTCGCGCTGGCCGGAGACATTCGCTGCAACCGCGAGAAGAGGGCCGCCGAACTTTGGCGCCAGGGTTGGGCGGACAACGTCGTCGTCAGCGGGATGAGCTACGCCTGGGGCTTTCACACCGGCGAGGCGGCGCGGCTGTACGTGATGAGTCTGGGCGTGCCCGAAGAAAAGATTTACATGATCTGCGAAACTCTGAACACTCGCGCGGAAGCCAGAGCGCTGGACGATCTGATGCGCGAACGCGGGTGGAATTCGGCGATCATCGTCACCTCGGCGTTTCATTCGCGGCGGGCGACGTACACGGTCGAGAGGGCGGCGCCAGGCCGCAGCTTTTATTCGGCGCCCGTGCCGACAGGTTCTCCCGAATGGACGCCCCGCGCCTGGTGGACGCGCCGGGATGACGTCTACGTGACCGTGCGCGAATTCGGTTCGTGGACAAACACGCTGGTGGGCGGATGGCAATGATGAATCCAAAGAAAAGATGGGGGAAAAGATGGGCGCGGGGCGCGTTGATTTCGCTGGGCCTCCTGACGGTCGGTTGCGCCGCGCTCTTTTTCGCTTTGCCGGCATTGCTGATCGCGCCGGCGAGCGTGGAGAAATCAGATGTCATACTTTACGGCGCGATCTCCAAACATTCGGCGGCGGATAAATACGTCATTGATTTGTACCAGCGGGGTGTGGCGCGCAAGATCGTTTGCGTCAGCTCGCAGGTCTCATGGGAACTCTATCCGAGCGATTACGTGCGAGAGAGTTTGGTCTTGCAGGGCGTAAACGCCGAGGACGTCGTCTCGCTGCGGTTGCCGCTCGCGCCCTGCGGCGGCGCGGAGACGCCGAGGATCGTAGAGTTCGTGAAAGCGCACGGATGGAAAAGCGCTCTGTATGTCACTCACCCTGAGGACAGCCGCTATACCGATAACCTGGCCCGCAGATTTTTTGAAGGAGAGGGCGTTGCCCTCTCCGTGAGCTACTCGCCCGAAGACAGGGAAGAGCTGACCCGGAACTGGTGGCGCACGCATTGGAAGACCCAGCGGATGGTCGGAGAGGCGTTGATCATCGCCCTCGACAGGTTCTATTCCGGATGCCGCTGACCCGGGGCGTTCTTCATATCACTGTACAAGTTAATGGAACGCGGATGACGCGGATACGGCGGATCATCGCTGATAAGAGCCAAAAAAGATCAGCGTGAATCCGCTCTACCTGTGTCATCCGCGTTCCATTTTGAATCCCGTACATTCTGCCTAAAGCCTCCATGTGTGGAATTGCCGGAATAGTTTCAGACGCCGGCGGACTGCCCGAGTCTCGCTTGAGGACGATGATCGACGCCCAGACTCATCGCGGCCCTGACGCCGGTGGCGTCTGGTCGGACGGGCGTTGCGCGTTGGGGCACCGCCGACTTTCGATCATCGATCTTTCCGAAGCGGGCCGCCAGCCGATGTCGAACGCGCGCGGCGACATACGGATCACTTTCAACGGCGAGATCTACAATTTTCAACATCTCCGCCGCGAGCTTGAGCGTCTGGGCCACAGTTTCCGCACGCGCACGGATACGGAAGCGATCATCTACGCCTACGAGCAATGGGGCGCAGGCTGCCTGCCCAGACTGCGCGGAATGTTCGCCTTCGGAATCTGGGATCAGCGTCGTGGTCGGCTTTTTCTGGCGCGAGATCGCGTCGGCAAAAAGCCGCTCTTTTACGCGCAATTCGGCGACCATTTTCTCTTCGCCTCGGAGTTGCAAGGGCTGCTTGCCGACAACCGCGTTCCGCGCGAAGTCGCCCCGCCGGCGATTGACGCATATCTGAGCTACGGCTACGTCCCCGCGCCGCACACGGCGTTCAAAGGCGTTTATAAATTGCCGCCCGCGCATTACCTGACTCTCGATCTGAAACAGACGGAGTTTGAAAAACGGGTCGAGCGCTACTGGTCGCTCGATTACGAACCCAAACTCCGCATCGACGAAGACGAGGCCTGCGAGGTTTTGCGCGAGAAGATGACCGAGGCCGTGCGGCTGCGGATGATCAGCGACGTTCCGCTCGGCGCCTTTCTGTCGGGCGGTGTCGATTCGAGCGTAGTCGTCGGGCTGATGGCGCGGCTCTCGGGAGCGAAGGTCAAGACATTCTCGATCGGGTTCAACGATTCCGCTTACGACGAGACAGCGCACGCGCGGCGAATCGCCGAGCGCTGGGGGACCGATCATCACGAGTTCATAGTCGAGCCTGACGCGCTCTCGATACTGCCCAAATTGGTCAGGCATTACGGCGAGCCTTACGCCGATTCATCGGCGATACCGACTTTTTACGTGGCGCAGATGGCTCGCCGTCACGTGACCGTGGCTCTGAACGGAGACGGCGGCGACGAGAGCTTCGCAGGATACGAGCGCTATCTCGCCAATTACCTGGCCGAGCGCATGCGCTCGGTTCCCGGAGCCGCCGCCGCCGCGCGCTCTCTGAGCCGCATCATTCCCGATTCGACCAACCCGAAGAGTCCTGCGAGGCGGGCGCGACGATTTCTGGCCGTGGCGTCGCAACCGATGGCCGAACGCTACCCGCGATGGCTGAAGATGTTTCAGGACGAGGCGAAGTCGCGACTCTACAGCCCGGAATTCAGCAGCTTGTTGAACGGTCAGAGCGACGGGGCGATGAAAGCGCTGTTCAACGGAGCGATGCCGACTCCCCCCCCGACTCATCCCCCGACTCATCCCCCGACTCATCCCATAGACGCGGCGATGGCCATAGACGTAGCGTCGTACCTGCCTTACGACCTGCTGGTGAAGGTCGACATCACTTCGATGGCGAACAGCCTGGAGGCGCGTTCGCCGTTTCTGGATCACGAGGTGATGGAATTCGCCGCGCGACTGCCGGTCGAGATCAAATTCCGAGGCGGGAGATTGAAGAGTCTGCTTAAACGCGCGTTCGCCGACATGCTGCCGCCGGAGAACGTCAACCGGCGCAAGATGGGATTCGGCGTCCCGGTCGGGCAATGGTTCCGCGGGCCGATGCGTGAGCTGTCGCAGGACGCGCTGCTCTCGCCGCGCTCGCTCGAACGCGGATATTTCCACGGGCCGGAGGTCAGGCGGTTGGTCGACGAGCATTTGGGAAGACGCGCCGATCATTCGTTTCAGATCTGGAGTCTGTTAATGCTGGAATTATGGCATCGCGAATTTATCTAAACCAGAGCGCACGACTTTAGGATGAAGGCTTTGCCACCGCAGCCACCGCAGCCACAGAGACAAGGAGAGGGAGGGACGGAGAGACGGAGAGACGGAGAGACGGAGAGAAAATGCGCTCCCATCTCGATGCTTCTCCTTCTCTCTGTCTCTCTTTCTCTCCGTCCCTGCGGTGGCTGCGGTGGCTGCGGTGGCTACTTTGACGGAGCGATGGGGCGAATACGCGTCGTCAGTATTATTGACCGGCTAAACGTCGGCGGCCCGGCCAAACACGTCACGTGGTTGACGGCCGGGCTTGATCCGGAGCGGTTCGAGACGACGCTCATCACCGGGGTCGTCCCCGAAGGCGAGGGCGACATGAGTTACTTCGCGCGCGCCGCCGGCGTGGAGCCGGTAGTTATTGAGGAGATGAGCCGCGAATTGGGCGTCGGCGACGTCGTTGTTCTCTTCAAAATCCTGCGCGCGCTTTTTCGGCTGAAACCTCAGATCGTCGACACGCACAAAGCCAAGGCGGGCGCCGTCGGGCGCGTGGCGGCGACGATTTACAAATGGTTGACTCCGTCGGCGCTCAGGCTGCGCCCGCGTGAGATCGCCGTGATTCACACCTATCACGGGCACATCTTCCACAGCTATTACGGCGCGGCGAAGACAAGGCTGTTTATCGCGATCGAGCGCGCGCTGGCCAGGTTCTGCGCCGATCGAATCATCACCATCAGCGAGCGGCAGCGCGACGAAATCTGCCGCGTGTTCAAAGTCGGAAGACCCGGGCAATTCACGGTCATTCCTCTCGGGATCGATTTCGACGAGATCGATTCCCGAAAGGGACGGTTGCGAAGGGAGATCGGGATCGGCGCCGATGACGTTCTGGTGGGCGTCGTCGGGCGATTATGCGAGATCAAGAATCACGCGATGCTGATCGAGTCGGCGCCGAAAATAAAGACCGCCGGGACTGCTTTTGTGATTGTGGGAGACGGTCATCTGCGCGCGGAGCTTGAGGCGCAGGCGCGGGCCGCCGGCCTGGACGGACGCGTCATTTTCACGGGGCTCCGAGAAGACGCGGCTTCGCTTTACGCCGATTTCGACATCGCCGCCCTGACCTCGTTGAACGAAGGCACGCCTCTGACGCTGATCGAGGCGATGGGCTGTGGCTGCGCGGTGGCTTCGACCGAGGTCGGCGGCGTGGCCGATCTGATGGGGCGCCGCCGGGAGATTCGGGACGGATTCACAGTTTGGGATCACGGGGTGACCGCCCCGAGCCGCGATGTCCAAGCGTTCACGAATGGCTTGAATTATTTGATCGAACGCCCACGTCTGCGGCGCGAGATGGGAGAACGTGGCCGCGCATTCGTCTCGTCGAGGTTGTCGAAAGAGCGGTTGATCGGCGATATCGAAAATCTCTATTGTGATTTGATGGCGGAAATTGGGCGTGAATAAGACTTATAGGTCTTATGGGACTAATAGGAAAGAATTACGAGTCCTATAAGTCTCATAAGTCCTATAAGTTCTATAAGTCCTACAGGGGAAGGAAAAAAAGAATGAAAGTTTTGATCACAGGCGGCGCCGGGTTCATCGGATCGCACCTGGCCGAGGCGCACCTAAAACGCGGCGACGAGGTTTACATCATCGACGACCTTTCGACCGGCTCTATGGAGAACATAAGGTGGATCAAAGGGCTATCGAAATTCCAATACTATCTGGATTCGGTGACGAACCATCACCTGATGGCCGAACTGGTCGATCTGTGCGACGCGGTTTATCACCTGGCGGCGGCGGTCGGCGTCAGGCTGATCGTCGAAAGCCCCGTCAAGACGATCGAGACCAACATCCGCGGCACGGAGGTAGTGCTCCATCATGCCTCCAAGAAACGCAAGCGGGTTCTGATCACCTCGACTTCCGAAGTCTACGGCAAACGCGACCGCGTTCCGTTCAGCGAGGACGACGATCTGGTGATGGGGGCTACCGACAAGGGGCGGTGGAGTTACGCCTGCTCCAAGGCGATTGACGAGTTCCTGGCCATCGCCTATTGGAAAGAGAAGAAGGTCCCGACCGTCATCGCCCGCCTATTCAACACCGTCGGCCCGCGACAGACCGGGCGCTACGGGATGGTCATCCCAAATTTCGTCAGGCAGGCCCTCAAGGGCGAAGACATCACCGTTTACGGCGACGGCTCTCAGAGCCGCTGCTTCTCGCACGTTTCGGACGTGGTCGGGGCGCTGACCCGGTTGATCGAGAGCGGGAAGGCCGTCGGGGAGGTCTACAACATCGGCAGCGACAGGGAAGTGACGGTTCTCGAACTGGCCGAGAGGGTCAAATCATTGACCGGCTCCGATTCCAAGATCGTCTTTGTGCCTTACGATCAGGCTTACGAGGAGGGATTCGAGGACATGCTGCGGCGCGTCCCTGACCTCACCAAGATCCACAAGCTCATCGACTATCAGCCGACGATCGAATTGGATGAAATTTTGGAAAGTGTGATAGATTACCACCGCACTGAATTGGCGGCGTGATCATGCGGGCGGTACGCGTCACGCGCCTTTGACACTCCCACCATTAAATCCGCAAACTCCCTTCAAGGATTTAATAAACCAACAAGCCTTAAGCGATTAATGTCGGTCCCGCCGGGAGAAACTATGGTAAGGCTAGGTGTGGGCGTCGCCGTCACGGCGGCGCTTAGTTTGATATTTACATCCCTGGTTCGACATTGGGCTCATCAGTTGGGGATAGTCGCCGTTCCCCGGAAAGATCGCTGGCACAGCAGGCCCACGGCGTTGATGGGCGGAATCGCAATATACCTGTCGTTCGTCATCGGATGTTTCATTTTCGCGCCCGGCCTTTCACGGGCCTATCCTATACTGATCGCGGCCACGCTGTTGTTCGGCGCCGGGATCGTCGATGACATAAGACAGCTCAAGCCCTACGTCAAACTCGTCATGCAGGTGGTCGCCGCTTCGATCGTGGTCTTCGGAGGGCTGCGTCTGCCGGGGATGATCTGGACGAGTTGGGGCGCCGATTTCCTAACGATCTTCTGGCTGGTCGCGATCACGAACGCGATCAACCTGCTGGACAACATGGACGGGTTGGCGGGCGGGATTTCACTGATCGCCTGCGCCTTTCTGTCAATCACATTTCTGATCAATGGGCAGACTGTGGAGGCCGCGCTGCCGTTGATCCTGGCCGGGGCTATCGCAGGGTTCCTACGGTTCAACTTCAATCCAGCCTCGATCTTCATGGGTGATTGCGGCTCGATGTTCCTCGGCTTCGCGCTGAGCGGAATCGCGTTATTGAGCGATTTCGGGCGGGCGCGGAACCTGGTCTCGGTGCTTGCGACTCCAGTGCTGATTTTGACGATCCCGATCTTCGACACCATGGTGGTGACGGTGACGCGCAAACTGTCGGGCCGCCCCGTCTCGCAAGGCGGACGCGATCACACGTCGCACCGGCTGGTCGCGCTGGGGATGTCTGAGCGGCGCGCGACGCTGTTATTGTATCTGTTCGCCGCTCTGTCGGGCGCGCTGGCCCTGGCGGTCAGACAGATGGCGATTTGGGGCGCCCTGGCGTTGATCGTGGGGTTCTCGTTGAGTGTCCTGTTCATCGGACTCTATGTGGGCAAAGTGGGCTTTTACGAGCAGGGCCGGGTCTCGAATCAAGCGCCCGTGAGCGAAACGTTGGTCGATCCTTTCGGAAACTTTTCGCACCGGCGGCGGATTTTTGAAATCCTGCTCGACACGCTGCTGGTGGCGCTGGCCTATTACAGCGCCTACCTGCTCAGGTTCGACGGCTACATGCCCGGCGAGCAGATCGCGATTTTCATCAGGACTCTGCCGCCGCTCGTGGCGATTCAGATATTGTCCTTTCTGATCGGCGGAGTCTACAAAGGAATCTGGCGCTACGCCGGAGTCGGCGATTTGGCCCGTCTGGCCGTCGCGGTCTTCGTCGGGTCAACCGTCAGCGGGTTGGCCGTATTGTTCTTTTACAAGTTCCACGGGCCGTCGCGCGCCGTCTTCATTCTCAACGGCGTGCTGCTGTTCGTCTTCGTCGGGGCAAGCCGCGTCTCGTTCCGGCTGATTGCGGCGTTGATCGCCGGACAAATACAACCAGCCCCCGACGCCAGGCCGGTGTTGATTTACGGCGCCGGAGATCGCGGCGAGATCCTGATCAGGGAGTTGTTGAATAACCCGGCCTATTGTTACCAGCCAGTCGGATTCATCGACGATGACGCCGGGAAGACCGGGAGGCTGCTGCGGGGCTATCGAATCTTCAGCAGCGACGACCTGCCCGGGCTGATTAGTTCGCACGGCGTAAGCGAGGTTTTAGTCTCTAGCCTCAAGGTGCCCGAAAGTAGACTCGACGGTCTGCGCAATATGGGCGTCGGGTTGAAGCGGCTGAAGATAGATTTGGAGGGCATGGAGTTCAAGTCTCGAAGATAGCGTTTCGCCATTTAATTCTAGCGCAACTTTCGAGCCTCTTTAATCCATTCTCGCTTTCGCTTGAAGTTATCCGGACGCTGGAGAAACAACGATTGCTTCACGTCCTTTGGAAGGATGGGAAATCTCTCTCTCTCTCTTCTCTCGGGTTGACGGGAAAATAACGATTGCTTCGCGTTCTCATCTCTAATCCATCCCCGCCTTCGCTTGATGGCCTCACGCTTCGTTTCTTCATAACGCTTGCGAGCCTCGCGCCCTGACTCCGCATCGTGTTTGCGATCATCATGCCGCAACTCCAAATATCTCGTACGCCCATCTCGCTCCGTCTCTAATGCGTGGTTGCGAGTCTCAGGATCTTTTCCCGATTCAACTCGCGCTCTCGAACTTCTTAAACCGTTCCCTCCTCCGCGTTTGCGTGTGTCACGCTCCTTTTCAGGGCGACGTTTGTGGGCTTCACGCTCCTTTTCAGGGCGACGTTTGTGGGCCTCATGCTGCTTTTTCCGCACCTCGGCCTGTGCGGAAATGGCGCCGCTCGACCCCGTAAGCATCAACCCCAGCGAGAGCGCAAAAGAAGCGAAGCGCCGCTTTGAATCACAATGCGCGATTTTTTTCCATTCCCCGGTTTTATGTACAAACGATCCCTTTAACATTTTCGCGCCGAATTTGCTGTTTCATTCGACCACGCCCATAGGGTATCACGTTCTGCCTGACGCAATCTACAGGCGTACTTATGGCCATTTCCCACGGCGAAAAAAAATATTTTGCAAACCGGATGGCATTTTGCCCTTCTCAACCCCTCTATATCATGAAGGGTCATCATAAGTCCCTTCGCTGAGATAGAGCCTGGCGCCGCATGAAGTCTGTAGCGCGTCTGCGGCGGCAGCCGTGCGTCCTTGGCCGTTAAACCCTCAGCCGGTGTTTCTTATGTATCAGCCAGCAGCTCAGGCCCAGCCCGCGGTAATCGCGGTCGGCGCTTAGGCTGTGAGGGGGGACGGCGCGCGGTTTTCAAGGAGGCGCGGCTCTATCTCTGGGATTGATTATGCCCATGATCAGCGTAGGTCTTGCGTGATTGCTGTGGAGTAGTCAAGGCGAGGCCACGCTGATCTAAATCGAACCAGGCGACATTGACGCAGCGCCGGGAGCGGTAGCGATCGGCTCTCGGCGCTGCGCCATTGCTTGTCTCAATCTCGCTTGGGTTGGTTTAGCGCGTGGCGTGGACAATCTCTTGCGGTCAGCGCAGCGTATCCAGCGCATCATCGGCGGACGATGCGTAAATTATTTCGTTACTGCGCCAGGCCGCGTTGCGTATTAGCTATCTCGGCGACCTTAAATCCCCCCATCTTGTTTTTGAACTTTTTGCATTCTTACAATTAGTGCGCTGTTCCAACAGGCGTGAGCCGCCAACGCATAATCAACGGAGTCCATCAACTTAGCTAAACCGATTTAGTTGGCGCCGGGATTATGAGAGGGAGTCAAAAATGGAGACTGAAGGGAATAATATTAGGGATTTGGATGAGGAAGAGTTGGCGTCGTTTGCGCGGGGGTATTACGCCGCGCGCTTTCCAAATCCACAGCGGCTCGGCTGTCCGCCTCCCGGCGAGATTATCAAGGTAGTGATGAGCCGCCAGGCGCCCGATGAGGGTTTGCGCGAGCACCTGTTCGAGTGCTCGGAATGTTTCGGCGAATATCGTCAGGAGCTGGCGCAAAGCAGGCCGGCGCCTGACGAAGCCGCATGGAGGAAGCGGCTGGTCTTAATTTTCGCTTCTAAGCGTTCGGCGACGGCGCTGGCGCCCGTGATATTGATTTTGTCGTCGCTCTCCTTAATCTTCATGGGCATATTGATTTTGCGGAGTATCGCGCCCGAAGCCGGCAAAATAGCGACTTCGACACCGTCCGACGTCAGGGCCGGCGGGACTGGAGAGTCGACGGCGAATCCGGCCGCCGTCGCGATCGCCACGATTCCGAAGCCGGTAGGTTATGGTCGGGCGAATGCCGGGTCTTGGAAATTATTGGGGATTTCCGCGCCCGCCGCCGAAACCATTGACGTCGATTTGGATAATTACCAGGTCTTCCGCCGGTCGCAGATGGAAAGACTGACCCCTGCGAGCGAAGAGACGTCCGGGAGAGAGGACGCGAAATCGTCGGTAGAGCCGGATGAAGCGTCGCCAGGAGAAAAGGTCATCACTTTACCCGCCACGCGCGCAAGCCTGGTCTTGCGCTTACCGGAGACCGGAGTTCCCGGAAAATATACTGTCAGCCTGATTAACGGGGTCGGACAGTCTTTATTGTCGGACTCCGCTTTCAGTCCTGATGGCACCAAACTCCAAGTGACGCTCGATCTGCGTCGAGTCTCCCCAAAAAGGTACCGTCTCCGGCTTTGGCGCAATGGCGACGCCCCCGCTTTCTACGATGTAATTATCGGCGCCCGATAGGCTGCCCGCCTCACTACACAAAGCTATGGTTCGACGTATCGCAAAACCTGCGCTGCGCGCATTAATCCTGTCGTTGGCTCTGGGAACGCAGGCGCCCTTGCCTGCTTGCTTCGTTCAGTCAGTTCATGCTGGAAACCCGCAGGCAGGGGCGCCTGCGCTCCCGGGACAAGCCGCCCCTTGTGAGACGATTGCTTTCAGAACGGCTATCGAGCGGGAATTGCCAGTAGGCGAAAAGCATTGCTTCTCTTTCACGCTGACAGCGGGGCAGTTTGTTCAGGCCGTCGTCGAGCAGCGTGGGATCGATGTCGTAGTAAGGATATTCGGGGAAGACGGCAAACTACTGACCAACGTCGATCGCCTAAATGGCAGGCATAGCCCGGAGACCGCCTCGCTGATCGCGCCGTATTCGGGCCTCTACCGGTTGCAAATCCAGCCGGGACCGAGCGCCACGGTTCGCGGAGGATATCGGGTCAGGTTGAAAGATCCGCGTGACGCAATTCCGTCGGACGAGAAACGTATTGCGGCTGAAAAGCTGGCCTTCGACGCCGAGCAGTTGAGGATGCAAAATATCGCCGACGCGCTGCGTAGGGCGGCCGAGAAATATGAATTGGCGGGCTCGCTTTGGAGGGAGGTCGGCGACCCGTATGAAGAGGGAATCGCGCTTTATGGAGCCGGGTTTTGTTATCGCTCGTTGGGCGCCAACCAGTCGGCGATAACCGTTTTGAAGCGCGCTCTCGAATTGATGCTAGATGCGAAGGACGACGTCGGAATAGCCATTGTGCAGGGGGGCCTGGGGTGGAGCTACTATTATCTCGGCGCCCTGGATCGGGCGTTGGAAAGCTTCGAGCGGTCGCTGCAAGTTCGACAGAGGATTATGGATCGAGTCGGCGAGGGGCAGATGCATTACGGCATCGGATCGGTGCGCATCGGACGCAATGAGAATCAGTTGGCGCTTGAGAGTTTCAAAGAATCGCTGCGCCTGAGGCAGGAGGCGAAAGACACGACAGGCGCCGCCCGCACGAGCATAGGCCTGGGGAAAGCCTACTTTCGACTGGAACGCTACGATGAATCACGCGCGATGTTGGAAGGGGCGCTTCAGACGATGCGTAAATACGGCGACAGGGGCGGTCAAATCGACGCGCTTGGGAATCTGGGCTATATAGATATCAGGCAGAAAAACTATGCGACGGCCAGGGATAGGTTTCGGGAAATGCTCAAACTCAGTCTGGATTCGGAGGACCGTTATGGCGAGGCTGGCGCGCGCCTCCGCCTGGCGGTGTTGGCGCGACGCGCAGGCGAGCTGGGGGAAGCGATCGACCTGATCAAGCGCGGAGTGGAGATCTTCGAATCGTTCAGGACTGAAGGCGCAGACACGCCTCTGATAAAAGAAGCCAGTCATCGACTTCGCATCGACTTCTTCACACAGGCGGAGGAGTCCTACGAAGTTTACATCGACCTGCTGATGCGCCTCGATGAGCGTGAGCCGGGCGTCGGCCACGCTGCCGAGGGGTTGTATGTCAGCGAACGCGCCAGGGCGCGCAATTTGCTCGATCTGCTCGCTACCGCAGGCGCGAGCGATGCGGAAATCGGCCATGCGCGGCCGCTGCGCGCGGATGAAATTCAACAGCGGTTGCTCGACGAAAATACAGTCCTGCTCGAATACGCGCTCGGAACCGCCGGAGACGCCCAAACCGACCGCAGCTTTCTCTGGCTGGTGACCTCGAACAGCGTCGAAAGCCATCTCCTGCCAAAGCGCGTTGAGATCGAAGCGACGGCGAAGCGCGTATATGAGTTGTTGACTGCGAGAAATCGCATCAGCGGGCCGCGTCGCCGCGAACTGATCGCCCAATCTGACGCCGAATTTCAAATCGAGGCTCGGAAGTTGAGCCGGATGTTGCTCTCGCCCGTAGCCGCAAAATTGACTGGCAAACGCCTGCTCATCGCTCCTCAAGGCGCTTTGCAATTCGTCCCGTTCGCCGCGCTCCCCTCGCCTGAGGCGGAAGGACAAGGAGACAAGGAGACAAGGAGACAAGGAGACAAGGAGACAGAACGAGTCCGCAATCCGCAATCCGCAATCCGCAATCCGCAATCCTACACTCCGTTGATCGCCGATCATGAAGTTATTGTCGCGCCCTCAGCTTCGGCGCTGGCGGCGATAGTTCGACAAACAGCCATGCGGAAGCCCGCCGAGCGCAGCGTAATAGTTTTTGCCGACCCGGTCTTCTCGGCCTCCGATGAGCGTGTGGGCCTGGCTGCGCGCCGGGGTTCGACGGCGCCGCGAGTAGGCGAGACTCGCCGGGACCATTCTTCGCCAGTCAATGCGGGCGCCTTGCCAAAACTGAGCCGCCTTTCGGCGACTGACTGGGAGGCGCGGAGGATCGCCTCGCTGGCCGGCGACAGCAGAGTCGTCAGCAATTTCGCCGCCAGCCGCGAAGCGGCGCTAGACCCAGCGCTCGGCGAATATCGCTACATTCACTTCGCCACGCATGCCGTCATCAATGCGGAGAATCCCGATTTGTCGGCCATAGCGCTCTCACAGGTCGACGAACGGGGGCGGCCGCTCAACGGATTGTTATCGACGCAGGACATTCATCATCTCAGGCTCTCGGCGGATCTGGTTGTTCTCAGCGCCTGCCGAACCGGCCTGGGTAAAGATGCGCCCGGGGAAGGATTGTTGAGTCTGACGCGTGGATTCCTGTCGTCCGGCGCCGCGCGAGTGATATTCACACTTTGGTCAATCGAGGATCAGGCCACGGCCGAGCTGATGAGCCGGTTCTATCGCCGGATGCTGGGCCCTCAAGCCATGACGCCCGCCGCCGCGCTGCGCGCGACGCAGGAAGAGATGTGGCGAGAGGGACGCTGGAGCGCGCCCTACTACTGGGGCGGCTTCGCGTTGCAGGGAAATTGGCGGTGAGCGGTCAGGCGTGGCGCCGCGCCTCGCTCAACGCACAGCGATAGGGGCGACAGTCGAGCCTGTGCCGCCCTGAATCTTCAGCGGCTGCATGATAAACGCGAACTCGTAAACACGCTTCGCCGCAAGCTCATCAAGCTTCAGATTCTCCAGCAGGTGAATGCCGTTTACCACCAGCATGATCTGATGGATCGGGAGCGAGACTTTCGGGTCGGGATTGGGATTTACTTCCACTGAAATATTGTCGGCCCCGACCAGCATCGGGTCCCTGGCGACCAGCCACTCAGCCGCGCCGACGCCAATGCCGGGACACCCGCGGGCGTAGCGGTCGTTGTCCTTAGCCCAGAGTTCTCCCCAGCCGGTATGAATGATCACTGCGTCGCCCTTCTCCAGTTTCATGTTTTGCCTTTCGAGAGCCTGCTCGATATCCCGCGCCGTGATTTCGTAGTTGTCAGGGAGAATCTTGACCCCTTTCAACCCGGCCACATCAATCAGCGCTCCGCGTGTGAAGAGAGCGCCGACCTTTTCGACGCCGAGCTTCTCGAACCCGTTGCGAGTCGCCGATTCGCTAACCTTGAAGCAGTTATACATGCTGTCGCCTATCGTTTGATGGGCGAAGCCGTCGAACTGCGTGCCGACCTGACCAATCTCACTGACAACGAGCTCCTCATTGCTGCCGCGCCGGTTCGATTGCGGGTTCATGAATGTGCGTTTGGTATGCACGTCGAATCGACGCGTTCCGAAGAACGGCATTTGGGAGTTGAGTGTGTGGCCGATCTCTATCACTTCGCCAGTGCGAATGAGCTTCGTCGCTCGCAGGACGGCTTCCGGCTTCATGTGATTGGCGGAGCCGCGCTGGTCTTCTGGTCCCCATTTCGAGGGACATCGCTGTGCGTCGGCAGGGGGCTGCCACGATTGGGACACTGATTGGGACACTGGTTTGACAGTTACTGTGATCGCCGCAAGAACGAACGCTGACGCGACGGCCATGCGCGGCATAAGGCTGATGACGGGTTTCATTTTGATTCCTCCTCGAAAATCAGTTCGTTGTCCCGCCTCTAGGCCGCAAGCGTCGGATACAGATCCATTCCGTGACGCCAAACGCTTGCGGCCTAAAGGCGGGACTACCAACGTCTACGGATAAAATATGCCATACGCCATATTTTCAGATGAAATATGGCGTATGGCATATAGTCAAACAGACTTTCTGGCAATCTCGGTAAACGATGAGACCGCGGTCTCGTTAGCTTTTCACTACGCGCGGCCTGGGAGCCGGCGGAGGGGGCGGTGGCGGCGGCGTCTCTATAACCGGCGCTGGCGGAGGAGGAGCCTCCTCTTTCTTCTCTTCAATTACCGGAGCCGGAGCAGGCGCCTCCACCTTCGGGCATTCGGTCGGGCAGCACATGTAGGTCGTAGTGATCCTCCTTATAACAGGAGCCGGAGCCGGGCACGAAATCACAGGAGCCGGAGCCGGGCACGAAATCACAGGAGCCGGAGCCGGGCACGCAATCACAGGCGCCGGGGCCGGACATTGCGTCGGACACGGAGCCGGACAGGACACCGGGCACGGAGCTGGGCAGCACCCATCCCCATAAAATCTGTGCCGGTGTCTCGCTGACACGCTGGAATCAAATCCGAAAAGCCCAATGATAATCGGCGCCAGCGCGAATAAGACGAAATACCTTGTTCTACTCGTCATAGTTTTCCTCCATTGATCTGAATA
>Ga0081455_10004423_pt1 | contig 15775 bp, 18 predicted proteins | sample TabmetS3T2R1_FD_70207 | JGI IMG/M metagenome (GOLD analysis project Ga0081455, IMG submission 70207) | Tabebuia heterophylla rhizosphere microbial communities from the University of Puerto Rico - S3T2R1 | ecosystem: Host-associated > Plants > Roots > Rhizosphere ... | reverse complement strand
TTTTTTCGAGCCGATCCATCGCGCCCTCAAAGTTAAGCTCTGCCTCGCGCACCTTCTGTTTGCTGCTCATGGGGAAAACGGAGGAATTAAGCACAGGTTGGGCGGGAAAAAAAGATGACTTACACCGGACCCCCGGAGGAATAGAGAGCAAACTGGACACTTTAACGCTTTCAGGTGACTCAAGAAATAAGAGTTCGCGTCGGTTCGAAGGGCAGCCGATTATTTTCGACCTGCACCCATGAAAAAAATGTTGGCGATGTCGCGTTCATGGAGATGCGGACCTAAGGACATGAATCAAAATAAGCCATCATCCGCGTCATCCTATTACGGGATGTGGGACGCCGTGACGCGCTTCACGGCTGAAATCCGCACAAGCGAGTTCATGGCTGAGATGGTTCGCCGCCGCGATGCATTTGGTAGCGAAGGAGCGATGGGAGCGATCGATTGTGCAACCCTTTATGGATTGACGCGTTGGCTCCGACCGACGGTGATCGTGGAGTCCGGCGGATATATCGGAATGTCGTCCGCGTTTATTTTAAAAGCCCTCGCAGATGAAAAAGTCGCCACAGCCAAACTGTACAGCGTTGAATTGAGCCAGGAGTGTGATCAGGGCGCGTTGATCCCGGATGAATTGCGGTCCGCCTCGACCGGTTTCGTGCCAATGCGCGGCAGACTCGAAGATTTTCTCAAGCGGAACGAGCTGCCTTCATCCATCGACATGTTTCTGCACGACAGCTCGCATAGTTACCGGCATATGCTTTGGGAGTTTCGCCAATTTTGGCTGCGCCTGCGCGACGGCGGATTGCTCGTGTCGCACGATGTACAGATGAACGCAGCGTTTCCCGAATTTGTGACCAAGACGTACGCCCACGATAGAAAGACCGGGCGACGCGACGCGCAACGGACCTCGCACCACGAATGGGGCCGCTGGGGTTACATCGGCTTCGCAATTAAGAAAGGCTAACTATCCGCTTCTAAAACAGTCGTTTTCTGTTCGCTGATTCTTTGACCAACTTTTGCAATCGCTTAAGCCGGGTCACTTCCTGCTTTGCACTTACGATCCACCATCCGATCGCTTTTCGGTACGAGGGCGGCTGCGCATAAAAGAAATCCCACGCAGCTTTGTTTTGTTTCAATCTTTTCTCGTACGGCCCATCGAGATTGGCGGCCCTCTGTTCGTAGGAATAAATGCCCGACCTGTATTCCTTTCGCGCGTCAAAGGCTTCCGCGCCGGGAGGCATCATCAAACCTTGGGCGCTCAATTCTCGTGCGCGTCTGATGTTGACTGCGCTCCAAATGCTTTGGCGTCGCCGCGGCGTAAATCGAATCGTGTAACGCAAGTCATCAACGCGCTTGCGGATCCCATCGATCCAACCAAAGCAAAGCGCTTCATCCACCGATTCCGCCCAGGTGAGGCTCGGTTTGCCAGAGCTTTTCTTGTGATAACCGACCCATAATTCTTGCTTGGTCGCGTGATTCTTTTGCAGCCATCTGCGAAAATCGTTCGGTGATTTGAAATATTTGATCCTCATCGCAGCAGATCCCATTCAATCTGAGCGAAAGGCACGAAACCAGCGCGGACAACGCGACGGGCACCACCCATTGGGCCGTCAGCCGATTTGCTTCTTGTAAGCTTCCGCGTCTTTCAATTGCTTGAGATCGTCGACGTTGTCCAGTTTGAGAACGAAAATCCATCCCTGAGCATAGGGTTCGCGATTGATCAGGCCAGGATCTGCTTCGAGCGCTTTGTTGACTTCGACGACTGTTCCTTTAACCGGCGCGTAGATGTCGCTGGCGGCTTTTACGGATTCTACCACTGCGATCGCTTCTTTTGCGTTTGCCTGCCGGTCCATTTTCGGCAGCTCGACGTAAACCACGTCAGTCAACTCAGATTGGGCGTGATCGGTAACGCCAATACGGATGTTGTCGCCTTCGCGTTTAATCCATTCGTGTGATTCGGTGTAGAGGAGGTCGTCAGGAACATTCATGATTTTTTGTAGAGCGGTTTCTTTTCTACGGTAGCTGGAAATTTTTGTCCGCGGATTTCGATTTCGATCTGGGCGCCGATCTTGGCGCACACGGTTGAGACATACGCCATGCCTACGCCCCAGTTCAAGCTTGGAGAAAGCGTTCCACTGGTAACTTCGCCGATGCGTTTCCCGTTCTCAAAGACTGCATAATGCGGTCGCGGCGGCGGTCCTTTCTCCTTCATTCGAAACGGCACCAGTTTTTCACGCGGCCCTTTTTCTTTTGTTTCGAGCAAAACGTCGCGTCCAATGAAGTTTGGTTTTGTCAGATCGACAAAGAATCCGAGCCCTGCCTCGATCGGATTCCGTTCCGGCGACAGATCGGACCCGTTGAGCGGATAGCACATTTCCAGGCGCAACGTGTCGCGCGCGCCAAGGCCGCATGGCTTAATTCCAAACGGCTTTCCTTTTTCAAGCGCGGTTTTCCAAAACTTCACTCCGTCGACTGACCGAAAGAAAACTTCGATACCATCTTCACCGGTGTAACCTGTCCGCGCGATGGACACGGTCGTCCCGTCGAAAGGAAAATCAGCAATCGAATTTCGCGGTGGAAGATCGGTGTCCGGGCCAAATAATGTGTGAAACAGATCGGTGATTCGTGGACCTTGAATGGCCACTCCGCCGAAATCTGCGCTGCGATTCGTGAGCACGACTTCATTCGCGGCTGACACAGCCTCCTCTACAGCCGGAAGATGGCGTTGCAACCATGCGAAATCCTCGTCCACTCGCCCCGCGTTTACGACCAGTAGAAATTTCTGTTCGCCGATTCGATAAACGATCAGGTCATCAATAATGCCGCCGCGCTCATTGAGCAGAAAGGTATATTGCCCGGTTCCAACCTCGAGCTTGCCGACATTATTTGTAAGCATGGTGTTGAGCCATTCGCACGCGCCTGTCCCATCGACGATGAATTGTCCCATGTGCGAAATATCGAAGATGCCGACATTGGTTCGCACGGTTTGATGTTCTTCGCCGATACTGAGGTATTGAACCGGCATTAGCCAACCGGCGAAAGGAATCATTCTCGCGCCGAGCCCAACGTGTTCATCGTACAGCGGCGTTTTCTTTGGCGTAGCTTCGCTCACGCGCCAAACTAGACGGCGTCGATGGTAGCGCAAGCGTGCGAGCATTTGGCTATTGGAGAGTTCGACTACTCACCTAAGGAGGAGAGGAGACATCACTCTGCTAGGGTTCGCGTGGGCGAATGGAATAGCGGTTCGCCTCTTTCTTTTTCGAAAGGGAGAGGATTGAGGTGAGGGATTGTTGCGCTACTGTCGCCCAGCGATGCCTCTACTGGACAAACTTGAACGCCGCTTTGGTTTTCTCGCCGTACCGGGACTGATCCGGATCGTGATCGTCTTCACGGCGCTCGTATGGGGGTTAACGTGGCTGAACCCCAATTTCGGCTCCGCACTTGACCTGGATCCGGCACGGATTCTCCGAGGCGAAGTCTGGAGGCTGGTCACTTATATTTTCATTCCGCGTGGCATCGGCACTTCCGGCGCCATGCAGCCTCTTTGGGTTATTCTTTTCCTTTGGTTTCTCTGGTTTATTGGTGAAGGCCTCGAACAGGCGTGGGGAGCATTTCGCCTCACCCTTTATTTCATCGTCGGAATGATCGGCACGACAGTGGCCGCTTTTTTCTTCGGCGCGCGTTTTTCGAACTCCATGTTGTACGCGTCGTTGTTTTTCGCCTTCGCGAGGTTCTATCCAGATCAGGTGATCTACCTTTTCTTTATTTTGCCGGCGAAAATCAAATGGATCGCCTGGGTCTCAGCGGCGTTTTTGTTACTCGGCTTTGTCGTGAATACGAATTCCTATCGGATGGCGCTAATAGCAGCCATGGCCAATTATTTGATCTTTTTCGGACCGGAAATGATTCATGACGCTCGGCATCGCGGCGAAGTTTCTGCGCGAAGAAAGCGCTATGCCCAGAGTTCGCGCACTGAAGCCGAACCGCTTCACAAATGCGCGGTTTGCGGCGCGACCGAGTTGAGCGATCCGAACCTTGACTTCCGCGTGGCAAGCGACGGCGAGGAGTACTGCATGGCGCATTTGCCGAAAACGGCAACGCCCACGCGGTAGACTTTGTACCGCCTCGCTCTGTCGAGGCGCCAATTGCGCAGTTCCCGGCACGGCGAAATCCGCCTCAGGCGGACGTGGCTACAACACCCCTTGACCAGAAATCCATGGGTACGAAACTAACCGCAATGACCGATAAAAACGTCGCATTAGTTCCCGAAGAGGGCTGGCATTGTCTGCATTTGTTTTACCGGATCGAGTATGGCCAATGGCAACTGCAGAGCCGTGAAGAACAAAATACTGCGAAAACGAATTTGTCGTCGCTGGTACAGGAAGTGCGCGCGACGGATTCAACGCAACTACTTACGCTTGGTCTGGTCACGCCGAAAGCCGACGTTGGTTTCATGCTGATCACCCCCGACCTGCAGAACGCCAACAAAATCGAAAAACGGCTTTCACTCTCGTTAGGCGCAGACATGCTCACACCGGTTTACAGTTATCTGTCCCTTACCGAGGAGAGCGAATACATCACCAGCGAAGAGGAATACGCAAAGACGCTTGAGTCCAGCGTGCAGAAAGATCCCGTAAAACTCGATCAAGCCCTCGCGACATTTCGAGAACGGATGAAACATTACCGGCAGGAGCGCGTCTACCCCACACTACCCGACTGGCCGATCGTTTGCTTTTATAACATGAGTAAACGGCGAGGCGAGCAGCGGAATTGGTATGCGCTGCCGTATGATGAGCGCCGCAAACTGATGAAAGGACACGCCGCAGTTGGTCGCGAGTTTGCCGGGAAAGTGAAACAGCTCATCACCGGGTCGACTGGTCTCGACGACGCAGAATGGGGCGTGACGCTATTTGCGCGCGATACATTCCAGATCAAAGAAATTGTTTACAAAATGCGGTTCGACCCAGTCAGCGCCGAGTACGCGGATTTCGGCGAATTTTACATCGGTATTCAGCTGCCGCTCGACGAATTGTTCCGGCGCCTGCAACTGTAGTTCCTAATCATGCTCGTGCTCCTGCTCGTAATCGACTTTCGAACCGAGCATGATTACGATCACGAGCACGATTAAGACCAAATGGATGGGTGACAGAGCGGTCTATTGTGCACGCCTGGAAAGCGTGTGTACCGAAAGGTACCGGGGGTTCGAATCCCCCCCCATCCGCCATTGATGTTTCTGCTCGAGTTGTTGTCGCCGAACCGTTAACGATTGCGTTGCTCGACGACTTGCAGTTCCTGCCGCAGCTTGACCACGCTGTCATGGGGGAGAACGCCGCGAAAATTAACGCTGGGATAAATCATGCAATTCCGACCGATAACTGAACCCGGATTGACCACGGCATTGCAACCGATTTCGGTGTGGTCGCCGACGATTGCGCCGAATTTCCTGAGGCCTGTCGGAATGTGGCCGTCGGGCTTTACTACCGAAATTTCGGCGTGATCCAGCTTTACGTTGGAGAGAATCACTCCAGCCCCCAGATGAGCGTGATAACCAATAATCGAATCGCCTACGTAATTGAAGTGCGGCACCTGTGCTTCATCGAACAAAATCGAATTTTTGAATTCGCAGGAGTTTCCCATGACCACGCCATCACCGACGATCACATTTTCCCGAACGTAAACTCCACTGCGAATATGGCAATTGTCGCCAATCCACGCCGGACCTTTCAATGTGGCGCCCTGTTCGACGATCGTCCCTCTGCCAATAAAAACCTGGTTACTGATAAATGGCTTGCCCATTAGCTCGCCGAGAATTGCCGGCTTCAAGCGAAATTGAAGGTAACTGGCGATTTGTTTGAGCGCGTCCCAGACGTAATTCTGGTTTTCGAACAACTTCGGATGAGCGGTGTGTTCGAGGTCAAGAAAATCAGCGGGCGCAAACATTGCAGTGCTCAAGATGACGAATGCATCCGCTGGTTGCTAGCGCAAATTCTGCGCATCAAGAGGCATCCCGTCGCGCGAGCTTTTGGCCATCTTTCGTGTCGCGCACTTCCCAACCGAGTTGGGAAATTTGATCGCGCAATTCGTCGCTTCGCTTCCAGTCCTTTTCGCGTCGCGCATTCTCGCGCTGTTGTGCCAGCTGGGTCACTTCTCCTGGTATCTCGATTTCGGTCTCTGGCTCGAGATCGAGCACCGTGTTGATTCGTTTCCACCAATCCAGCCAAGCTTTTGCGGACGCGGCATCGAGTTGGTCATCGTCCATTGCGCGGTTGGTCTCGCGAATCGACTCGAACAGGAATCCTAGCGCCGCGGAAATGTTTAGATCGTCATCCAGCGCTTCTTCGAAATTCTCTGTTGGACCCTGTCGATTGGGCGTTGCTGGTTCGACTTTTGATTCGCCCGATTTCTTCTGAAGTCGCGCCAGCCATTCGTCGATTCGACCTAACGATTCGCGCGCCTCTTTCATTCCCTCCCACGTAAAATTGAGCGGCACCCGATAATGCACGCGCAACAGCGTGTAACGAAGCTCGCGTCCGGTGTAACCTTTCGCGAGAACATCCGGCACGGTGTAGAAATTGCCTAACGACTTTGCCATTTTCTGGCCGTCCACCAGGAGATGTGCGCAGTGCAGCCAATAACGAACGAACTTCTTTCCGGTCACGCCTTCGCTCTGTGCGATCTCGGCTTCGTGATGCGGAAAAATATTATCGACGCCGCCGCAATGAATGTCGATCTGATCGCCTAACAGCCCCGTTGCCATCGCGCTGCACTCGATATGCCACCCGGGCCGCCCCGGTCCCCATGGCGAATTCCACTTCACATCGCCGTCTTCGTCATCCCACGCTTTCCAAAGCGCGAAATCGCCGATGTGTTCCTTATCATATTCGTCATGCTTCACCCGGCCCGTCGATTGCAATTGCGTGAGATCGAAGTGGGCGAGCTTGCCGTAATCCGGAAACTTGTTGATGCGAAAATAGACTGATTTGTCGTCCGCCTCGTAAGCGAGCCCGCGCGCGATGAGTTCGCCGATCATCTCGATCATCCGGTCGATGTAACGCTGGTCGGTGGCAGCGGGGAATTCATCGGCCCTTTTGATCCGCAATGTTTTGGCATCCTCAAAGAACGCCGTTTTGAATTGCTCGGTGAACTTTGTCAGCGGTACTTTGGCCTGCCGCGCACCGCGGATCGTCTTGTCGTCGACGTCGGTGATATTCATTACGCGATGAATCTTGTACCCGCGCAGCTCCAGGTGGCGTTGTAGCAAATCCTCGAAGATGTAAGCGCGAAAATTTCCGATGTGCGCGCGGCTGTAAACGGTTGGGCCGCATGTGTAGACGCCGACTGCACGGGTAGAAGGATCGACCGGCTCGAAATCTTCGATCTTGCGAGAATAAGTGTTAAAAAATCGCAACGCCATTAGCCTGGTAGAGACGGACCGCCGGGCCCTCCGCTGCGTTCACGGCGCGTCCGGCGGTCGCGCCGAACCTCCACCGTTGCAACCGCCATCGCGGCGATGCCTTCGCCCCGTCCGATCGCGCCAAGTTTTTCGTTCGTCGTCGCTTTGACGCCGATATCCGAATCCGGAACACCGATCGCGTCCGCGATTATTTTTCGCATTGCTGCAACGTGGGGGGCAAGTTTCGGTCCTTCGGCGATAACCGTCGCATCAATGTTCACCGTCTGCGCGTTGTTCTCGGCAAGTAACTTGCCCACGCGTTTCAAAATCTCGATGCTGCTGATGCCGCGAATTGATTCGTCCGTGTTTGGGAAGTGCCGGCCGATGTCACCGGCGCCGATTGCGCCGAGCAGAGCATCTGCAATGGCGTGGCACAAGACATCTGCATCGGAGTGTCCCTCCAATCCGCGCGAGTGCGCAATCTCGACGCCGCCCAGGATCAGCTTTCGTCCTTCAACCAGGCGATGCACGTCATAGCCAATTCCGCATCGAACACTCATGGCTTCGCTCCGCTTCGCCGCGTTGAAACGTTGAACCGTTGAAACGTTGAACCGGAGATCCGATGTAACGACGCAACGGTGAAACGAGTCACGCGGATCACTCGAGCGTACCTGGCCGTTAATTCTTCATTCGCCTGCCACACCGTAGCGTAGCGAAGACAGGTCACTCGCGTTTCGTTATTCATCACAGTTTAAGCTTAAGGGCGCCGTTGGACGCAATGATGCTGTACTTGTCTTTCATGTCTTCGCGCGGGCGAAGATCCACAGTTCCACCGGCATTTTCAACCAGCAGCCAGCCAGCCGCGATGTCCCACAGACTGATTCCTTGCTCGATGTAAGCGTCGAGTCGCCCGCAGGCCACATAAGCCAGGTCGAGCGCAGCGCTACCGAGCACACGGCATTTGCGCACGCGATGAATCATCTGCTGGAGCAATGGAAAGTTTGTGTTGATCGTTTCGGCGGTTTTGGCGAGTCCAATGGAGATGACAGCTTCGGCGAGATCTGCGCGATCGCTCACATGGCAGGGATTGCCGTTCAATCTTGGAATTTCGCCTTTTTGTCCTTTCCACATTTCACGACGGATGGGGTCGTAGATGACTCCGACCATGACCTCGCTGCGAAGACGCAATGCGATGGAGGTGCAAAAGTGCGGGATACCATAAAAATAATTCACGGTGCCATCCAACGGATCGACGACCCACTGGTGTTCACTGGATTGATCGCCCACGACCCCTTCTTCGCCGTAAAGCGCATGTTTGGGAAATTCTGTGAGAAGCAGTCTGGTAATTAATTCCTGTGTCTGCACGTCGATCTCCAGTTTGATATCGTGTGCTGCAACGGCGTTGATTCGCTGTGGTCGCCGGAAATTTTTCCGAAGCAATTGACCGGCCGCGCGCGCGGCCTTCTCGGCTGCATCGAGATAATGCTTCATATTGTCATTCTGAGCGAAGCGAAGAACCTCTGGCTTTTTGTACCGATCCTGCACGGGAATAAACCGAGATGTTTCGCTTCGCTAAACATGACAGAGGACAAAAAAACCGGGAGGAAAATAAATTCTCCTCCCGGGTTGAAGTTAGGGTTGTGACTCCGAAAGCATTCGGAGCCGTTAATCAAGCGTGGGGCTTTAGTGCCTCTTTTTCTTCGCTGATTTTTTCTTTGCTGCTTTTTTCTTTTTCGCCATCGACTAATTCCCCCCTTTCATCCGCAACACGCGCGGAGCTCTGTGAAGAGTTGGGAATGACTTCACTTAAACGAGTTCAGTTAATCATCACATTTTTTTTGTCAAACATTTTGTTGCAAAATTTGAAAATATTTTTAGGAGCTCGAGCGCGATAATTTTTTTGGGCGCGCGCGAAATTTTCTTTTTTTCGCCGTCTCGAAACAAAATAATTACTTCATTCAGGTCGCTTTCCATTCCGGAATCTGCGCCGCTGACATCGTTCGCCACGATGATGTCGCAATTTTTTGCGCGCAGCTTTTTTGCTGCGTTTTCTTCAAGGTGGTCTGTTTCCGCAGCAAAACCGACTAGAACGAATTGTCGGGCCTGTTTATGACCTAACGAATCGAGAATGTCGTGCGTCCGAATTAGTTCGAGTGATAGCTTCGCGTCGCGCTTTTTGATTTTTGTCGGTGAAACATTTGCTGGTTTGTAATCCGCGACAGCAGCGCACAGGACGCATATGTCGCATTCGTCTGCCTGCCGGTGGACCGCTTCGAACATTTCGTCGCTGGTGGAAATAGAGATCAGGTTTGCATTGCTCGGTGGTTCAAGATCGGTCGGGCCTGAAACCAGCGTGACATCATGACCTTCAGCCAGCGCTGCTTCCGCGATGGCGTAGCCCATTTTTCCGGATGAACGGTTCGAAATGTAACGAACCGGATCGATTGGCTCGCGCGTGGGCCCGGCCGTGATGAGAAATCTCACGCGATCAAATTATCCTGGCGCGCAAGGAGGAATTCCGCGCGGAACGCGATGTCGTCCACTTTCCAAAGCCTGCCAATTCCTTCGTAACCGCACGCAAGCATACCTTCTTCTGGTCCGATAAATTCAACGCCGCGCGCCTTTAATTTTTCCACGTTGTCGACTGTCGCAGGGTTCTGCCACATTTTTCCGTTCATAGCAGGCGCGAGCAAAATCGGAGCGCGCGTGGCGAGTGCGATGGCTGCGAGCGGATGATCGGCCAGACCGTGCGCGAGTTCCGCGATGATATGCGCGGTCGCTGGCGCGATGACCAACAAATTTGCCCGATCGGCGAGCTCTATGTGCCCGGGGCGCCAACTTTCCTTTTCGTCAAAGAAAGTCGTCGTCACCGGATTTTTTGAAAGCGTCTGCAAAGTGAGCGGAGAAATGAATTCAGTCGCGTCCTGCGTCATGACCACAAAAACTTCGTGGCCTTGTTTAACCAGCAAACTGGCAAGCTCAGCGGATTTGTACGCAGCGATTGAGCCGGTCACACCAAGCACGACCGATTTCGCGCCCGGTCGAATACGCACCACCTTTCGCGCGCTGGCCTTATCGCGTTTCCTTTTGGCGTCTCTGCCTTCTGCAATCATTTCTCGATCAATCGGCGGCTCAAATAGCTTTCCGCCTCCATGATTTGCCGGAACCTTTGCAAATCTTCCTCCACCGATCCACTGATAATAGTATAGCGATACTCGCGCCAATGTTCCATCTCGCGGGCTGCGGTGGCCAGACGCGAATCGATCTGCTGCGCGGTCTCCGTTCCACGTTTTAGCAAGCGTTTCCTCAATTCTTCAAGATCAGGAGGCATGATGAATACATCGGCCAAAGCATCTTGGATGAGTGGATCCCCGCAGTTACGAATCACAGCGGCGCCTTGCGTATCGATGTCGATCAAAACCTCCTTTCCAGCTTCTAGATTTGTCACGATTGGCTCGCGCAGGGTGCCGTAATGGTCCCCGTGTACCTGTGCGTGCTCTACGAAATCCCCTTTGGCAATTCGGTCACGAAAATCCGCATCGGAAAGAAATCGATAATCCTGGCCATCAATCTCACCGGTACGCGGTTTTCGCGTCGTGCACGAGACGGAATAAAACAGATTTGGGGTTCTACGAATCCTTTCCACCAGCGTGGTTTTGCCCGCGCCCGATGGGGCAGAAACCACAAAAAGAATTCCGCGGCGACTGAAGTTCTTACTCAAGATTTTGGGCTTGCTCGCGAATCTTCTCCAGTTCGGCTTTACAGGCGATGACGCGTTGAGAAATGGCCGCATCGTTTGCTTTTGCGCCTAGCGTGTTGAGTTCCCGAAACATTTCCTGGGTAATGAATTCCAGTGTGCGCCCCACCGGTTCCTTGCTGCGCAGATGATGCGCGAATTGGGTGAGATGACTTTCCAGACGGACTAGCTCCTCAGACACATCCGCGCGATCGGCAAAGAAGGAGATCTCCTTCAACAAACGATCATCGTCGCTGGCAATAGGTAGTCCAGCTTTCCGAATGCGATCGAGGAGGACGTCTCGATATCGCTTGACCACATCTGGATGAAATGTGCCGATTTCCTTGAGTTTTTTGCGAATGGCTTTCAAACGATGGATCAAGTCCTTGGCCAGATGTTTCCCTTCGCGTTCACGCATTTTGATCAGGTCAGTCAGAGCGTCGTGTAATGCGCGATCAATGGCCGGCCATGCTTCCTCGGGATCAAGCGTCTGCTCGGGAAAGCGCATCACTCCCGGAGCCTGCAGAATTGTGCTGATCGTGATTTCGCCCGGAGCGTCCAGGTCTTTTTGCAATTCCCGCATGGCCTCGTGATACGAGCGGGCCAACTCGGTATCGAGCGCCAGATTGCGCGTGCCATTTGGGCCGCTGTGAAGGGCGATCGTGGCGTTTGTCCGGCCACGCGAGATATTTTCATTGATCGTCTGGCGAATGCGCGGTTCCAGCTCTCCGAGGTCGCGCGGCAAATTGATTACGATATCGCTCTGCTTTCGGTTCACGGAATTGAGCTCAACGCTAAATTTTCGTCCGGCGTGGACCACTTCAGCGCGGCCATATCCAGTCATGCTTCTCATAGCTCGGTGCAGAAGGTTATCGCAGAGAAATGTTCAACGTTCAATGCAAAGCAACAAAGCGAGGCAATCGCGACGACGTTGAAAAGCCAGCAGGCAACCGTTATGCACGGTTGTGAACCACTGGCAGCGGGAGCTCGTCGCAAGCGCCATCTTCGTGATCACCTACGTTCTGATCAGTGGTCGCCAACTCAAGATTTTACCTTTGAATCGTCCCGCTGCGGCGTTGTTAGGTGCAGTCCTGATGATTGCCACCGGTGTGATGACACCGGAGCGCGCGTACCGCGCCATCAACTACGACACGCTGGTATTGCTGCTCGGCATGATGCTCATCTCGGCCTATCTTTATCTCGCGCATTTTTTCGAATGGGCGGCGGAACTGGTTCTGAATTTCTCACGAACGCCAGGGCGCCTCCTGCTTCATGTCGCGCTCGCTTCCGGAATTCTCTCCGCGCTGCTGGTTAACGATACGATTTGCCTGATGCTTACACCCCTGGTCGTGACCGTCATCAGGCGCGGCAAGCTGCCTCTGCTGCCGTACCTCGTCGCGCTCTCAACCAGCGCCAACATCGGCAGCGTGGCCACGCTCGTCGGCAATCCGCAAAACATGATTATCGGGCATTTCTCGGGTATTTTGTTTTCAGAATTTTCGCGCGCATTAGTGCCAACGGCGGTTGTTGGGCTGGCGATTAATTTTTTCATTTTGCGTTTTGGTTTCCGAAAACTGTTACGGCAGACCACAATCGATCGTGCCGCACACACGGTTCCGAAACTAGATCGCGGTTTGTTCGTGCTTGTTTGCGTGGGGCTTGTCTTGATCTTTGCTGGTTTCTTGGCCGGTCTGCACCTGGCGTGGACAGCGATGGCCGGCGCGGCACTCGTAATGGTGCTCGCGCGACGCGACACGCACGACGTACTGAAGTTGGTTGACTGGCATTTGTTACTTTTTTTTGCAGCGCTCTTCATCGTGATAGATGGTCTGAACGATACCGGGCTGCCGGACGCGATTTATTCGCGCCTGCAACCGATGTTCGGATCGAGCGCACCTGCGCAGGCATGGAATCTCACGTGGTTTTCTGTGGCTGGATCGAATGTTTTCTCCAACGTTCCGTTCGTGCTTGTTGCGGGAAACTGGATCGCGCGCTTCACCGAGCCGGCTTTAATGTGGAAGGTGCTCGCACTCGCGACGACGTTCGCGGGCAATCTTACGATCGTTGGTTCAGTTGCGAACATGATCGTAGTGGAATCCGCACGCGACCATATCCAGATTAGTTTTTGGGACTATGCGCGCTTCGGAATTCCGATCACGATTCTAACGACCGTCGCCGGCGTGGCCGTACTGCTTGTCTTGCGCTGAGGAGAGCTTGCGCTGCACGCCGGTGAGGCGATGGCATTGCAATGTGGTCAATGGATTCAAACCACCGCTGAGTCGGCGCGATTCTGCGTAGCATTGCGCGACGATGCACGACGAGTGTGATCCGGTGATAGGTGAATGGAAACGTCGAAACATGTAGAGGATTTCCCAAACTTGACGGCTTTAAGCCGTCAAGTGTGAGCGACGGCAGAATCCACATTCCGCGCCAGCGTGTGGATGATTGTTCGAGGAGGACTCTGCCTTTACTAACGACAAATGCGTGTCTTTCGATGAGCCTCTTTGTGTGAGGATTGGATTTCTTGACGGGGAGTGCCTCCGGATTTTTTGCGCGGCAAAATTTTTTTACGGGGCAGATGTTGCATTTGGGCTTAGCCGACAAGCAAACCAGCGCGCCTAAATCTATAAGTGCGGAATTGAAAAGAGCTGCATCGCGCCGCGGGACAAGTTGCGCAGCACGGTCCCAAAGTTTTTCGCGGCCGATTGGAGACTCAACGGGGACGCGGACGTCGAACAGACGAGCGAGCACACGGGAACTATTCGCTTCGACAATTGGGACCGGTTGATTCCAGGCAAAGCTTGCGACTGCGTTCGCCGTGTACCGGCCAACGCCAGGCAAACTGCGAATCGCGGTGACATCGACGGGCAAAACCCCGCGGTACCGGTCTCGAACAATCCTGGAGGCGGCGAAAAGATTGCGAGCCCGATTGTAATAGCCCAGGCCCTGCCAGGAGTGAAGGACATCATTTTCCGAAGCGCTTGCAACCGACGCAAAATTGGGAAACCGGCCGAGCCATTTATTATAATAGGGTATGACGGTGACAACCTGGGTTTGTTGGAGCATGAATTCGGAGACGAGAATGGCATAGGGATCACAGGTCCTGCGCCACGGCAGATCGCGACCATGCCGGCGAAACCAGTGGAGAAGAGATCTACGAAGAGCGCGGATGCTTCGAGGTGAGATCGCGCTTCGCACGACAGCCTTCTAACTTGTCACGTCGAGCGGAGTCGAGACATCTCTAAAAATTTCAGAGATTTGATTCGCTCACTTCCCGTTCACTCAGCTTCCGGCCTTCCCGTCCGTGTCGCGGCTTCCCCCAGCCGCTCCATTCTCGACTTCGCTCGGAATGACAAAACGGTCGAATGGTGAACGCCCGGCGCACTGTTGCTTGCCGAAGGCGCGTTGAGCGTTGAGCGTTGAGCGTTGAATTCTTATACCCACGCGCTTACGCAGGAACAGGTCGCAAAGCTGCGGGCTCTGCTCCAAGAACTCGGGTTCAAGTTCGCACCGAAGGAATGGACAATTTTCTTTGGGCAGAAGAATAAACTGAGCGTGGCGGTTTACGAGAAGGGACCAAAGGTGCTCGTCCAGGGAAAAGGAGTCGAAGAATTTGTGCAGTTCGAGTTGGAGCCGAAAATTCTCGGCGAAGCGAAACTGGGCTACGAGGAAGTGCATTCGCCGGAAATGTTCCAGCCGCACTTTGGCGTGGACGAAAGCGGTAAAGGGGATTTTTTTGGCCCGCTGGTAATCTCGGGGGCGTACGTCGATCAGGGAATCGCGCGCAAACTTCTTGATGCCGGTGTCGTGGATAGCAAGCGAATCAGCTCGGATGCGCGGATCCGTGCTTTGGCCGACACGATCCGGAAAAGCACGCTGGGTCTGGTGGAAACCGTTCTAATCGGGCCGACAAAGTATAACGAGCTCTATGAGAAATTTAGCAATCTGAACAAGCTGCTGGGTTGGGGGCACGCAAGGGTGATTGAGAATTTGCTGGCCAAAAAGCCCGACTGCCCAAGAGCCCTATCGGATCAGTTTGCGGACGCGCGGGTGGTGGAGCAATCGTTGTTGGGCCACGGAAGAAAGATCAATATCCAGCAGCGGCCAAAAGCCGAATCGGACATTGCGGTGGCGGCGGCATCGATCCTCGCGCGGGAGGCATTTATTAATTGGCTGGAGCGGAAGGGGAAAGAGATCGGTCTGCGGTTGGACCGTGGAGTGTCGGCGGGAGTCAAGGAGAGCGCCAAAAAACTCGTGGAAATGAATGGGCCGGCCGTATTACGGTCGGTTGGTAAAGTGCACTTCCGCACCGCCCATGAAATAGCGCCGGACTATTATCCTGCTCCCACTCCGCGCCAGAGTTGGACCGGTCCCCGTCTGTCACGCCGCAGCTTTGTCCGGGACGAGTGATTGGGCAAGGTGTTAAAGGAGCCGATCGGGTCGCGTGCCGTATTGACGCACAACACGCCGTATCTGAAACCGTTTGGCCCTTCCGGTCGAAGATGTTACCGGGTTTAAAAAAACGCGTTTTTATGCTTCATTGAGCCACCACAAGAGCAACACGGAACGAATACTACATAGATATGGCAAAGTTAACCAAGCGCGACATTGTCGTCGCCATTAGCAACCAAACCGGCATGGTCCAG
>Ga0081455_10004422_pt1 | contig 15775 bp, 13 predicted proteins | sample TabmetS3T2R1_FD_70207 | JGI IMG/M metagenome (GOLD analysis project Ga0081455, IMG submission 70207) | Tabebuia heterophylla rhizosphere microbial communities from the University of Puerto Rico - S3T2R1 | ecosystem: Host-associated > Plants > Roots > Rhizosphere ... | reverse complement strand
GCTACGAGCGCCGCCTGCGCGAGCTCCGCTTCGCCTCGTGTCGCGTACGTGCCGACCTCGACCATCGGACTACGCGAGGCAGCTGCGTTCGCGGAGCACTGGCATGCGGTATGCCCCGTACATCTAGCGGAGCGACCGGAACGCGGCCCGCACCTCGCTCGCGAAGAGTTCGGGCTCTTCCCATGCGGCGAAGTGGCCGCCCTTGTCGACCTCGTTGAAGTAGATGAGGTTGGGGTAGGCCTGCTCGGTCCAGCTCCGCGGCGCCTGGTACTGCTCGCCAGGGAACACGCTCACGGCAACGGGGATGGACACGCCCTTGACGTTGAAGAAGCCGCCCTTGTATTCCCAGTAGAGGCGAGACGCGGATACGCCCGTGTTCGTCAGCCAATAAAGCGTGAAGTTGTCGAGGACTTCGTCGCGCGTCAGCTCGCCGCTGTCGCTCGTGGTCCGGTCGAGAGCCGAGACCAACCCCGCGGCCGGTTGCCCGTCACCATCGCCGTGGTCGAGAAGCCACGCGGCCAGGCCCACGGGTGAATCCGCGATGCCATACAAGGTTTGCGGGCGAGTCCCCATGAGCTTCGCGTAGGCAACCTGCTTGTAGGAAAAGACCAGACCGTCGTACGCGCGTCTCTCCTCGGCCGACAGTCCGGCCGGCGCGGGCGCGCCTACGGAAGCCGCCGCGTCGACGTCAGCTGGGACGGCTCCCGGATAGTTGGTGTGGATGGCGAGCAATCCCGGGAGCTCCTGGACGCCCATCAAGTCGACGATGAACGCACCCCAGTCGCCGCCCTGCGCGATGTAGTGGCTGTAGCCGAGGCGCTTCATCAGCACGTCCCAGGCACGGCCCATCCGCTCGGGGCCCCAGCCGGTGCTCGTGGGCTTGCCGGAGAAGCCATACCCCGGCATCGACGGGATCACGACATCGAACGCGTCCGCCTCGCTCCCGCCATGCGCCGTCGGATCGGCCAGTCGATCGATGATCTTCAACTGCTCGATGATCGAGCCGGGCCAGCCGTGGTTGACGATCAGCGGCAACGCGTGCTCATGAGGCGACTTGACGTGGATGAAGTGGATGTCCAGCCCGTCGATCTCGGTCATGAACTGCGGCAAGGCGTGCAGTTGCGCTTCGACCTTGTGCCAGTCGTAATCGGTCGCCCAGTAGCGCGCGAGTTCCTGCATTGGCGCCAGCGGCACGCCCTGGGAAGTGTCCCCGACGGTCTCCTTTTCCGGCCATTGCGTGGCCGCGATGCGACGGCGGAGATCTGCGAGCGCCTCGTCGCGGATATCGACTTGGAAGGGGCGGATCGCGGTTGCTGTCTCGACCGTGGTGCTCATCGGAAGCTCCTCTCAGCGCAGTGACTTGAAAGCCGCTCGCAGCTCGTTCGCGAAGATCTCCGGCTCCTGCCAGGCCGCGAAGTGGTTGCCCTCGTCGACCTCGTTGAAGTAGACGAGGTTGGGGTAGGCCTCCTCGGCCCAGCTCCGCGGCGCCTGGTAAAGCTCCCTCGGGAAGACGCTCACCGCGACCGGAACGGTGGTGCCCTTGATGTCGAAGAAGCCCAGCGTGTTCTCCCAGTAGAGGCGCCCCGACGAGATGCCGGTGTTGGTCACCCAGGCGAACGTGACGTTGTCGAGGACCTCGTCCCGGGTCAGGCTGCCCACGGGCTGCCCGTCGAAGGCCGCCGCGATGTCCTCGAGGCTGAAAGCGTCGTGGTCCAGCATCCACGCTGCGAGGGCGACCGGCGAGTCGGCGAGACCGTACAGGGTCTGGGGGCGGTGCCCCATCTCCTGCGAGTAACCGAGCCCCTTCGTGAAGAGGAAGTTCAGCCGGTCATATGCACGCTGCTCGTCCGGGGACAGGCCTGACGGCGGCGGATCGCCCGCCCCGAGCACGTGCGACGCAAGGATCTTGGAGATCTCGGGCGGGACCGTGCCGGGCATGTTGGAGTGGATGCCGAGCAGCTCCGGAGGAGCCTTCGCGCCCATCACGTCCGTGATCTGTGCACCCCAGTCGCCGCCCTGAGCGACGAAGCGCGTGTAGCCGAGGCGCTTCATGAGCGTGATCCAGGCCTCGGCGATGTGGACCGGATCCCAGCCGGTGCTCGCAGGCTTGCCCGAGAACCCGTAGCCGGGAATTGACGGGACGACCACATCGAATGCATCCGCCGCGTCGCCGCCGTAATCCGTCGGATCGCTCAGCGGGCCGATGACGTTCAACATCTCGACGATCGAGCCCGGCCAGCCGTGCGTGATGATGATCGGCAGCGCGTTCTCGTGCGGCGAGCGAACGTGGATGAAGTGGATGACGAGGCCGTCGATCTCCGTGACGAAGTGGGGAAACTCGCGCAGCCTCGCCTCGAGCCTGCCGAAGTCGTACTCACTGCCCCAGTAGCGGATGAGCTCCTGCATGGTGGCGAGCTGGACGCCCTGGGTCTCGTCCGCCACGGTCTCTTTCTCGGGCCAGCGCGTCGCCGCGATCCGTCGGCGGAGGTCGACCAGTTCCTCTTCCGGCACCTCGACGTGGAAGGACCGGATCTCGGCTGCCTTCTCGCTCGCTACCTCGGTGCTCGCCATATCCGCCTCCTGGCTCGGGGTGGGGGCTACGACCTCAATAAGCCGTCGCCGCCCGAACCCAAGGAGGCGGCCGTGGCCGCGCCGGTTACTGCAACAATCGCTTTGGCCTCATGACCCCCGGGAGGCGGTGATGGCCCAGCAATCCCAGCAGCTACCGCGTGATCCGGCGGTGCAATGAGCACCGCCGAACAGCTGACCCCGCGGCAGGAGCAGGAGCTGGTCATCGCAGCCGAAGCAGGTGACGCTGACGCGTCCCGGAGGCTGGTCGAAGCGTTCTTACCGGCGATCGCCGGCGTCGCTCTTCGTTTTCCCAGCGGTGGCGGCGTGGAGCTCCAGGAGCTCCTTCAGGAGGGTGTCGCAGGCTTGCTCTTCGCCGCCCGGCGGTACGACCCCGGGCTGAACACGCCGTTCTGGGCATATGCCTCGTTCTGGGTACGCAAGGCGATGCAGGAGCTCGTTGCCGAGCTGACCCGGCCCGTGGCGCTGTCAGATCGCGCGGTCCGAGCACTCGCCCAGGTTCAGACGGCACGTAGCGACTACCTGCAGGCTCACGGCGCCGAACCGACGAACGACGAACTGAGCAGGGCAACCGGGTTTACGCCCGCGCAGCTCGAGAGCTTGCAGGTCACTCAGCGAATGCCACGTGCGCTCGAAGACCCTCTCGGCGCTGAGGCGGAAACAGCATGGACGGTGGGCGACATGATCGTCGATCCCGTTGCCGAACAGGCCTACGAGCAGGTGCTCGACGACATCGAGATCCGCGAGGTGCGCGACTTCGCGGGCCGGCTCGACGAGCGCGAGCGCGCGGTGATCTGGGCCCACTACGGGCTTGGCCAACCTGAGCAGACGTTGAACGAGATCGGCGGCGCCCTCGGTCTGACGGCTGAACGCGCTCGGCAGATCGAGCTCGGCGGGCTGAACAAGCTGCGCGAGGCACTCGCGGCACCAGCTCCTGTCGGCGAAACGCCAATTTGATCCCGACGTAGGCCGGCTTATTACATTGTCGAAGCAACGGAGGGCGATGCATCTTGGACCGATGACAGTGACCCGAGACGGCACAGAACTGCGCCATAACGCGTACGTCTACGAGTCACTGGAGGAGTATGTCCCGCGGTCGATCGCGTTCCTGAAGTACGGCCTGGAGGCGGGGGAGGGAGCGATCATCGCGCACACAAGGCCGGGGCTCGCCCTGATGCGCGAGGCGCTCGGACCCAATGCCGCACACGTGACCTTCGTCGACGTCAGCTCGTTCTACACGCGGCCCGCGCGAACATTGGCCGCCTACCACGAGGTCTTCGCCGCTGAGCTCGGGAAGACACCGAGGCTCCGTGTCGTCGCCGATGTCCAGTACAGCCGGGACCCGCGCGAGTGCGATCTATGGATCGGCTACGAAGCGGTCTTCAACCGCTCCTTCGACCATCTGCCGGCGTGGGTGTTGTGCACGTACAACGCAAATGGGCTGCCGGATCGGATGCTCGACGGCGTGTGGCGAACCCATCCGGAGGTCGTCTCCGACGACACCTGGACGATAAGCGAGCGTTACGAGGATCCCGATCACCTGCTGCGCGCAGTTACGCCGGACCCGGCACCGCTCTCAGACCTTCTATCGATCGGATTCGGCCGCAACGTGGAGGAGTTCCGCGAGCGGCTGGCGCGCGAGTTGGTCGCCGGGAACGTGGCCGAAGCGAAGGTGCTCGACATGCTCCTCGCCGCCACCGAGATCGCCTTGAACGCCATCGAACATGGTGGCGGCGTCGAAGACGTCCGCGTGGGGCGGGCCAAGGGCCGATTCGTCTGCGAGGTGGTCGACCGAGGCAGCGGCTTCGACGACCCGGCGGCCGGCTACCTCGCGCCGCGGGAAGGCGTCGGTACCGGCCTCTGGGTCGCTCGGCAGCTCACATGGCGGATCGAGTTCTTCCGATCGCCATCAGGGTTCACGACGCGCATCTGGCTCTAGCCGAAGTGGTCGCGTCCGTTCTCAGCGGCCGTGCTTTTCGCCGTGTGAGCTCCGCTTCACGTCGATCGTGGACTGAAGCCTGATGTCGCGCGACGACGATCCGATGTAGAGCGCGCGCCTCCCGGGCGCGAGCTGCCAGTCGTGCGACGCCGTCGACCAGTAGGAGAGCGGTCGGTCGCCGACGTGGATCGTGACCCACCTGGCGTGCCCGCGTCCCAATTCGATCCGCCGGAAGCCGGCGAGCGCCCTCTCCGCGAACGGCAGCCCGCCGGGTGGGGTTGCCGGCGCGCCGAGGTAGACCTGCGCCACTTCCGCGCCGTCGCGCGGGCCGGTATTCCGCACGCGGAAGGTCACGTCGTACCCATCCCACTTCCGCCTCACCGAGAGATGGGAGTACGAGAACCGCGTGTACGAGAGGCCGTGCCCGAACGGATACAGCGGCGTGACGTCGTGGCGGTCATACCAGCGGTAGCCCTGGAAGATGCCGTTCGTCGTCATGTCGACGGTCTTGTAGCCGTGGTTGCCGCTGACAAAGCCGGGCCGGAAAACGCCGGGGTACAGCGGACAGTTGCCGTCGTTCGGCGTCGGGCCGCCGACGATCGCCGTCGGGTCGCAGCCCGGGTCGAACGTGGGGAAGTATGTCCCGTCGGGCGGGAACGTGATCGGGAGTTTCCCGCCTGGGTTCACGTCGCCGAGCAGGACTTCCGCGGTGGCTGGCCCGCCTCGCTGGCCGGGGTACCACAGCTCGAGGATCGCCGCGACGTCGCCGGCCCACGGCATCAGCACCGCGTCACCCGTGTTGAGCACGACGATGGTGTTGCGGTTCACGGCAGAAACCGCTGCGATCGCTTCGCTCTGGTAGCCGGGCAGCGTCAGGCCGGCCACCTGGTCGTTGCCGCCGCGGTCTGCGCCCTCGGTGCCGTCGTCGTAGGCGAAGAAGACGACGGCCCGCGCATTCCTGGCCGCATCGACCGCTTCCGCGATCTTCCGGCTCTGCCAGTCCGGCGGCACCCACGAAAAGCGCACCTCGAGCGGTTCGACGGCGTTCGCGTAGGCCCTCAAGTCCAAGGTGTGCGTCTCACCGGCGGCGAAAGTCGTCGCGAACGTCGCCTGCTGGAGCCTGAGACCGGTGACCTCGTGTGACTTGTTCGGCTGCGCGAGGCCGTCCCATGTCGGCACCGTGCTGGCACCGAAGCCGCCGACGATTCCGTACGCGCCGATCGAGATGCGGCGGTTCGGGTTGAACGCGAGGCCGTCGACGAAGAGCTGCGCGCTCGACTGGTTCTTCACGAACACCTTGAGCTGCCACGGCCCGCCCGCTGGAGCGGTGAACGTTCCGCGCCAGCGCCACGCCGTGGTTGTCGGCAGAGTCCGCGCTCCGACGTAGTCGACGGTCGGGTCGAGCTGGTCAGGCGCACCGCCGGGCTGGAGCACCGGCTCCGAGCCGGACGGGACCGGGTCGGTCGTGATCTGCTGTCGCAGCCAGCCGTTCTGCCCGGCGAACGGAGCCGGAGCGACGAGCGCCGACGACGGCATCACTTCTCCGTCGAGGTCGTACCCGGGAACGAAGCCGATGTTTGCTCGGCTGCCGGCGTCGTCGACGAGCGCCTCATACGGGCTCGGCACCCCGGGAGCCGGCGTGACGTGCGCGCTTCCACCGCCGCCGACATACGTCGCGACGGCCGTCGGGCCCATGAGCACGAGGTCAGCTAGGTCGTGCTTCGAGAGCGGTAGCGCTCCATGGTCGTTCTCGAGCAGTGTCGCGCTCCGCTCGGCGACCTTCTGTGCCGCTCGGAACGACGACGGCTGGAGCGCGTCGAGGTCCGGACGCGGCGGCACGACCGGCGTGCACGGCGGGACGGGCCCCGGCGCGCAACTCGTGGCTGCCTGCGACCCGAACTGTGTGCCCTCCAGGAGCCCGACAGCGTTCTCGGAGCGCAAGATCCGGAAGGCGGAGCGGTCGAGCGCGGCTTGCCACTGCGGCGCGCTGAAGGCGGGCACGGCCGGGAAATCGTTCGTAAGGGGCACGGCCGGTGTCCCGTTGGTGACGGCATTCGTCAGATTCGTGGTCGAGAACCGGCCGGTATTGAGATTTCCGGGTTGGTCCATGTCGAGGCCCATCTGCATGTCGGTCGTGAAATGCGAGGCGCCGAAGTCCGTCATCACGAACCCGGGGAAGCCGAACTGCTCTCGGAGGATGTCCGTCAGCAAGAGCTCGTTCGAGCAGCCGAAGACATCGTTGATGCGGTTGAACGAGCACATGACCGCCCCCGCGCCGGCGTGGACACCGGCCTCGAACGCCTGCAGCTCGGTCTCGTGCAGCGTGCGCTCGTCCATCGCGATGCTCGTGGAGTTACGGCCGTTCTCGAAGTCGTTCTCGGCGTAGTGCTTGATGGTGGCGATCAGCCCCTGGCCCTGGATGCCCTCGACCTCGGGCCCGACGAGCTGAGCCATGAGGAACGGATCCTCACCGAGCGTCTCGAAGTTCCGCCCGGCGGTGACGAAGTTCACCTGGTTGATCATCGGCGCGAGCAGGACGTCCTGATTCGAGGCGCGACCTTCGCGTCCCATCACGGCGCCGTACTCGCGTGCGGTTGAGCGGCTGAACGTCGCAGCCAGTCCGACTGGAGCCGGCATAGCAGTCTCGAAGTGGCTGAGCCGGATGCCAGCCGGGCCGTCGGTGAGCCGCAGCCTCGGGATCCCGAGCCGCGCAACGCCTGGGTTGTTCCACACCTGGCCGAAACACCCCGGAGGCGGTGGAGACGGAAGCGGCGCCGGGCATGCCGGATCGTTCGTCCCGTTGACCATTCCAATCTTCTCGGTCAACGTCATCTGCGCGACGAGTGCATGCAGCTCGTCGTCGCTGAGCGTGCCCGCGACTGATCGCGGCGGCGCGCTCCGCGGATGGTGTGTGGTGAGGCTCGGCGTCGACGCGGCCGAAGCCGCCAGCGCACACGCGAGCGCAAAGAGCGCCAGTGCTGCCGCCGAGAGTCTCCTGGCCGACCGTGACCCGCAGTCTGGATTGCGATCTCCGCCCATTGGTCCTCCCCGTGCGACCGACTACAACCGCACTTTCCATACCCTTGTCCGCCTCGTTAGGAACCTCACAAACACGTGCGGGCTTTCCCGGATGCGGGTGAGCCGCCACGGTGTTCCGTTGAGGCAATGGGCGCAAAGGCGAGACGATGTTCTGCCCCGCAAGGCCGCCCTCGCCGATTGGCTTCGACGCGTATCTAGCTCAACCCGACGCCGCTCCGAGCTGGCGACGCATTCCGAGCTCGTCGTACTCCTCCCAGGCCTCGGCGATCTTGCCGTCGACGATGCGGAAGATCACGATCTCGCTCACCTGCACGGAGCGGCCGGTTGGCGCCAGGTCGAGAACGGGCCCGGTCTGCGTGCCCGAGAACGGCATCCGTGCCACGACCTTGTCGCCTTCGGCGATCAGGTCGAGCAACTCGAAGTGGTAGTCGGGGAAGCCGGCGAGCCAGTGTTCGGCGATGGCTCGGGTCGCGGAAGGGCTGCAGCTGACAGTGGCTCCTCCAATCGTGAGTTTGCAGCTTTCGGCCATCAGGTCGTCGAAGCGGTCCAGGTCTCCGGTGTTCCAGGCTTCGATGAAGGCTCGGACGATGTCCTTGTTCGTAGCTGGGGGCATGGTTCAAAGATGCGCAACGTCGGCGAAAGTTCGTGAACCTTCGGTGGAGCTGATGCATCCTGAAGTCGTGCGGCCTCACGTGAGGAGCGACGCGGAGCTGGTGCTGATGGCCCGGGCGGGCGAGATCGACGCGCTGGGCACGTGCTCGAACGACGGCGCGCGGAGCTGTACGCCGTCGCCACGGCGATCCTTCGCGATCGCGATGCCGCGATGGACGCTGTCCAGGAGACCTTCGTCGTCGCGCTCACCCACCTGGACGGCATCCGCGACCCCGAAGCGGTTGGGCGCTGGCTCCAGATCGTTCTGCGCAACTGCTGCTTGATCCAAATTCGGCGCCGCCGCAACGAGATCCTCAGCGACGAACTAGAGGCTCGAGCCAGCGAGTCGGAGCCCGAGCAGATCATCGACGAGCACGCGCTACGCAACTGGATCTGGACGGCGCTCGACGTTCTTGCCGAAGAAGAGCGCACTGCGCTCGTCCTCCGCCATTTCACGCGCTGCCGGACCTACGAGGCGATCGCGGCGACAACGGGCGTACCGGTGGGCACCGTCCGCAGCCGTCTCAACCGAGCACGTCGCCGTCTTGTGGAGGCGTTGATCGCCGACACCGGTCCGCAACGTGACCAAGCCGATTTGGAGCGATCACGACGGCGCGAATGGGAGTCTTTCTACGGCGAACTGCACGCAACGCCGGAACCACGAACGTATCGAGACCTCTTCTTCGGCGACGTCACTGTTCGGCACGGAAACACTTCTTGGCGCGGTATCGACGCGTGGTCTGCCGAAGAGCGCGAAGCGATCGAGGTAGGAGTGCGCGCCCGTCTCAGCGGGCTTGCGGCGAGCCGTGACCTCACGGTTCTCGAGATCGACTTTCAGAATCCGCGCTGGGCTGCGGATCATTGCCCGCCGTCGACCACGTTCGTGCACCACCTCCGTGGTGGCCGCTCGGCCAGGGTCGAGATCCACTATCACGCCTGAAAGCGGGACGATCACCCGCGGTTCGGTTCATAGCGTCCGCCGCTGCGATTAGCGGCTGTGTCGCCTGCCCTGAGGACAGGACCGGTCTTCATCGCTAGCAGGCGAGGGACGGCAGCGCCGCTCTTACGTCTGCGTCAGAGGCGTAGACGTAAGGGTGGTGGAAGGCGTCGAGTGCCTCCGACGGAGCGACGTTGAAGGCGAACCCGCTGTCGCTTCGGACGTCTTGCACCCGCACCCAGACGCGGTTGCCGATCGACCGCCAGAGAAGCGTGACCTGGATCCCAGCGCTCTCCCGGAAGGCCAGCTCTCGGGTGAATGCGTATGCAGCGTTCATGGCTCCAGCATGCGTCGAGCCGCCGTGAGCGTCGTCCGTAGCACGCTACTGCAGTTGTTCTTCTCAAACATCTGAGCCCTTCTCACACGGCGCGGTATAGGACGTAGAGGAGAATCAGGAAGATCGGCGCAGCGATGTCGAAGGCGAACACCGAGCCGGCGTTGCCGGGCGAGCGGTTCCCTTGGAGGACGAGCTCGCGGACGTGGCCGGCGGCCGCGCCGAGGTAGAAGATCGAGTAGGCGACGATCGTGGCGAGCCACCAGTCGGGGCCGTAACGGGAGGCGAGAACCCCGAGCGCGCCGTAGGAGAGGCCCGCAAGGCCGACCTCGAACTGGAACGGGTTGCCCTTCGGCCAGCCGATCGACTCGGCGACCCGGTCGGGCGTGAGGATGTGGCCGCTGCCGAGGAACAGTCCCTGCACGCCGCCGAGCCACAGCAAGGCGCTTTCGAGCATGCGGCGCTCCCACTCGCCTGTCCCGTGCAACGCGAACTGGACGGCGGTTGCGAGGAGGAAGCCGATCACACCGGCGAGGGGAGCGACGCGCGCGAGGGCCGCGGTCAGCCGGCGTGATCGGCTCGAGTGGCTCAACGCGGCTTGGGGGAGGCTCAGCGACCGGCCACTGGTATCTGCGGAATTGGTCATAGCCCCAGGATGTCGCTGGGGCCCCCATTTTTCGTCCGTAGTGCGCTACTGCACTTCGGTCCCGGACTACTGCATCGGACGCCTGCATGCCGAGGGAGGCGCCCTTAGCGCCTCCCTCGGACCGATCAGAGTTTCCTACTTGGCCCAGCAGTCGAGGACCAGCGATCCGCTGTTCTCGTCGAGCTGCCGCTTGAAGAAGTGCTCGAAGTACCAGGTCCGGTCGACCCCGACGTGGTCGGTGGCCGGCCCGAACACCTCCGCCAGCAGCCCCGCGTCGGGGACGGCGGCGTGGTGCCCGTACGACTGGAGATCCTCGGGGCCGTATCTCGTGCCGCCGAGGGCCAGTGTGTAGAGCCCGTGACCGTTGCCGAGCTGGATCCAGCCGTTTGCCGGCTCCGCATAGAACGGGTGCGTGTTGCCCCCGCCGCCGGTGCAGCGATAGTTGATTGCCGTTCGGGCGGCGTTGTTCCAGCCGTTGCTGGATGGGATCGCGATCCGCCAGACGGGGAACGCGGAGTCGATGAGCGGCGGGTAGAGCCACTGCTTCAATGCGGTCTCCAGCCCGGTCCGCGTATTCGCGAGCTGCGCGTTGGAGATCACCCAGGGTGTCTCCGGCAGATCGGATCCGTCGCCGAACTTGAACGTCGCCGCCTTATGTCCGACGAGGGTGAGCTTGGCGTAGTCGCTCACGATCAGCGGCTGATAGGCGTCGAGCTGGTTGACTGCGGTGCCGAACCCGGCTTCGGCGGCGTCCAAGAGCTTGTCGCCGGTTTCGTAGACCACCTGCATCGGATCCGCAGAGTTCCCATCGCTATCGGCCGACAGCGATTCGGCCAGATCGAGCTCAGCGCCGACCACTTCGAAAACCTCCCCGGCTTCGGGGATCACCGAGGCCACGGAGAGCACGAAGTGCATGATGGTCATGGCGAGGCTCGTCTTGGCCGGCGGGGGCGTGATGATCTTCGTGATGTCGTCTTCGACGGTCTTGATGATCCGGTCGCCCTCGTTCCCGCCTTCGATCTCGAAGTACGCCTTCTGGAGCCTGTCGAGGAAGTCGTCGACGTACTTCACCTCAAGGAACTCGTTGTTGAGCTCGTGGAGGACGGTCGAGCACGCGGTGGCGTCGATCGTCTCCGGCCGGTTCGACGTGCACCAATCCTGATGCAACGCCGTCGTCGGATCGGGAACGCTGCCAACCGTCGTCCACTCCGTGTACTGGTCGCGAATCCCGTTCGGATTCTCCTTACCGACCGGGTAGTAGAGCTGGCCGCTGATGTAGGCGAAGGCAGCCTCGAGCTTCAGCTGGCCCTTCTCCGGCCAATCCGATCTCGGCCCGTAGACGACCTCGCCCAGTGTGGCGAGCTGTTCGCCTGTCAGAGATGCTTCACGCGGGCCGAACCGGTTCTGGCGGTCCCGCACCAGTTTGCCGGCGATGTGGCCGGTGCCGTGTGCGAACCCGGTAGAGGACTCCGCGACGATCGGCTTGGCGCTGCCCGCCGCGTAGCCCGTGTTCATGCCGCCCGCAATGAGGGCGTACTTTGCGCCGGGATCGAGCGACCGGCCGGGAGCCAGCGGGCTCGCGCCGTACCTTCGGAGCGTCGTGATCAGATCGATGCTCGGCACGACGCCGGCCATCGTTCCTTGGCTGCCTGCGAACGGTGCGAGGAAGAGCAGGGCGTCAGAGTTGTCCGCCCACTTCGCCAGTGCCGCGTTCATGGCGTCCAGGCCGCCGTTCTCAGGGCCGAAGCCCTGGTTCAGCAGCGGATCTCCTGGATCGCAAGACTCGAGGGGAGTCGTCTCCGGGCAGATGGCGCGGCGATCGAGAACCACGGCGTGGAACCCGTTCCACGGACCGGTCGGAATGGTGTACGTCCGGTTGCCGACTTCAATCGCATGCTGTCCGCTGGGGGCCTTGGCATCGGTGTCGAAGTCGACGAAGTCCGGGGAGACATACGTGTAATTGGAGCCGGTCGTGTCGAGTGTCAGCCATCCGCTCAGGTTGCTCGCCTGCTGTGCGGCCATGGCGTGGTCGCACGAGGTCAGGTCGCCGGAGTCGTTGCTCTTCGACGGTGCGACTGTCTGCCACGCCGTGCCCTTCCCGGTGCCGTAGACACCGATGAACGAGAACGCGTACTCCTGGTTCGGATCCAGCGACGGCAGATCGGCGGCGCCGAAATCCGCCAGCGGCTTCCACACCTGGTCCACGGTCGAAGCCGACAGCGTGCCGTTGACCAAGACCAGGCGTGAGTTGTCATCCAGGCTCTTCAGGAAGCTCTGGTACTTGCCGTATCCCTCATTGGTGGCCGGGAACGTGGAGTTATGGGGGATGTCGTTCGGGAAGCCGGCGGTTTTGCGCTCGAGAACGACAACCTGGAGACTGCGGACGGGCGAGACGAAGTCCTCGTCGTCGCGGGGCAGCTCAGTGTCGCCGACCTTCATGAACGGCGGCTTGGCGTCGCCGGCATGCCAAGCCCGGGTGTTCACACACAGCAGCTTTTCGACCGGGTCGACCTCGAGGACTAGCGTCTGCGTGCGAGATCCGGCACCTTGCTCTTCGGACGATGGGCGTTTGAAAACGTACGTCCCGTGAACGTCGGGGGTAAAGGTCGACGCCCCCGGCTGGTGCGTGACCTCTGCGTTCGCCGGTGAAGCCACGAGCGTCCATGCCCGCTCCGGGCCGCTGATCGACTGGAGTTTTCGGACCTTTCGGACCTTTCGGACCAGCCGGGGATGCTTGTGCTTGAGCGGCTGCAGGGTCGTCATGGAAAGCGTCTGGCCGACGCGGATCCGGCGTGTTCGCGAATTCTTGGACGCCTTGGCATCGGGCTTGTGGATGTCGATGGCTCCGCCTCGCGCGGGCGGCGTGGCGGCGTGCTCGGGGGTCGAGGCACGCCGTCCATCGAACGCCGTCACGAGAAGAGCACCTATGAGTGCCACCGCGCCGATGGCCATGCCGGACAAGAGCGCGAGGCGCACGGTGCGATTCGGGATGCGATGTCGAAACCAACTCATCGAGAGCTCGCTTCCTGGGCCACTCGAGCCGCCGTCGCGGTGTGCTTGTGGTCGCGGCACGGAGGCTTCTTGGGCCGCGGCTTTGGTGCGGGAGCGCCGAGCGTCGTCAGCGGAATCGTGAACCGGCCGGAGATCGGCATGGCCGCTCCGCCGTTCACCTGGACGGTCAGCGTCGCGCCGCTCGGGACCGGCGCCTGTCCGGTGATGGCCGAGGAGCCCGCCGTCGCCTGCACCTGGAGGTCGATCGAGGCATCGAGCAGCCCGCCCTCGGCGGAGGTGATCCCGAACCCATGCTGATGCGCAACGAAGCCGTAGAGCGTCCCGGTTGAGGTCCCCAGGGCGGCCGCGGTCTGTGTGCTGATGCCCTGAACGCCGTCCGAGAAGGTGACTACGGCCGTCTGGTCCGCGGGCATGTGCGTGTACTGGAAGTGGAGGACTGGCGCCGCGGCGCCTGGAGGCGCTGAGCGGCTTGCCCATGACGCCGACCCGATGACGAGCGCAACGAAGGCGCAGACGAGAACGGACAAGAGAACGAGGCGTGAACGGTTCATCAGTGACTCCTTTCGATGGGCGTGTTCGCGGTCTGCGATGCGGCGAGGTCGCCCCCGTCGAGGCCGCACTCAGGCGGCGCATACGCGAACGGGTGGTGAAACGCGTCGGAGGCTTCAGCAGGAGCGACGCCGAACGTGAACGCCTCGTCGGTACGGACGTCACGCACCTGCACCCAGACCCGGTTCCCGAGTGCCCGCCAGAGCAGCGTGACCTGAAGTCCGGCGGTCTCACGGAAGTCGAGCTCTTGAATCTGTGCCTCGGCCGTGTTCATGCCTCCACAGTCGCCCTCGAGCCGAGACGTTTCGTCCGTAGTCCGCTACTGCATTTGCGCCTCGCCGCTACTGCATCGCCGCATTACGTAGTCGTGGGGCTGTGATCCAGTACCGCACTACTGACGACAGCGGGCAGCGCGTCGCCGATCCTTCCGGAGCATGGATCGCTCCGAGCAATTGCGGCACCTCCCGATCGCGCTTGCGGTCGCTCTGCGGATGGCCGACGCGGGTGCAGACGAGGCCCAAATCGCCACCGCGCTCGGAATCGAGCACGAATGCGTGGCCCCGTTGGTCGCCCTTGCGACGGCGAAGGCCGAGCGGATCGCCCGCGAAACCGGCGACTGAGCGCTAGCGGCGGACGAGCTCCTGCCGGTTGTCGACCCCGAGCTTGCGCATCGCGCGGTAGAGGTGCGACTCGACGGTTCGCACCGAGAGCACGAGCCGCTCGGCGATCTCGGCGTTGGAGGCACCTTGCGCCGCCAGGCTGACGATCTCCTGCTCCCGTCGCGTCAGCTCTGCCGGCGCAAGCTCGACGCCGGCGAGCACGGGCGACCAGACGTCCTCGCACTGCTCCAGGAAGCGGCCGCTCAGCGCCGTCGCCCGCCGCGCCGAGTCTTCCCGCCCCTCCTGCGCGAACGAGACCGTCGCGAGGGCAGCCGACTCGGCCGCCCAGAGCCAGGCGCCGATCTCGGCGAGCGTCTGGGCCGATTTGATCAGTGCGTTGCCATCGCCGGCGGCAGCTGCCCCAACGAGGCGGGCCTGAGCCGAGGAGAGCGGCGCGTCGCACCTCGCGGCAGCGCGCTCGAGCTCTGGCGCGACCGTCTCAGGCGGAGCGCCGACCCGAAACGCGTGGTAGAGCAGGACCGCCTGTGCGACGGGGCGGTGCTCGGCTTCGGCAGCCTCGAGCAAAATGCCGGCCGCGCGGCTGGTCTCGCCCTCGGCGGCCAAGAGCATGGCGTCCGCCGTCGCCTTGTGGTACGAGTATTCGTCGGTGTCGCCGAGCGCGGCCTCATACGCGTCGAGGGCCGCGCGTGCCGCTTCGGTGTCGCGCCGCATCGCCGTGCCGATCACGACGTACAACCACACCAGCGGCAGTTGTCCAAACAAGTCGACGCGTTCGAGATGTTCGATCGCCTCGTGCGCCCTCCGGGTCGCGGTCAGAGGCCTCCCTCGCCGCACAGCGGCCGCCGCCAGGTGGGTTTGGATCACCCCCCGCACCCCGAGGATGACGGTGTCGGTGCTGCGCTCGGTCGCCTTCTCGGCGTCGACGAGGCACCGTTCGAGCTCGTCCCAGTCGTAGCCGGCCGTCCCGCGCACGACCGCCCAAGTCGCCACCGCATATGCGTCGACCTCACCTGTCGGTGGGATGTTTGGCCGCATCCGCTCGGAGAGGGCGTAGGCCTCGGCAGTACGTCCTGCGTAGTACAGCGCCAGTACGCGCTCGATCGAAGCCCGCCGGCGAACGTCCGGCAGCACGTCGTCCTTCTGCAGGAGCCGCTCGGCGGCTTGGAGCGCCTGCGCTGGGCGCTGCCTGCGCAACATCTCGGCTCGGATCATGTCGACACGATCGCGCCACTCCGCGTCGTCAAACCAGCCCTCTGCACGAGCGAGCAAGTCGAGCGCGTCGCTGCTGCGTGAGAGCCCGACGCGAAGAACCCGGTCCGCACGCCACTCGAGGTACGCGAGCGACTGCTCTCTCGTCGGGAGCGCACCCTCGGCGTCGGCGAGCACCTCCTCCGCCTCGCTGAAGCGCCGCCGGAGCGCTAACGACGATCCGAGGATCATTGCCTGCTCCGGGCCGGGC
>Ga0081455_10004421_pt1 | contig 15777 bp, 17 predicted proteins | sample TabmetS3T2R1_FD_70207 | JGI IMG/M metagenome (GOLD analysis project Ga0081455, IMG submission 70207) | Tabebuia heterophylla rhizosphere microbial communities from the University of Puerto Rico - S3T2R1 | ecosystem: Host-associated > Plants > Roots > Rhizosphere ... | reverse complement strand
GCCGAGCCTCTGCGCGGCAAGCGGCTCGTCCACGTCTCCGCGACGGCGTTCGGCGGCGGTGTGGCCGAGATCAACTACGCCCTCGTGCCGTTGATGCGGGACGCGGGGCTCGACGCCGAGTGGCGCATCATCGCGGGCGCGGAGGAGTTCTTCGCGGTCACCAAGGGAATTCACAACGCGCTCCAGGGCGACCCGCTGGGACTGACGGCTACCCAGCAGGAGGTGTACCGCCGGTTCCAGGCCGTGAACGCGGAGGAGCTCCCCGACGACTACGACTTCGTGCTGATTCACGACCCGCAGCCGGCGGGCATGATCGAGCACTTCGCCGACAGCTCCGCGCACTGGATCTGGCGCTGCCACATCGACCTCTCGCAGCCGAACCGCGAGGTGCTCGACTTCCTGCTGCCCTGGCTCGCCCGCTACGACGCGGCGATCTTCCACATGCAGGAGTACGTGCCGCACGCGGAGGGGATGCCGTCGGCGTTCATCTGGCCGCCGGCGATCGACCCGCTGACGCCGAAGAACATGGCGCTTTCCCCGGAGGACGCCGCCTACATCGTCGACCAGTTCGGGATCGACGTGGAACGGCCGCTGATCACCCAGGTCTCGCGCTTCGACCCGTGGAAGGACCCGCTGGGCGTGATCGACGCCTACCGGCTGGTGAAGGCCGAGCACCCGGACGTTCAGCTCGCGCTCGTCGGCTCCATGGCGCACGACGACCCGGAGGGCTGGGACTACTACAACCGCACCGTCACCTACGCGGCCGGCGACCCCGATGTCTACATCCTCTCCAACCTGAACAACATCGGGTCGGTGGAGGTCAACGCCTTCCAGGTGCACTCGGACGCGGTCGTCCAGAAGTCGACGAAGGAGGGCTTCGGCCTCACCGTCACGGAGGCGCTCTGGAAGACGCGGCCGGTCGTCGCGAGCCGCGTCGGCGGGATCGTGGCGCAGATCCAGGACGGCGAGACCGGCTGGCTGGTCGATCCGAACGCCCCCGAGGAGTGCGCGGCCGCGTGCATCGAGATCCTGAACGACCCCGCCGCTGCGAGGCAGCGCGCCCTGCGCGGCAAGGAGTACGTCCGTCGCAACTTCCTCATGCCGCGGCTCCTGCGCGACTGGCTCGTGCTGCTGAACAAGCTCGACGGCAACGACACCGCTGGCGCCGAGGTGACGGCGGCCGTCGTCGCTTCGTAACCGTTCCACCGGGCCGGTCCGGGGTAGGGTGGCGCCGGTCATGGCGGATCGTCGCAGGCTGATCGTCGTTTCCAACCGCGGCCCCGTGACGTACCAGCGCGACGGCGACGAGCGCGTTGCGCGGCGCGGCGGCGGCGGACTGGTGACGGCGCTGCGAAGCCTGGTCGAGCACCACGACGTGACGTGGATCGCGAGTGTGATGAGCGAGGAGGACCGGGCTGTCTCGGCGGAGAGCGGCGAGCGTGCAGTCGAGGAGCGCTCGCGCGACGGCTCGGTGTTCCGCCTGCGCCTCGTCGCGCACGAGGAGGCGGCCTACGACTGGTTCTACAACGTGATCGCGAACCCGATGCTCTGGTTCCTGCAGCACTACCTCTGGCAGCTGGCGTACACGCCCTCGGTGGACATCGCGCTGCGGAACGCCTGGGACGAGGGCTACGCGCGGGTCAACGAGGGCTTTGCGGAGGCGGTGCTCGAGGAGCTCGAGGAGCAGCCCGAGGCGGCGGTCTTCTTCCACGACTACCACCTCTACCTCGCGCCCCGCCTGGTGCGCGAGCGGGCTCCTGACGCGCTGCTCGCCCAGTTCGTCCACATCCCCTGGCCGCAGACCGACTACTGGCACGTCCTCCCGGACACGATCCGGCGCGAGATCCACGAGGGCGTGCTCGCGAACGACGTGATCGGGTTTCACACGCACCAGTGGCGGCTGAACTTCATGCGCGCGGCGAGCGACGTCGCGGGTGCTGACGCGAACTTCGTCGACGGCGTGGTCGACCACGACGGCCGCCGCTCGCTGGTGACGGTGCATCCGATCTCGGTCGACCCGGACGAGTTCGACGAGCTGGCGGGCAGCGAGGACGTCCTGGCGGCGGAGCGCGAGCTCGCCGAGCGCCGGCCGGAGCAGCTGGTGCTGCGCGTCGACCGCACCGACCCGTCGAAGAACATCGTCCGCGGCTTCCGCGCCTTCGAGCTCTATCTCGAGGCGCATCCCGAGCGGCACACGCGGGTCGGGATGCTCGCGCTGCTGGACCCGTCCCGCCAGGACATCCCGGAGTACGCCGAGTATCTTGGCGCGATCCAGCGTGAGGCGAGGCGCGTGAACGACCGGTTCCAGCAGGAGGGTTGGGTGCCGATCGACCTCGTGATCCAGGACAACTTCATCGGCTCGGTCGCCGCCTACAAGCAGTTCGACGTGCTCTTCGTGAACGCGATCTTCGACGGCATGAACCTGATCGCGAAGGAGGCGCCGCTCGTCAACGAGCACGACGGGGTGCTGATCCTCTCCGAGAACGCCGGTGCGCACGCCGAGCTCGGCGAGTGGGCGCTCACGGTGAACCCGTTCGACGTCGCCGGCCAGGCGCAGGCGATTCACGAGGCGCTGACGATGGCGTCCGACGAGCGGCGCAGGCGGCTCGAGGCGATCCGCGCCCACGTGCGCGAGCACGACGTCACCGGCTGGATCGATCAGCAGCTGGGCGACCTCGACCGCTGCGCTGCGCGGGTCGGCTCTAGCTAGACGTCGTCTTTTTGGACGACGAGATACGCGCCCCGCTCACGGACGACCCGCTCCACGTCGGGCTTCTCGTGGCCCGGCTTGATCACGAACCAGTTGTCGTGGCTGCGTACCTCCCGATACTCGGCCAGCGCGACCACGATCTTGTCGAAGCACGTCTCGTCGCCGCACTCGCACACCCACTCGGGATCGGGGTCGTCCGCGTAGGCCGCTTGCATCTGCGCGACGCGCTCGTTCACCTCGCGGAAGAGCTTCTCGTTCTCCTCGATGCGCTGTTTCCGGTCCATCCGCGCTCGGCAATGCTAACCCGAGCCGGTCTAGGATCTCGCGATGGGCCGCGACACGCAGGTCGAGGAGCTGCGCTCGGTCGACCCGGCCACACTGGAGGAGCTGGGCGTGGTGCCGGTCTCGCCTCCGGAGGAGGTCTCCGAGGCGGTGGCCGAGGCACGGGTGGCGGCCGATCGCTGGGCGCAATCGTCGTTTGCCGAGCGCCGCGAGCTGCTCGGGGCGGTCGCGCAGGACGTGCTGGCGCGCGCCGACGTGCTCACTGCGACCGTCACGGCCGAGACCGGGAAGCCGCTCGTCGAGTCGTACACGGCAGAGCTGTTCGTCTCGCTCGACAACCTGGTCTGGGCGGCCTCGAACGCGCCGCGTGTGCTGCGGCCCGAGCGCCTGCGGTTCACGCAGCCGCTCCTGCGGCACAAGCGCGGTTGGCTGCTCTACGAGCCGCTCGGTGTGATCGGCGCGATCTCGCCCTGGAACTTCCCGCTCGGGATCCCGCTGAGCCAGGCGGCCTTCGCGGTCGCCGCGGGCAACGCGGTGGTGCTCAAGCCGTCGGAGCTGACGCCGTTGTGCGGCGCCCTGGTGGAGCGGGTCTTTCGAGAGGCCGGCGCGCCCGAGGGGCTCGTGCGCGTCGTGCAGGGCCCGGCGGAAACGGGCGAGGCGCTCGTGCGCGCTCCGGGAATCTCGAAGGTCGTCTTCACCGGCTCCGCGGCGGTCGGAAGGGCCGTGGCCGCGGCGGCGGGCGAGCGCTTGCGCCCGGTGACGCTCGAGCTCGGCGGCAAGGACCCGATGCTCGTCTTCGAGGACGCGGACCTCGACCGCGCGGTTGCAGGCGCGCTCTGGGGGTCGTTCTCGAACTGCGGCCAGGTCTGCTCGGGCGTCGAGCGGATCTACGTGGCGCGGCCGCTGCACGAGGCGTTCGTCGAGGAGCTGGCCCGGCGGACGCGGCAACTGCGGGTAGGTCGCGGCGACGAGCTCGAGACGCAGGTCGGGCCGCTGGTCGCAGAGGAGCGGCGCACGCACGTCGAGGAGCTCGTCGCGGATGCGGTCGGGCGCGGAGCCGAGTTGCGGACCGGAGGCCGTCGCGCCGACGTCGGGTTGCCGGGCTGGTTCTACGAGCCCACCGTGCTCAACGGCGTCGACCGCGAGGCGCGCATCGAGCAGGAGGAGATCTTCGGGCCGGTGGTCACGGTCGAGTCGTTCCGCGACGAGGAGGAGGCCGTCCGGCTTGCGAACGACTCGTCGTTCGGGCTCGGCGCAAGCGTCTGGACGCGTGATCTCGGGCGGGCGGAGCGGGTGGCGCGCCGCCTGCAGGCGGGCTCGGTGTGGACGAACGACGTCGCCTATTCGTACGGGACCGGTCAGGCCTCGTGGGGCGGAACGAAGGAGTCCGGCTTCGGCCGCACCCACTCCAGGCACGGCCTTTACGAGCTTTCACGGGTGAAGTACGCCGATCTGGACCGCGGCCGCGTCCCGGTGCCGTGGTGGTACCCGTACGACCAGGGCCTCGTCGAGGGCTTCGCAGGCGCGCTCGAGCTGCTCTACGGCGAGGGCCTGCCGCGAAAGCTGGCGAGCGCCTGGGCGCACCGCCGCGGGCTCTGGCGGCTCGGCCGGCGATACCTTTCGCACTCATGAGCGAGCTTTCGCACGTGAACGAGTCCGGCGAGGTGCGGATGGTCGACGTCGGCGAGAAGCCGTCCTCGCGCCGCCGCGCCGTCGCACGGGCGGTGCTGCGGGTGGCGCCGGAGACCGCCGCGCAGCTGCGCTCGCTGCCGAAGGGCGACGCCCTCGCGACCGCGAAGCTCGCCGGGATCATGGCGGCGAAGCGGACGAGCGACCTCATTCCCCTTTGCCACCCGCTTCCGCTCTCGCATGTCGCGGTCGAGATCGAGGTCGGCGACGAGGTCGAGATCACGGCCTCTGCCGAGACGACCGCGCAGACCGGGGTCGAGATGGAGGCTCTGGTGGCTGCGTCCGTCGCGGCCCTGACGGTCTACGACATGGCCAAGGCGATCGACTCGTCGATGGAGGTCGCCGAGGTGCGGCTGCTGGAGAAGACGAAGTCGTGAGGGCCGCGGTGCTCACCGTCTCCGACGGGGTCTCGGAGGGCACGCGCGAGGACACGAGCGGCGACCTGCTCGCGGTGCGGCTCGCCGAGGAGGGCTACGAGGTCGAGAGGCGCGTCGTGCCCGACGAGCGGGAGGCGATTGCGGAGGCGATCGCAGAGCTGGCGGAAGACGCGGCGGTGGTGCTGACGACCGGCGGGACCGGCCTTGGGCCGCGCGACGTCACCCCTGAGGCGACGGGCGAGGTGCTCGAACGGGAGGCGCCCGGAATCGCGGAGGCTCTTCGCGCGGACTCGCTCGCGAAGACGCCGCATGCGCTGCTGTCCCGCGGGAGGGCCGGGGTACGCGGGAGCGCGCTGATCGTGAACCTGCCCGGCTCGCCCGGTGGCTGCCGCGACGGCTTCGAGGTCCTGCGCCCCGCGCTCGCGCATGCGGTCTCGCTGCTCGCCGGCGAGCCGACCGCGCACAAGCAGTCCTGAGGCGGCGCTTGCGACGCCGTTCTCAGGACGCGCGCGCTCTGCGCGTGCGTCCGTCTGCGTCGCCCGACTTGGAGCATCACCCGGCAGAATTGAAGGCGATGACCGCCCTCGCCTACCCTGCGCGGTTCTACTCGCTCGTCAAGTTCGAGCACACGATCTTCGCGCTGCCGTTCGCGTATGTCGGGGCGTTCCTCGCGGTGGACGGCGTGCCGTCGGCGCACGACCTGCTCTGGATCACGGTTGCGATGGTCGGAGCGCGCTCGCTCGCGATGGGGCTCAATCGGCTGATCGACGCCGGCCTCGACGCGCGCAACCCGCGCACGGCCGGCCGCGAGCTTCCCTCGGGGCTGCTGTCGCCCGCTGCGGTCGCCGCCTTCTGCGTCGCTTCGCTGGCGGTGTTCCTGGTGGCCGTCTTCCAGCTCGACCCGCTCGTGCACTGGCTCTGGCCGATCCCGGTCGCCGGGTTCGTGATCTACCCGTACCTGAAGCGCTGGACGTGGCTCTGTCACCTCTGGCTCGGCGCGGTGGACGGGCTCGCCCCCGTCGGCGCGTGGGCGGCGATCACCGGGACGCTGCCGTGGCAGTCCTGGGTCCTGGGCGGCGCGGTCGCGCTCTGGGTCGCCGGCTTCGACCTCTTCTACGCGCTGCTCGACCAGGAGATCGACCGCGAGCAGCGGCTGCAGTCGGTCGCGGTGCGCTTCGGCGAGCGAGGCGCGTTCTGGGGTGCGCGGCTCTTCCACCTCGGGACGGTGGCGCTGCTGGTGGTGGCCGGGCTCGGCCTCGACGTCGGCGTGTTCTACTGGCTCGGCGTGGCTGCGGTTGCGGGGCTCCTCGCGTACGAGCACTCGCTCGTCCGCCCGGGCGACCTGGTGCGCCTCGACACCGCGTTCTTCACGATGAACGGCGTGATCTCGGTCACGTTCTTCGTGTTCGTCCTGCTGGACGTCCTGTGATCCGCGCCGCCGGGCTGGAGAAGCGCTACGGCGACAAGCGGGTGCTGCGCGGGCTCGACTTCGAGCTCGAGCGCGGCGGCTTCCTCGTCGTCACGGGGCCGAACGGCGCGGGCAAGACGACGCTGCTGCGCCTCTGCGCGGGACTGGCGGTGCCGACCGGCGGGACACTCGAGGTCGAGCCGGCGCGCGCGGGGATCGGGTTCCTCGGACACGAGCCGCTCGTCTACCGCGAGTTGACGGCACTCGAGAATCTCGACCTCTACGGGCGCCTCTACCGTGTGCCCGAGCGCCGCGAACGGATCGGGATGCTGCTCGAGCGCTTCGGCCTCTGGGATTCGCGCCGGGTTCGCGCAGCGAAGCTCTCGCGGGGACAGGTCCAGCGGCTCGCGCTCTGCCGCTCGCTGCTGCACCGGCCCGAGCTGCTGATCCTCGACGAGCCGTTCAGCGGGCTCGACACAGAGGGTGCGGAACTGCTCGACCGCGAGCTCGCCGGGATGCGGGAGCGGCGGACGTTCCTCGTCGCGACGCACGATCCCGAGCGCGTGGCGCCGCTCGCGAGCGGGAGGCTGGCTCTTGCGTAGCTACTTCTCGGATGCGGCGACGCTTGCGCGCAAGGACTTGCGGTTGGAACTGCGGGCCCGCGACACGGTGCCGGCGATGCTGCTCTTCGTGCTCGCGATCCTCGTCGTCTTCCATTTCGCGCTGCCCGACGGGTCGTCGCGGCTGGCGGAGCTCGGCCTGCTCTGGGTCGCGATCCTCTTCACCGCGCTGCTTGGCCTCGGCCGCGCGTTCGTGGCGGAGCGCGAGCAGGGGCTGCTCGACGGCCTGGTGCTCGCGCCGGTCGACCGGAGCGCGATCTGGCTGGCCAAGGGAATCGCGACCTTCGCGTTCCTCGCCGTGGCCGAGATCGTTGCGCTGCCCGCCTTCGCACTCTTCTTCTCGCCGGTGGGCTGGTCGACCGTCGCCGGCGTGCTGCTCGCCGACCTCGGCATCTGCGCGGTCGGGACGCTCCTCGCCGCGATGGCCGCGGCCGGCCGCGCGCGAGAGCTGCTGTTGCCGCTGCTCTTCCTGCCGCTCGCGCTGCCGATCGTGATCGGCGGCGTCGGCGCGAGCGTGGTTGACAGCTCCGGCCGCTACCTCGGCTTTCTCGCGCTCTACGACGCGATCTTCGCGCTGCTCGCCTGGGCGTCGTTCGAGTACGTCGTTACTGAGTGACGGCGCGGGCCACGGCGGCGATGTGCCGCTCGTCGGTGCCGCAGCAGCCGCCGACGACCGCCAGCCGCGGGAGCACGCCGCGGAGCGAGCGGTAGCGCTCGGCGAGATCGTCCGGGTCGCCGTCGTCGAGCTCGTCCGCTGCGTCGAGCTCGGCATGGCTCTTCGTCGAGGCGTTCGCGCGGAGGCCGACGATCCGCTCCACCCACGAAGAGCGGGGGTCGAGGACGTGCGCGAAGTGCGTTGGGTGAGCGCAGTTGACCATGAAGTAGGCCGCGGCTCTGCCGGTCTCGCGGTCGACCTGCTCGATCGCGTCGCCGAGCGCCTGCCCGCTCGGCAGGCAGCCGTCGGTCTCGACGGTGAAGGAGATCACGATCGGCACGTCCTGTCGCCCGGCCGCACGCACGACGCCCACGGCCTCCTCGGCGTAGGTCAGCGTCAATGCGCTGAGCAGGTCGACGCCTGCGTCTGCGAGTACCGCGGCCTGCGGCGAGTGGTAGCGCTCCGCCTCGTCGGCGTCCATCGTCTCGCCGACGATGTAGCCGTCGCCACGGGGGCCGAGGCAGCCGCTGATCAGGATCTGCGGATCGTCTCCGCGCTGGTCGCGCAACTCCCGCAGCAGCGCGACGCCGTGCCGGTTGAAATCCGCGAGCCGCGCCTCGTCGTAGCCGAGCCGCTCTCCCCAGTCGCTGCTCGCCCGCCACGTCGGCGTGTCGAGGACGATGCCTGTCTCGAGCTCCGATGCCAGCTGCGCGTACGAGTCGTAGTAGGCGCGCAGCGCGGCTACTCCGGCATCGTCGTCGAGCAGCACGAACGACGCGAACTCGGGCAGCTCGAGGCCCTTGCGGAAGATCAGCGTCGTCTCCATGCCGCCGTCGGTGACGAAGAGGCGGCCTGCGCCGATCGGCAGCGTCAAGTGGCCACCAGCGGCTCCGCCCTGCGTGCAAGGCGCCGCTGCTCGCGTTCGTCCGGCCACATCGCGATCAGCGAGCCGAGCAGGAAGACGAGGCCCGCGAGCCAGATCAGGTCGACGAGCGGGTTCACGAGCGCCTTCAGGACGACCGAGCCGTCGCCGTTGAACTGCTCGCCGATCAGGAACAGGTCCTCGGCGCGCAGCCAGTCGGTGCGGATCCCGACCTCGTTCGAGACCTGCTGCTCGACGGGGTAGCTGTTCTTGCCGGCGAGGTAGGTGCCGAGGCGCTTGCCGTCGCGCGAGACCGCGAGCCGCGCGCGGATCTCGTTGCGGTTCGACGCCTTGCGCGTCTCGGCGCCGAGGTAGCGCAGGTCGTAGCCGCGGATGCTCATGGTCTGGCCGGGCTCGAGCTTTTGCACCTTCGTTGCGCCGTACGCGCCCCCGGCCACGCCGAGCGCGAGCAGGACGATCGCCGCGTGGACGACGTAGCCGCCGTAGCGGCGACGGTTGCGGCCGATCAACGACGAGAACGCACCCAGCCAGCTCGCGTCGCCGAGCGCCTTCCGGGCCCTGGTGCCTCGGACGAACTCCTGCACGATGGCCGCGAGGACGAACGCGCAGAACGTGTAGGCCACGAGCGCTGGCACGCTGGAGCCGGCGCCGAGCGCGACGAGGGCGGCACCGCACGCGAGCGCGAAGACCGACGGCCAGATCAGGCTCGCGCCGAGCGCCCGCAGCGAGGTCCGCCGCCACGCTACGAGCGGCCCGATCCCCATCAGCAGCAACAGCGGGAGCCCGATCACGCGTAGGAAGAAGTCGAAGTACGGAGGGCCGACGGTGATCTTCTCGCCGCGCACGAGCTCCGAGAGCAGCGGGAAGGCGACTCCCCAGAGGACGATCAGCGTGAACGCGACGAGCAGCAGGTTGTTGTAGAGGAAGGCAGCCTCGCGCGAGGCCAGGGACTCGAGGCGCGTCTTCGTCCGCAGCAGCGGGAGCCGCCAGAAGATGAGCGCGGTCGAGAACGCGGCCGCGAAAGCGATGAAGCCGAGCAGCCAGGGCCCGATCGACGACTGCGTGAAGCTGTGGATCGAGCTGATCACGCCGCTTCGTGTCAGGAAGGTGCCGAAGAGCGAGAGGCAGAACGCGAGCGAGACGAGCACCACGTTCCAGACGCGGAGCATGTTCTTCTTCTCCTGCACCATCACCGAGTGCAGGAACGCCGTGGAGGCGAGCCACGGCATCAGTGCCGCGTTCTCGACCGGGTCCCAGGCGTAGTAGCCGCCCCAGCCGACCTCCTCGTAGGCCCACTTCGCGCCGAGCAGGATCCCGATTCCGAGCGCGGTCCAGGCCAGCAGCGTCCAGCGGCGCGTCGCGACGATCCAGCGCTCGTCGACCCGGCCTGAGAGCAACGCCCCGGCCGCGAACGCGAACGGAATCGTCAGGCCGACGTAGCCGAGGTAGAGCAGCGGCGGGTGGATCATCATGTACGGGTTCTGCAGGCTCGGGACGAGGCCGCTGCCGTCCAGGGGTGCGGCCTGCCGCTCGAACGGGCTCGACACGAAGACGAGCAGGAACGCGAAGAAGGTCGCGACGCCGCCGAGCACCGGGACCGTCCACGGCAGGAGGCTGCGGATCAGGCTGCGGTTGAGCGTCAGCGCGAGCGAGCCGAGGCCGGTGAGGACGAGCAGCCAGAGCAGCAGCGACCCCTCCTGACCGCCCCAGAAGGCGCTCATGGAGTAGGGGAAGGGCAACTGGCGCGCGGAGTGCTCGGCGACGTAGGTGAACGAGAAGTCGCGCGCGTGCAGCGCGTCGAGCAGGACGAGTGCCGCGACGACGGTGGCTGCGAAGGCGCCGACGATCGCGTTGCGTGCCGACTCGTGGAGCCGGCGGCGCCCGTCGTGCGCGGCGAGGGAGCCGGCGATCACGGCGTAGAGCGCGAGCCCGAAGGCGAGGATGAGAGCGGCGCGCCCGAGGTCGGCCACGCGGCGAGTGTACCGGCGCGCCAGTGGCGTTCTGCGATGATTCCGGCGGCTACCTGTGCTCGCCCGACTGCGCCAGCTTCCGCTCACTGCCCATGCCTGGGGAACCGTCGTGCTCCTCGGCGCGGCGATCGCGCTTGTCTTCTTCTACGCGCCGCTCGACGCCGACCAGGGCATCACGCAGAAGGTCTTCTACATCCACGTGCCGATTGCATTGACCGCGTACGCGTGCTTCGGCTGGGGGGCGTGGAAGGCGCTCGTGCACCTACGCACGCGCGCGCCAGGCGCTGACCTCGAGAGCTATGCGGCGATCCACCAGGGCGTGATCTTCGGCGCGCTCACGCTCGTGACCGGCTCGATCTGGGCGCGCGCCTCGTGGGGGATCTGGTGGACGTGGAGCTCGAACCAGCTCGTGACGTTCCTGATCCTGTTCCTCTTCTATTCGGCCTACTTCATGCTGCGCTACTCGGTCGACCCGGGCCCGGCGCGGGCGAACATGTGCGCGGTGTACGCGCTCTTTGGCGTCGTGTTGATCCCGGTGAGCTGGCTCTCGATCCGCCTTGCGAACGACTTCATCCACCCGACGGTGTTCACGCGGCACGGGCCGCAGATGTCGGCGTCGATGTTCTTCACCTTCTGTGTCTGCTGGGCCGGGTTGCTCGCGCTGGCGTCGACGATGTACCGCGTCGAGCTTGCGGGGAAGCGGCTGGACGCACGGCTGCGCGAGTTGCGAGAGCTGCTTGCGAGCTGAGTTGCTGCGGTTGTGAGTAGCGGAGAGAAGTACGTCGCGGCCGCGTACCTGGTCGTGTTCGTGGCGGTGCTCGCGTGGGTCGCGATCATGGCGGCGAAGGTGGCGCGGCTGTCGAACGAGGTCGAGGAGCTCGTCGAGCTGGCGCGCAGCCGCGAGCGGGATGCTGCTTAGGGTCGGCTCGCGCGGGTCGCGCCTGGCGCTCACGCAGGCGGAGCTGGCGGCGTCGCGGCTGCGACAGGCCGGCGTCGAGATCGCGCTGGTGCCGATCACGACGGCGGGCGACCGTGACCGGTCGAAGCCGTTCGGGGAGATCGGCTCGCGCGGGGTCTTCGTGAAAGAGATCGAGGAGGCGCTGCTCGACAGGCGGATCGACGTCGCGGTGCACTCGGCGAAGGACATGACCTCCTCGGACACCGCGGGGCTGGTGGTGGGCGCGTACCTGGAACGGGAGGACGCGCGCGACGCGCTCTGCGGGGCGGACGAGCTCCGGCCGGGGATGCGCGTGGGGACGGCCTCGGTGCGCCGGAAGGCGCAGCTGCTCGCGCTGGAGCCGTCGCTGTCGATCGAGCCGCTCCGCGGCAACATCGACACGCGCCTGAGGAAGCGTGGCGAGCGTGGGCTGGACGCGGTGGTGCTGGCGGCGTGCGGGCTCGACCGGCTCGGGCTGGGAGACGAGATCGGCCGGCGGTTCGCGCCGGAGGACGTGCTGCCGGAGGCCGGCCAGGGGGCGCTCGCCCTGCAGGTGCGGGCCGGCGAGGAGGAGCTGGTAGGGGCAGCGGACGACGCCGAGACGCGGCGGCGGGTGGAGGCGGAGCGAGCGGTCGTGTTCGCGGTCGGCGGCGGGTGCCTCGCGCCGGTGGCGGCGCATCACGACGGCGAGCGGTTGACCGCGCTGGTGGCCGACGAGAACGGCGCGTGGGTGGAGCGGCGGCAGGGAACGGATCCGGAGGCACTTGCGGAAGAGCTCGCCGGCGTTGTCGCGCAGAAGTGACACCTTCGGCACAAAGGCGCCACAGACACGTGCGCTCTCCGCGGCTACCGTGATTTCTCCCCGGGTGGGAGGGGGTTAGGGATGGGTCCCGCCTCGAAGCGGCTGCGCGTGATCGTCACCCGGGCGGCCGACCAGATCGAGCCGCTGGCCCGGCGGATCGAGGGGCTCGGGCACGAGGTCGTTCGTTGCCCGCTGATCGAGCTCGAGCCGACCGGACCTGATGCGGTCGTCCTCGACGGCTACGACTGGGCGATCGTCACCAGCGCGTACGGAGCGCGAGAGCTTGCGCGTCGCGGGCGCGGACGACGGCCACGCGTGGCTGCGATCGGGCCCGGGACGGCGGCAGCACTACGGGAACGCGCGATCGAGCCTGCGCTCGTCCCGCGGGTCTCGACCCAGGAGGGACTGCTCGCCGAGCTGCCGCGCCCGGCCGGCCATGTCCTCTTCGCCGGTGCCGAGCGCGCGCGCCGGCTGCTCGTGGAGGAGCTCGGCGCCGACTTCGTGCCCCTGTACCGCACACGTGAGCTCCGCCCGCAGCCGACGCCCGACGGCGATCTCGTCGTCCTCGCGTCGTCTTCCGCGGCGAGCGCGTTCGCGGCGCTCGAAGTGGAGATCCCAACGGTGACGATCGGCCCCGAGACCACGCGGACGGCGCAAGCAGCCGGGCTTACCGTCGTGGACGAGGCCGACCCGCACGATCTCGACGGCCTCGTTGCCGCCGTCGCGCGGGCCGCTGCCACATCGTAGGCTCCCGCCGTGGTCATCACGTTCCTCTCGGACTTCGGCCTGCAGGACGACTTCGTGGGCACGTGTCACGGCGTGATGAAGCGGATCGCTCCCGAGGCGGAGATCATCGACATCACGCACGGCGTGCCGCCGCAGCAAGTCCTCCAGGGCGCGCTGATCCTCAGGAACACGCTTCCGTACATGCCCGAAGGTGTGCACCTCGCCGTCATCGATCCAGGCGTCGGCAGCCACCGCCGCGCGTTGGCGGTTCGCAGCGGCGACGGCCGGATCCTGGTCGGGCCGGACAACGGCCTGCTCCTGCCTTCCGCAGACGCGCTCGGCGGCGTCTCCGAGGCGCACGAGCTCGCGAATCCGGCCTACGCACTAGACAGCGTCTCTCGCACGTTTCACGGCCGCGACCTCTTCGCGCCCGCGGCGGCGCACCTGGCGCTCGGGGTCGAGCTCGGCGAGCTCGGGCCGCCGATCGATCCGCAGGCGCTGGTGCGGCTCGACGTGCCCGAGCCCGAAGTCGGTCAGAACCGGATCCGGGCGACCGTCCTCTACGTCGACCACTTCGGGAACATCCAGCTCAACCTGAAGCGGCACCACCTCGAGGATGCGGGCGTGCTGCCCGGCGTGAGCGTTGAGCTGGAGCTCTCCCTGGAGCGGTACTTCGCGACCGCGGCCCGGACGTTCGCCGACGCGCGACCCGGCGACATCATCCTCTACGAGGATTCGTACGGGAATGTCGCGATCGCCATCAGCGGCGGCAGCGCTGCGCGGCTCTTCGGTGCGGACGCTGCGGACGACGTGCGGATCCACCTCCGTACCCCATGAGCTTCGCGGGTCTCGAGCGGCGGATGGGGCAGCGCTTTGCGCGGGTGGCGACGAACGTCGCCGTGGCGCAGCCGCGGCTCTGGGGCGGCCTCCGCTGGCTGGTGCGCCGACAGTTCGACCGCCTCGCCCCCGAGTGGCAGACGATGCGGCGGCCGGACGCGTTCGCCGTCCTAGAGGTGGCGTTGTCGGCGATCGAGACGCCTCCTGGCCGGGTGCTCGACCTCGGCACGGGCACCGGCTCCGCCGCGTTCATCGTCGCCGGTCGCTTCCCGGTGGCCGAGGTCGTCGGCGTCGATATCGCCGAGGGAATGCTGGACGAGGCGCGGTCCAACACGCCGCCCGAGCTCGCAGAGCGGGTGCGTTTCGAGACTGCCGACGGCTCGGAGCTGCCGTTTGCGGACGGCTCGTTCGACCTCGCCGTCCTCGCGAACATGATCCCGTTCTTCGACGAGCTCGCCCGGGTGGTCGCGCCGGGCGGCTGCGTCGTCTTCTCGTTCTCCGCCGGCCCGGAGACACCGATCTGGGTGCCGCCAGAGCGCCTCCGCCGCGAGCTCGCTGCGCGCGGATTCTCGGAGTTTGCGGACTTCGCCGCGGCCGGTGGGACCGCGCTGCTTGCCCGGAAGGACGCCGCGGACTAGGCTGGCTGATACCAAGGACGTTCGCGGCGCGGTAGCACCGGCCCGGACGTCCTTTTTTCGGCGCCGCCACGGCTACACTGGTCGTCCGCGGCGAGGTAGCTCAGTTGGTAGAGCACACGGCTGAAAACCGTGGTGTCGCCGGTTCGATTCCGGCCCTCGCCATTCCACGGCGCACGTGTTCCGTCAGGACACGCGTGCCGTCGTCAGGCGGTCGAGCAGAACCTCGACCAGCTCGCTCTTCAGCAGCACCTCGTCCGCACCTGCCTCGCGAACGGCGCTGTGGAGCTCGGGCGCCGAGTCCCCGGTGAGTGCGATCAGGCAGAGGCTCGGATGGTCTCGGCGCAGCCGGGCCGCCGCCGAAACGCCGTCGAGCAGCGGCATGTGCAGGTCGAGGACGACGGCATCGGGGTCGAGGCGCTCCGCGAGCTCGATTGCCGCGAGCCCGTCCCCCGCGACCGCGGCCACGGAGAGCTCGGGCTGGCCGTCGATCAGCTGCTCGAGTGACCGCAGGAATGCAGGATCGTCGTCGGCTATGAGGACGCGAATCCGGGAATCCTCGGGCGGCGAGGGGTTCATGAGAGGGCAACGCTAGCCTTGCCGCGTTGAATACTCAACAAACCTCGCTGCCGGTGGCGGTCATCGGCGCCGGGCTCGACCTCGGGGCGGGGCGCCGCGGCGTCGACATGGGGCCTTCGGCGATCCGTTACGCGGGTCTCGACGACCGCATCACCGAGCTTGGCCGTCGCTGCGAGGACCTCGGGGACGTCGAGACCGCAGTCGCGGAGGCGACCTCCGTCGTCGACGAGCGCGTCCGCTACCTGCCGCAGATCAAGGCGACCTGCGAGCGCATCGCCGAGCTCGTGACCGGCGCCGTGGGCGACGGCTACTTCCCGCTCGTGCTCGGAGGAGACCACTCGGTTGCGCTCGGCACGCTCGGCGGGCTCGCGAGAGCCTCGGGGCCGGGCGGCGTGCTCTGGCTCGACGCTCACGGGGATCTCAACCGCCCGGAGACATCTCCCAGCGGAAACGTCCATGGAATGCCGCTTGCAGCTGCGCTCGGCCTGGCCGGGCCGGAGTTCGCGAGCGGGGCCTACCCGCTTCCGGCCATCTCGTCGCAACGCCTCGCGCTGGTCGGGGTGCGGTCGCTCGACGCGGGCGAGCGCGAGCTGCTGGGCGAGCTGGACGCCCGCGTCTTCACCATGAGCGACGTCGATCGGCTGGGCCTCGAGGCTGTGATGCGCGA
>Ga0081455_10004420_pt1 | contig 15781 bp, 17 predicted proteins | sample TabmetS3T2R1_FD_70207 | JGI IMG/M metagenome (GOLD analysis project Ga0081455, IMG submission 70207) | Tabebuia heterophylla rhizosphere microbial communities from the University of Puerto Rico - S3T2R1 | ecosystem: Host-associated > Plants > Roots > Rhizosphere ... | reverse complement strand
GTGGAACCCGGCAGCCAGCCCGCTGAACGGGCCACCCAACCACGCCCCATCGACCAGAAACACCGTCGAAAAGCCAATCCGAAGTCGATCAGGCCAGCACGTCAACCCCGCGAAACATCCGGGCTAAGGAGCGGTGCGGAACTGATCACCCCTTGGAGGACAAGTTATGCGTCTGGTCATCGACATTTCGCAGGTGACGTTCACGGTGGGCCGGGAAGCTCAGCCGAAGACGGATCAGAACGGTATTCAGCGGGTCGAGCGCAGCACGAACGTTCCGATGTGGACTGTGCAGCTGGTTGCCATGGACGGCTCGGGCGCGGAGGTGATCAGTGTGACCGTCGCGGCCCCGCAGGCCCCCAAGGTCACCACTGGCACCGTCGTGACGCCCGTTGAGCTGCAGGCGATTCCGTGGGCACAGAACGGCCGAAACGGCGTGGCATACCGTGCACTCGACATCAAGGCTGTATCCGGATCGAAGACGTCGGCGAACTCCGCTTCCTGAGTCTCTCTGTGAATGCGGAGGGACTGAATGTTTGTCGAAGACGAGGACACCCGCTACTGGGAATCCGTGTTGGATGACGCGTGGAGCTGGCGGAAGTCGGTCCGCGCGATGCGCTGGGAATCACGCTATCGCTACGAGATCACCGACCCGCGGTGGTCAACAGCTCGTGACGAGCTGGATCGCGCATTAGCGGTCTTGGATGCAAAGGCATCGTTCGCGGAGTTCCGGCTGGAGCTCGCGCGTGTGGGATTGACCGTCGCGGATATGTGGGCGGTTCTACCCGATCTGTAAGTGAGAGAGCACGGGCCGGCCTGGTTCTTGGCGGTTCCTGTCCGGACCCGTGCCTCATTTCGCTCCACCTTGGAGGAGTCGTGGCGAAGTCTATCCGTCGCGCGCGTGGTGCGCGCCGTGTTGATGTCATGGAGTTCTGGCACGCGCCGAAACAGCACTGGTTCGTGGTCGGGCTGGGCGTGCTGCTGCGCTGGCGCGCAGAGATCCTTTTGACCGCCGTGTTCCTCGTGGGCATGGCGTGGCTGTACCACCAAGTCGGCGAGGGCTACGCCTGGCTGACCTTCGCCGGGCTCGTGGTGGTGCTCGTCCTGGTGCCGCAAACGCGCTGGTTCGTGTTCTCCCGGTTCTGGTGCCTGGTCGACCGGCACCGGCTGCGGACCTGCCTGCGGCAGGCTCGTGCCCGCACCATGAACCTGGACGGCGCGCTGCCGTTCATGCTCTGGGCACGTCCCACCAAGACCGGGGAGCGGGTCTGGCTGTGGAGCCGCGCCGGCTCGTCCGCCGGTGACCTGGAATCGGTCCTCGAGTACATCGCGCCCGCCTGCTACGCCCGCGATGCGCGGGTGCACCGGGTGCGCAAGCTGTCCACCCTGTTCGCGGTCGAGGTCATCCGTCGTGACCCGCTCGACCGCTCGACGCCGATCGACTCGCCCCTGGCGAAGGTGGCGTCCCTCGTTCGCAAGACCCACAGCGAAGGCACTGAGCCGATCACGGCCGCCACCGTCACGCCGCTGCCCGTGCAGGACAAGCCCGGGCCGAAGCCGGCCGCCGTGGTTGGTGACGACCTCTCCGACTACATCGACTGAGGAGGCCTGGTCATGCGCAAGCCCACGATTCCGGTAGCCGGACTGTCCATCTACGACCCCGTTCACCTCGGAATCTACGAAGACGGCTACGGCGTCGACATCGAACTGATCTGGCGCAACATCCTGCTCGCCGGAGAACCCGGCGCAGGCAAGTCCGTGGGCCTCAACAACATCGTGGCTCACGGGGCGCTGTGCCCGGACCTCTCGTTATGGCTTTTCGACGGCAAGCAGGTCGAGCTGGGCCTGTGGCGCGAGGTGGCCGACCTGTTCGTCGGCCCCGACATCGAGCGCGCTCTGACCGCGTTGGAGCGGTTGCAGGCGGAGATGGACCGCCGCTACGCCGAACTGGACCGGGTCCGGCGGCGCAAGATCGACCGTCACGACCCCATCGACGTGATCATGGTCGTCATCGACGAGCTGGCCCTGTTCTCGGCCACGATGGGCACCAAGGACCAGCAAGACAGCTTCGTGCGGCTGCTGCGGGACCTCGTCGCGCGGGGCCGGGCTGCCGGAATCATCGTCGTGGCCGCGACGCAGCGGCCGTCAGCCGACATCATCCCGACTTCGCTGCGGGACCTGTTCGGATACCGGCTGGCCTACCGGTGCACCACCGATTCCAGCTCCGACATCATCCTCGGCCGGGGCTGGGCCTCCCAGGGATTCGACGCCTCCCACATCGCCCCGGAGGAACGCGGCGTCGCCCTGCTGCTCGCCGAAGGCGGCATCCCCCGACGGATGAAGACCGCCTACCTCACCGACGCGCATATCCATTCGCTCGTCGAATACGCGCGCCAGATCCGCACTCGCAAGACCGCTTAATCCGCATTCGCAATTCGACTCGCAGGAGAGGACTGCCCTCATGCTGACCGCAACCAAGCCGATGGCGCTCACGCCGGACCAGCTGTGGGTGTTCGTGTCCGGCGACAACGGCATCGTCGACGTCGCCCGGCTCTCACACCACCCTGACCGGGGCCGGTTCATGGCCCTGCCCATCGAAGCGTTCGACCCGCGTTCGCTGCTGCCCACCTACACGCCGACCGGCGAACTGCTCAACGGCTGGCGGTGGGCCACCGCGCACGACGTGGACGCCTACGCGCACCTGTTCGTCTGATCCGGAGCATCGTTGACCGCCTCGACCATGACGCTCAGCCCCACTGCAAAGACAGTGGTGGGGCTGGGAGCCGTCGCCGAGCCGGACATCCTGCGCCGCGCCACCAGCCCCGACTACCGCTGGTGGCTCACGCACGTCATGCCCGCGGCTGCGTGCTCCCGGCCCGTCCGACTGCGCGTGGAAGCGGACTGGGGCAACGGCGAGATCGAGCGAGTCACCGACGACATGCCAGACGGGCTGCTCTACGTCGCCTGCAAGAACCGGCGCGCCTCCGTCTGCCCGGCCTGCGCGGAGACATACCGCGCGGACACCTATCAGCTCGTCAAGGCCGGACTCGTCGGCGGCAAGGGCGTGCCGGAGACCGTGACCGAGCATCCGTGCTTCTTCGTGACGCTCACCGCGCCGGCCTTCGGTGCCGTGCACACGCGCGTGGTCAGCAACGGGCAGGCAAAGCCGTGCCGGCCCCGCCGTTACGCTCCACTTTGCCCGCACGGCCGCTCGACAGAGTGCCGCATCCGGCACGGCGAGGATGACTCGTGCGTGGGTGAGCCGATCTGCCGGGACTGCTACGACTACGACGCGCAGGCGGTCTGGAACTTCCACGCCGGGGAGCTGTGGCGGCGAACCACAATCACGCTGAACCGGTACCTGAAGACGGCTGCCAAGGACCGGGGCGTCAAGGTCCGACTCTCCTACGCCAAGGTCGCCGAGTACCAACGGCGCGGCGTCGTGCACTTCCACGCCCTGATCAGGCTCGATGGCCTCGACCCGAATGATCCGGATACCATTGTCGCGCCGGACCCAAGCATCACGCCGGAGCTGCTGAGCAGCCTCATCGACACCGCTGCGACCGTCACGCGCTTCACCACGGCACCCCACCCCCGGCAACGCACCGGCTGGACCCTGACCTGGGGCAAGCAGCGGGACATCCGTCCCGTCCACCTGCACGCGACCGACCAGGACGACCGCGGGGCCCTGACGACGACGGCAGTGGCGGCCTACCTCGCCAAGTACGCCACGAAGGCCACCGAAGAGGCCGGGCACGTTTCCCGGCGCCTGACGCAGCTCGACGCGAACATGCACGCGGAGCGCGACACTCACCAGGCCCGGCAGCTCGTCGCCTGCTGGCGGCTCGGGCAGCGGCCCTTCTACTACACCAGCACGCAGCAGCGCACCGTGTGGGCCGAAGGCTGGGGCAAGCTCCAGAAGTGGGCTCACATGCTCGGCTTCGGCGGGCACTTCTCCACCAAAAGCCGCCGCTACTCCACGACGCTTACGGCCCTGAGGGCGGTTCGGAAAGCCTTTCAACGCGGCGAACATCCGGATGACGCACCGCCGGCCGATGCGGACCAGGACGGCGACGAGTCCGCGGTGACCCTCAACTGGATCTTCGACGGCGTCGGCTGGCTCACGATCGGAGACGCGGCATTGGCGAACACAGCGGCAACCAGAGCGCGCGAGCGGAAACGGGTCGCGCGAGAAGAGATGGAGGAAAGCCTTATCCAATAAGGAGAAACGAGATGGATCGATTGTGGACAGTGCAGGACGTAGCGAAGTACCTCGGTGTGCCGGTCAAGACGCTCTACGTCTGGCGCACCACCGGTTACGGACCCAAGGGGCGCCGGGTCGGGAAGTACGTGCGCTACAAGCCCGAAGACGTGATCGCGTGGTTCGAAGCGCTCGACGACCACGCGGCTCGAAAGGAGATGACGTGCCTCGACCACCGTTGCCGATCGGCACTTACGGCCTGATCCGGGTCAGGCAGATCGCGCCCCGGAAGTGGAAGGCGATTACTCAGTTCCGCATGCCCGACGGTCGCATCAAGACCGTGAGCCGCATCGGGCGGAGCAAGACCGACGCGGAAAACCGTCTCAAGGAGGCGATGACCACGCTGGCCGCTGAGGTCAGGGGTGGTGAGATCTCGGGCGACACGCGGATGAAGCGCATCGCCGAGATGTGGACCGCCGAGCTGGACCGGGAGGCGAAGCTCGGCGACCGGTCGCCGAACACGGTGCGGCACTACCGCGGCCAACTCAAGAACTGGGTCCTGCCGGCCATCGGCGAGCTGCAGGCTCGCGAGCTGACCGTCACCTGGTGTGACCGGCTGGTGAAGAAGGTGCACGACGCGACCAGCCATGACACGGCCAAGAGTGTCAGAGCGGTCCTGACCGGCCTCTGCGGCTACGCGGTGCGGCACGGCGCGATGACCGTCAACCCTGCGAAATCGATCGGCCGGCTCGCGCGCGGGGAGGAGAAGGAGGTTGTGGCACTCAACCAGGAGCAGCGGAACGACCTGCTTGCGAAGCTCGAACAGCTGGCCGAGAAGAGAAGCATCGACGCGACCGGGCGCAGCCTGGGGCCGCGGGCGCAGGTGTGGCGAGACCTACCGGACATCGTGCGGACGATGCTGGCGACCGGCATCCGCCTCGGCGAGCTGCTGGCTCTGACGGGCGACGACGTCGATCCGCAGGAGCGGATAGTGGCGGTCGGGAATCACCTGATCCGGGTAATGGGTGTTGGGCTCGTCCGCGTCGCCAATCGCAAGGGCAACCGGCCCGGGCTCTTGCTTCGGGTGCCGAAGTGGTCGGTGCCGATGTTGCGCGCGCGGAAGCTCGCCTCGGGTGGCGGGCCGCTATTCCCGGGGTGGAACGGCGATTGGCTGGACCCGAGCAACACGATCAACCGGGTGCGCGAGGCGTTCGAAGAGGTCGGGTACGGGTGGGTCACCTCACATGTCTTCCGCAAGACCGTGGCATCGGTGCTCGACGACGCCGACCTGCCGCTCAGTGCCATCGCGGACCAGCTCGGGAACACTCAGAAGGTGGCTGACAGGCACTACCGGAAGCGACGGGTAGCTAACGAAGCGTCAGCAGCGGCCCTGGAGACCATGTTCGACGAGGCGCCGGGGGCCTGACGAAAAACGGGGGTTTAACGTGTTTCGGGCCTACAGCGTTCCAGTCACGAGAAAACCCCAGGTTGCTGACCTGGGGTGGAAGCTCCCCCGGTTGGACTCGAACCAACAACCCTTCGGTTAACAGCCGAATGCTCTGCCAATTGAGCTACAGGGGAACGCTCGCCGCGCCCGGATCGCTCCGGGCTGACGGGACAGAACTCTAGCTCATGGGCGACCGCGCTCTGCAAGCACCCCCCGGCGCTTCCACGGGGTTTGGGGGACAATGAGTGATCGAGCCGGAGACATCAGGAGGCGGGCATGAAGACTTTCCTGCTCGGCGCGGCCGTCGGGTACGTGCTTGGCGCCCGGGCGGGTCGTGCGCGGTACGAGCAGATCGTGCGGACCTACCGGGCGATCGCCGATCATCCCGCCGTTCAGGGCGCCGCGGGCGTCGTGCGGGCCAAGGTCGGCGAGAAGGTGGGTGAGCGGCTGCCGTTCGGGCGCTCGCATGGTGGGCCCAACGGGCAACGGGCCCGGGAACCGAAGGCCACCCAGGCGTAGCGAGCCGGCTCCGCAGCCGCGTCAGACGCTGCGCAGCACCGAAACGACGGCGCCCAGGACCACAGCCCGGTCCCCGTCGATGACCTCGTACGCCGGGTTCCGCGGTTCCAGGTAGACGTGCCCGTTGCGACGCCGGAAGACCTTCACCGTCGCCTCGTCGTCGATCATCGCGGCGACGATCTGGCCCGAGTGGGCCTCCGACTGCTGCCGGACCACCACGATGTCACCGTCGCAGATCGCGGCGTCGATCATCGAGTCGCCGCGGACCCTCAGGCCGAAGACCGTGCCGCGGCCGGTCAGCTCCCGCGGCAGCGTGATCGTGTCGTCCAGGTGCTCGACCGCGGAAATAGGTGTGCCCGCCGCGATGTCGCCGACCACGGGGACCGGCACGGAGTCCTCCGACGACGACCCGCGCGACGCGGAATCCAGGAACGCCCGCACGTCGATCGGCCGCGACATCGTCGCGCTGCGGCGCAGGAAACCCTTCTCCTCCAAGGCCGCCAGGTGCTTCGACACCGACGACGAGGACCGCAGGCCGACCGCCTCGCCGATCTCCCGGGTGTTCGGCGCGTACCCGTACCTGTTCACCCAATCGCGAATCGCGACGAGGATGCGCTGCTGCCGCTCCGGCAGCGCCGCCGGGTCCAGGTGCTCGAACAGGTCAAGATCGTCGTAGGTGGCCATCCGCAGAGGTTAGAGGGTCACACCCGCGCCACCGCGAACACCCGCCGGAACGGAAACCACGTCGTCCCATCGGGACGCGGCGGGTACGCGTCGTCCAGCATCGGCGCCAGCTCCGCCCGGAACCGCTTCCACTCCGCGTCGTCCAACGCGGCCCGCACCGGACGCAGCGCGGTCCCGGCGATCCACTCCAGTACCGCGTCCGGCCCGCTCAACCGCTGGACGTACGTCGTCTCCCACACGTCCACCGCGCACCCGGCGTCGGCGAACAAGTCCGCGTAGCCGGTCGGATCGTCGACCGCCTCCTCGCCCCGGAGCACCCCGCGCAGCACCGACCACTCCGGACGGGACGCGAGCGAACGCGCCAGCACGTGCGACGGCGACCCCATGTTGCCCGGCACCTGCATCGCGAACCACGCCCCGGGCGGCAACTCCCCGATCCAGCGGCGAAGCAGCGCGCGGTGGTCCGGCACCCACTGCAGCACCGCGTTCGTGACCACCACGTCGGTGTCCGGCGCGGGCGTCCACTCGTGCACATCCGCCACACGCGCATCGATCCCCGCGGCCCGCGCCGCGTCGACCATCTCGGGTGAGCTGTCGATCGCCTCCAGCGTCGCGCCCGGCCACCGCTCGACCAGCGAGGCAGTCAGGTTGCCGGGGCCGCACCCCAGGTCGACGACCCGGCGTGGCTCGGTCGCGTCGATCCGGCCGATCAGGTCGTAGAACGGGCGTCCCCGCAGGTCCGCGTAGTCGAGGTACTTCGCCGGGTCCCACACAGTACGAGCGTACTGCTATACCTGGGGTGGCGCCAGCTTGTCCGCGGCCTCCCGCGCGATCGCCGCGACGACCTCGAGGTCGGCCCCCGGATCCGGCCGCGCCTGCAGCACCACACCGTCCCGCCCGGGCAGCTTCCGCTGCACGAACCACACCCCGCCGCTGGTCAGCTCCGCGCGGTGCCGGGCCCGGATCGAGCCGTCCACGCGCCGGCGGATCAGCCACGGCACCTTGCCCGGCCGGGGCAGCTCGAACCGCACGGGCTCCCGGTCCCGCAACACGACCGCCGGCCCGGCCGTGCCGGTCTCGTCGGCCTCGGTCAGCGTCAGCGTGCCGTCACCCCACGTCGCCTTGCTGACGAGGTGCCAGCCGATGCGCCGCGCCCGCCCGCCGTCCGGGATCCACAGGCCGAGCTCGGTGACCACGAGATACCCGCCACCGCGCACCGCCGCGGAACCGATCGCGTTCTCCGACTCCACCAGCCTGCCGGGGAAGTCCTCCGGCAGCGGGTCGCCGATCAGCCGACGCAGCCACCGCACGTGCTAGTCCATCCCGCCGATCGCCTGGACCTTGAGCGCCTTCCGGTACTCCTCCAGCGCGACGAGGTCACCGAACAGGGCCCGGTAGTCGTCGGCCGCCTCGATCGGCGACAGCCGCTGCAGGCGCGACTTGATCTCGGCGATCTGCCGCCCCACCAGGTTCTCCTGCACCGCGGCGATCATGCTGCCGATGTAGCGGCCGTCCACCTCGCCCTTGGCGCGCAACGGTTCCACGGCCAGCTCCGACAACAGGGACCGCACCGGACCCTCCGGCGTGTGCGGGCTCGCCGCGTCGATCAGGGCAGGCCCGGCCAGCCCGCTGCTGGTGCCACCGGCCTTGAGCACCGCCCGGTGCACCGCCACGTACGCGGGATGGGTGAAAGCTTCGTCCGGCAGCGCGTCATACTCCGGGCCCGCGTACGCCGGTTCCTGCAACGCCGCCTTGAGCACCTCACGCTGCGCCACCAGCCGTGGGTCGCCACGGTCCGGGCGCGGCACGTCGGCCACCGCGGTGCCGTTCACCCGCTGCGCGGGCCTGCGCCCGTTGCCCCGCACCGCGCCACCACCGGCGCTTTCCCGCACCCGCCGCACGACCATGGCCTCGTCCTGCCAGCCGACCCACCAGGACAGCTTGGTGGCGTAGCCGTCCCGCTTCGCGCGGTCCTTGATCTGCGCGACCAGCGGCACGGTCCGCTGCAGAGCGGCGACCTGCCCGTCGACGGAGTCCAGGTCGTACTCCTTCAGGATGCTGCGGATCGCGAACTCGAACAGCGGCGTGCGGCGGGCGACCAGATCGCGCACCGAGGCCTCCCCCTTGGCCAGCCGGAGATCGCAGGGGTCCATGCCATCCGGAGCGACCGCGATGTAGGTCTGACCGGCGAAGGTCTGCTCGCCCTCGAACGCCTTCAGCGCCGCCTTCTGACCCGCCTCGTCACCGTCGAAGGTGAAGATGATCTCACCGCGGAAGGCGTCGTCGTCCATCAGCAGGCGGCGCAGCACCTTCATGTGCTCTTCGCCGAACGCCGTCCCGCAGGACGCGACCGCGGTGGGCACGCCGGACGCGTGCATCGCCATCACGTCGGTGTAGCCCTCGACGACGACCACCTGGTGCCGCTTGGCGATCTCACGCTTGGCCAGGTCGAGCCCGAACAGCACCTGAGACTTCTTGTAGATCGGGCTCTCGCTGGTGTTGAGATACTTGGCCTGGATCGGGTCGTCGTCGTGCAGCCGCCGCGCGCCGAACCCGACGACGTCGCCGCCGAGGTCGCGGATCGGCCACACCAGTCGGCGGTGGAACCGGTCGATCGGGCCCTGGCGGCCCTCCTTGACCAGCTGGGCCTTGAGCAGCTCGGTGAGCTCGAACCCCCGGTTGAGCAGGTACTTCGTCATCTTGTCCCAGCCGGCCGGAGCGTAGCCGCAGCTGAACGTGCGCGCCGCGGTCTCGTCGAAACCGCGCGCGGCGAGGAACTCACGGGCGAGCTGCGCCTCGGGCGTGCGCAGCTGCTCGGCGTAGAACTCGGCGGCCGCCTTGTGCGCCTCGACCATGCGGGTCCGCGTGCCTCGGTCGCGCTGGACGCTCCCGCCGCCACCCTCGTAGGTCAGCCGGAACCCGACGCGGTCGGCCAGCCGTTCGACCGACTCGACGAAGCCGAGGTGGTCGATCTTCATCACGAACTTGATGACGTCGCCGCCCTCGCCGCAGCCGAAGCAGTGGAAGGTGCCGTGCGTGGGACGGACGTTGAAGGACGGGGTCTTCTCGTCGTGGAACGGGCACAGCCCTTTCAGCGCTCCCCCGCCCGCGTTGCGCAGGGCCACGTAGTCGCCCACGACCTCGTCGATCCGGTTGCGCTGGCGTACCTCCGCGATGTCACTTTCCCGGATCCGGCCTGCCACGACGACCAGTCTAGTGACCGGGGTCTTGTCCCGTGCGGCACACTCGGTTCGTGACCACGCTCGATGCCCTCGCCGCGGAGTTCGCCGGGCTGCGCGGACACCTGACCGCCGTCGCCTACCGGCTGACCGGTTCGGTGAGCGACGCCGAGGACGCGGTTCAGGAGTCCTGGCTGCGGCTGTCCACGCTGGACGCATCCAAGCGCTCCGGCATCGAGGACCTGCGGGCCTGGCTGACGACGGTCGTCGGGCGGATCTGCCTGGACCGGCTGCGATCGGCGACCGCGCGGCGAGAGAAGTACGTGGGCCAGTGGCTGCCGGAGCCGATCGTCACCCCGCTCGGCGCGCCGCCGGCGGACGATCCCCTGGAGGCCGCCGTGCGCGACGAGGGCGTCCGCATGGCGGCGATGGTCGTGCTCGACCGGCTCACGCCCGAGCAACGCGTCGCGTTCGTGCTGCACGACGCGTTCGCGGTGCCGTTCGACGAGATCGCGGACATCCTCGCCGTGACCACCGCGGCGGCGCGCCAGCACGCGTCCCGGGGGCGGCGCGCGCTGGACGACGCGCAGCCGCCGCCCCGCGCGGACCTCGCCGAGCAACACGAGCTGCTCGACCGGTTCATGACAGCCCTCGCGAAGGGGGACGTGCGGGCGGTGGCGCAGGTGCTGCACCCCGACGTCGTGCTCATCGGCGACAGCGACGGCAAGGCCAAGACCACCGTGCAGGTCATGGTGGGCGCGGACAAGATCATCCGCTTCCTCACCGGCCTCATGCGGTTCTACCGGCCGGAGGCCATCGCCCAGGGCCGGCCGATGCTGGTCAACGGCGATCTCGGCCTCTACCTGCCGCCCGGTCCCGGCGGCGACGGCTACCGGCCGCTGGACGCGCACCTGGAGACGTTCGCCGTCCGGGACGGGCTGATCACCGCGATCTACGACCAGGCCAACCCCGACAAGCTCACCCGGCTTGCGGAACCCGGCACGCGTCTCCAGACGTGAAGCCCTGGTCGGTGATGCCCAGAGCGCTGTTGGTGCGGGCGCGCAGGTTCTCCAGGCCGATCAGGTAGGTCAGCTCCCACAGCCCGGCACGGCCGAACTCGCGCTCGATCTCGGCGACCTGCTCGTCGGTGACGGCGACCGGCGTGCCGGACATCGCGTCGGCGTAGGCGAGCGCGAGGCGTTCCTGGCGGGTGAACAGCTCCGAAGTGGCGTAGTCGTCGATGTTCTTCAGGCGGTCGATGTCCAGCCCGGCGTGCTTCTGCAGCATCGTGCCGAAGTCGACGCACCACGAACAGCCCAGCCGAACGGCCGTCCGGTACTGGGCGAGCTCGCGCACGTTCACCGGCAGATGCTTGATCGCCTTCTCCACAAGCAACTCGTGGATCGCACTGGCGCGCATCAGGGCGGGCTGGTGTGCGGCGACGGCGAACGGCTCGGGCACGGCGCCGAACCGCCGGGCGGCGTAGCGGTAGGCGAGCTTGGTGACCGGGCCGGCGTCCTTGGCGGGCACCGCGGGGATGCGTGGCATGTCGTCCTCCTTCGTGGCTTTCTACGGAGGGGACGAGACGGCTTCGGCGGGTGTGACAGGCGAAGTGCCGGACGGCTAGCTTCCGTTCATAAGCCGCGGAGCCGCTTGTTCTGGGCCGTCAACCGGCACCGCAGCGGGTTCTCAGGCGTTCTCTCGCGAGGACAGCTCCGACGTGGTGAATTGGCATTCATGAGGAGGAGATCCCGGAGTGAGAGGACGTCTGAGGTTCCGCCACCCGCACCGCCACCCAAGCCACTTCCACATCCCTACGTGCGCAGGGCGCGGACGTCCCAGACCCAGACGCCGTCGACATACCGGGCCGAACTGCCGAGCAGCTGGTCCACCGTCTGGTGCAGGGCGCTGCCGTTGGTGATCGGGGCGAGCACGACCGCGTCGGCCTTCCAGTACCTCAGGTCCGCAAGCGCCGCAGTGCGCTGCGCGGCGGTCACCTCCGGGACCGCACCGCTGTCCCGGACATCGGCCAGCAGGTCCGCCGTCGGGCGGTTCACCGCGCCGTACCGGCCGCGCTTGTCGTTCGGGCCGCTCGGGCCGACGAAGTACCCGTCGGCCAGCGGGAAGCCGAGGTCGGCGGACACCTGCCAGTGCAGCGCCCGCGCGTCACCGCCGTCGGGCAGCGGCACCACGACCACCGAACCGGATCCGACGTACTGCCGCCACGTCCCGTCCGCGAAGAACGCCGGTGTCTCCGGGCGGATGTAGGTCTTGAGCGGCGTCGGCGCGACCGGCAGCAGCACCGCCGCCAGCGCGCCCAGCCACAGGAACCGCACGGGCAGGTTCCGGTCGTGGAAGCTCGGCGCCGCGGCGAAGACACGGTCGGTGGCGATCGCGAGCAGTGCCGCGACCGCCGGGATACACCCGATCGCCAGCCGCGACTCGAGCAGCGAGTCGAACAGCGGCAGCTGCGACAGCAGCTTCCACGGGCCGGGGATCCCGGTCTCCTGGTGGTTGACGATCATCTGGACGCCCAGGGACAGCCACGCCATCAGGAACATCGAGATCGCGATGGCGCGCGCCACGACGTTGCGCCAGAGCCAGATGGTCAGTACCACCATCAGGATGATGAGCGGCCAGCCGAAGAACGCGTTTTCCTCGGTGCGGTTCATCGACACGTCCGCCGCGGCCGCGGGCGCGCCCGCGAGGGATTCCGTCGCGAACCGCGTGAACGCCGCCGTGTCGTTGCCGACCGGGCCGTGCTCCAGGGTGCGGTAGCTCTGCGGGCCGAGGAACTGCCACCACAGCGGGTAGATCGCGATCGCGACCGCGATAACCGCCGCGATGGTGAGGCCACCGGCCATCGGCTTGATCATGCGCAGCGCCTCGCGGGGACGCGAGACCGCATAGCCCGCGGCGAACAGCACGAACGCCATCATCATGATCAGCAGCGGTTCCTCGCCGAGGAAAACCTGGTAGGCGAGCATCAGGCCGAGAATGATGCCGTCGCGCACCGGCCGTCGGCCCTGCGCGAGCCGGATCAGCCGCATCACGATGAACGGGATCAGGAACAGCACCACGAAGTTGGGGTGCGCGTTGCCGTGCGAAATCATCGCCGGCGCGAAGCCGCAGAACGCGCCGCCGATCGCGGCGGCCGTGCGCGAGGTGACCAGGTGGCGCGAGAACACCCAGTACCAGGCGATCGACGTGCCGGCGAGGCCACCGGTGAGCGCGATCGCCCAGGTCACGGTGGGGCCGAACAGCTGGGTGATCGGCGCGAGCGGGATGCCGAGGCCGAACATGGCCGTGTTGGCCATCAGGTTGACGCCGACCGGGTAGTTCTGCAGATCGGTGCCGAGTGGGCTCTGCCAGTTGAACACCGCGTGGGCGGTGACGGCGAAGAACCACTCCCACATGTTCTGGTCCTGGCCGCTGTTGTACATGTAGCCGCCGCGGCCCAGGTTGACCCACAAGCCCGCGTAGATGATGAACGCGGCGGCGATGTAGAGAGCGATGACCAGTGCGTCCGCGCGGCCGAACCGGCGCCGTTCCTCTCCGACCTCGGGCACGGTCTCGGGCGCCTCCAGCAAAGCGGTCACTTCTTCACCCTCAGGGCTCGACTACGCGGGCGAAAAAGTAGACCACACCGCTGCGGGCGTGCCGCACGAGGAGCAGGAAAGGCCGGTCGACCCGCACCTCGACCGGATCGACCGGGGTGACCATCGACAGCGTCCGGATCATCACGGCGGTGGCCGCCGCACCCTCGAGGCCCTGCTCGTCGAGCTTGAGCACGGACTGGTGCTGGACGGCCGAGACGTAGGCGCGCGGGTCGGGTGTGAGGCGGCCGAGCGGGGCCTCGCCGGCCTGGAACAGGGTGTGCACGCCCAGCCGCTTGAGCGCGCCGGTGAGGTCGGCGGGCCGGTCCAGGCCGATCTTCGGCAGGCGCAGGTCGACCTGGACGCGACGGGGTGCGTCCAGTAGACCGGCCAGCTTCGCGGCGTCGAGGTCCGGCTCCTGCTGGACGAGGTCCCCGTCGGGCAGCAGGACCGTGACGGTGACGCCGCCGGCGCCCGGCAGTTCGACGACCTGCCAGCCGTCCCGCTTCGCGTACCCGAGGCGTTCGGACTGGCGCATCATGGCCACCCGGCGCGGACCGCCGGGGCTGTGGAACTGCTCGTCGCGCGTGGCGGCGTCGCGGAAGGGGTGTTGCCAGGCGGCCTTCAGGTAGAGGGCGTTGACCAGGCTGGCGACGGTGTCCGCGTCGACCGAGCCCGGGGGCAGGAGCTCCGGGATGAGGTCGCGGGTGGTCTCGGCGATGTCGGCGTTGATGGCGCGGCGGGCACCCTCGGGGTCGGCGACGAACGGGGCGACCTTGGTGCTCGCGCCCGGCCAGCCGGCCAGGTCCGCGGTGAAGTCGTCGTGGACGGGCAGCTGGTCCCACGCCCACAGGGTGTTGGCGACGGCGAGGACCGGGGTTTCCTGGCGGCCGCCTTCATCCAGCGTGGCGGCTGCGCGCAGGAGATCGGCCTGCTTGGCGATGTCGGGGTCGCCGCCGGTCAGCAGCCCGAGCAGCTCCTGCGCGGCGGGCCCCTGGGCGGCCTGGCACGCGAGGCCCAGGGCGCTCGCGATCGAGTACGGCGAGACAACCGAGTCGCCCCCGCCCTCGGCGACGATCCGGTGAACCGCGAGGCTGAATCGCAGGTGCTCACGTTCCGGCGTAGTCACGCTTCCGACGCTACCGGACCGGCCGCGAGCCCTCAGTGGCGTGATCGCACCTGGTCGCGGATCCGCGCCGATCAGTGCCGGCCGGTGTGCCAGCGGTGCCAGGCGTGCGCCTGTGCGTCGGTGAGGGAGGCGACCTGATCGATGACGACGCGCAGCCGGGCGACGTCGTCCGGGGCGGCGTGCCAGGCGGGGTGGAAGGCGGCCTCGAGGGGCTCCGGAGCACGGGCGGCCAGCACCGTCACCAGCTCGGCCAGCACCTGACGCTGGCCCTCCTGCACGGCCAGGCGCCGGGGATCGCTCATGACGTAGCGCAGCGCCAGCGCCTTGAGCAGGGCGACCTCGGCCGCCACCCGCTCGGGCATCACCAGTGACGCGCCGTACCGGGTGAGCGGGCCGTCGCCGTACTCGGCCCGCGTCCCGGTGACCGCCGCGGACGCGAACCGGCCCACCAGCTCGCTCGTCATCCGCTTCAGGGCGATCTGCGCGTGCGAAGTCGGGTCGAACCCGGCGCGCGCCAGGTCGGCGACCACGGGCAACTCGAGCAGGTCACGCGCCGCGCCCTCCAGTGCGGACACCGACAGACGCGAGAAATGCTTGGCCGCCAGTTCGGCGACCGCCGCGCGCTCACCCGGGTCGGCGAGCACCGACAACGAAAGCCGGCCGGCCAGCATGCCGTCCTCGACGTCGTGCACCGAATACGCCACGTCGTCGGCCCAGTCCATGATCTGCGCCTCGAGGCAGGTGCGGCCCTCCGGCGCACCCGCCCGCATCCAGTCGAACACCTCCCGGTCGTCGTCGTAGACCCCGAACTTCGCCGTGCCCGCCCGCCGCGGCCACGGGTACTTCGCCGCCGCGTCCAGGCACGCGCGCGTGAGGTTCAGACCCGCGTGCTCGACCTTCGGCTCCAGCCGGGTCAGGATGCGCAACGTCTGCGCGTTGGCCTCGAACCCGCCGCACGCCTGCCCCACCTCGTCGAGCGCCTGCTCGCCGTTGTGCCCGAACGGCGGGTGCCCGATGTCGTGCGCCAGC
>Ga0081455_10004419_pt1 | contig 15782 bp, 7 predicted proteins | sample TabmetS3T2R1_FD_70207 | JGI IMG/M metagenome (GOLD analysis project Ga0081455, IMG submission 70207) | Tabebuia heterophylla rhizosphere microbial communities from the University of Puerto Rico - S3T2R1 | ecosystem: Host-associated > Plants > Roots > Rhizosphere ... | reverse complement strand
GTGGCGGTCAGCCCGGATGGCACCCACGCCTATGTCGCGAACGCTTTTAGCAGCGACATTTCGGTCATCGACACTTCAGCTAACACGGTCGTGGCCACAGTCGCATTGGAAAATACGCCTTACGGCGTGGCAATAACTCCGGACGGAACGCGCGTTTACGTCACCAACCCTGTCGGAAATAGCGTCACGGTCATCGACACGTCAAGTAACACGGTGGTGGCCAACGTCCCGGTGGGAAATGTCCCCTACGGCGTGGCGATTACCCCAGACGGCACCCGAGTCTATGTGACCAACGATCAAGAGGACAGCGTCTCCGTCATCGATACCTCTACCAATACCGTGGTGGCCACCATCTCCGTAGGGACCTTTCCTTACGGCGTGGCAATAACTCCGGATAGTAGCCGTGTTTATTTGGCCAACGAATTCAGCAGCGACGTCTCGGTCATCGATACCTCTACAAATACCGTGGTAGCTACCGTCGCGGTGGGGAATGCACCTTATGGCGTGGCGATTACCCCGAACGGCGACCGCGCCTATGTCGCCAACTTCTTCGATAGCACTGTCTCGGTCATCGATACTTCAAATAACACGGTGGTGGACATCGTCCCGGTAGGGAGCGCTCCTTATGGCGTAGCGATAACGCCGGACGGTGGTCGCGCCTATGTCGCCAACTCCCTCAGCAACGACGTCTCGGTCATCGACACTTCTACTAATACGGTGGTGGACACCGTCGCGGTAGGAAATGACCCCAGACCATTGGGCAGCTTCATCGGCGCTGTGCCACAGTGTTCCGCTCCGACACCAACGCCTAGTTCAACACCTACTCCGACTATAACGCCAACAGCCACGCCCACAGCGACACCCTCCGCGACTACGACACCTACAGCCACACCGACACCCACTGCTACTCCGACACCGACTGCTACTCCGACGCCAACCGCAACTCACACACCCACGCCCTCGGTGACGCCGACAGCTAGACCCACGGTTACTCCTACGCCGCGGACCAGCCCGACGCCGAGGCTTCGCCCCACTCCGCGACCTCGGCCAACCCCGCCACGCTTGTAATCCGTAATCATGTGAGATTGATGATTAGTGATCGGTTACCTTCCGGTTTGGCATCGGTCCCATGGCACCACGAGACCGGTAACCAGTCACAAGTTTTCTTCCCTTATCTTCCCGCGCTCTGGAAGATGCGGTCACCCGCATGTGTTCGATTTTTCGTAGGATCGCTAATTAACCCAGTCTGGTCTTACGAGTTTTGGAAATCTGGCAATTTGCTTTCTCCACTTTTGTGGCTAGCAATAAGTGCGCAGGGAACCGTTTCAAGGAGACTGGGACTTAACCGGAGGCAACGAATGTCTAAAATTGGGTCGCTTTATTTTTCACTCCTACTTGTTTTCTCATCAAACTTCAGCGCTTTTGGGCAATGGTCTCCAGTTGATTCAGGGACGACCAGCAATTTGAACAGCGCTGTTCTCCTTGATTCTGGAACTGGTTTCGCCGTCGGAGATACAGGCACGATTGTAAAAAGCACGGACGACGGAGCGACCTGGGCGCCGCTGACATCGGGGACAAGCGCGACATTGCACGGCGTCTATTTCCTGGGCGCTGATCAGGGAGTGGCTGTCGGCGACAACGGCACGATTCTTCGCACCACGGACGGGGGCTCTGCCTGGCAAAGCGTGGCCAGCGGCGTAGTAGATAATCTCAGATCAGTTTCGTTTAATGGGACAAACGGGATTTGCGGAGGGGACTCGCAAGATATTCTTTACTCAACCGATTCAGGAGCGTCGTGGCAGATTAGCCAGAGTGGATTCCTGGGCGGCGGATTCCTCGGCGCCCAGATGCTTGATGCGAGCACTGGGTTTGTTGCGGGACAGAATTCGATTTTTCAAGCGTTAGTTGGCACTACCACGGATGGCGGCGCAACTTGGGCGTTCCAGCCTTTTTATTTCGACGGCAACGAAGGCGGCGCCAATGATGTGTTTTTCCTCGATCAGAATACCGGCCTTGTTTCAGGAAGCGTCTTTGATGGGAGAGGTGCAATCGCAAGAACCACCGACGCCGGGGTAAATTGGTCGACATTATTCTTCGATCAAGCAATAGAAGGCATAACTTTTCCGGCGGCAGCCAGTGGTTTTGCGGTTGGCGCAGGCGGCAGAATCGTGCACAGCAGCGATAGTGGAACCACCTGGATCGATCAAACAAGCGGAACCACCGTAAGTCTCCATGATGTCTCGTTTGCCAGCGACGCATTGAAAGGGGTCGCGGTCGGCGATGGTGGCGTAATTCTACGGACAACAAACGGCGGTCAGCTTTCGGACTGGCTGGAGCAGAAAGTCAGCTCCGACGATGGCGCAACGGATGATCAGTTCGGTTGGTCAGTCATTTTTGCGGGAACGACTGCATTCGTGAGCGCGCCTAACACAACGGTAGGCAGTAATGCCGGTCAGGGAGCAGTGTATGTTTTCACCAAGTCGAACGGTACCTGGACGCAGAGCCAAAAGCTCACCGCGGATGATGGCGCGGCCGGCGATGCATTCGGTATTTCGGTCGCGCTTTCTGGATCAACTGTCGTTATCGGCGCACCGAACACGAACACTTTCCAAGGCGCCGCGTATGTATTCACCGAGTCAGGCGGCAGTTGGAGCCAGGTGCAGAAACTCACGGCGGACGACGGCACACAGTTTAATCAATTTGGCTGGTCGATCGCAATTCAGGGCGATCTCGCCATGGTCGGCTCGATCAGCGCGACGGTGGGGCAAAATTCTTCACAAGGCGCCGTGTATGTGTTTTCAGAGTCGGGAGGCAGTTGGACCCAAACGCAAAAGTTTTCCTCCGATGACGGAGTGTCTGGGGACAGTTTCGGCTGGTCGATCGCGCTCGACGGTGACACAGCTCTTATCGGCACAGGGTTTGTTACGGTAAACGGTAACGAGTTCCAAGGCGCCGCTTATTTTTTTGATGGGTCTACCGGCACATGGACTCAAACTCAGAAAGTTACTGCTAGCAATGGCGCGGCATTCGACTTTTTCGGGTTGGCGGTTGTGCTGGTCGACGATGAGGCGCTGATTGGCGCAGATGGCGCCGGCTCCGACGAATTCTCAAATGAAGGCGCCGCCTATGCGTTCACTAATTCCGGTGGCACCTGGAGTGAGACGCAGCAACTTCTAGCTGACGATGGACAATCATCCGACAGCTTTGGCGAATCACTTGCATTTGATGGCAACACAGCTTTGGTCGGCGCCCCTGGAGTAAACAACTCCCAGGGAGCGGCATATGTCTTCGACTTTTCCGGAGGCACTTTCACTCAAGTAAAGAAACTCGCAGCTAGTGACGGTGGCGAAGGCGATCTATTTGGATGGTCAGCAGCCTTTGCCGACAACACAGCGCTAATCGGTGCTTATCAGGCTACCGTTGGTAAAAATGTACGACAGGGCGCAGCCTATTTCTTCGAGCGGTCCGGAACGCCTACACCGAGTCCCACAGTTACTCCATCCGCGAGTCCTACACCCAGTCCAAGTGTAACTCCGACGGCAACGCCGACGCCGAGTGTGACTCCAACTCCGACGACAACGCCTATACCAAGCGTCACGCCGACCCCACGGCCTACCCCGACACCAAGAATTCGTCCAACTCCGAGACCTCGGCCCACCCCTCCACAGCTGGGTCGCTAAAACGTCATCAACTGCCATCTAACTATGAAGCACAGATCTAATTCTCAATCAGCCTCTTTTAACCGCCGCCTCATCATCAGTCTGTTTTTCGCATTACTAAGTGTTTCTCTTGCGTTAGGCGCCATTTCGAGAGGAACTGGTACCAAGCAATTAATGAGTTCTCCGCAAACAGCGGGGGCCAACGCTAGCGTCCAGGCACACCTAGGAAACGCGACGCCCGGGAACAACCCGGATCGCTACCCGGACGACAAAGGAAATCGCGCCACCGGCTTCAAACCGGAACCTGCAGTGGGGGCAAAACAGCGTGGCAAAAGACCAATGGGCGTCAGCGCTTGGACTTCGCTTGGTCCTCCGGGTGGCGATGTGTTCGATGTAGCGGCCTCGACTGTAGATTCCAACATAGTATTAGCTGGTATTGCCCCGGGTGGCAGCTTCGGCGGCACGCTTTACCGTTCCAGCGATGGAGGTAATACGTGGTCTGAGGTGGACACCCTGGACGGGACTAGTGTCTTCGATATCGAGTTCGCACCGGACGGGACGACTTACATAGCCACTCAGGACAGTGTCCGAAAGAGCACCGATAGCGGTCTAAGCTGGACAACGCTGAACCTTGGAATTGGCGCTAACGACCAGGTGTTCGATGTAGCGATCGATCCTTCCAACGCTTCCATCCTCTGGATAGGCATCGCCGATGCGTCCGGCTCTCAACCCGTTAACGCCATGCGTTCGACCGATGGCGGCGCGACGTGGACAGATCGCACTCCACCGCATGCACCGATGTCAGGTAGAGGTATCGCCGTTGATCCTAACAATTCAAACACGGTAATCGCCGTGTTCGGCGGCGACTTTGGAGGCGGCGAGGCCTGGGTCACCACTGATGGGGGAGATTCATGGGCAGACCGCTCAGCCGGCCTCCCGGGCAATCCACTCAACGCTGTAATTTACGACGGAACACGTTTACTTGTCGGCGGCGGATTGTTATTTGGCTCGCAGTTCGTGGGGTTGTATGAGTCGCCTGATTTAGGGGTGACCTGGACTCCGCTGCATGATGGAACGTGGCCGATCCTGGTAGTAGAAGATATCGCTGTCGATCCCAATGACAGCGCAAGGATTTTTGTGGCTATAGACGGCGGCGGGGTCAACCGAACGACGGATGGCGGCGCTTCCTGGCAGATTGGTATCGGAGGTACCCAGGCGCTGGCCGGGCGCTCAATTCGATTTAAGCCCGGCAACTCACAGGAACTTCTTCTCGGTACCAGTTCGCTTGCAGTGTTTAGTTCTACGAATGGTGGCGACACGTTTGTCCAGTCATCGGAAGGAATTTCTGAACTGGATCTCTTTTCGATTGACGCTAATCCACTCGATCCAAATGAGATTGCCGTCGCCTTCCAAGGTCAAAACAACGGAGGCTTGCTTTCTTCTTCCGACGGCGGCGCGACGTGGGAGCTCCAATCCGCGCCACCAACGCGGTACAGCGCGGTGCATTTTGCGCCTGATGGCACCTTGTACGCAATTTCAAGTGGGCCATCGAGTGTAGCTCAAGAAGGCCTTTACCGCCGCGAGGACAACGGAAGCTGGACGCCACTCGGTCCGGACCAGGGTCCTTTGTACGAATCCGACCTCAACACCATGCGTTTCAGTCTCAACAATCCGAATCTGATTCTGCTAGGCGGCTCGGACTTCGGCGTTGCAGGATTCGAGGGCACGATCTGGCGCAGCACTGATGCTGGAGGAAGCTGGACAAAGGTTTATGAGCTCGGCGATTTCCACCGGATAACTGACATTGAAATCATTGAGGATGGCTCAGACCAAAATATGGTCGCGGCTTGGAATAGCGAATCTGGTGATAACATCGGTGGCGCGCTGCGTTCAACTGACAACGGAGCATCCTGGTTCGATTCGTCCACTGGGCTACCCGGATTCTTTCGCGGTCCGCGTTTGTGCGCTTCACCGAGCAATCCAGAGACCTTGGTAGTGTCCGCCTCGCTTAGCTTCTCGTCCGGCGGACTTTTTCGCACTACTGACAGCGGTGCGACATGGACTTCTACAGGCTTCACGGGAAATCAAACCATTGGAGACGTAGCGTGTAGCCCGATCGATGATCAGGCGCTCTTTCTTACGCAATTAAGTGGCGGAGACGCGGTGCTTCGCTCGCAGGACGGAGGAGCTACGTTCGCACCCTTCGCCAATGGTCTTGAAAATGTTGTCGCTCCTCGTGAGCTCGCATTTGCCGGAAATTCCCGGCTGCTATTGGCTAGCGCCAAAGGAAGTTATGCCACGGACCTGACAACTGGCACGCCCACGCCGACTCCTTCGGTAACGCCCAGTTCTACCCCTACACCAACGGTAACGCCCAGCTCCACTCCTTCACCAACAGCAACACCCAGTTCCACTACTACGCCGTCAGTGACCCCGACGCCAAGGCCTATTCCAACTCCAAGACCCCGTCCAACACCGCTGCCTCGCCCGACACCACCGGGCTAAGAGCTTAGCTCGATAGCTAGCAACTTCCCAAAACCCGCTAAACCACAAAAAATAACTAATTATGAACAAACCGTCCCTTACTGCCATCGTGACGTTCCTTCTTCGAGGTGCGTTTCCCGTCGCTCTACTTTTTATTGGCATCACCCTGTTACCGTTCGCGCAGGCGCAGCCGCTGAAAACCGCTCAAACGTCGCGCAACGATCTTCGCACCGCCAACAGCGCAAAGACCTTTGTTAAAGTTCACGATGGCGAGCAACGAACGCAGATTGCGTCACCCCAACAATCTTATGCTTTCATCAGTCCTAACTCTCCATCGGGTACTATTTGTGGCGTGGAGTCACGTGCGGCGCACGGCCAGGTCGCACCTAACACTAATGGTGGAACGTTGAATCCGGTGGCTTTCATTAACCCGACCACTGTTAATGCATCGGGGCGCGTTGCATTTAACTCGCAGGTAGATGGCTCGGACCGTAACCAGGGTGTGTTCGTTGCCGACGCAGACGGTACAATCAGTGCAATCGCCATCGGCTGCGGTCTTCCGGGCGGTAGTGGAGACACGACTTCATCGTGCGGAGACGAGACACCGATAGGCGGACATTTCGGCGGCTTTTTCTTCGGCACCCCCTTCACGCCTGACATTAATGACGCCGGCGACGTAATTTTTATGTGTGATGTCAACGGCGGCGATTCGCGACGGGCATTGTTCCTTTATCAGGCCGCAACGGGTCAAATCGTGAAAGTAGCCGCTGTTGGTGATCCCTCACCGATCGGAGGCACATTCGGGGCTGTTGGTCCGGGCTCCATGAATAACAACGGGAAAATCGTGTTTCTTGCTTCTCAGGTTGGTGAAACGGTCAACAGCAACCTGTTCATGTGGGACAATGGCGTGGTCACAAAAGTGGCTGCTCTCGGCGATCCCGCACCGGAGGGCGGCACGTTTTCCGGCCTTGGCGTTGAAAGCTTCGGCTTTCAGGACGGAACTTCTATTCCAACTGGCCCGGTGCCCGATATCAATGATTCCGATCAAATTGCCTTCCGGGCCATCGTGAGCGGTGGTATCACAGGCCGCGGCATTGTCGTTCGTACCAACGAGATCGATGAATGGTATGTGAAAGTGCCTGATCCTACGCCAATCGGTGGGACCTACCTTGATATGCAGGCCGCTGCAATTAACAATTCCGGCCAGATTGCTTTCTTTGCTGATTACCATCCTACTCCCGACACCACCAACTCTGGTTGGTTTGCAGGGTCTCCTGGAAATTGGCGAAAAGTCATCGTCTTCTTCGATTCTATCGACGGCGGGCAGTGCCTTGGCCTGGCATTCTCGCGTAATCCAATGCAGACGATCGACGAGGCTGGAAATGTGGTGTTCTGGACAAACCTTGATAGCAACGGTACAAGCGACCGCCTTGCGCTTGGTTTGACGGACGGCAGTTTCCTAATCGCTGCGCGACGAGGTGATCCCACGCCGATCGGCGGCACGTTTGGGTCAATGGATGCCTGGCCTGCCATAAACGGAAACATCGGCACTCTCAACGTCGCGACGCCTGGCGCCCAAAACGGCGCGCTCAGCGCGCATATGGCTTTCAATCATTGCCCGAGCGGAACGCCTACTCCGAGCCCAACTGCGACGCCCCCACCCACCGCTACGCCCTCACCCACGTCAACGCCTAGCACAACACCTACCCCAACGCCTTCTGTGACACCATCTGTCACTCCGACCGTTACGCCCAGCGTGACGCCAAGGCCAATTCCTACGCCCAGATCTCGCCCAACACCGAGACCACGTCCTACGCCGCCGGGCTAAGTAACCTAATTAACGATCCCGAGCCGTCATGAAATTTGCGCGCCTCAAACTGCCTTTGTTTATTTGGAGCCTTTGCGGGGCATGTGGACTGACAGCGACTCTGCATACCGGACTGGGTGGGATTCCCGTCACGCCCAAGAGATCCAATCAGATAGGGGCCGGTTCGTCGTCCGGGCAATGGGTATGGCAAAACCGTCTGCCACAAGGTAACACGCTTCAGGATTTCTCGTTCATTGATACTAACAACGGTTTTGCAGTTGGAGCTCGCGGGACAATCATCCGAACAACAGACGGAGGAAATAATTGGGACATCCTGGCGAGCGGCACGGAAGACGATCTGTATGGTGTGGCTTTTACGGACCCGAATACGGGAACAGTTGTTGGGAATTTCGGAGCTATTTTAAGAACCACGGACGCAGGGAATCATTGGACTATTCAGAGAGACGGAATGGTTGAGGTCTTTTTTGGCGTTTCTTTTACGGATGCGAATAATGGGACTGCCGTGGGCGCCGATGGTTTGATTTTAAGAACCAACGATGGCGGCGCAAACTGGATTAATCAGGCAAGCGGAACTACCAGCTCTCTGAATGACGTATCGTTCACTGACACGAACAATGGCACTGCTGTTGGTGACAATGGCACAATTCTCAGGACCACAAACGGTGGATCTGACTGGGTCAGTCAGACAAGCGACACAATCGACAATCTTAACGGTGTCTCTTTCACGGATGTTAATACGGGAACGATTGTTGGAGGAAACAGCACAATTCTAAGAACCACGGATGGCGGTAGTCATTGGGCCAATCAAACCAGTCCGATCCCTTCTGATCTTCACGACGTTTCTTTCACAGATACAAATACCGGGACGGCTGTTGGTCCTGTCGGCCTAATACTCAGAACGACGGATGGGGGGGCTAATTGGGTTAGTCAGACAAGCGACAGTCTACAAATATTTTATGGGGTCTCTTTTGTGGACGCTAACAACGGGATCATAGTCGGCTTTGCAGGAGAAATTCTCACAACCACGGACGGGGGTTCTAACTGGACCGTCCAAACACGTGGTACAACTCAAACGCTCTTCGGAGTAACATTCACCGATCCAAATACAGGCACTGCCGTGGGGACCGGTGGAACAATTCTCAGAACGACCGACGCCGGAAACACCTGGATCGGACAAACAAGCGGGACAATTAACCAACTTAACGAGGTTGTTTTTACTGATGCGAACACAGGAATTGCGGTTGGTGAAGCAGGCACTATTCTTAGAACAACCGATGGAGGCAATGAATGGAATAGCCAGGTAAGCGGAACTACGAACCTCTTGTTTGGACTTTCCTTTGCAGATGCAAATACAGGCGCGGCCGTTGGCGCAGAAGGTACGATCCTCAAGACAACAAATGGCGGTATTAATTGGGACACGCAAATAGGCGGCCACAATTTCCTCTTTGGTGTTTCGTTCAGCGATCTCAATACCGGGACCGCTGTTGGCGCGGACGGAACGATCTTAAGAACAACTAACGGAGGAACCAACTGGAATACGCAAACCAGTGGAACTACAGTTCCTCTTCACGGAGTCGCGTTTTTAGATGCCAATATTGGCACAGTGGTTGGGAATAGCGGTACCATTCTCAAAACCACCGATGGCGGCAGCCACTGGGCGCCTCAAACCAGCGGAACAACCGATCACTTGTGGGACGTTTCTTTTTCTGACGCAAATCACGGCACCGCTGTTGGCGAAGGCGGCACAATCGTCAGGACAATGGATGGAGGAACCAACTGGGTTAGCGAGTTCAGCGGTACCTTCAATATTTTGTACGATGTATTCTTCACCGATGCTAACCCGGGTACTGCCGTTGGCGACATCGGCACGATTCTGAAAAGAACAGGATCCGGGCCAACTCCAACGCCGACGCCAACAGCAACGCCTACTGCCACGCCTCGAGTAACTCCTCGACCGAGACCCACTCCGCGACCCCGTCCTACTCCTCCGGGTTAAGACTGAGATTAGCGTTCATTAGCTTTAGGCGTGAGGGATCGATGGGCACTCCTGAGAAAAAATCAAAACGAACGCTCAAGCAAAACGCATCTACCCCTTGGTCGGATGAGATGTCGTTTTGCATCCAACGATGTCAGCACGCAATCACAAACCACAACACAATAGACAACCTTAACACACCTATGAGACTAACTAATCCTCGAATTCCATTGACAATCCTCGGCCTGGTAGCTTCCTGCGGGCTCGTACTTGCTATCCATACTGGACAGGCGCGAAGCGGTTCAACCGGTCGCGCCTTGAATAAACCCGCGACGAACGCCCCAAGCTCGCAATGGCACTGGCAGAATCCTCTTCCACAGGGTAACAACCTTCGAGGCGCTTCCTTCGTAGATGCGAACACTGGCACTGTCGTGGGCGAATATGGGACGGTCGCGCGCACGACCGATGGCGGAAACAGCTGGACACTTCAAGATAGCGGTACAACAGAAACTCTGTGGGCGGTGTATTTCACAGATGCAAATAACGGAACCGCTGTTGGTGAAAACGGGACGATCGTTAGAACCACAGATGGAGGTACTGACTGGGTTAGCCAGACAAGCGGAACCACTTTTCAATTCCGTGGAGTTTGGTTCACTGATGCGAACACCGGGACGGCGGTTGGCGATGCCGGGACGATCGTAAGAACGACCGATGGCGGAAGCACCTGGCTGCCCCAAACAAGTGGCACCACAAACTTCCTTTTTGGCGTTTCCTTTATCGATACGAATACGGGAACAGCCGTGGGCGGATCGTGCGCAATCAACGGGGAAAGCACAATTCTCAGAACGACGGATGGTGGCAACACGTGGGCGCCCCAAGCAAACCCGGGAACGATCTGTCTTTTCAAAGTTTCGCTTACCGATGCCAATACCGGAACCGCTGTCGGCGAAGGGGGCCTGATTCTCAGAACGACCGACGGCGGCAGCACCTGGTTGCCACAAACCAGCGGAACGACCAAAACGCTTTACAGCGTTTCGTTCACCGACACGAATACCGGAACGATTGCCGGTTTCGAGTTGGGCGGGACCGGGATTATTCTCAGGACGACCGATGGAGGAAACACCTGGGTTGAACAGACGAATTACACACTGCCTCAGGGCGCGAACGCTTTCTATGCCGTTTCCCTTAGCGACTCGAACACCGGCACCGTGGTCGGCAACGCCGGCATAATCCTGCAGACAACCGACGGCGGAGAACAGTGGAACAGCCAACCAGTTGTTACATTCAATTTTCTATACGGAGTTTCATTTACCGATACCAACACGGGAACAGCTGTTGGTTATGAAAATCCCGATGGCATGATCTTGCGGACAACCGACGGTGGTAATAGTTGGGCACGTCAAAGCAGCGGAATAGGCGACCCGTTTGCCGGCCTCAACTTCTTCGGAGTGAATTTCGTCAATTCCAACGTTGGAACGCTCGTAGGTCAGGAAGGCATCATCCTGAGGACAACAGATGGAGGCAGTAACTGGATTCAACAGACAGTCGACACAACAGACTGGCTTTATGCCGTTCATTTCACAGATGAAAACCACGGCACGGCGGTTGGCTTCCTGGAAGGCAAGATTGTCAGCACAACCGATGGCGGACAAACCTGGAATGTGCAATCCAGCACAGCAACAGGGCTGCTTGGGGTCTACTTTACAGATGCCAATACGGGAACGGTCGTTGGCAACGATGGTGCAATACTAAGAACGACAGACGCCGGCCAAACCTGGACTCCACAAACAAGCGGAACCGTCAATCAGCTCCGGGCTGTTTGGTTCGCAGACTCCAACACCGGGACAGTCGTAGGCGACCTTGGAACCATCTTAAGGACGACGGATGGAGGAGAGACATGGGCTAGCAAGGTTAGCGGTGTTTCGGAGATTCTATTAGGAGTTTCCTTTGCAGATGCCTCCAACGGAACAGCAGTTGGGCAACTCGGCACAATCGTTAGAACCACAGATGGAGGGGAGACCTGGGCTCGTGAGGAAAGCGGTACCAACCAGGACCTCTATAATGTTTCCCTAGTTGAGGGAAACACAGGAAATGCGGTCGGCGGCTTTGGCACGATTCTTAGAACAGCAGGCCAAGGCCCTACTCCAACACCGACGCCAAGCGTTACACCGAGTGCTACGCCCAGGATCACGCCGAGGCCGCGGCCAACTCCCCGCCCTCGTCCCACGCCGCCACAGTAATACAATCGTGATCAGTAAACCTGGAAAAGGACGATCGTTTAGCGCAAAAAATTCATTTCTGCGAGAATAGCATGAAAAATATGACGAAGTTACTAACAACATTTTTTTCTGTCGTAATCAGCGCGACTACGCTTGCCGCGGCCAACGATGGCGCGACTAACACCTTCATTGAAACCTACGATGATGGGACCGATGTCGGTTTGTGGCATTGCAGCGTGGGTGCTCCACGAGATCTTGAAACCAGTGGCGGAAATCCGGGGGCTTATGTTCAGCAAGGTGGCTTTAGCACTGCCATACCGACGTGGGCGAGCATCTCGACGCGTTTTCAACCGGGAGTTCCTGACCCGTACAAGACTGACAGTATTTACACCGGCGACTGGACTACTCTCGGTGTTACCGGCATAAATGTCGATCTGAACGTCATTCAAGTTGCCACCTGGGCGACCGACCGCGCGACCACGCTTGAGCTGCTACAGATGGATGACACTGGTTTTACCGTCACCTACGACGCGACATATACGTTACCTGATCTTCCTGACCCGCCAGTTGGCTGGCATACATACTCATTCCCTGTCGATGCCAATTCACCAACTATCCCGCAGGGATGGGTATTTACACGTGGCGATGGAACGCCTGGTACCGACGCTGAATGGTCTCCGTTTCTTCATCGCGTTGATTTGACCAGTATCGGCTTTTACAAGCCTGGCTTCGCTTACCCCAGTTTAGGGACTTGGATCCTTGGGATCGACAACGTTGAAATCGACTTCCAAACCGGTCCAACGCCAACTCCAACGGTCACGCCCAGCGTTACACCAAGCCCAACCTCCACGCCTACCGCCACACCGAGAGTAACGCCCAGACCAAGACCGACTCCACGTCCTCGCCCCATGCCGATTCAGTAGCTAACAATCGAGATGAGGCTGTAGCTGTAGCCGGGGTCGCTGACCCCGGCTGCTTGTCTCGTGCTGCAAACTAACGCGGACATTTGCGGTTGTGTTCTCACCCCACGGCTCTTTGAGCTGCAGATTGCTTATCGACCGGCGCACGTAACGGTTTAGTTACCTTTTTCGACGCGTACCGGGAACCGCCTCGCGTTTGCACACGAAGATTTTGCTTGTGTTCGTTTGAAGCCCTGCGCAGTATCGCGGCCCCGACATGGAACTGTAGAGCGTCAGCTGCAATCAAGTGTCGACCCCACAAATGAAATCCGCGAATCCTGGCGCGTAAAAAAAGGAATATCCCCATGAAACGATTGAGCGCAGTATCAGGGCTGGCTTTTTCGCTGGCGGCGACGTTTGCGATTGTATTCTTGTCGCAAGCTGAGCCCGGCAACAAACGCCCGGCTACAACTCAACAGAAAACGTCTGCAAAACACGAGATTCATATCACGGATCAAAACGGTAACCCGGTTGTCAGCGGGAGGCCGTCAGGCACCGGCCAGATCGTCGATGTACAGGTTGGTCCGGCGTTCGCCTTTGATCCGAGCACAGTCGACATCAATGTCGGCGACACGGTGCGTTGGACCTGGGCTGGAAGCGGCCACAGCGTTACCAGCGGTCCTCCTTGCGAGGCGGATTCACAATATTGTTCCCCTGATGACCAGGCATGTGCGTCAGGAATTCTTTCCAATACAGGCACGGTTTATACTCACACTTTCGATCAACCCGGCGTCTACGATTACTTCTGTGCTGCGCATTGTACGTTCGGCATGATCGGCACAGTCAATGTTTCGGGCGGGTGCGCCCCCTCGGGCTGGACAGCCGGCCCGGACCTGCCAAGCGTGGGAACGCGCCTGGCCGGAGTTTATTTCCAACCTAATGGAAACTTTTACGGAATGGGCGGCCGCAGCTCCGATGTGGCCGGAAGCGATTTCACCAATCCGTTTGAGTTTGATCCAGGCGCCAATAGTTGGGCCATCAAGTCGGCGACGTATCCCGACAATGAAGTGAACAACATGGCTTGTGGCGAGCTCAGCGTAGATGGAACCTCCTACATCTACTGCGTAGGCGGGTCGGCGGCAGGCGCGACCACAGCTACAGCTCGCGTTTTCCGCTACGACCCTGTCGCCGATACTATCGAGACTCTTGATCCCGGCGACAATTGGCCCGGCGACATAGCGGGCACGATCTTGCCTGGTGGCTTTACGGTGCTTAACAACAGGCTTTACATCCTGGGGGGATTCAACATCAACGTATCCGCCACCAGCGAGATCTGGGAGTTTGATCCCACAGTAGGGGTAGGAGCCAAGTGGACCCAGAAGGTAGACACGCCAGAGGCAATCATGTACGCACCAACGTGCGCGATCGATGGTACCATCTACGTCGCAGGGGCATCGGATTTCGATACGGTCAATCTGTTAGTGATCGACACCACTAACTCGTTCAGTTTCGATCCTGTGGCCAACACCATCGGTAGCATCGCGCCGATACCGAGAGCCACAGGGGAAACAAGGGCGCTTACCTTCAATGGGCAAATGTATGTCATGGGCGGTGGCAGAGTCGCGCCGAATCCGTCTAACGAAGTGGATATTTACGATCCGGTTAGTAACAGCTGGACGACTGGCGATCCATTTATCAACGGACGCCGCAATTTCCCAACCGACACAGACGGCACCAGTCGCATCTGGCTCGTAGGCGGCTACGATGTTACCGGGGTCCCAGTGGCCTCGATGGAAATCTTCTGCGCAGCAGGAGGGCCAACTCCTTCACCCACACCGACGCCCACGGTAACACCTACAGTCACGCCACCGGTAACGCCCACGCCTACCGTTACGCCGTCGGTGACACCCTCAGTTACACCGACTGTAACACCGTCGGTAACGCCTAGCCCATCACCAACACCCAGCGAACCTCCACCATCTCCGACACCGAGAGTGACGCCGCGGCCACGCCCAACACCGTTTCCGCGTCCCACACCATAACCGGCAAAACCCGAAAACCAGTTCACAGCGATCAAAACCGGTTGTAGCCGGCGTCATTGATGCCGGCTCGCCGGAATTGTCCCGCTATTCAAGCGGCGTCACCGGCACATTCCGTCTTCGCACTTTTAGCGGAGTGGATTGCGGTCTTCGCGGCACCTTCGTTCCAATCGATCGGCAAAAGAGGCCGACTGTGGTGGAGCGTGCGATTCACCTGATGGGTGAAACGTTGTATCCGAAGCGAAACTCCGGGGACTTTCGGGTTGTTGATCGGCACCACGCTGTGCGTCGCTACCGGCGTGTTTTCGGCTGCAGCGCAAGGAACGACGCCGGCACAACCGGGAGTTATCGCTACCTTCGCCCCGGTCGTGGAGAAGGTGGCCCCGAGCGTGGTCACTGTATTCACTACTCAGACGGTGTCTGGGACGACGGCGCCATTTCCATTTTCCGATGACGCGCTACGGCAATTCTTCGGAGGACAACTTCCGCAACGGCAGGGCAAGCAAACACTGCAGGGCCTCGGGTCGGGCGTAATTGTTAGCCCGGATGGATACATTCTCACGGCGAATCATGTCGTCTCGGCCGCGGAAGAAATCATGATCGGACTCGGCACGGAGCTGCGTAAGTACAAGGCGAAAAAAGTCGGTACTGATCCAGGCACCGACGTGGCCTTGCTCAA
>Ga0081455_10004418_pt1 | contig 15786 bp, 13 predicted proteins | sample TabmetS3T2R1_FD_70207 | JGI IMG/M metagenome (GOLD analysis project Ga0081455, IMG submission 70207) | Tabebuia heterophylla rhizosphere microbial communities from the University of Puerto Rico - S3T2R1 | ecosystem: Host-associated > Plants > Roots > Rhizosphere ... | reverse complement strand
ACATGTGTTGCGGTTACGGGTCATGACAAACCAAGTCGAGCATCAGGTGAAAGTCAAGATGGCAAAGACGCGTAAAGCTGCTTAAAGCCTTGTATTACGGCTATAGGGTGTCAATTCTGAGTAGAAAAAGAGATCGGGGCCCATGGCAAACCCCCCTCATATAGGTGGAGAAATGAGGGCATTTTACCCGGTTTTCAGACGGTGGGAATTAGCCGCAAGCTAGAGGTACACGGCCCACGCTCTTGGAGTTGACTCAGGGCGTCGCACACGGTGCGCATATAGGCTTGTACAGCAGGCGGGGTCTGTTCCCAGTCTTGTGGGGTAAAGGGAAACGGCCCGACAGTGTGCGTGGGCTCAGACCGGAGTTCCATGACGGCTCCAGGCAGCAGACAACAGGGTCAGACTCATGGACACTGTAGACCGGAGATGGGCGACCAGAGCCAGAGGAAAATGCTCCAGGAGGGAGAGACACCAAGCGCTATGATTTGCACCTGCCACAGGTTACTACCCTGTGATCGCGCACCCTTTCGAAGAGCTGGTAGAAGTGACACGAGTGGGTTTTGAGGTGGTGGAGGCGGCTTGGCGTTGAGCTGGATACGGTATCTCTACACTGCACGTTACCTGCGTCTGATCCAGATGTATGGCCTCGCTCGGAATCGGGTTCGGCGCGGCTTGCCCACTGGCTCATCCATGGTGGAAGGAACCCGCTTAAGCGACCGTGTCCGACCACCCCGTCTGCCCTTTTTACGTCCTCTGCGCAGCTTATATGATACGACCCTGACTTTCCTGAATCACACAGTAAGCTACCCACACGGCGTTCGCTGGGATGATCCCGAGCCAGTGAAGCTCTGGCGTTATAATCTGCACTACATGCATTTCCTGCACCAGTGTGACATGACTGCCGCTCGTCAAAGGGAGTGGATGCGCTTGTGGATGCATGGCAATCCAGACCCCCGCGGGGAAGGATGGGAGCCTTTTCCGACCAGTGTCCGTCTAGTGAATTGGTTGAAAGTCTGGTGGGGGGAAGGAGTAGGTGCAGGGGATGCACCTCTCCTAGCCAGTGCCTATGCGCAAGCCAGGCATCTCCGCCGTTGGGTCGAAGTCCATCTCCAGGGCAATCACCTCTTTGAGAATCTGAAGGCACTCTTCTGGGCAGGGTGTACGTTTCAAGGAGCGGAGGCAAACAAATGGCGGACATGGGCTGCACAGTGCTTAGTCCGTCAGCTGCGAGAGCAGGTATTAGCAGATGGCGGACATTACGAGCGGAGCCCCATGTATCACTCGCACGTTCTGGAAGGGTGTCTGGATCTCTTGAATATCCAATCTGCATGGGCAGAACAGCACCCAGAGTTGGCTGCCTTACTTCAGAACAAGGCAGTGCAGATGCTTGCTTGGGTAGAAGCCACTACCCACCCCGATGGGCAGATAGCCCTGTTCAATGATGCCGCTTTTGCAATCGCTCCGGCTCCAGGCTGGTTGTTAGACTACGGCCGGAAACTCGGTTTGACCTGGTCATCTCCCGGCAGCTTCATACACTTCAAGGATTCAGGATACGTCATAGCTCGCGATACGAATCATTATTTCATTGTCGATATCGGAGCAATGGGCCCTGATTATCAGCCAGCCCACGGACACTGTGACCTTTTCAGCTTTGAATGGTCCTGTGGCAGTCAGCGCGTTATCTGCGACACGGGCGTCTATGCATATCAGGATCCGATTATGCGTCCATATGTCCGATCAACGGCTGCGCACAATACAGTGCGTGTTGATGGTGCGGAGCAAAGTGAGATCTGGCAAGAGTTTCGGGTGGCACGCCGGGCATACCCAGACATGCACTGCGTTGAGGCAACTGCGGATGGTACGGTCCATGTTGCAGGCTCCCATAATGGTTACAGCCGCTTAAGTGGCCGTCCGGTTCATCAACGCGCGTTCAGCTTTCGCTCAGGGCACCTGGTTGTTCTGGATAAGATTACTGGCTTCGGCTTGCACGAAATCGAGGCATTTGTACATTTTCACCCATTCGTCACTCTCAAGCTCCAGGCAAAGCAGACATTTGATCTCCTGCTTCCCACCGGCAAGATTGGTTCCCTGTGCTATAAGAACTGGCAGCAGGCAGATCTGCACTGGGGCTGGTATTGTCCAGAGTTTGGGAATCGAGAGCCAAACGTCGTCCTGAGATTACTTAGCAGAACTCATCTACCCTTTCAAGGACAGCTTGAAATCTGCTTGGATCACGAAGAGCGGTGAGGCATATATCCTATTCCTCACGGATGAGTTTCCTCCAGAGCGCAATACACCTGGGTGTAAGATGCATATTCTATTTCTGTCCGACAATTTTCCTCCTGAAACCAATGCCCCTGCCTCGCGCCTTTATGAGCATGCCACGCACTGGGTCTACCTCGGACATCAGGTAACCGTCATCACGGGTGCCCCCAATTTTCCTCAAGGTAAAGTCTATCCTGGATATTGGAATCGCTGGTACGCGGTGGAGCACATGAATGGCATCCGCGTCGTGCGGGTGAAGACCTACATTGCTCCCAACGAGGGTTTCAGCAAGCGTATTCTCGACTATCTATCTTTCATGGCAACCTCAGTGACCGCCGGCTTGTTCCAGAAAGCCCCCGATATCATCGTGGCAACTTCACCGCAGTTCTTTGCTGCGGCTGGCGGCTGGCTGCTGGCTGCCTGGCGGCGGCGGCCATTTCTGTTCGAATTGCGCGACCTGTGGCCGGCGCAGATCGTCACCGTGGGCATGATGCCACCGGACAGTCGGGTCGTGCGCTGGCTGGAAAAACTGGAATTGTTCCTGTACCGACAGGCTGCCGCGATTATTCCGGTGACCGAATCGTTCAAACTCGATCTGGTCGCCCGAGGTATTCCAGAAAGCAAGATTTCTGTGGTCATCAATGGAGTCGATTTAAACCTCTTTGCCCAGCGGCCCCGTGACCAGGCGTTGAGCGAAGAACTCGGCCTGGCAGACAAGTTCGTCGTCGGCTATCTGGGCACCCACGGCCTGAACCAGGGTCTGGAGCAGGGGCTCGATGCCGCCCGCCTGCTGCAGGATCAGAAACAGATCGTCTTCCTGTTCGTGGGGGACGGTGCCCGACGTAATGCGTTGATCCAGATAGCCGACTCCATGAATCTGGCTAATGTAAAGTTCATGGCGTCACAACCCAAGGAGATGATGCCGCGTTTATGGAGTTTATGCGATGTCACCTTGATCCCATTAAAAAATGACCCCTTATATACGAAAATGATTCCCTCCAAGCTCTTTGAAGTCATGGGTATGGGTGTACCGGCGATCGTGGCGCTGCCTGAAGGCGAAGCGACCCGGATTGTACGCAAATACGGCACAGGTGTCGTCGTTCCTCCGGAACAGCCGGCACGGCTTGCAGCAGTCATTCTCGAACTCTATAACACACCGGATGAGGTCGCTGCCTTACGCCAGGCCAGCGCAGCGGCGGCTCCGTTTTTCTCCCGCGCCAGCCAGGCAGAAAAGATGCTGAAAGTTTTCCAGGCGGTGGTTGAGGATACTCCCGGTCTGGCAAGAGCAAGCGCTTGATCCCGCCACCGCTACTTCAAATAACACCATCTACTTCAAATAACAAAGAAGAGTCGAGCACTCTTTAGCAACTGGAGTGGTAGATCTATGTTTCGACGCGGATTCATCCAGGCGAACTCTCAGTTTTTCTCGCCGCTCATGCCCCTCGTAGATGCTGCTTTGGTAGCCGCATCAGGCTGGCTAGCGTATTTTCTGGTCCACGCTCAATGGGCTCTGTCTGATCAATATCTGTTCGTGATCCTCCTGGCCTGCTTCCTCATAGCCATACTGTTTCCGGGATTCCAACTTTACGAAAGCTGGCGTGGAGAATCTCTGGAAAAGGAGCTGAAAAAAATCCTGACAGCCTGGGGAACCGTGGCTGCTCTTCTGGTACTATTGGGTGCAGCCATCAAGATCACAGCGGTTTATTCCCGCCTGTGGATGAGTTATTGGTTCGCCGTCAGCGGCATCCTGCTTATTTCGTCGCGCGTGGCATTGTGCTCCCTGTTATACTGGCTACGCTTTCAGGGTCTTAATGAAAGTCGCGTGATCGTCGCAGGGGCCGGCGAGCTTGCCGACACCGTGACCGATAGACTGCTGAACAACCGCTGGATCGGTCTGAAACTGCTGGGTTGTTTTGTAGAAAGCGACGGTAATCTGGAGGACTGCGATAGGCGTGTTCCGGTGCTGGGAACCCTCAATCGACTCGCTGAATTCCTGGACCACCACCAGGTTGACCAAATCTGGCTGGCCATTCCCTGGTCTCAACAGAAGACCATCGATCAGGTACTTTGCGAGTTACGCCACAGCACCGTTGATATACGCATGGTCCCCGATCTGGTCAGCTACCGGCTGCTCAATACCTCTATTACCGAAATAGCCGGCCTACCGGTACTGAATCTGTCCACCTCGCCTTTGCACGGCATCAGCCGGCTCCTCAAGCTCATCGAAGATGCCACTCTTTCCTTAACCATCCTCCTGTTGATCAGCCCGCTAATGATTCTGATCGCCATCGGCGTCAAGCTATCTTCGCCGGGTCCAATATTTTTCCGCCAGAAACGCCACGGCTATGATGGCAGAGAAGTGGAAATTTGGAAATTCCGCAGTATGCTTGTACACCAGGAAGAGGACGATAAAGTTACCCAGGCGACCCGCAACGATGCCCGCATCACGGTCTTTGGTGGCTTCCTGAGGAACACCAGCCTCGACGAACTACCGCAGTTCATCAATGTACTGCAGGGTCGCATGTCGATCGTGGGTCCGCGCCCGCACGCGGTCGTTCACAACAATTACTACAAACACCAGATCGAACATTATATGCTGCGCCATAAGGTCAAGCCAGGCATCACCGGCTGGGCCCAGATCCATGGTCTGCGCGGCGAGACCGACACCCTGGAAAAAATGCGCCAGCGCGTGGAATACGATCTCTATTATATTGAAAACTGGTCCCTGTGGTTCGATCTCAAGATCATTTACCTGACCCTGCTCAAGGGCTTTGTCAATCCCAATGCCTATTGACCGGGTTCCGCCGCCGGGGGTCGTGTACCAGGCCGCTGCGGATATTGTTTCGGGACCTCTCCCAATCCGTCTGAAAGAGGTCAATCAGCCGGTGATCAGCACTCGAAACCGGTGTTCAAGACCCCGTGCATGCCTCTTAACCTGCATCTGAGCACACTGAGCCCCTCAACCATACGATCATCAACCCGCGCCAGGTTTTAGACTGTTTGTGGCTGTGGCCACGGCGGCACCCGATACAGGAGTATTTCTTTCAGCGTCCACACGTGGGCAGTCACCCCGGCCGCCATCGCGGGCGTGCACGGTCGCCACTGCTTGGCCGAGCCCGTCCCGTGAGTCGGCACCGGCTGGGGCAGTGGCGGGCGCACACTCCCAGGGGGCAGGCAGAAGTTGTAGTAGCCGTGGTACAAGGCCAGTTGCTGGTCCAGGCCCTCTTCGCCCTTGCATAGGGTGGGGACGCGTCGGCCGATCGCCGCCACATGCTGCCGGATGGTGAGGTTGAGGCGTTCCACGACTGCTGTGTTGATCTGCCAGCCACAGGCTGCCAGCACCTGCTGCACGGCCTCAAACGTCCCGAAGACCACCCGGTGACTGACGCGTACCAGGCGCCGGCGCCGCGTCGTTTTGATGACCTGCGCATAGCGCAGCTCGGGCAGCGGCATCCAGCGCGCCTTGGGCACCGGGCCTGTGGCCTGGCGGCGCTCAGGCTGCACCCAGGAGCCGAAAGGGCTCAACAGCGTACTCGTGTACTCCTTGAACCCGTCTGTCACGAACAGCGGGATGCCGCCCGGCGCGAGGACCTGCACGACCTGATGGACCATGCGCTGGGCCATGGCCTGCGTGCGCGGACCGACCGTGATGGCCAGGAGCCGCTTGCTCTGCGGGGCGATCGCCGTCCAGACCCAATGCGACGAGCGCGACAGACGCCAGATGGCCTCCTCTTCTCGCATCTGCCCGTCCTTGACGGCACTGAGCACGGCATACAACTCAGCGAGTTGGACCTGTTGGACATGCACCTCGCACAGAAAGTAGCGCGAAAAGGCCTTGAGCTGCTCGGCGGCCTCCACCAGCCAGGGCAGGACCGTCTTGGGATCGACCTCAAAGACCCGCGCGGTGGCCCGAATGCCCAGGCCTTCGGCCAGGCACGCTAGCACGCGTACCATCAGCTCCACTGCTGCCTGCTTGCCATGAAAAATCGTGCCGTGATGCTCGGGAAAATAGCCGTCGCACGCGGTGCAGTGCAACGGTCGCCAGGGGCCGCCACTGGGATGACCATTGGCCCGCAGGTTGTGCAGCCCCCGCCAGCCGCGATAGGCACAAGCGGTGGGGGGACAAAAGTGCCTCGAGGTGTCCACGGTATGGGGACGTCGGGTCGTTGGGGGCATAGGATCGGGCGGCACAGGAGGCGGTAGTTTGAGATGCGTGGTATCTCGTTCACACAGGACACAATAGGGCTTTGTCGTCAAGCCCTCAAACGCTTTGGGCGCGTTGGAGCGGTTGCGCTTGGGCTGAGCTGGTACGGGCGGGGTGGGCGGACCTGGCTGGGACCACGTGACGTGCAACATGACGAAGAGCCACACGAGAACGCAGAAGGCGAGTTGGTAGTAAACAAGAGGCGAGACCATAGTCTTGCCCCCCCCAAATCGTAGTGAGATGGAGGCATTTTACCGGGTTTTTCGGCCAATGGAATTAGCCGCAGGTTTGGGGTACACGACCTTCCAGCGGGCCATGAGAATCGAAAGATGTGGCTCGATACGCATACCTCCCAACCGACAGCATTCTCCCATTTTAGCAACACCTAATAGCGTTAGAGGAGCTTGAGGATGCGACACGACCAACACAAAAAATGTTTGGATGACAGTATTGTGGTTGACACATCGAGCGGACCTTCGCGTGGCTGCTGAACTACCGGCGGCATCGCTGTGATTATGAAGTGCTGACCGCCAACAGTGAAGCGATGATTCAGATCAGCATGATTCACCTATTACTGAAACGACTGGCGTGAGTATTTTTAAAACGACCTCTATGGGTATTGAGATTGTCCAGCACGACACGAATCACGGTGGCTTCGGGATAGCCTTCGTCCACCAGCCACTGCATGGCATGGGCAAAGTCGAGCTTCGTCCGCTGCCCCATCACCTGCACATGCCGCCTGCCCGCCTGCGGTTCCACGAAGAGGAAGAGGTTACGCGTGCCGTTGCGCTCGTATGCATAATCATAGCGCTGCGGCCGCCCCGGCTGGGCCGGCAGCGGTTGTCGGGTCTCTTTGATGAGTGGCTCGGTGGTTTCATCAAAGTTGACCTTCGGCCGTGTAGGATCATAGGGCTCGGCGTAGACCTCCAGGACGTCTTCCATCGCGGCGACAAACTCTGCACTCACCTCCGGGATGCACCATTGCTTCTTCAGCCATGGCTTGAGGACCGTTTTTTTAACACACGGCGGACGCTCTCGTATGAATACGATGCAGCCAAGCCGAGGGCAACAACGCGATCGGCCAGCAGGTGTAAGGTCCAGCGCTGGCGGCCTTCCGGTGCGATACTACAGGCTTCGGCGATCAGGCGGGCTTCGGCCTGCGCATCCAGCTTGGGCTGTTGCCCGGGGCGTGGGCGTTCCGCCAGCGCCGCCAGGCCCTCTTCGACAAAGCGCTGGCCGGTGCGTTCGACCGTGGCGCGCCCGACGGAGAGAGCGACAGCGATAGCGCTGTCCTCCATCCCCTCGGCAGCTTTCAGCAGGATACGGGCACGGGTCACTTTGCGAGTCGCGTGCGTCCCACTATGCAGTAGGTGTGCGAGTTGCTCGCGCTCATCGGCCTTCAGTGTGACAAGATATTTTTTCTTGGGCATCGCTGGTCGTCCTCCTGTGACTAGGTTGACCAGACTGTCCCTGATGCCTATATCATCCATCAAATTTACTGTGATAGGGTACTAGTGAACCGTAACAATAATCGCTTTATGACGGCGTGCCACATCCGCCTGCTGCTGGCTCTCATGGGCCTCTCGCTGGTGTGGATCATGTTCGCAAAGCTAATCGTGCCCCCCGTCATTGAGAGCGCCTACCGTGGTGAGAGTTGGCCGTTCCTCAACCGTATGATTCTCAGGCAGGCGCAGTTTTCTGTGAGTCACTACCTACAGAAGTGGGACAGAGTGATCATTGTCGGTTTGTTGAGCGGTCTTGGCTTCTGGCTCATCGTGCTGGTGAGCAGTAGCCCGGCCTGCAGCCGGAGGATTGTGGGTGAAGCGACCCCAGGCTCACTCGGCGCAATCAGAATGTGGACCTGCGCCATCTTACTTCTAACAACACTTTGGGAAGATTTAGGAAGCATCGCGTGGCTCCCGGTCGAGGTGCGCCACCCCAGGGGGATGCTCGGGTATCTTTATACCCTTCCGATCGGTTTCGAGAGATTGGTTACGAGTGAGGTGAGCCTTAGAGCTTTCCAATTATTGACGGAACTTCTTCTGTTCCTTGGATTGGTTGGTTGGCGAACGCGCGTTGTGCTCCCCTTAGGAGCATTTTGTTACTTTTTGCTGCTCGGCATTCTTATAGACTACAGTTTCTTCTGGCACCAAAACTTAGTGCCGCTCTACGTCATGATCGTCCTGTCCTTTACGCCCTGCGGTGACGGTTGGTCAGTCGATCGCCTGGGGAAGATCTACCAAGGCCGAGCCGTGCCCGACGCCGGTCGCACGTCGCCTGTCTACGGCTGGTCGCGGTATGCCTGCTGGGCGATGATTGCGTTGCCTTACGTGACGAATGGTTTGAGTAAATTGTATGACGGGGGCTTGTTCTGGTGGAATCCAACCAATATGAGAACTAATCTCTACTTGGACACTCTCAATCCGAGGGAGTTCGACTGGGCTTTATCTTTGCATCTTACCCATGCCCCCGACATTTTGTTCTCTCTGATAGGCCTATTCGCTCTTTTCAGTGAAACATTTTTCGGATTAGTCTTATTCTCTCGCGTCGCGCGGCGGATATTCCCTGTCGCGGCAATAATGATGCATATCGGTATCTTTCTCTTGCAGAGAATCCTCTTCTTTGACCTCATGCTCCTCCAGCTCATCTTCTTTGATTTCACCCTGATCCGAAAAGCGATCGGCAGCTGGCTTGCGATCAAACGCGGCCGGCTTCAGGTACTCTACGATGGCCTCTGTCCTCTTTGTGGTCGGGCAGTTCGTTTACTCACTCGCTTTGACCTCTTTACCCGGCTCGAATTCCTCGACTTCCGGCGCATAGATCTCAATGAGTACAATGGTAGTCACATGCTCAATCTGGCGCGAAAAGATCTGGAAGAGGAGATGTTTGTCATCTTCCGAGGGAAGGCTTACCGCGGGTTTTACGGCTACCGGCGAATCGCATCAGCACTGCCAGTGTTGTGGCCGCTGGCGCCTTGGTTATTTCTACCCGGGATCTCCTCCTTAGGTGCGTTAGTCTACGGCTACGTGGCCCGTAATCGTCTGAAGTTTCTCTGGTGCGACGCCCACTGTCCAGTCCAGCCGTCGGAGGAAGGTGAGTCAGCAAAGGTCACCACAATAGGCGACGCTGCCCGCGGCTTCGGTTACGCATTAGCGGTCTCCGGAATAATCGTCGTCTCACTGCTCCTTTGGTACTACCGCATCGAGTTTTATCCGTTCACCTCGTGGCATCTCTACTCGAATTTAGATACTTCGGGGAAAGTCCAGTACAAGAAGGTATTTGCGCAGCATGAGTCTGGCGTAAGCTCCCGTGCGCGTCTCGAAGATACGATCGGCGCGCTCGCTCTGGACAACCGCTACGCACCACACATTGAGAAGTGCTTTGGGGAGCAGCCCGGCGATGTCGAGATCTGCAAAAAGTTCCTTAGTGCCGCCGCCGCCGCCTACAATAAGAAGGCTCAACCTGGCGAGAGGGTGACGCAATACGAGATCCAGGTTTGGATCTGGGATTTCCTTTCTTATCCTTCCGACCCTAATTATGGGCAGTTGACCGACTATTTCGTCTTTGAGATCAACACAGGAAGGGCGCTGAGAGAGAAGAAACTTTGAAGATCGCTCGGTCAAAGACACTGCACCACCACTGGAGCCCCATGCTGTGAAGGACGGTAACGGAGTGGTACGTGGCTAGGGACTACTTCAGCCCAGGCAAATTATTGACGTCCTCCCACGACTAAAGTCGCGAGATTCCTCGGAGTAGCGTGTCACGTCCGACACGGAGTATGTTATGCGCAGCGTTCCGATCTCGTTGATGGCAAGACCCACACTGAGAGCACGTCCACACTCTTACCCCCAGTGCGCTCAGTCCACTCGGGCCTGTCTTGTGCAAACAGATCGAGCAAGTCACACTGGAGCCAGATTCATTGACTTCGCCATAGATCACACCCAGCCGCTTGGCCTTATATTCCAGGCATGTGCGAAGTTGCCCCCAGCCCGCATCAAGCGTCGATTTGGCCAGGGGGGTTTTGGTCATCTTCAGACTGGAAACATTGCCTACAGCAATCAGACTGGCGCGGTCCACAATCGCCTTGGTGGTTTTGTGTGCCCAGTCTTGCCGACAGTTGGCAATCTTGGCATGGATAGCCCTGGCCCGCTTTTTCTTCCCGGCCCGCTGCGCCATAGCCAAGGCGTCTTCATGCTTCCTCGTCAGATTCTCTCGGGTATAGGGCACGTCCATATCGCTACACCAGAGTTGATTGGTCAACCCCAGGTCAATACCGATCTCAGTGTTTCCAGTGGGCACACCAGGATCTTCGACCTCACACTGAATATTCACATACCAGAGGCCCCGGGCATCCTGGGTAAAGCTGCCGGTTTTGGGTATCCCCTCGATGGGCCGCGAGGCCCAGAAGCGATAGCGCCGCTTCAGGTACGTGAGACTGTCGTCATCCAACTTCAGAAATCGCAGCTTGAAGGGCACCCAGCCCAGCGACCGCTTGCGGCTACGCCATTTCAGACGGCGCTTGTGGCTGGCTTTCCGCTTGGTCACATATTCCCGACAAATCTCGGAGATGGTGTCACTGTGCAGGCCAAGCTCGGCGCTGGCACCAGCGGTCAAATTAATCAAGTCCACCGCCGTCAAGAAGCGCTTATCACGGCGCAAAGCAAGCATGCTGACTTCATTACACCAGTTCCAGACGGTGTTGACAGCCCAGCTCAGCCGTCTGAGGTGTTTGCCTTTGGTAGCATCTTTGACGCGGTAGCGAAACGTCAGCATCGACATTATTGCACGCGCTCCCGCTTTGCCTTTTCACGAATCGCTAATTCCAGAATAGCCGTTTGGCTCACACTGAGCTTTTCAGCAAGTAATGCCAAGAGACGTCTGGCCTCATCACTTAAACGGTGGCTGGTTGGTGGTTTTGTTTTCATAGGCAAGAGTGTAGCATTTTTTGCGCTACAATGCAACAACCTTGGCCTTGCAGGCCAACGGGCATTCCTCCCCGGACTGAAGGCCGGGGTCTCCTGCCCGACTTTTTAGGACCTATGAAGACGGGTTCCTGGTCAAATACAGGTGAACTGTTTGTCCCCCAGGCTGAGTCATCGCGGATAGAGGAGAACGTATGAGATTCTTGATCCTAACCGCGGATTATTCTGCGTTCATACGCTGGTTCTCCACGCAGCACCGGGGGCTGGAAGTATGGCCGTATGCGGAACAAATGCGGATGCGTATTGAGAGCCTCTTTGGTGTGCCATTCTTTTACTCCGACAGCCTGAAGAAACTCGGTCACGAAGCGAATGACATCTATGTGAACAACGAATATATGCAGAAGGCCTGGGCGCGAGAGCATGGATTTCGGTTCCGCGAGGACTGGCGATGGGAGTTTCGTCTGAGAAGAGGTATCGTGCCATGGATCTCCAGAATCAAAGAGCGTTGGCTCTACGACATCTTAGCTGCGCAGATCAGATACTATAAGCCAGATGTCCTGTTCAACCAGGCGATGGATACTATCAGCAGCCGTTTTCTTCAGGAGATCAGGCCACACGTAGGGTTGTTGATAGGGCAGCATGCCGCCAGTCCATTGCCTAAGGGAGTGGATTTCAGTTGTCACGACCTTGTCATTTCTTCATTTCCGCCTACGGTTGAGCACTTTCGTGATAAGGGCATCCCTGCTGAGTTGCATCGCTTAGGCTTTGGGCCAGAGTGCTTATCCTGCATGGACGGCGAAGAGAGACCGTTTGACATAACTTTCATTGGGAATTTCTTTCCCATCCACAGCAGCAGGGTGGTGTTGTTAGAGGCTCTGTGTTCTCGCTTCCCGCAAGTAAAGGTCTGGACGCAGGCCGTTGACCATCTCGCACCCGGCTCGTCGATTCGAAACTGTTATCAGGGCCAGGCATGGGGACGGGAGATATATACAATTTTCTCTCGCTCCAAGATCACACTCAACCACCATGGGGATATTCTCCCTTACGCGAACAACGCTCGTTTGTATGAGGCTACGGGCATGGGCGCGCTGCTCATGACCGACTGGAAGGAAAATCTGCACGAGATGTTTGAGCCGGGCAAAGAGGTGGTGGCGTACCGAAGTTCCGATGAATGCGTGGAACTGATCCAATATTACCTTGACCACAAGAACGAGCGGGAAGCAATCGCCCGCGCCGGCCAAGATCACACCATGCGCGAGCACACCTACTATCAGCGGTCGAAGGAGTTGGTCGATATCGTGGGGCGGTACCTATGAAGATGCCTTACGTTCTTAAGAAACTCCGCAGAATGTTCGGAGAGCTGCGGCGAGATATGAGCAGAATCATAACCTCCACCATTTAGGCCTGAAAAAAGATTGGTTGAACGAATCATGCGTATCGGCATCGTCCCCGCGGCAAATCCGGGCTCGGGTGGCGTGTATCAATACAGTCTTACAATGCTTCATGCCCTTGACGCATGGAGGAGTGATGGGTGTGAGGACGAATTTGTTGTATTTGCGTCTGGCGTGCCGCATCCCGCTCTGGTGTCAACGACTGGGCACGGTTGGACGCTCAAGCCGTTGGCGCCGCCGTCGTTGCCACAACGGGCGTTGGATGTGCTGAGGCGGGTCGGCGGCGAAGGGCCGCATCGGGAGGCATGGAGATGGCTGCGACGAGATCGAGATCTGCGGTGGGACAAAACGCGGTTGCATGACCCCGAGATCGTTCAGTCTCGCCCGGACATGAAGCGCTGGCTGCATCACTGCGGCGTCGACCTCATGCTTTATCCTCTATCCAGTGCGCTCTCCTTCGAGACAGGACTTCCTTATGTGCTGGCGATCCATGACCTCCAGCACCGGCTCCAGCCCGAGTTCCCCGAGGTTTCAGCAAACGGAGAGTGGGAGCGGAGAGAGTATTGTTTCCGCAACGGGGCTCGTTACGCCACGCTCCTGTTGGCTGATTCAGAGGTGGGCAAGGAGGATATCCTCAACTGCTACAGCCCGTACGGGGTCACACCAGACCGGGTGAAGGTCTTGCCATTCATACCGGCTTGTTACCTAGCTCTGGATGTTTCCGAAAGCGAGCGGCAGCGGGTCCGGGCAAAGTACTCTTTGTCAGAGAGCTATATGTTCTATCCGGCGCAGTTCTGGCCCCATAAGAACCATAGACGGATCGTTCAGGCGCTCGGCTTGTTAAAGCAAGCGCACCAGCTAAAGATTCCAGTTGTGTTCTGCGGTTCTTATGACGGTGAGATCCGAGAGGCCACTTTCCGTGAGGTTATGATGTTTAGCTTCCAACTGGGGCTTGAAGGAGAGATCCGCTATCTTGGTTATGCACCAGACGAAGATATGTCAGGGCTGTATGCAGGCGCAGCAGCATTGGTGATGCCGACCTTTTTTGGCCCTACAAATATTCCCGTCTTGGAAGCCTGGGCTTTTGGCTGCCCGGTGCTGACCTCAGACATTCGGGGTGTCCGGGAGCAAGTTGGTGATGCCGCGCTGTTAGCCGATCCGACTTCCGTGGAGGCTATAGCTGACGGGATTCACCGGCTTTGGACAGATCGGGAGCTTGGGCGTACCCTGTCCGATTTGGGACGTCGACGATTGGCTGCCTACACCCCAGAAGATTACCTTCGCCGCCTTATAGAGATCTTAGAAGAGGGGAAAGAGCGGGTTCGTTCCGAAAAACCGCCGCACGCCAAAAGCGTATGATCTATAAAGTTCTCGGCTGTTGTATTTTGGCGAGTACCGAATGAGCTATCATCTCGCCATGGCCAGCTGTTGCTTGGCGAATAAACCAGCAAAGAGATCGATCGCCTGCTGGCTGAGTTGGAGTTGCTCGTGGGCATAGAGGATCAACGCCTCGATGAGGGCTTGGGCTTGCTGACGACACGCCTCCCCGATGGTTTTGACGGGCAAGCTTCCTTTGCTCGGTGACGAGGGAAGACAATCCAGGTGCAACAACGAATACGCTACGAACACCAGACACCAATGTTTCCCAATGGCTTCAGCGCTGCGCATGCGATAAGTGTCCAAACCCAGATGGCCTTTACCGTCCTGATAAAAGGTTTCTCTACCGGACACTTTTGCAAGGCATTTTGAAATACGCTCATCGGTAGCAGAGCGTTAGCGGCATACGGCGATGTTGGTGGGCCATCCGCCGCAAATAATCGCCAGTGGTCGAGAAGAGGCACCGCAAGGCTGCTTCGAAGGTCTGACGCCAGTGCAAGTGCCCATGGTTGTGGAGGAACTCGTCGCGTGCGACGCGAAGGTGCAGGAAGCGTTGGCTGATATCCTTAAAGTGGTCCAAGAAATTGCGCAGGCTGGACCATATGCCTTCCATCGTGTTACAGTGCACACATGTCCCGTCCGGGTCACGATGAGCGTACTCATCCGCACCATGGTTGACCGTCCGATAGTCATAGTCGGCCTTAGTGAAATGGTAGATGGAGTATTCATCGGTGAAGAACTGCGCCCCGCCTTTCACCTTGGCGGCAATGATGGGTTTGATCGTCGCGGTACGCACATTCTCCAGCACTTCGAGATAGACTTGTGCGGCTGGCGAGTCCTGGTCTGCCTTGTCACGGCGTTGCACCAAGCCCAGCATGGGTGGACGGCCCGTCTCAGCGGTGGCGCGACCGCGAAGCTGCATCCCGCGTTGCCTCGGTGCGCGTTCGTGGCGTTCGACTTCACGGGCCAGCCCTTGGCTGCCCGCACTCTGGTAGCACTCATCCGCTTCTCCTTGGTGCTCCAGTTGCCGTGTCGGATCCAGATGGTACGTCTCGTAGATGCCCCCATCCAGCAAATTGATACACCGCTGCGCGGTCCGCTCCTGGATGTCCGCAGATGCAGCAATTTCGGTGGCGTTCAGCTTCAACTGCCACAAGCCAATCACCAGCAACCATTCGAGGGGCCTCAACTTGCTCTCCTCGAAGATCGAACTGGTCCAATCCGTGAACATGGCAAACTGCTGGCCCAAGCGCGCAGCGCAGGGCACACAGTTGAAGCGCTGCAGTCCGTTGTCGCACCGTTCTCGCGGCTCGACCGCATCGTTGCCACAGCGTGGACACGTGACGCCAGCGGGCCAGCGCACTTGTCGCAAGTAATCAGCAGCTTTCTGGTCATCTTGTAGGTACGGTTCGCTCCTTTTGAAATTACCTTCCAAGAATTGGAAGTTTAGTCTCAAGAATTGGAAGTTTAGTCTATGAAGAGCGAGGAATTTCCAAGGTTGTGTCTCCCTCATTGCGACCAATTGGTTATTTAGTGGCACACGGACCTTTCCATACTAAATACAAAGATATAAAATAGCATAATGGAAGCAAATACAACCCGTTATAAATTCTTAAAACCTTGTAAA
>Ga0081455_10004417_pt1 | contig 15791 bp, 13 predicted proteins | sample TabmetS3T2R1_FD_70207 | JGI IMG/M metagenome (GOLD analysis project Ga0081455, IMG submission 70207) | Tabebuia heterophylla rhizosphere microbial communities from the University of Puerto Rico - S3T2R1 | ecosystem: Host-associated > Plants > Roots > Rhizosphere ... | reverse complement strand
CGAAAGTGTGCCGATCGTCTTTCAACTTCTGCTCGGAGTACGCGATCTCGCCAACTACGATACGAGCAGCGTCAAGATTGCGGCTATGATGGGGACTAGCATTCCCCTGCCGTTGCTGCGCGCGTTCCAATCGGCTCAACCTCACATCAAAGTCATCCAGGGCTACGGACTGACCGAAACTTCGCCGATGATCACCTTGGTGGAGCCGGAGAGAGCGGAAACGAAGATGGGAAGTATTGGCCGGGCCGTCCCCGGCGTCGAGGTCAAGATCGTCGATGAAAGCAACAAAGAAATGCCCATCGGTGAGCCGGGTGAGATTATCACTCGCGGCCCGCATGTGATGAAAGGCTATTTTCGAAAACCGGAGGCAACGGCGGCTCGCATCCGCGATGGTTGGCTCTACACCGGCGACGTTGGCAAACTGGAAGCGGATGGCTACTACTATCACCTGGGACGGCGAGACGATATGATCATCACCGGCGGCCTAAACGTTTATCCCGCCGAGGTGGAGAACCTGATCTATACCTATCCGGGTGTTCAGGAAACGATCGTCTTCGCCATTCCCGATCCAAAGCGCGGTCATGTGATCGGCGCTGCCTTAGTGCCGCGACCGGGAGCGAACATTGTCGAACGCGAACTGTTGACCTTTCTGCGCAGCAATCTGGCGAACTTCAAAGTGCCGCAAAAGATCGTTGTGCGCGACGCGCTGCCTCGCACTTCGTCGGGAAAAGTCATCCGGGAGGCTGATACACTGCTCCCGCAATAGGAGGTCGATGGCATGGCCGATGTTCTTTCCAACGGCGAGGAGATTATTGACTCGGTCAAAAACGCCGCCGGTATCATACTCGGCGTGTCCGAAAACCGCAGTTGGATCGAGCTTTTCTTTGAAGGCGACCTGATGCACACCAAGACCGTCAACCTTCCTGCCGGCTCCGTCTTCGATATCTACGTGGAAGAAATTCCCCACAAAGCCACTGTCTACGAGCACCCGCGCACGATGATCTTTTTCAATGGGCCTTGCGACGTTCACATCGCCCGTGACGGTAACCGCATCATCGTCACAGGAAGTGCTCGGCGTCAGAATCCCAGCGTGACCTAAATATCTAGAATCGCATCATAATTCGCATACTGTTCACAATGGCTTAGAGCGAGCGAATCAGGTAAAAATATTCCTAGCATGCCCAATCCTTTTTTGGATCGACCGGCCCGTTCCTCGAGCCTCGTTCTAAGGAAAAATGAAGTTCATATTTGGTTAGTCCAAGCCAACGATGAACGGATCTCCCTGAAGGATTTCGAAAATCTTTTATCTTCAGCAGAGCAAGTTCAAGCTTCGCGATTCAAATTTGCAACAGACCGGCGACGGTACGTTACCGCTCATGCTGCACTCAGATCGATTTTGTCCATTTACGTAAAGAGCCCTCCTGAGAAGTTGCAATTCGCTTCGGGTCCCAACGGCAAGCCGAAACTCGCGCCCATTCATGCTAAGCAGAAATTTGAGTTTAATCTATCCCATTCGCACGAGGTGGCGCTTATCGCTGTGACTCAAGGTCGAGAAATCGGTGTTGATGTCGAGTGGATTAGAGAGGATTTTGCATTCTACGAGGTCGCGCAGCGATTTTTTACCGCCAAAGAGGTCACGGCTCTTACGGCCCTGCCGAGTCAGTTGCAAAGGCTGGCCTTCTTCAAATGCTGGACAAGCAAAGAGGCGTTCTTGAAGGCCAAAGGCACCGGACTCAGCGGGGAACTGGACGAAGTTGAGATAACACTAACCCCCAAAGAAGGCGTGCGCGTGAACGGCACAATTTCAAGCTGGACTCTGGTGGCGCTTAGTCCGTGCGCCGGCTACGTAGGAGCGCTCGCCTTAGAGGGACCCGAATGCCAGCTCAGATGCTTTCAGTGGCGGCAGCTAGCGAATGATTTGACTCACCGTCACTCCTGAAGAAAGTTAACTCGGAGCCGCTTCAATGAATCGCGAAAAGGCGGGATAAAATTCAAAGGCGAGACTTCCGCGTTCGCCGCCGCGGTTCTTTACAATGTGCAACGCAAGGGCTTGATTGGGTTCGGTGAGTTTTTTGGTCCGTTGCAAATCGGGCTCCATGACTAAGATCACGTCTGCGCTTGGCGCTCTGTCGCTCCAGATCTGAGGCAGAGTGCTGCGATCTTCTTGTAAATCTGGGCAGACCGCGAGGATGGGAATCTCCAAGCTCACAGCCGCTCTTTGCAGATCGTCGACGACGTTCGCAACGCGGTCGGTGAGCGTGCGTTGGCTATCTCCCAGACGCTGGCAATCGTCGATCACAACCATCACACGATCCGTGCGTTTAATTTTTCCGACCTCGCGAATCTGATCTTCGATCCGTCGCAGATCGGTGTCTTGGTCGCACTTAATGAGATAAATTAAATCCAGCCAAGTCTTCGCTTCCTCCGCAGATCTCTTGAGCTTGTCCCAACTGGGCGGCAAATGCTCCAGGTCGGTGTAGTGGGCTTTTGGCATGCCGTACCAGTGTAGGAGGTACGCGCTGCCGCGCCGTATCTCTTTGTTCTCCATTCCGCTCAACCGAGCCAATGTCCTAATTCTAAGTTCCTTTTCGCTGTCGGTGAAACTGAAAAAAACTCCTGGCATGGCGTGGTGTCTTGCTACTTGATCGAGAAGCTGTTTCGCGAATGAGGTCTTGCCGCATGCCGGCGGACCGATGAGCAGGTAAAGACCGGGGAGGATGCCGTCCAAGGCTCGGCTGAGATGGGGAAATCCCGTTTCCCGGCCGGTAATCTCTCTGATCTGTTGCTCTTTTTGAAGCTCGTCAAGGAACGACTCCAGTTGTTCTCCTTCAGATTGAAGCGGGATCTTTTCAGCCATGGAATTGGGCGAGCTTATCGATTTTCCGCGTCCCCAGCAAGCCGCACTTTTTCATTGACACGAGCCGGGCTTCCATATTAACCCTTAGCCGTCTTGACCGGTAAGAAACAGGTTTGAAATAGGAGGTTAACGACCATGGAAGACGAAAAGAGGGGTAAAGCCATCTCCCGACGCGGCTTCCTCAAGGGGATCGGCGGTGGGGCCATCGGCACCGCGGTGATCTCCACGGGGCTTTTGAACAGCTCATCGGCCGAAGCCTATGCACCGGAATCCGTTGGCGGGACGCGCAGCAAGGCGACGGTTACTCTAAAGGTTAACGGCAAGAGCTATCGCGTTGAGGTGGAACACCGAGACACCTTAGCCGAAGTCCTCCGCGACCAACTCGGTCTCACCGGCACCAAAATCGGCTGCGACCGGGGCGAGTGCGGTGCTTGCACGGTCATTGTCAACGGTCGCAACCTCTATTCATGTAGTCAATTGACGGTCTGGATGCAGGGCAAAGACATTCTGACCATCGAGGGACTAGCCAAAGGCGACAAACTCGATCCAGTGCAGGAAGCCTTCATCGAACACGACGGGCCACAGTGCGGCTTCTGCACTTCCGGCCAGATCATGTCGGGTAAGGCGTTGTTGTTAAAGAATGCTAAGCCTACCGAGGCACAGGCGCGACGGGCGTTGTCCGGCAACCTGTGCCGCTGCGGCAACTACAACCGCGAAGTGGCGGCAGTGCTCGCGGCCGCGTCAAAGGCGAGCTAGGGGAGGTCGCTATGGCACAAGTACAAAATGAGTTTTCCGTTGTCGGCAGAACAATTCCGCGCATCGACGCCTATGAGCGGGTAACCGGGCAGGCGCAGTATACCGGCGACATCCAGCTTCCGGGCATGCTCTATGCGCGGGTGCTACGAAGCCCGCATCCGCACGCCAAGATTGTCGGCATTGATACCTCGAAAGCTGAGAAGTTGTCGGGGGTCAAGGCGGTGGTCCACCATGGCAACGCCAAAATACCCTGGTCCAGCGGAGGGCACACGCATCCGCGATTCATCTTCAATAACCCGGTGCGTTTTGTCGGCGACGCGGTGGCTGCGGTAGCAGCGACGGATCGCCATATCGCCGAAGAGGCGCTAGGGCTCATCGAGATCAAGTATGAAAAGCTGCCCTATGTTCTTGACGCAAACGAAGCATTGAAACCCGATGCCCCAAAGATCGCTCCGGAAGGTAATCTCTCGGTGGGGAAAGGCGCTTTCAGCGCGCCCATCGAAGAATCGTGGGGAGATCTGGAGCAGGGTTTCAAGGAAGCCGACCGAGTGTTTGAGGATACTTACATCACCAAGCACACGAACAATGCGCAGCTTGAGCCGCGCGTAAGCGTGGCCAAGTGGGACGCCGGCAAGCTGACTGTCTATGCCTCGACCCAGGGAGTCTCTAACGCGCGCACGGACATCGCCAAAGATTTTGTCCTGCCGCTCAGCAAGGTGCGCGTCGTGAGTAAATACATGGGCGGCGGGTTTGGCAACAAGAACCAGGCGCAGGACTACGACTACATGGCCGCCGTGCTTGCCAAGGTCACTAACCAGCCGGTGAAGCTTGAGTTCACGCGTGAGGACGACTACATCGGCATGCATGGCCGCTGGGCCTCGGAGCAGAAATATAAAATCGGCGTAAAAAAGGACGGCACCATCACGGCAGTGCAACTGGACGCGGTGACCAACGTCGGGGCCTATCGCAAGCAAAGCGGCAACTTAAGCGGTACTGACTTCTACCAGATTCCCAATTTCAGAAAAGTGATAAAGCCGGTGCATACCAACACCGTCGTGGGAGCCAACTATCGCGCGCCCGCCTATCCGCAATCGGTTTTTGGCTTTGCATCGTTTCTGGACCAGATCGCTTTCGAGCTGGGAATCAATCCCCTCGAGATGTTTCAGAAAAACCGCATTCAGAAGTACAAGAGCAAGACTCCCTTCACTTCCAATTATTTGGAAGAGTGCGTTATCGAAGGGTCGAAGCGCATCGGTTGGAATGAGAAATGGCATAAACCTGGAGTCATGGGCGGCGCCAAGAAGCATGGCATCGGCATGGCCCTGGGTGGCTATCCATTCCGGCCCGGACTAGGCGCAGCGACCATCCGTGTCAACCCCGACGGCACGGCGCATCTTCTCGTCGGCGTCACCGACATCGGTACTGGCGCCAAGACGACCATGGCGATTATTGCCGCGGAGGCCCTCGGCATCCCGCTCAACCAGATTCAGGTCACAAACGGCGACACCGACGTGACGCCCTACTCGGTCGGCGAGTCGGGCAGCCGCACCACCGCTTTCACCGGACCCGCCGTCATCGCTGCGGCCGAAGATGTACGTAAGCAAATCTTCAATCTCGCGGCCGCTCAGTTGAAGGTTAAAGCGGAAGAGTTGAATCTGCGCGAAGGACAAGTTTTTGTTAAAGCCGATCCGTCGCAGAACATTCCGCTGGAACGTGTCGTTAGAAATGCCGGCGAACTGATCGGCCGCGCCACTACTAATCCGGCCCTCAAGGACGTGGAGGGCAAGAGTTTTGCCGCCCATTTTGCCGAGGTGGAAGTTGACACTTGGACGGGCCAGGTGAGAATTACCCGCTACGTTGCGGCGCACGACTCGGGAACGATTTTGAACCGGTTGCCCGCGGAGAGCCAGATCAAAGGCGGCGTCGTGCAAGGTATCGGCATGGCGTTCACGGAGGAGCTCATCACTGATCGAGTAACGGCGATTCCGATCAACCCCAACTATCGCGACGCCAAAGTGCCGACCCATTTGGAGACACCGGAGGTCGAAGTGATCTTCATCGAGCACCCTGACCCTTACGGACCCTTTGGCGGCAAGGTCGTCGGCGAACCGCCCATCACCCCCGCGGTGGCGACCATCGCCAATGCCATCTTCAACGCCACTGGGAAACGGATCAAAGAGTTGCCCATTACACCGGACAAGATCTTGCTGGCTCTCCAGGTCTGATGGAGGAAAAAGACCATGAAAAGTTTTGAAAATATCGATGCCAAGAGCGTTAATCAGGCGATCGCCCTGCTGCAAAAATTTCGTCAGGAAAAGAAAAATGCGATCGTGGTCGGCGGCGGCAGCGAGATTTTGCAGCTGATGAAGGACCAGGTAGTCACGCCGGATTATATTGTGAACCTGAAAACGATTCCGGGTTTAAACACGATCAAGGAAGAGCGCGGCGGGTTTCGCATCGGTGCGTTAGCGACTTTAGCCGAGATCGAAGAGCATCCCGCAGTGAGAGAAAAACTGCTGATCCTCTCAGACGTCGCCGGGGAAGCGGCTTCACCGCAAATCCGCAATGCCGGCACCATCGCCGGGAACATTTGCCAGCGGCCTTTCTGTTGGTATTTCCGCTCCTCGAATTTTAACTGCCTGCGTAAAAGCGGAGAGGTCTGCTACACGGTCACCGGGGATAGCCGCTTTCATGCGATTCTCGGCGCCGGACCGAGCTACATCGTACACCCGTCGGACACTGCGCCGGCACTGGTTGCCCTCAATGCACAGATCAAGATCGCCGGTCCAGCGGGCGAAAGAACCATCCCGCTTGAAAAGTTCTTTGTCCTTCCTTCGGTGGACTTTAAACGCGAAAATATCCTCAAACCAGATGAGATCGTTACCGAGATTTACATTCCCTATCCGAAGTCCGGCAGCAAGGGCTTTTATCACAAGGTCCGTGAACGGTTGGCTTGGGACCACGCCATCGTGAGTGTTGCGACCGTTGTCGAGAGCAGCAATGGAGTGGTGCGAGAAGCGCGTGTGGTTCTCGGGGGAGTGGCACCGATTCCTTGGCGCGCATCGAAAGCTGAGGAGTTCCTCCGGAGCAAGAAGATTGATGAGGAAACCGCTCAGAAGGCGGGCGAGATTGCGCTCGAAGGCGCGAAGCCGTTAAAAGATAACGTCTATAAAGTTGGGATGTCGAAGTCCTTGATCCAGCGAGCGCTGCTCGCATCTGTGTAGTTGATCAGCAGCTGGCCAAAGGATGGCAAGGATCAGGGTGTGTCACGGAAACTTACCCGCGTCTTCTCGCTTTGCCACGACCCTTCGGAGGAAATGGGCTAAACGCTTCAACTACCGACAACAATTTTCAATAAAAATCCCTTTATGTGATGTAAGCTCAGCAACGCACGCGCGCTGCTCGTAAGCTGCATCAGTTCGGCGGCTGACACAAAGTTCTCCTTCCCTTACACAGAGCCGCGTAAATTCCTGAAAGCACCTCGGGCAAACTCTTAGCTCCAGAACGAAAACTCTGGTAGATCACGAGCGTGCGTTCGCACGAAAATATTGCCAATAGTGCAGTGGAGGACTTATCCTGCGACCCGTAGGTAGTTTTTACGTGGTCGGGGAAATTTTTTTTGTCCAGCTTGATTGGAAAGTTAGAAAATTCGCCCATCTTGGCAATGGCATGCGGTTTGCGCGTCAACCGTCGTCATCTGCGAAACCGGGTAAATTTAGAATTGACACGCAAAAAAATCGATTGCAGCTACTTCGACGTGGTACAGGTGCTTTTTCCTCTCCTCTGTGGGCAGGTGTTCCACGTGACGACCGAAGAAAAATTCAACGATATTTGTCGTTCTGGATGGATATATAGCAAGGAGCAAACGCAATTTGCCCTCACTCCAGGTCAATCCGAGACTACCTACGGCCGCAAGCGAGGCTGGGTCAGCCTGTACGACCTAAGCTATACAGAACAGACGGAAATCAAGGAGGCACTCATACGTTATTGGTTCTTCAGGACACTGCGCCCGGGGAGAACAGATGTTTATCTAATGATCGCCGAAAGCGCATGGCCGTCGTTGGTTTCTTGGAAACATGCCAGTCGCGATGTGGGGGGGCAGGAATTTTTTATTCCTTTTGTGGAAGCTTGGTATCCCGGCGACATCCCGCTTCACCTCGTCAGCGAAAGCCTTGTGGTTAGTGTTCATCCGCCCTCCCGCTAAGCTGCCCGAAAAGAAAAAAATTCAATCCGGCTGACTGCCGAAATTACTTCGACTGAAGTTTCTATCCCGATCGGTCCTTCGACGATGAAATGTCGGCGCCATATTGCTATGCCGCGTATTGCTGCCACTGTAAGCAACGGGTAGACTGCAAAATATGAGCTTGAAAAAGCCGATCTCAAAATCCAGTCCCAATGCGACTATAGGTGCAAAAAGCCAAGGCCGTAAGGCGGTTCTACTGGACGGCCACTCGCTGGCGTTTCGCGCCTTTTTCGCCTTACCCGATACACTCGTCACTTCATCGGGGCAGATCACCAATGCGGTCTATGGTTTTACTGCGATGCTCATCAAACTTTTGGCAGACGAGCGTCCTGATGCCGTCGTTGTATGCTTTGATAAAGGCACGCCACAGTTCCGGGTCGAGCGCTACGCAGAATATAAGGCCGGGCGCGCTGAAACACCCGACGCCTTTCGGCAACAACTTCCTTTGATCCGCGAGGTGCTCGCCAGCTTGCGCATCCCCATGGTCGAACTCGAGGGCTACGAAGCCGACGATTTGTTGGCAACTCTGACGAAGTGTTTTAAGCAGAAAGGAAATGAGGTCGTTATCGTCACGGGGGACCGGGATATTCTCCAGCTCGTCGGCGATGGGGTTTCGGTGATCATGACGCGCCGGGGAATCTCCGATGTTACCCGTTACGACAATGTGACGGTGATGGAGCGCTACGGCGTTAGGCCGGAGCAATGGACGGACTTTGTAGCTCTCAAGGGGGAGAGCTCAGATAATTTGCCGGGCGTTCCGGGTGTAGGCGACAAGACCGCGGCGCAGCTGATCAACAAATACGGGGACATTGAGCAGGTCATTGCCCACGCGAACGAGCTTACGCCAAAACTCCGCGAGGCCATCAAACAGTGCGCCGACCAGGTGCGCATCAATAAAGACCTCGGGCGTTTGCTGGACAACGTACCGTTGGATACGGCTCTCGTGGATAATCGCCTCGAGTCTTGGGATGATGAAGGAGTTCGCAAGCTCTTCACCTCTCTCGAGTTCCGCTCTCTGCATGAACGGTTGAGAGAGCTGAAGCTCCACGCCTCTGCCGCGCCGCCCGCCCTCGAGCTCAAAGCTATCTCAGAACTGCACGCAGAGACAGATTTTCGCCCGGGTGAGGTCGTTGCGCTTGCTTGGAGTTCGGAGTGGCTGGCTCTGTGCAACGAGCCGGGCGAAGCGCACATTCTACCTTTCTCTGCAGCGGTGCGCCGGCTTGACGGTTTTCTTAAAGAGTCGAACCGACCAAAGGTCGCTCACGATGCTAAGCCGCTCTACCGGTCAGCTCTTTCTGTGGGGACGGAAATTCAAGGACTCTATTGTGATACAAAGATCGCTGCCTACCTCCTCGAGCCAGGCTCTGCGCCGGGATACACGTTAAGCGACACGGTGAGCCGTTACCTCAGGATCTCTATCGATGAATCCCCGCAGGAACCACAGGCGGGAGAACAGGCCTGCCTTACTTTAGGCGAGGATAGCAAACGTCGCGTTTCCCGGGAAGCGGTGGCAGTCCGGGCAGTCGCCCCGATTCTCGAGGAGCAGCTCAAGAATCAGGGAATTTGGGAGCTGGCGAGCAACCTGGAGTTTCCCTTAGTTAAGGTACTCGCGCGCATGGAGCACAATGGAATTCTCATCGATCGCGGGTATCTGGAGAAGTTGAACAGTGAATTTGGTCAGAAAATGGCGACCCTCGAGGACACGATTCAGCGGCTCGCGGGTGAGAACTTTAAGGTAAACTCCCAGCCGCAACTGCAGCGCATTCTTTTTGAAAAGCTGGGGCTGCCAAAAACCAGGAAGATCAAGACCGGCTATTCCACGGATGCAGCGGAGTTGGAGAAGATTGCGGGCGCCCATCCGATCATCGCCTCACTGCTCGAATATCGGGAGGTTTCGAAGCTCAAAACGGGTTTTACCGAAATGCTGCTGGAGCTCATCGATGCCAAGACGAATCGAATCCACACGACGTATGAGCAGACAACCGCCGCCACCGGGCGCTTGTCGTCGACGGCGCCTAACCTGCAAAACATCCCGATTCGCGGTGAGATGGGCCGCCAGATCCGGCGGGCTTTCATCGCACCTCCCGATCACGTGCTGCTCTCGGCGGATTATTCGCAGATCGAGCTGCGAGTGTTGGCGCATCTTTCTCAAGATGAGGCTTTTCTCCAGGCTTTCGCGCAGGGACACGACTTCCATGCGACTATCGCCGGCAAGGTTTATGGCGTTGCGCTGAACGCCGTCACGCCTGAGATGCGGAACCATGTCAAACAGTTCTCATATGGGATCGCCTACGGGATGTCGGCCTTTGGAGTTTCACAGCGGCTCGGCGTCGAGATGGATGAGGCTGGAAGCTTCATCGAAGCTTATTACGCTCAGTTCCCGAAAGTGAGGGAGTTTCTTACGGCTCAGGTGGAAAAAGCCAAAATCGATGGTTTCACGACGACGATGTTTGGTCGACGCCGCTACTTGCCCGAGCTAAGTTCGTCAAACTATCGGTTGCGGTCGCTGGGCGAGCGCATGGCGCTCAACGCGCCGATTCAAGGAAGCGCCGCCGACATCATCAAGCAGGCGATGATTAGCGTCGATGATGCCCTGCAGAAGGAGCCAGTGGCTAAGATGCTCCTAACCGTGCATGACGAACTGGTGTTCGAAGTCCCGGCTGGCAATCTAGCCCAAGCGCAGCGGCTGATCGAAGAGAAGATGACTCAGGCGGTAAAGCTGCAGTGCGGTCTTGCGGTTGAGGTGTATACTGGAACGAATTGGGCGGAAGCGCATGCTTGAGTCGCTCTGCGGGCGGCTATCACTTGAGGGCTTCAGTGGCTATCCGAGAAATCACTGCGTCGATTTTTGCGGTGTTTGGATCCTGATCGCCGTAAGCCTTGTGCAGCAGATCTCGAACTTTCTTTAGCAGCGCCAAATAATCCGGCTGAATTTCGTTTCTCACTTCGGCGGAGAGATTTCTAAATTCATGGTCGATGTTGTCAATCCAATTGGGTAGATAACTTTTGTCGACTTTATCTTCGGCGTACAAATAACCCTCTAAAGATCCCAATCGCGACGCCAGATCAAAGAGCAGACGGTTGGCTGACAGGGATTGCAACTCATTCATCGATACTCTCCTTTGTGCCCGGGATCCCGTTTATCTGATCTTCAGATCAAGAGCGACGGGACCCTTATCACCCTTTCGAGTCTGAAACTGTACCGTGTCGCCCTCGTTAAAGTCTTCCAACTGAGTTCGGGGAGCGAGGCTTCCGCGATGAAAGAATACATCTTCACTGCCGTCGTCGGGAGTGATGAATCCGAACCCCTTCTGTCTAATGATCTTCTTGATAGTTCCGGTCATGCTAACTTCTCCTCTTTGGTAAGTCAGTTGACTCTGCAAGCGGAATGGTCTTGCGTGGTCCTTGACAACTCTTCCTTCGCTCCCTAGGTTGATGCTTCGAGTACATACACCCAAAACCAACTTGAGTTCAATTCTCTATTATATTACCGGCCACGGGTACGGGCACGCAGTTCGTTCCAGCCAAATCATTGGCAGTCTGAAAAAGGCGTCTCCAGATCTGAAGATTCACGTTCGTACCACCGCACCTGACTGGCTTTTCCTCAATCGGACGTTTCAATCTCGTCAGGCGATCGATGTTGGAATATTGCAAGGAGACAGTCTCGAGATGGACCTCGCGGGAACATTGCGAGCTTGCCAGTCATTGCACCACAGCCTACCGCGCCTCATTGAGCAAGAAACCAATTTTGTCCGCGAACATCAAATTCGCCTGATTTTGGGTGATATTCCACCGGTCTGTTTCGAGATCGCGACGCGAGCGTCGGTCGATTCTGTGGCGATCGCAAATTTCACGTGGAGTGACATCTATCGCGCTTATATCAGGAAGTATCCCGGCTTCAAACCACTCATTGCAGAGATGGAATCATTTTATCGCAAGGCAACCTTGGCTTTGACCCTTCCCTATCCTTGTGGCATGGATGTCTTTCCGCGACAAGAACCGATCCCCTGGGTTGCCCGTAGGTCTCTTCTTACAAAGCGGGAGGCTCGGAAAGCATTTGAACTGCCTGACTCCGCGACTGTAGTGCTGCTGAGCTTTGGCGGTTTGGGGTTGGAACGTTTTCCGTGGGGCAGCTTGAAGGCGATGAGCGAGTTCTTTTTTGTGACGACTGGGGGAAACAAACAAGAAACAAATAATCTGCGCGTCTTGCCAGAAGCCCAACGAAACTATGCGGATCTGGTTCGCGCTGTAGATGTCATAGTTACCAAACCTGGCTATGGCATCGTGGCGGACATCATTGCTCACCAAGTAGCGACACTGTATACCGCCCGGGGTGATTTTGCTGAATATCGGTATTTGGTGCAGGCTCTGGAGGATTGCGCGACAGTCGAATTCATACCGCAGGAGCAGTTGTTATCCGGGAATCTCGTCCCGTACTTAACTCGCTTGTTAAACAAAAAGAAAAACTGGCCGACGGTGCCTCTAGACGGTGCAGACGTAGCGGCGGCGAAGATTTTGCGCTTGATCGGTCCTTGAATCGATCCAGGGATCCAGTATTGACAGGCCCTTATCAATCCACCAGACTTGAAGCGTAGCTATGGCGATACGCAAAGTGGTCATCGCACAGCCGCGCGGTTACTGTGCGGGTGTGGAGATGGCTGTTGAGACGGTGGAACGAACACTTCAGCGCCACGGCGCACCGGTTTACGTGTTTCATGAAATCGTTCACAACCAGCATGTAGTCCAGGATTTTACCCGGCGCGGCGTCCGTTTTGTGCAGTCCATCGATGAGGTGCCGAGAGGCGCCAGATTGGTTTTTAGCGCTCACGGCGTCTCTCCGGTGGTGTGGCAGAAAGCTAAAGACAAACAAGTGGAAATGGTCATCGATGCGACCTGCCCTCTGGTCGACAAGGTCCACCGGGAGGTGCGAAAATTTGCCGCACAAGGATATTGGATCATATTGATCGGTCACGAAAGCCACGATGAGATCGTCGGAACAAGTGGCGAAGCGCCAGGGCGAATCCGCATCGTAGCCAACGTTGAAGAAGCGAGGGTTGTCGATATTCCGGATCCCGACAAGGTGATCGTTCTCACTCAAACAACGCTAAGCGTAGATGATACCCGCGAAGTGATTGACGTCTTGAAGGAAAGATTCCCACGGATGATCACGCCGGCCAAAGAGGACATCTGTTATGCAACCCAAAATCGACAGGACGCCATAAAGCAACTGGCTCGGGAGGTAGACTTGATTCTGGTGTTCGGATCGCGTAACAGCGAAAACTCAAACCAGCTTTGCAAAGTGGCGCGCGCCTATGGAACCACCGCGTATCTTATCGACGATCGCCACGCTATTGATCCGAACTGGCTAGTGGGAGTGGAACGGGTTGGCATAACATCCGGCGCTTCAGCCCCAGAAAGGCTGGTCCAGGAAACTGCCGATTTTTTCAAAAACCAGGGCGCTAAAATTACCTACCTTGGTTTCGCAGAAGAGAACATTCATTTCGCTCTACCTCCCGAAGTCAGGTCAGAAAACCTACCACACTGACCAGCCCATAGATTGCGGCCTGAGACGGTGGCCGCTGCCTATTTACAATGCAGACGCCCAGTAATTAGGCAATCAAATCCTTCTAGTCTTCCACTGCAACACATAACTAGTTGTAAGTTAGAGCAAAAGAAAACCGCGCACGGGTGGCACATATGTTGCCCTAAGACTTCCAAATTACCTTTTTACTCCCTAAATAGATTATTTGTTGTGCAGACAAAAGGAGGGCTGGTCGTGAATCAACAGAAGAAAAACTGGGGGATTTTCTTTGTACTCCTGTGGGTTTTAGCGTTAGCGATTCCTGCTCTTGGGTTTGGTCAAGAATCGAATCAACCAGCCGCAACGCCGCCTGGAACCGCTGCACCGGTGGCTCCAGCGGAGACACCACCTCCTCCAACTGTGCCTTCAGCCCCCGGCGCTGCGGCACCTGCTCCACAGGCGAAACTCGACAAAGGCGACAACGCATGGATGCTAACTTCCTCTGCCTTGGTACTGATGATGACTATCCCGGGCCTCTTTCTTTTTTACGGCGGCTTGGTTAGAGGGAAAAATGTCCTCGGTACCATCATGCAGAGTTTCATTATTGTCGCCCTGATAAGTATTCAATGGGTTCTCTGGGGCTACAGTCTGGCGTTTGGACCGGACGTGGGTGGAATCGTCGGAAATCTCGACTGGGTCGGCCTGAACGGGGTCGGCGCGGAACCGAACGCCGACTACGCCGCTACGATTCCCCATCAGACTTTCATGGTCTATCAGATGATGTTCGCGATCATTACTCCCGCGCTTATCACCGGGGCTTTTGCGGAACGCGTGAAATTTGGTGCCTTCCTAATTTTCATTCTGCTGTGGGCAACGTTCATCTATGATCCACTCGCTCATTGGGTATGGGGTGTAAAGGGATGGATGCGTGAGATGGGCGCGCTGGACTTTGCCGGTGGCACTGTAGTGCACATTAGCTCAGGGGTTTCGGCTCTTGTGGCGGCTTTCATGTTTGGGCGGCGAATCGGTTACGGCCAGGAGGCGATGCCGCCGCACAACCTTCCTTTCAGCCTCATAGGCGCTTCGCTTTTGTGGGTGGGTTGGTTTGGCTTCAACGCCGGCAGCGCGCTGGCGGCTGATGGTTTAGCTACGTCTGCTTTCGTAGCTACCCACATCGCAACAGCATCAGCAGCCCTCTCGTGGATGGCGATGGACTGGATTTTCAGAGGCAAACCGACATGCTTGGGAGCCGCTAGTGGCGCCGTTGCGGGGCTGGTTGCCATTACACCGGCATCAGGATTTGTCGGTCCCATGTCAGCAATCTGGATCGGCATCGGCGGCGGAGTACTTTGTTCCATTGCCTGTAGTCTAAAGCCAAAGCTCGGTTACGATGACTCTCTTGACGTGGTAGGAGTACATGGTGTTGGCGGAACCTGGGGAGCGCTCGCGACAGGCCTTTTCGCTTCCAAAGCCATAAACGCCGCCGGAAATAACGGTCTTTTCTTTGGCAATCCGGGGCAGCTTGGGGTTCAATTCGTTGCTGTTGTCGCTACTTGGATTCTCGCTATGGTTGGAACTTACATTCTTCTGTCCATCGTTAGGGCGGTCATGAGTCTCAGGGTAGCAGATGATGACGAACGCATGGGCTTGGATTTGAGCCAGCACAACGAGCGCGCGTATGAGTAATCCTAAGCGCCACGGGCTAGCTGTTGATGAAAGAATGTGATAACAAAATTTGCGGTCGAAAAGTTATTGATGCAGAGAAGAGAGGAGTAGTTAGATGAGTGTCAAAGACGTTTTAGACCTAGTCAAGAAGAACAAGGTAGAGATCGTGGATTTTAAATTTGTCGACGTGCCGGGGCTATGGCAGCACTTTTCGATTCCGGCGGCCGAGCTGGCGGCCGATCTATTTGAAGAGGGGATTGGCTTTGACGGCTCGAGCATCCGGGGATTTCAATCGATCAACGAATCCGACATGCTGTTGATCCCCGATTCCGACACCGCCATGATGGACCCGTTCACCGAGCATCCGACCTTGAGTCTGGTGTGTAATGTTATCGACGCCGTGACCCGGGAGTCCTACTCCAGAGATCCGCGCTACGTAGCGCAGAAGGCCGAGAAGTACTTAAAGTCGAGCGGCCTAGCGGACATCAGCTACTGGGGTCCGGAGATTGAGTTTTTCATCTTTGATAACATCCGCTTTGATCAATCGCAGAATTGCGGGTATTACTACATCGACTCCGAGGAAGGCTTTTGGAACTCAGGGCAAAACGACAAGCAGAATCTGGGTTACAAGATCAGGTACAAAGAGGGTTATTTTCCCGTACCGCCCATGGACCAGTACCAGGATCTTCGGTCTGAGATGGTCAAGAACCTAGAGAAGTGCGGGATCAAGATCGAAGTGCACCATCACG
>Ga0081455_10004416_pt1 | contig 15795 bp, 11 predicted proteins | sample TabmetS3T2R1_FD_70207 | JGI IMG/M metagenome (GOLD analysis project Ga0081455, IMG submission 70207) | Tabebuia heterophylla rhizosphere microbial communities from the University of Puerto Rico - S3T2R1 | ecosystem: Host-associated > Plants > Roots > Rhizosphere ... | reverse complement strand
CAAGCCGGCACAACCGAAGACTAGAAGACCAACCAACCCGACACAGGGGTCAACATTCACCTGCCGAGAAGGGGTCAGAATTCACCTGCCGTTGACACCTCTCTCGCCGTTGTGACGCCCGGTCAGGTAGGCGGCGCATGGGCATGATCCAACGACCTCTTCTGCCGCGTGTAGCACATTTGTTGGTGCTGGGGGGGTCGGTCGATACGTCGGGTCGTCAGGTTGGTCGTCGTCCGGGGTGCGCCGGTTACGCCTGTAGTGCGGCGGTCAGCAGCGTGACCAGTGCCTCGAGTTGTATGTGGGCTGGGGAGGTGACGTTCTTGTCGGACCTGTCCAGCGCCCGGGCGGCGAGCTCGGCCTTGCTGCCGATCAGTTCGGCGATGCGGGTGTCGAGGGTCTGTGCGGCGATGACGCGCCAGGCGGTGACGGGTTCGAGTTGGCCGATGCGGTGGCTGCGGTCGATGGCCTGGGTCTGCTCCGCGGCGGTCCAGGACAGCTCGGCCAGGACGATGTTCGAGGCGACCTGCAGGTTCACGCCCACGCCGGCCACGGTGAGCGAGCTCACCGCGATCGCGACGTCCGGGTTGTCGACGAAGGCGTCGATGTTCGCCTGCCGTGCGGCGGGTGTCTGGTCGCCGCGGATGGAGGAGAAGCGGATCCCCTGCCGGGCGAAGGCCTGTTCGGCGGCGTCCAGCACGTCGAGGTGTTTGGCGAAGAAGACGACCTTGCCGGCGCTGCGGGCCAGCTGCGTGGCGTAGTCCGCCGCCAGTTCGGCCTTGGCCTGGCCGATGCGCCGCATCATGGTGAACACGTTCTCGCCGGACTTGGTGGTCGCGTCCTTCAGCTCCGACCGGGCCACCCGGCGGACGAGGTCGTGGTCGATGCCATCGATGCCGGTGTCGGTGGATCGGTTGGCGAGCGCGGTCTCGTACCGCCGCACCATCCGGGCGGCGAGGTTCCGCTCTGCCGCGCGGATCGACCGGCCGGCCGGTCCGTCCAGCTCCACGGGGATGTCGGCGATCCGGCGGGCGGGGATGTCAGCGGCCACGTCGAGCTTGCGGCGGCGCACGATGCCCAGGTCGATCACGCACTGCCGCGCCGCGGCGTGGAAGCCTCGGTCGGCGGGCGTCAGGCCGGTGTGCTCAAGCGTGTCCAGCAGCGCCGCGCGGGGGTTGTTGTCGTCGATCCAGCCGAGGAACTGCCAGATCGCCCGGAAGTCCTCGAGGTCGTTGATCAGCGGAGTGCCGGTCAGTGCCATCAGCAGCGGCCGCGGCGTACGGGACCGGATGCGGTCGGACAGGGCGAGGACGCGTCGCGAGCGCAGCGAGGTCTTGTTCTTGATGAAGTGGGCCTCGTCCACCACCATGCCGCGGAAGCCGAAGTCGCCGAGCCAGCCCGCGTGGCGGTCGAGCAGTTCGTAGTTGAGCACGACGATGTCGGCGAAGCCGTCGATGGACTCGCCGTCGCCATGCACCACGGTGGCCCGGCGGTGGGGGAGCCAGCGGGCCGCCTCACGCGCCCAGTTGGTCTTGACGACGTTCGGTACGACGACCAGCAGCGGGTAGGCCTGCGCCGCGTCCGCGGCAAGCAACGCCTGGGCGGTCTTGCCCAGACCTGGTTCATCGGCGAGCAGGAAGGTCCGGTGGCCGGCCGCGGCCGCGGCGACCAGTTGTCCCTGGTGCGGCATCAGTTCCAGCCCAGCCGGGGTGCGCACTGCCGTCGGCGCTGGCAAGGCCATGCATGCCGGGGCTCCGCCACCGGCGCGTTCGAAGGAACTCAGCAGTGGGCCGAGCAGTTCCCAGCCGGCCAGCCGACCCGGACCGGTGGTGCGCAGCGGAGCGGCGGAGTATTCAGGGGCGAGGAAAGGGTTCGCCAGCTGTCCGGAGATCACCGACCGCGGCACGACCGTCCGCCGCGTACTGGCGGGAGTGGTCGCGGTCTGCGCCGCCGCGATCGGTTCGGGCGCCGGCGCGATGCCGAGGTCCCGCAGCATCTCCCGCTTGAGCGACCGGGCCGCGTCGGAGACGTCGCAGTCCTCGGCGAGCAATGCCAGCAGCCCAGCATCCCTGGCCGCGGTCGTCACCAGGATGGTCGCGATGCCGTCCAGGCGCCTGAGCTGTTCAGCCCGGCGCCTGTCACTTCCAGGCACGGACCGGACGCGGGCACGCTCGTCCCGCAGCATCAGGGTGAGGGCTTGAAACTTGGCGCGTACGCCCGGCGTCACGCGGCCGCGCCGGACAGCCGCCTCAACCTCACCGACGGTTCCCGCGAGCGCCGAGACGACATCGCCGACGACATCGCCGCGGTGCCGAACCGGCGCCCGCTCCCGCTCCCGCGAGACGGTACGGCGAGCACCGGTACGGCGCTGGCCTGGCACAGCCACAAACTCCTCCTTCACAACCGCCGCGTCACGGCCGCTACCGCAGCACGCCGCACAACCCTGGAGACGGCGGCGAACGACTCAGGCCGAGAGCCTGATGCTCCATCCGTTGGGTCCGACCCGCCCGATCCCAACTGGATCGACGCGACCGGCGCCGGCAAGCTCACACGAACCCGGAACCCCGGTGGACTGGTCGGGCGACCACGAACAGCCGCGCCCACAACCGGTCCGACTGTCGAATACTCCCATACCAACGCGTGCGAGGGCACACGATTCCCGCGGGTGCCCCACCGCGCGGCGACGGCGGCTGCTGTTTGGGCGTTAGTCCTCCGTATACCCGGTGTCCAGCGCCGAGGCCAAGAGCAGGCAGATCCTGCGGGACGCCACGGCACAACACCGCTGAGCGCACACCAAAGCACCGTACGCACATACGCTCTGCGCGCGGGATGCGCGACCATGCCGTAGGTGGGGTTTGTCGCGACCGGCCGGGTTCGCGGGGTTGTCGGTCGTGGCTGTTAGCGTTCCGGCATGGTTGGGTCGGATCCGGAGAAGGCGGTGTTGTGGGAGTTCCTGGCGTATCAGCGGGTCAGCGTGATCGCTGTCCTTGCGGGTCTGGACGAGGATGCGCTCGGTGTGCCGGTATTGCCTTCTGGTTGGACGCCGCTGGGCATGGTGGAGCACCTTGGATATGCGGAACGGCATTGGTTCCAGGAAGTCTTTGCGGGTTCGGCGGTCCCGTTGAGCTGGCCGGACGATGATCACGCTCCGCTTACGACGCCCCGGCCCGCGTCGGAGGTCTTCGACTTCTACCGTGACCAGTGCCGGACTGCCGACACGATCATCGCGGCCGGTGCGCTGTCGGCCGCGCCGGTCGGTCGGCACCCGGGGGAGCCGCTGGCCTCGCAGACCACTGACCTGCGGCGGATCATGCTGCACATGATCGAGGAGACCGCCCGGCACGCCGGTCACCTTGACGCGGCGCGTGAGTTGATCGACGGGCGTACTGGGCTGGGGCCGCGCTGAGCCGACAGTGGGGTTGCCGCGGCGCACGCCGATCGCGCGACCATGCCGCGAGTTGCTCGTAGATCCGACGGGAAGTGCAGCGTGGTGGGTCGGGCGGGTCGACTGCTGGGCTGTCCGGGTGACTCCACCGCTGCGTCAGTCCGGCCGCGCCGATTGTGGCTGGCCCGCGTCTGGTCTCGCAACGGCAGCGTCTCCTACGCCGAAGTCCGGATCCGCGGCCAAGCCGCCAGGTCGCGCGCACGCGACCGCGGCCGCGGTGGGAGCGACAACGACCGCCGCACCGCTGACGATGTCGTGGCCGCCGTTCCACTTGCGCCACGCCAAGTGTCAGGCTGGTGACCTGGCAGCCTCCTTGCGCCGCGGACTCTTGCCCGCGCCACCCGGGCACCCTCCCTCCAAGATCCACCGGCTCTCATGAACTTTGACTCGAACCTGGGCAAGCCGATGAGCTCGAGACGATTGCGTTCAAGTCCGCTATCTCCGCCTCCACGCCCGCCTTATACTTCGCGAAGTCACGAACCCGCCGCCATACATTGTAAGCGCGGTAGCCGGTATTGAGTACGAATATGAGCAGTACCACTCCAAGGGTAGATGCAACCGTGTTCACGCTACTTGTGAGAGCTTCAGATACGGGCCTCCCCCCGACGACGCCGTACGTATATGTCGCATTCGCAATCAAACCCATAAAGTAGTCGACGATTTCCTGACTGATCCATAGCATACTTACAAGGAGGAGTCGTACGAGAAGGAACACGAGAAGAGCCTCAGGCTGGCCTTGGTAGATCTCCGCCTGGGCCAGTTCGCGGCGGAGCCTGCCTAGGCGTCGCCCTGCTGTCCGCTTGTTCAGCTTTGCTGCTCTAGCTTTAAAACCAAGGCCTTCGAAAAGGTAGTTGCCGAAGATCCCAAGAACTAGGCCTACCAGGGCCCAAATCGTGTTGCCGACGCTCATGCGCGCCCCTCCGCCGAGTCCGACGTCGTGTCTAGAGTTCGAATGGACTCTGGACCGTCGCCGCATCGGGTGGGCCTCGAACGAGCGATCTGGCCAAACTATGTCCAGACCGCCACCCAGCTGTGGCATTCCCTGACCTTGACGCAACGCGCGCTTCTGGCCGCTAACAAGATCTCACGCTCAGGTTGTCAGCGGGGAGGGCAACGCTTCTTCGAGCAACGCAGACCCCTCTGGAGCCACTCCCCACCAGCGGCACCCGACGAGACCGCACGCCAGAGAAGAGCCACACCGCCGATCCAACACATGGTGGGCAGCCGCAAAAGAGCGTCCCATCGAGCACCTCGACCGGAGCCTGGCCCGGCACCGGCCGTAACACCAGTCAACAAGAAGCCACGAACAGCGCGGCGGCACACCGTGTCCGGTCATGCCGTGCGGTATGCATGGCTCGTCGCGGTGAGTGAGTTCGTCCCGAACTCTGTGCCGGTCATCCCCGACGAGTCTGCTGCCAAGCACGCCAATGCGGGATGAGCTCGGGCAAGAGTGCTCGAAGGTAATCGGCAGCCTCGGCGTCAGTAGTCAACGGCAACGGCAACTGGACCGCGAAGGTACCCCAACGCCCATTCGGCTCAGCCGGCAGGCTGATCTCGAAGTACGGGGGTGAACCGGTCTCCCAGATGAGTCCTGCGAGGCCACCGTCAGGAGCTTCGACCCATGCGTCCCCGCAATCGTCGTAGCTGACAAACATCCCCAGGGTGAACCCCTCGACTGTCGCCGTGGGGTAGCGCACATCTCCTGCCATCCGCGGACTTTAACGCGGCGGAAGCCACTGAACATCCGCTCCTGCCGCTGGTGGCTCGTGCCAGTCTCCAAGCACGAGACATACGCTGAGTCGGTTGTCGTGTTCTCGGTGAGCGGACCGGCGCGGGCTCGATCCGTCGACCCACGTCGCTCGGCCAGGTCTGTGATCGCCGATCACCTACCTGTGCTGGTCAGGTCCGACATGTGCTTTCGCGACGCTCGGGAGTCTGTGCGGCTGGCCATCACACACATGCCCGGCGGCCATCGGCCGCCGGGCATGCGCCTGCTTGGTTTTGAGAGCGATCCATTGGAAGGCCGTCGTGCTGGATCGGGATGTGTCTGCCACATTCGTCGTCGGGCCTACAGGTCCGCTTGTCCTCCAACACGTCGCACGGTCAGCGACCGCGCGAAGGGCACGGTATCGCCATTGCACGGCTGTCTGCTCCCGGGCCGCTTGGTAGCTAAGCGGATCGGGCCGGTAGCGGCAGACGACGGGGAGCTTGGGTGTCACGGGGCCTGGTGGCGTTGGATTGTCCCTCTTGTTCGTGGGCGCCGGCTGGTGTTAGTTAACGCCTGCGAGGTGGTTCCAGACGCCGCCTGTTCCTGCGTTGTCGATGGCGGCTTGGTCGACTTGGGTTCCCTGCGCGGGCGGGTTGTTTTGAAGGCTGGCGTAGCCGGAGGTGATCTTGTAGGTATTGCCGGTTTGGCCGCCGAAGATGAGGGTGCCGTCGGCGGGTCGGTAGTTGGTGTGGTTCCAGACGCTGCCGGCGCCGGCGTTGTCCAGCGCGGCTTGGTCGATCGCGGTGGTCGGTTGTTGGCCACCGATGGCGGTCCAGGTGGAGATGTACAGCGGTGCGCCGCCGGCGAATCGGTACACCTGTCCGGTCTGGCCGCCGTTGACCAGCGTGCCGTCGGCGGGGCGGTAGTTGAGGTGGTTCCACACGCTGCCGGCGCCGGCGTTGTCGAGGGCGGCTTGGTCGACCGTCACAGCGGGTTGGGCTCCACCGAACGCCGACCACGTTGAGACGTACAGCGGTGCGCCGCCGGCGATCCGGTAGACCTGTCCTGTCTGCCCACCCACGACGAACGTCCCGTCCGCGGGTACCTGGCGCAGTCCGTTCAGCTGCGCCTGCGAGATCGGGATTGTGCTCTGCGGGCCGCCGACCGCGTTCCAGTTGCTGACGTAGATCGGTGCGCCGCCGGCGATCCGATAGACCTGACCGTTCTCGTTGACCACGACGAAGGAGCCGTTGCTGTATGACGCTGTGAGATCCTTGAAGTGGATGTACTGGTAGGCGCCTACGTTGACGGTCTGCTCGGAGTAGGTGCCGGTGTTGCTGGCGTTGTACTGCTCGATGGTGACGGTGCCGTTTCCGACAGCCTCGACCCAAGCCACGTGACCGGCCGCGCCGGCGGCGGTCCAGGCGACCGCGCCCACCGCTGGAGTGCTGTTCACTGCGTACCCGTGGTTCTGGGCCCATCCGCCCCACGCGTTGGCGTTGCCGATCGCGGCCGGCATCTCGAACCCGTTGCGGGAATGCAGCCGCCACGCCACGAAACTGGTGCACTCGCGGTTGTAGTACCGCCAGCTGTCGATGACGGAGTCCTGCGCTGCGTTGCGCCACTGAGTCGGATAGTCATCCGTCCCGGCGTGGGCAACACGGGTTCCGCTCAGAAGAATTATCAGACCGCCCAAGAAGGCAGCCGAAGACCGGAAAATACCACGACAATGATCCATTTCCCCCTCCGATCGCGATGCCCGTGACGGACACCGCTGAACACCCCGCACGTGATGTGAGGCACACGCCGACATCCGGCGCGAGCACGAAAGCCTTCCGCCGGCCTGATATCGAGCGGCGCCCACGGTGCCACCGATCACGATATCCAGCGTTTCGAGCGCCCGAACTCGCAGTCATCCATCTGTCCAAGAAACGACCACCGACCCGCCCGCCCGCACGGCACGCGGTCGCACCAGACCTCGGACAGCACGCAAAGCCACGAACAAACCAAGTCCGGCTCAACGGAACCAAATTTGATTTCCAATGGTGACAACAACTGACCCCGAAATCGACTACTACGCGACCACGCCCGACGTTCAATCGACCCACGGCAGGCGGCGCTGAGCGGCAACCGTTCTTAGATAGTCATCAATGGTCGGCCGGAACTCGCCGTCGCTATGGGTTTCAGCAGTGCGAGCAACCTGGCTAGCGAGGCATCCGCGCTCTGGAAGCGGATAGAGGCAGGCCAGAATCTGCCACCGGATGACTGGAGGCGAGTCCTGCTGGCGGTCGAGATCGTGTTCGCCAGCGATGTCGTCGGCGCCGGTCTGGACTGGCCGACCACCAGTGGCTTCGCTGATGAGGAGTCGGTCAGGCTCCTGCGCGGGCTCCAGCGCAAGTTGCCCAGATGGCGCGGGAGCTTCCAGTTCACCGTCGATGAGACCGGCGGCGTGAACATCGCGGACTCCGAACGGCCCGAGTACTAACGCACGAGGCCACAACAGCGCCGCCGCATACCATGTCCGGTCATGCCGCCGTGCGTGCGATTGGGTCCTCGGGGCGGGGGACTGCCACCGCTAGCACCGCAGCGACAGCGTGATGGCTGGAAGCAACCGCGGCGAGCATGAGATCCCCTCCCGACATCCCCGCAGCATCCTCGCGCTCAGATCGGTCGCGCGGACCGACCAACAAGTGCACCCTCTACGGCGACCCCGCGGCGGCTCGCTACGACCGATCTCAGGGTGGGCGGGCGTAGCTGTTGACGGCGGCGCGGCCCGGCACCGCTTTGGTCCTCGCGCCGTTGGGGAAGGACTCGCCGTGCCGTTCCCACGTGGAGCTTGTCGCCCGTGGAGCGTCTGCTGGCTGTCACTATGGGGCCACGCGGCCTAGCGGCGGCGGCATCCGCCGGCACCCGGTACGCATCGGTGGCTACTCGCCATGTTGGTGGGCATGTAGTGCCGACCATGCCCCCCAGTTTTCGTGTACCACCAGACCGGGTTCGGTACTCCTACTCGTTACAGCCTCGTGGCCGCGCCGGCAGGGATGGTCGAAGCAGCATCAGTGGCATCTCAACGCCGGAGTACAGGTTGGAGGAGTAAGTGGCGACCTGCCACCGTACGACGGCGCCGTCCAGGTTCGACCGGTCGCGCACCACAAGGATGTGTCGAAACGACCAGAACCCGACGAGGAAGTTGGAGATCAGAGAGTTGCATCCGCTAAGCACGCTGACAAGTGTTCAAACGCCGCACGAGGTACCTATCTGGCTCGCCGGACTACTTACGCTCGGAGGAGTCGGAGCCACGCTGTGCACACAGGCGATATCTAGGCACAACTCCAATCGGCGGGAGGACACTTGGTCGTGTCTCCGGACCACCGCGGACTTCATTGCGGTCGGACACGCCATCATCCAGATGGTCAGACGATCCTCTAGTGAAGAATGCTCGCCAGACTCGTCTGGAGAATCGGGTGCACTTCACACCGCTGACGCAGATACTATCGAAGCGTACGACCGCCTCGAAGGATGCTATGCAACCGTTGTTCTCGCCTTGCCGGCGCTTGAACCTCTCTTGGCGCCTGTACGCACAAAGCTCGTCGGACTTATTCACGAAGGACGATGTGATATGGCGTCGGGCGAGAAACTCAAAGACGACCTCGACATGTTGCTGTTCAGCACACGGGCAGCGATAAGATTTCCCATCGTGGCGTCGCCCTTCAGGTCAAGGCCAATCGCGACGGCGGCTACGAGGTTCAACTCCGTCGGTGAGGCCCATTGAGTCGTGCACCTGCCCGCCTTCCTCCACCGCTACGACTGCCACCGAACCCACACCGCACTCAACGGCCAACCACCCATCACCCGCGTCCACAACCTCACGTGCCACTACAGCTAGTGCTCGAGGAACCGGTAGCGATCACTCGAAGAGTGAAAGGCACCGCGCGGCTGGGTGGCGGTCACTGCCTGCGGTTGTCCAGCATTGTCCGCAACTGCCGCGTGTGTTACCTGTGGGGGTGCGTGAGTCTCGACCGCGGACACGTCAGGTCTGATGGAGTGGTCCAGTCAGCTTGAGTGATCTCGGTCCGGGCGGCGGGTCATTGCGGGCAGGTGGCCGGTGGGCCGGTAGGGATAGCGCTGGCCCAGTCGGCGGGTACCACGGCGACGTTAGGTTGCCGGAAAGTGTGGACAAGGCAGTCGGAGGTTGTGGCGTCGGCGATAGGCAGACGTTGCGTGCCGTCGAAAAGGTACTGGGCGGGGGCGCCGACGGGCCGAATTACCGTGTTGGCGGGCAGTACGGCCGCGTGTAGGGGGTTGGTGAGGTAGCCGACGGCAATGACGGTGATGGCCCGGTTGCTTTCGTTGTCGAGTTTGATGGCGTCGGCGTAAGTGAGCGGTAGGGCGGCGCCGCGGACGGAGAGGTACTGGGTTGGTGAGCCGGTCTCGGTGAACCGCGTCTGGTCGGGCAGGCTGCAGGCGACGGTTGGGCCGGTAGGGATGTTGTTCGCCCAGTCGGCTGGGACGACTGATATTCCGGGTTGCGGGAAGGCGTAGAGCAGACAGTCTGAGGTGGCGGGGTCGTTGATGGGCCGGCGTTGGGTGCCGTCGTAAAAGTACTGAGCGGGTCCGCCAACCGGCCGGAGCACCGTGTTCGCGGGCAGACTCGGGCCGGGAAGTGCCCCCGCGTAACTGACCACTGTTTGGTTACCTTCGGTGTTGAATTTCAGGGCGTCACCGTAACTAATGGGAAGTGCCGCACCGCGAACAGACAGATACTGCTGGAGACCCCCCGACTGTACGAACCGCACACCGTCCCCCGGTCCAAGCGGTCCTGCTGCGTCGTGAGGATGCAGGAAGAGATCGACCGAGTTCGCCGAAATCCATCCGGCGGAGGTATATCCGCCGCCGCTCACATAGTTGTCGGCTCGGATGTAGACGTTGCCGTTTGCTACCTGCTCGACGTAGGCGACGTGTCCGTGACCGCCGCCGCGCTCCGTACCCCACCACGCGACCGAACCGACGGCAGGGTTGTGATCTCCCTCGCCGATGGCGGCCGCCCATTGGAAGGCATCTCCCCAGTTGTGGCCCGGGCTGGCCATGCCGGTCCGCGCCAGACGCCAGGCAACATAAAGAGTGCAGTTGTGGTAACCAGTCGGTGTATCGGCGTAGCTGCCACCGTAGTACGCCCAAGCCCACGTCGAGGAAGCATTCGTGCCGGTGTAACCGGGAGTGCAACTGTACGCGCTACTCATGCAATCTGTCTCGGACGCGTTTGCGATCCCCACGGTGCTCCCCGATGCCAGGGCGATTCCGATCACCGTCAGCACGAGGAGCCGAGGCAATGGCCGCGCACCGAATCTCCAGCGAGTCGTCGTGGCCGAGGGGATATCAAGGACGCGCCGGTCGTCTGCCGCCGCATGCGGCAGGAGGCCCGCGGACGGCCCTGCGCCAGACAGAACATATCCAGGCATATCGACTCCAGTTGAATCTGGGCCAGAGCTCACAACTTAATTGCCGGTCTCCCCAAGCGTCAGTCACCGTCGCGCTACAGTATTTCGCGCAGCGTGGGCCGCCATGCTCTGGTCGGTACTACCGCGATGGTCGTCGATCTCGTAGCGCTATTCAGACGCTCACACAAAGTGGCCACAAACTGTCCACATTATGGCGCCCACCGTTACCATGACGGCGTAGCAGCGGTCTGCTTGGCACTGCCCACCGAGACGGTCGGGCATGTCCTCGTGCGGATCCCAGCACATTGCCTGATGACCGATGGCGGATCATCAAAGTGGGTGAGGGACAAGTCAACGATCGACCATCACCCGCCCTCGCGTTGATCACGGCACTGCGCCACAAACAGCTAACAGCGATCCGGCAGGCCGATCCGGCAACCCCGATATGGCACAGTTCCACCGACCACACTCCGCCCGCCGGAACGGGGCCGAGCGCACCCAGCGCGACGAAGCAGCGGGAGCCCACGCGACACGGCAGCGCTTTCGAAGGGCCCGCTGGGACGTACGAAGAGTCCGCTCGTGCCGCTGTCGGGCTGCCGCTCCCGTCATGCCGCGAGCGGCACAGGAGATGCCGGACGTGGCTGCACTCAGGGGTCACCGGGCACTATTCGCCACAAGGGTATGGCAACACCGTCGCGGCCTCGTCAACCGACAGCCGCTGCAACGTGTCCGTGCCCGTCTCGCTGGGTTGGTAGATCGAGCGGCACAGCGGGCGCCGCAGCAGAACGGCCAAGGGCGACAGAGCGTCGAGCAGACTTCAGGGGCAGGTGACCTGGTAAGGCTGCGTCGCGACGTACGTCAGCCACTCCTCTCGGCTAAGCCCTCGCCCGAGGATGTTGCACGCTGCAGCGGCAGGGTTGTCCAGCAGGTCTGATATGGACTTGATATCCCATAGTGATACGGGCAGGGCGTTCGAAAGTACGCCGGCCGTTTGCCCGTCAGGGGTGATCGTGACAGCATAGACAAGGTCATAGGAAGGCAATTGCATGCTTGCGATGCGGTTTGCGTGGGCTGGGACGTTGACATCCCAGATCGCGAACGTCCCGTCGAGGCTGCTGGTAGCGATTAGACGACTTGACCGACCCCATGCTGTGGAGGTCACGAAGTCGCCATGGCCGGCCAGAGTGCCTTCTCGGTGAGGGTGTTCCGTGTCGGAGACGTTCCACAGGGTTGCCTCATTTTCTGGGCCGCTGGCGGCCAGCATGAGGCCGTCTGGTGAGAACTCGACTTTCTCCGTATCGTATTTACCGTTGGTGATGTTGCCAAGTTGCTTTGGATGCACTGGGTCGGCTACATCCCAGAGCGAGGTGCATGCCGCAAGTATCCGGCCGCTTGGACTGAAGCGGAGACAGTCGGATTTCACTGCTGGCCCACTCATCACGGCCAGCCTCACGGGATGTTGGCGATCGGCAATATTCCACAAGACCGCCGTTCCGTCGACAGTTCCGGTTGCGAGGAGGTCACCGTTCTGGGCGAAGGATATAGAGGTAACGGCTCGCGGCAATATAGCGTCGCGCATCGGGTGGCGAGGGTCTCTTATGTTCCACAGAGTTACTGTTCCGTCACCATCATCGGTAGCCAAGATGCGGGAGTCGGGCCCGAACACCACATGTTCTCGTCGTTGGGACCCATCTGGGATCTCGGATAGTTTCTGGGGTCGATGCGGATCTGAGACATTCCATAGGGCCGTTGTTGCTGCGTCCCCAACAGTTGCAGCTAGGTGGCTGTCCGGACTGAATGTCAACGTTGATGCCCGGTTCTGGCCGAGCGTGGCCAGCTCGTACGGGCTTGAACGTTGGTTGACCGCCCACAAGAGGACCGTGTGGTCGTCGCCAGCGGTGGCGACGAGGTTCCCGTTCGGGCTGAAGGCGGTAGCCAATACCGGCCCCGTGTGTCCGGTGAGCACCACCTCTTGGCGTGGTCTACGTTTGTCTTTGACATCCCACAGGGTTGCAGATCCGCCAAAGTCGGTGGTGACAGCGGTCCGGCCGTCAGGTCCGAACGCAACAGCGTACCCTTCGTCGGAAATGTTGGACAAGGTGCCAAGTTGCTGCGGGCGTGTCGGCTCGGTGACATCGAATAGGATGGGCGCGGCAGTGGTCGTCCCGAGGAGGAGAGTTCGCCCATCGGGGCTGAAGACCGTGCTCGCGATATCCGAATCGTTCGGCGGTAGAGTGGCCAGCTTCCGTAGGCGTCCTGGCGAGCGGAGACTCCAGAGTTCGATTTTGGTCGGCACGTCCGGGCCTTTAGGGTCAGACGTTCCAGCGGTGGCAACCACCGCCATAGATCCGTCTGGGCTCACGGCCATATCGGCTGCGCTGTCGGTTTGTGCGTAGGGGGTTAGCCTTCGCAGTCCACCTGCGGTCTGGTCCCACACCCCGACGCCGCCATTAGCTCCGCCAGTGACAATGGTTCGGTCTGTCTGGCCAAAAGCAACGCTAGTATAGATTTCACCGCGGTCACGGACAATTGAGACGGTACTCGGATCGCGCGGAGTGTCCACGTTCCAGATCGCCAACGCGCCGCCGCCCGTTACAGCTGCGATCAGATGCCCGTTCCGGCTGAAAGCAAGCGCGGTAACGGGGTGGTCATCTATCGGAAGATCGGCAAGGCGTATCGGATGGGCTGGTCTTGTGATATCCCATAGAATCGCTTTGCCGTCGTTTCCGCCAGTGGCAACGACATCGATGCCGGGAGCGAAGGCGATAGCTCTCACGGCCGCGTCGTGTCCCAGGAGTTCACCGGTGTAGTGGTTATTGGCAAGCGTCGATACGAGGCTGGACCGTGCTTCCGCGCTAGGGTCGACGCTGAGAGCCGCCACACCGAGCAGAATCGCAAGCCCGGGCTTGCGACCTCGAAGGGATTCGGCCTGTACGAGAAGTGCTCGGCCTGTCGCTATTCGAGACTGAACCTCGGCGGTCCGACGCTCCCGTGCAGCTCCGCGCCATTGTTGTAGCGCAAGCCCGCCAGCGCCAACGGCCAGCACAAGCAGAACCGCAAGCGCTGTGATCAACGTGGCGCGCCTTCGTGTACGACGGCGTGCAGCATCTCTCTGCTGCTGTTCCTGTTGAATGCTAGCCTCTAGGAACAGGCGCCCGAGGGACCCGAGTCGGTCAAGTGGGTCGGCGTCGGGATGGTGTTCGATCCAACGTTGGGCGAGTTCGAGCTCGACTCCCGCGTAGAGCGAGCCGGCATCGCGGCCGTGGTGATCCCAGATGCGGGCGCGGTTCGTGAGCTCGCGCTGTATGCGGACACTGTCGCGATCTTCGGTCAGCCAGTCGTGGAGGCGCGGCCAAGCGCGGATGAGCGCTTCATGGCTAAGCATGTACGTGTCGTCTTCGGCAGTGACCAGTCGTTGCTCGACGAGATGGCCCAGGATCTGTTCGCCGTCACGTCGGTCTTCGAGGTTAGCGCCGAGGAGATCGTCCCTATTGACGCGTCGGCGCGTGTCTTCGACGCCATCGACAACTGCGACCAGGCCCACCGTGAGCCGGCGAAGCAACTGCTGGTTGGCTCCGTCCAGCGATGCGTAGACGGCCTCAGCGGTGGTGGCAACGGCTTGGGCGATACCCCCAGTCGCCCGATAGCTGTCAGCCGTCAAGGTCCGACCGTGCCGATAGGCGAAGGTTCGGCGGAGGGCATGCGCCAGCTGGGGCAAGGACTCTCCCGGTGCCTCCACGACAAGCAGGTCGACTAGTACTCCAGCCGTAGTTTGTGATCTTCATGGTTGGGCGGCTTGTCGCTGGTAGTGGCTGGTGCTGGCGCGGTGTTGGTGGTGGCGTCGCCAGGTGGACCAGTGCAGTCGGTGTCGCGGGTCGGGTGTCGGGGTGAGGTGGAGGACGGCGATTAGGTGGCTGATCTCGTTGCGGGTCAGCCGGATCTGCCCGGTCGGTGGCGGTGCGGCGGTGCGCTCGGTGGCGGCGGTGACGGTGAGGAAGGCGTGAGCGAGTAGGACCAGGGCGGTCCAGCGGTGCCAGGAGGTCCAGGTCCGGACCTGGTGCTCGTCGAGGGCGGTGAGTCCTTTGCCGGTTTGGAAATCCTCCTCGACCGTCCAGCGGGTGCCGGCGACACGGACCAGTGTCGGTAACGGCGCCGAATCGGGTGTCCAGCAGCGGTAGTAGGCGCGTTCGCCGGTGCGGCGGTGGCGGCGGATCAGCAGCCAGTGCCGCCCGGGCGGGTTGTTGGTGTTGATGTCGATCAGGGCCCAGTCGTAGAACCGGTGTCCTTTCGCGCCGGGGCCGGCGGAGATCGGCTGCCAGGCTCGTGCCGGCACCTGTAGGGAGAGCATGTCGGCGCGGACCGGGCCGGCGCTGGTCGGGATGTGGTGGTCGCGGGCGACGGCCAGCACGTAGCCGATCCGACGGCGCTCGCACTCCGCGCGCAGGCCGGGGTCGGCGCCGTAGACCTCGTCACCGGTGATCCAGCCGGCCCGGACACCGCCGTCCAGAGCGCGGGTAAGCATCTGCCGGGCCAGCTGAGGTTTGGTGGCGAACCCGATCCCAGCCGGCACGCCAGCCCGCTGGCGCCGGGCGGGGTCAGCGGCCCAACAGCGGGGCAGGTACAACGCCCGGTCGATCAGGCCGTGCCCGCGCCCGGTGGCGTAGGTCAGCCACACCGCGACCTGGGCGTTCTCGATCCGGCCCGCGGTGCCGGTGTACTGCCGCTGAACCCCGACCGTGGCGGTGCCCTTCTTCAGGTCACCGGTCTCATCGACCACCAGCACCGCGTCCTGCCCGGCGTCATCGCCGACCAGGTGCTCGACCACGTACCCGCACACGTCGTCGCGGACGGCCTCGGCGTCCCACACCGCCCGGGCCAGCAGGTGCTGCATCCCGTGCGGGCTGGCATCCCCGGCATGCTCGGCGATCGTCCAGCAGTTCGTCCGCGGCAACCGCGCCAGCAGACCGGCCACAAACGCCCCTGCCCGCCGCCGCGGCTCCACCCGAGCGAACCGGCCCGCCACCCGCCCCATCAGCACGTCGAAGTCCACCCGCCACCGCGCCGGGTCTACGATCTTGCCCGCGGCCACCGCCGGAGCCTCTGGAGTCCACACAACCCCGGATGATCATGCGGTGGCCGCACCACATCCCGGACCGCCACACCAGCAAGATCACGATCTACGGCTGGAGTACTAGGGTGACCTGCGT
>Ga0081455_10004415_pt1 | contig 15796 bp, 17 predicted proteins | sample TabmetS3T2R1_FD_70207 | JGI IMG/M metagenome (GOLD analysis project Ga0081455, IMG submission 70207) | Tabebuia heterophylla rhizosphere microbial communities from the University of Puerto Rico - S3T2R1 | ecosystem: Host-associated > Plants > Roots > Rhizosphere ... | reverse complement strand
CTAGATGAATGCGGGCCGGAGGCCCGCGCTCCCATAGGAGGAGGAACGCAAAGAATGGCCCGCCTGCCCTATCTCGAGCCCGACCAGGTCGCGCCCGAATACCGCGACATGCTGAAGCGCAACACCAACCTGCACAAGTTGATGGTGAACTCGCCCGACATGGCGCGCTCGTTCAACGGCGTCGGCAACTTCATCCGCTTCAAGAGCAAGCTCGATCCGCGCCTGCGCGAGCTCGCCATCCTGCAAGTCGGCTGGCTCGAGCGCTCGGAGTACGAATTCACCCATCATGTCAAGATAGGCCGGGATTTCGGCGTCACCGACGAGGATATCCAGGGGCTGATGGCCGAGACCGAGGGCAAACCCTCCAAGCTCGAGCCGCTCGCCAAGGCGATCCTCAAGGGCGCGCGCGAGATGGTGCGCGAGCTTGCCATGTCCGACGCGACCTTTGCCGAGATCAAGCAGCATCTCTCGGACGAGCACATGGTCGACCTGGTGCTGACCATCGCCTTCTACTGCGCTGTCGTGCGCGTGCTGGCGACGATGAAGATCGACAACGAGCCCTACTACAAGGAAGTGCTGCAGCAGTATCCAATTCCGGGAGTGAAGTGACATGCGCCTGAAAGATCGCGTCGCCATTGTCGTCGGTGCCGGCCAGAGCCCCGGCGAGGGCATCGGCAATGGCCGCGCGACCGCGCTCACCTTCGGGCGTGAAGGCGCCAAGGTGCTGTGTGTCGACCACAACCTCGCGAGCGCCGAGGAGACGGCTGCCCTGATCAAGCAGAGCCAGGGCACCGCCGTGGCCTTCAAGGCCGACGTCACCAAGGAGGCCGACATCAAGGCCATGGTGGCCGACGCCCATCAGCGCTGGGGCAAGATCGATATCCTGCACAACAATGTCGGTGTCTCGATCTCGGGCGGCGACGCGGAGCTTCTCGACATCACCGAGGAGGCGTTCGACCGCTGCGTGGCGATCAACCTCAAGAGCACCATTCTCGCCTGCAAGGCAGTGATCCCGATCATGCGCCAGCAGCAAAGCGGTGCCATCGTCAACATCTCGTCGATGGCGGTGATCACCACCTACCCCTACGTCGCCTACAAGGCGACCAAGGCCGCAATGGTCTCGTTCACCGAGCAACTGGCCTATCAGAATGCGAAGTACGGCATCCGGGCCAACGTCATCCTGCCCGGCCTGATGAACACGCCCATGGCCGTGGATACGCGCGCCCGCGAGTTCAAGAAGAGCCGCGCCCAGGTCGAGGCCGAGCGCGACGCCCAGGTGCCCTTGCGCGGCAAGATGGGCACCGGCTGGGATGTCGCCAACGCCGCTTTGTTCCTGGCTTCCGACGAAGCGAACTTCATCACTGGTGTGACGCTGCCGGTCGACGGCGGCGCCAACGTGCGACGCGGCTGAGGCACGATCTTTGCGTCAATGGGGCCTTGCGTCCGTGGGGGCGCGACATTGGGGAGACTATTCATGATTGCCCGGACTTTCCGCGTGGCTGCTGTAGCGATCTGCATCGCGGTCCCTGCGCTGGCGCAGGACGCCGACCATCCCAAGGACAAGCCGCTGGTCGTCGGCTCCGACTTCGGCGTGGCGCCGTGGATGGTGCGCGGCGCGTCGGGGCCGGAAGGGTTTGGCGTCGACATGATCAAGGACGTCGGCAAGCGCCTCGGCCGGCCCAACGTCGAGATCGTCGACATCAACTTCTCCGGCTTGTTCGCCGCTCTGTTCTCCAAGCGCATCGAGTTCACGGTCAATCCGCTCAACATCACTGCCGAGCGCGCCGAACGCATGCTCTACACCGAGCCGTTCTTCGCCACCGGCAACGGATTTTTGATTCGTGCCGCCGACGAGATGAAAGGGTTCGAGGACCTCAAGGGCAAGCAGCTCGCGGTCAACCGCGGCACCATCTCCGACACCTGGGCCACCGCCAATGCCGAGAAATACGGCTTCGAGGTGCAGCGTTACGACACCTTCCCCGACTCGGTGCAGGCGGTGATCACCCGCCGCGCCTTCACGGCGCTGAACGAGATCCCGACGACCATCTACGCCGCGAGCCAGAACAAGGCGATCAAGGTCGGCTTCAAGGACTACAACGGCCGCAATTTCGGCTACGCCTTCCGGCTGGAGAGCGTGCCTTATCGCAATACCGTCGAGGAGGCGATCGAATGCATGAAGCTCGATGGCACGCTCGCGAAGCTGCACGAGAAATGGTACGGCTCGCCGCCTGACCAGACATCGACCATCAACGCCGTGTTCGTGGGCTACGGTGCGCCGGGCTTCAAAGGCTACGAGTTCAAGCCGCACGTGCCGAGCTGCAAATAGACGGCCGATCAGGCCGTCATGCGTCCCCTCCTCGACAATTTCTTCAACCCTCAGATCCTCAGCCAGTACGGCCCCGCCATCCTCGGCGGCTTCGGAACGACGGTTGCCGTTGCGCTGCTGACGATTGTCGTCGGCATCGGCAGTGGCCTGACCCTCGCCATCGTGCGGGCGATGAGAGTCAGATCGGCTGACATCGCCATCACCATTTTTGTCGACATCTTCCGCACGCTGCCGCAGCTCGTCGTCATCGTGTTCATCTATTTTGGCCTGCCTTATGCGGGCATCCAGCTCTCGCCTTTTGCCGCGACGGTGATCGCGCTCGGCGCCGTCCTGGCCGCATTTGCGACAGAGATCTTCTGGGCGGCCATCCAGGCCGTCCCGCAGGGGCAGTGGGACGCCGCGCGTTCGCTGGGCCTCGGCTTCTTCCAGACACTCTTTCTGGCAATCCTGCCGCAGGCGATCCGGCTTGCCGTGCCGCTTCTGACCAATCGCGCCATCGCCATCACCAAGGGAACCGCGCTTGGCACGGCGGTATCCCTGCCGGAGCTGCTCGGTCGCGCCGAGAGCGCCATGGCGATCGCCGCCAATCCCTCGCCGCTCACCCTCGCAGCCGCCCTGTATCTTGTCTTCTTCGTGCCGCTCGTCGTGGCCAGCCGCTGGCTCGAAGCGCTCGGTCCGGTGAGGCGCTGACCATGGATGCGCTGCAGCTTTTCCTCGACAATTTCGCCGACTGGCAAAGCATCGGGCGCATCTGGCCGCTCCTATGGCAGGGCCTGCAGCTCACGGCCCTTCTCGCGGCGGTGACGTTGCCCCTTGCCATCCTGGTCGGGCTCGCAATTGCCGTCGTCTATAGCTTCCACAACAAGGCGGTGAACGTCCTGCTATTGATCTGGATCGACCTGTTCCGGTCGTTCCCTGTCCTGGTCCTCCTGATCCTGATCTTCTACGGTCTGCCTTTCCTCGGCCTGAAACTTCCGTCCTTCGCCGCCTGCGTTCTGGCGCTCACCCTCAACAATTCCGGCTACTACGGCGAGATTTTCCGCGCTGGCATCGAATCTGTGCCGACCGGCCAGCGCGAGGCGGCGCGAGCGCTGGGCCTTCGTCCGCTGCAGGTCGTCTTTCTGGTGATCTTGCCCCAGGCGATCGCGCGCGTGCTGGCGCCGCTAGCCTCTAATTCGCTCGAGCTGGTGAAGACCACCTCGATTGCATCCCTCGTGGCCCTTCCCGAACTCCTGCGCTCGGCGCGCGTCGCACAGGAGCAGACCTACAATCCCACGCCCCTCACGGCCGCGGCGGTGATCTTCTTCGTCTTGCTCTGGCCCTTCGCTCGTTGGGTGGCCAAGCTCGAACGCGACATGCTGATGAGGCAGAGATGAAAAGACTCGAGGGCAAGACGGCGCTGGTCACCGGGGCTTCGTCAGGCATCGGCCGCGCCATCGCGAAGAAATTCCATGCCGAGGGCGCGACGTTGCTGTTGATGGACATCACCGAGGAGGTTGTCGAAGGTGGCGAGCCGACGCACAGGATTCTGGACGTGCCGTTTTTTCAGGGCGACGTGTCCCGGGAGGCGGATGCCGAGGAGGCTGTGCGCCGCGCCACCGAACCCACCGGTCGGCTTGACATCGTGGTCAACGACGCCGTGATCCGCGTCGGCAAGCCGCTTGTCGAGACCAGCCTCGAGGAATGGAATCGGGTAATGGCAGTGAACGTGACCGGCGTGTTCCTGATGTGCCGCGCTGCCGTGCGCCGGATGTTGAAGCAGGAGATCCGCAACGAAACCCGCGGACGCATCGTCAACATTTCTTCCCAGCACGGCATGATCGCGGCGCCCGAGGATTGCTCCTACGGCGTGTCGAAATCGGCAGTTGTCTACCTCACTCGGCAGATCGCGGCCGATTACGGCAAGGACAACATCGTTTGCAACGCCGTCGCCCCGGGCAAGATCCTGACCGGCAAGGGCGGCCGGGCCGTCGAGCCGCGCTGGATCGAATACAGCCACGCCCGCACACCGCTGCCGCGGCTCGGACGTTCTGAGGATGTCGCCAACGCCGCCCTCTTCCTCGCCTCCGACGAGGCGACCTTCATCACCGGCGAGAATCTGATGGTCGATGGGGGCTGGATGGCGCGCTGAGGATCGTCAAACGATCTTGAGCGCGACGAGGCTCTCGGCGGTGTCGACGATCGCCTCGTCGTTGGGCCGCGCCGACCAGCCCAGTCGTGTCCGGGCGTTGTCGGCGGAGACGATCCGTTTGCGGCCAAGTTGGGACAAATGCTCGCGCAGCACGGGAGTGAACAGCGCCAGACCCTGGACCAACAAATCCGGTATGCGGCGGGTGGGCACGCGTCGCGACAGGCCGGGACGCTGGGTGCGAAGCGTGCGCGCGATGTCGGCGAGCCAGTAGAACGATCCCGCACCGATGAAGCGCTGGCCCGGAGCATTCGGGCTTGTCATGGCGCGCAGATGAAGGTCGGCAATATCGCGGACATCGACCAGCGGCCAGCCAAAGGCTGGCAATCCGGGCAGTGAGCCATCCATCAGCTTCTTCACGATATCGATCGAGGCCGAGTAGTCGCGGCTGATCACCGGGCCAAGGACCGCAGCAGGATTGACGGTCGTGAACTCGAGGCTGCCGCCCTGCTCCTTCATCCACGCCCAGGCGGCCCGCTCGGCGATGGTCTTGGAGCGGCCATAGGCCGAGGTGGCGGCGCGATTCGTCTCGTCCGTCCAATCCGCCTCGGTGAACGGCGCACTGCGCCGCTCGCGATGCCCGCCGGTGATGGCGGCGATCGACGAGGTCATCACGACCCGCTTCACGCCGGCAGCGCGGGCCGCCACCAGCACACGCAAGGCGCCGTCGCGCGCCGGGCGCACCAGCTCGTCGTCGCTCCTGGGAACGGTCGAGGGAAATGGCGAGGCGGTATGCAGGACATAGTCGCAACCGGCGACGGCCTCCGCCCATCCCGCGTCACCTTTGAGATCAGCCAACACAAAGGAAAGCCGGTCGCCCGGATCGACCAGCTTCGACAGGCTGCCGCGCACCGCCTCGCCGCGTCCAAGGGAGCGAACCGTGGCCCGCGCGCGCCAGCCCTCGCGAATGAGTTGCGCAATGCAGAAGCCTGCGATGTAACCGGAGCCGCCGGTGACCAGCACCAGACCGCGCTCGTCCATGACGGGATCTCCTCATCGACCGCCACCAAGGGTGACACGGAACGGTCCGGTCGACCAACATACCTTCACGATTTGTTTTGTGCGCGGTGAAGTCGAAAGGCGATAGTCGTTCTGGGTTATCGGGGAACCTGCCATGAACGCCATCATTACCGTCTTCTATGATTGGTCACGTGCCTTCGCGAGCTACTTCACCTGGCTGGCGCCGCTCGCCGTGCGCATCACGGTGGGCGTCGTATTCATGGGTACCGGCTGGACCAAGCTCACGCACCTGCCCCAAATCATCAAGAACTTCACGGGCTTGGGCATTCCCGCGCCGGAAATCGTGACACCCTTCGTTTCGGGTGTGGAGTTCGTGGGCGGCATCCTCCTACTACTGGGACTGTTGACGCGCTTCGCCGCCGTGCCGCTCATGATCGTGATGGTGGTCGCGATCATCTCCGCCCAATTGGAGAACGTGACCTCGCTGGAGGACTTCCTCGGCCTCGAGGAAGTCTCCTACTTCGTCATGTTCGCCTGGCTGGCCATCGCCGGCCCCGGTCCGATCTCGCTGGATCACCTTGTTCTCAAGATCTTCCGGCCCAATCGCGCCCCGGCCGAATACGGGGCCTGACCCCAAGTGGAGCTCCTGGATGGCGAATATGACGGCGCTCGAACGATGCCGGCATTTCAACATCGCCAACATCCGGGGCCTGGCCTACATGCCGGCGCCGAGCGACTACGTGCCGACCGGCGCGCCGGGCCTGTATGAGAGTTCGGATTTCTACAACAACGTCTTCAGCGAGCTATGGGGGCCGGTGAGCCCCGCTTCGGGACTTCGGGGACGCGCAGATCTTCGGCGGTTCCGCGAGCAACTGGGCATCAATTTCGTCCATTGCTACGACTGGGCGGCGCCGATCACCCAGAAGGACCAGGCCGGCCAAAACCGCGCCCTGTTGGAGCATCTTGGCTTCCTGCAGGCCTGCCACGAGCTTGGCATGGCGGCCACGATTCCCATCAGCAACTACACCTTGGACCTGCCGAGCCAGGGCAAGACCGACATCGCGCGCCGCAATGTCGAGCGCATCATCGAGGAAATCTACGGCACAGACGCGATCAAGGCACCGGTGCCGGGCGCCGGCCTTTGGAAAATCTTCAACGAATACGAGCTGAACTTCGACCGGCGACCCGAGCACGTCGTCGCGGTCATGGGCTGGATCGCCGAATGGGAACAGGCCCACGACGTGACCGACGATCATCGCCTTCCGGTGATGGTTTGCACCTCGTTTGCGATGAAGGACGGTATCGAGGGTGCGACAGCCCTGGAGGACGTGCGCCGTGTTCTCCTGCAGCGAGGCCGGGTCGGACCGTACGACGCGGCATCCTTCTGGAGCGAGCGCGTCGTCTTCGCCACCAACCCACAGAACCCTGCGCCCGACATCCGGGATTACCTGACGCGCCGCCTTCCCACCTACTGGCGACAAAAAGGCATTCCCGAGCCGCCGGTGATGTTCACGGAACTCGGCTCCAGCATCGAGCAGGCCGGCAGCGAAGAACAGCAGGCGCGCTGGCTCGGAGAACAGATCGCCGCCGCAACGCCGGAAGGGCATGGCAATCCCCTGCTGGGCGCCTGTATCTTCCTCAACGAGGAGCGGCCGTGGGAACGCGGCGCCGAGCGCAGCTTCGGCCTGCTACGCTTTGCGCCGGATCACGACTGGGGCCGTCCCGAGCGGACCTATCGGGCCCAGACGAAATATCCCGCCTGGGACCCTCAGGGCTGGTGGTGGCAGAAGGACGCGACCTACCCCGTCGAGCAGCAGACCGAGAAGTTGGCCTACCGCACCGTCGAGACAATGTGGGCGCCAAAACGCCCCCACTGATCGCACCTGCTGGCGTCAGGCGGCCACCGGATAGTTCGATGGGAAGAGCGCGCGCCGCGTCTCCTCGTCGACCTCCGTCTTGAACTTGTGGTCCTTGCCCACCGCCCGGGCGCGTGCCACCGCAGGGCGGGCGTCGATGGCCTTGAACCAGCGGCTGATGTTCGGATAGGCGGCGAGCGGCTCGGCGGCGCCTTTCATCACCCGCGCTGCCCGATCGATCCAGCCCCAGGCCGACATGTCGGCGATGGTGTAGGTGTCGCCAACGACAAACGAACGGCCCTTCAGGTGGTCTTCGAGCACCTGATAATGCCGCTCCGCCTCGCGGCGATATCGGTTGCGCGCATACTCCAGCCCCTCGGGCGCGGCATGCTGGAAATGCACGGCCTGCCCGGAGAACGGACCGAGACCCGACGCGATGAAGAACAGCCAGGACAGGAGCTCTCCCCGGTCCTTTGGCGCCCCCATGAACTTTCCGGTCTTGTCGCCCAAATAGAGCAGGATGGCGCTGGAATCGAAGACCCGCGTCTCCATTCCACCCGGCCCTTCCGTATCGACGATTGCCGGCACCTTGCCGTTGGGATTGATGGCGCGGAAAGCCGGCTTGTGCTGCTCGCCCTTGCCGGTGTCGACCGGCACGGTCTCATACGGCAACCCGGCTTCCTCCAAGAACAACGCGATTTTGACCGGATTGGGTGTGGGGTGGAAATAGAAACGGATCATTCAGACGCTCCTTCTGCAGCTCGACGAAATGCTGCCCAATGGTTTTGGATCGTTCGATCCAAAACCTAAGGCCCACATATGGCTGTCTGCAATGAGAGGTCTGGACTTGTAGGTAACTTATTTTTGATCGGTCGATCCAACAGCGGAAGTTACCCGTTCTTTGCTCTGGAATCGGCCGGCGCCTCGGCACGCTCGTTCAGGCCGTAGTCGCGCGCGACCGCCGCCACGCGCAGGCGGTAGTCGCGGAAGACGCCGCTGCGGCCCGCCTTCTGCGCCTGCCGGTGATGCTCCAGCGTGCGCCAGGCCTTTACTGCCGCTTCGTCGCGCCAGAAGGAGAGCGAGAGGAGCTTGCCCTCGTCCGTGAGGCTCTGGAAGCGCTCGATGCTGAGGAAGCCATCGATCTTCTCCAATTCCGGCCGAAGCTCGGCGGCAATGTCGAGATAGGTCTGCTTGCGGCCGTCGGCCGGCCATACCTCGAAGATCACGGCGATCATGACGGGTCTCCCTTCAAGCTGCGACCAACCGCTTCATAGAGCGCCCGGCGGCCGGTTTCGAGATGCATCAGGTGCGTTCCGGCCTCCAGCTTGAGATCGCGCCGCGAAGGCGCATTCACGGCCGCATCGAGGATCATGGTGGCATCGCTGTCGCGGCAGAGCGAATCCCAGGCGCCGCGCACGATCGAGACAGGCCGCGTGAGCTTCGCCGGATCCCAGGCAAGCCGTCCCTGCCAGGCGTCCATATTGTCGGCACGTGGACCGTTGGGGATGCGCACGGCGGGCGGTGTACGCGCCGCGGCGTCTGGATCGCTTGCGAGATAAGCCGGGGCCCAGCGATCAAAGCCGACAAGCACCGGAGGATGGTCCTTGGGCACGTCTTCGACGAAGCGGGCATATTGCGCCTCGTTGCTGACTTCGCCCCAGGCGGGCAGCGATACGGTGCTGCCGTTGCCTGAGCGTCGTGCAATGGGTGCGAACAATACGAGCTGCTCCACCGAGCCTGGCTCGGCGACCGTCGCCATACCCGCCGGCATGCCGCCCCAGGAGTGTGCGACCAGAGAGACGTGCTGACGGCCGGTCTCACGGCGGATCAGCGCCAACACGACTGCGATCTGCGCCGCCGCATGTGCCGTGCGGCCAAGCGGCGGATGTCGGTCGGCCGGCTCGGCCATCTCGGGAAAGCGGCCGCTTTCACCGAAGCCCGCAAAGTCGAACGCCCAGGCATCGAAGCCTCGCGTGTTCCAGTCGTCGAGCCACGAACCACCGCCGAAATCGAAGCCGACGGAAAGGGCCGACGGGAAGGTGGCGCCGTGGACATAGAGGACCGCCGGCGCACCCGGCTTGGGCTGGCGGCCGACGAAAAGCGACGGACAGGTTGCCGTCGCTGGGAGACGGAAGGTCTGTTGGGTCATGCCCGGGAGATAGTCCTTCCCGGCCGTCCGTCCATTCGGTCCAGATCGAAGCGTCCCGCGGCTCAGCTGAGCCCGTTTCCGCCATACAGCCAGTCGAGCGCATCGAGCCACTCGGACTGACTCTTGGCGCTCATGATCGCGTTGCGCAGTGCCGCATGCGGGCCGTCCGGGTGATAGACATGATCGCCGATCGCCCGCGAAGTCAGCTGGACGCGCGCGGTGCGCAGCACCCGGCGGTCACGATAGTGCGCCAGCCCGGCCGTCAAATCCGTCGGATCGCGTGCCAGCGAATCGGCCAGGCACACCGCATCCTCCATCGCCATACAGGCGCCCTGTGCCATGTATTGCAGCATCGGGTGTGCCGCGTCGCCCAGCAGGGCCACGCGGTTGTCGATCCAATGGTTCACCGGCTCACGGTCGCACAGCACCCACATCCTCCAGTCGATCCCGTGACGGATGATGTTTTGCGCCCGCTCGCAGACATGAGCGAACCCGCGCCGCACCTCCTCGACCGGCACCGGCTTGCCGGCGACCGGCTCGGGCGCGTCGTTGTGGTAGGTGACGACAAGGTTGAAGACCTTCCAGCCCGAAAGCGGATAGTGGACGATGTGGCACTTCGGCCCGGCCCAGAGCGTGGCCGCGTTCCAGCGCAGATCCTTCGGCATCTGCTCGGTCGGGATCACCGAACGATAGGTCGTGTGGCCCGAGACTCTCGGTGCGCCATCGCCCACGACCTGTCGACGTACGTTCGACCACAGGCCGTCGGCGCCGATCAGGGCGGCACCTGACACGACCTCTCCATTACCGAGTCTCGCGGTAACCGTCGTGCCATCCTGGTCGTAGCCCGTGACGTCGCTGCTGACGCGGAGCTCAATCAAAGGATGATCGCGGCAGCCTTTTAGCAGCACGCCGTGCAGGTCGCCGCGATGCACGACCGCGTAAGGATTGCCGAAGCGCTTGCGAAAGGCGTCGCCGAGATCGATGTGCATGATCTCGCCGTCGGCCATGGCGTCCATCAAGCGGAGCTGGTCGATATAGACCGCCATCGCCCGCGCCGCCTCGCCCACGCCGAGGCGATCGAAGCAGTGGAAGGCGTTCGGTCCGAGCTGGATGCCGGCGCCGATCTCGCCCAGCTGCGATGCCTTCTCCAGGACCAGCGAGGCGATGCCCTTCTGCGCCAGCGCCAATGCCGTCGCCAACCCGCCGATGCCGCCGCCGGCGATGAGGATGGGTTTCGTCTCAGCCATATGGAAAGATCCCTCGCTGCACTCGGGATGACACCTAATTTTTGGTGCTCGATCGCAGTTACATCAAAATTGTCATCCCGAGCAAAGCGAGGGACCTTTCGCTCCTGTCACGATGGTCCGGCAACGATCTTCTCGTCGTGCAGGCGGGCGATCTCGTGAGCCGGGAGACCCAGGATGCCGGACAGGATCTCGTCCGTGTGCTGGCCCAGCAGCGGTGCCGGCCGCGGCGCCTCGCGCGGCACAGCGCCGAACTGCAACGGCGTGGCGGCGACCGGATAGCGGCCGATGCCCGGTTGATCGATCACGGTGAACAGCGGATTGTCGCGCACGGCATCCTTGTCCTGCAGGAGCTCGCGGAAGGTCAAGTAGGGTGCCCATAGCGCACCCGCTCGCTTGAGCGCGGCTCCAACCTCGGCAGCGGTGTGCACGGCCACCCAGCGCTCGATCACGGCACAGAGCTCGGCTCGCGCAGTCCAGCGACCGGCGTCGGTCTTGAGGTCGACGCCGGTTTTGTTCTCGATACCCGCAAAGGAATCGGCGAAATCGCCCGCTGCAGCCAGTGCATCGACATGTCGATCGGAAAAGATGCAGATCATGACATAGCGGCCGTCGCTCGTGCGGAAGTCGCGGCCGAACGTGCCAAAGATCTCGTTGCCGAAGCGCGGCCGGTCGACGTCATTGATGGCGGCCTCGCCGAGGTAGCCCAGCGCCGAGGTGGCAGCGAGCGCCATGTCCTGCAATGGCAGCACGATGCGTTGACCCCGCCCCGTCAGCCGCCGATGCCGCTCGGCCGCGAGCAAGGCCATCCCGCCGGCATAGGCGGTCGCGAGGTCCCAGGGCGGCGCAACGGCATTGACGGGACCGTCGTGACCCACCGGGCCGGTAACCATCGGAAAGCCGGTGATGGCGTTCACCGTATAATCGACCTGTGCCGAGCCATCGCGCGCACCTACGATATTGAGCGCGATCAGGTCGGCGCGTTTCTTCCGCAGTTCGTCATAGGAAAGCCAGCCGCGGGCCGGCATGTTGGTGGTGAAGATGCCATTGCCTTCGCCTGGAGCGGTGATCAGCGCAGTCAGCAGTTCGCGGCCCTTCGGGTTGCGCAGATCGACCGCAATCGAGCGTTTGCCCTTGTTGAGACCCGCCCAGTAGATCGAACGGCCGTCCTTCGTCACCGGCCAGCGGTCGCTGTCGAGGCCGCCGTGGATGTCGTCGAAGCGGATCACGTCGGCGCCGAGCTGCGCCAGGGTCATGCCACCCAGCGGCGCCGCAATGAAGGCTGAGCCTTCGACGATACGAAGGCCTGCAAGGATGCCCGTCACAATGCGGCTCCCGACGCCTTCCGGTCCGGAAGGTTGTTCTTCCGCTTGTCCAGCCACCAGCCGTATTCCGGCGTCCACATCTCGAAACTCGAATCGCAGCCCAGCTCCTGCGAGGCATGCAGGGCCCAGAACGGATCGTAGAGCGCCTGACGACCGATCGCGATCAGGTCGGCATCGCCTGCCTGGAGGATCGCCTCCGCCTGCGGCCCGTCGAGGATCAGTCCCACGGCCATGGTCGGAATGCCGGCGCCGCGCTTGATCGCCGCCGCGAACGGTACCTGGAAGCCCAAGGTGCGCTTCACCGGCAGGGCCGTCGAAAGCCCGGTCAGGCCGCCAGAGGAAGTATCGATGACGTCGACCCCGAGTGCCTTCAGCTCCTTGGCGTAAGCGACCGTATCCTCGACATCCCAGCCGCCCGCGCCATCGACTGCCGACACGCGGATGAACATGGGCTTGTGCTCGGGCCAGTTGGCGCGCACCGACCGAGCAGCGGCGAGTGGAAAGCGCATGCGGCCGGCACGGTCGCCGCCATACTGGTCGTTGCGCTTGTTGCTGACGGACGACAGGAACTGCGCGAGCAAATAGCCGTGCGCGCCGTGGATTTCGATCACGTCATAACCGGCGGCATCTGCACGCCGCGCCGCCTCGCCGAATTTCTTCACGATGCCGTCGAGATCAGCCTCGGAGAGTTGTTTGGGGGTGGGATAGCCCTCGCCCGCCGGCAGCTCCGACGGCCCCACGACCTGCCAGCGCTGCCAGCCCGCGCCTTCGGGCCCAAGCTGCCCCGGCTTGTCGAAGGAGCGCGGCGTCGAGCCCTTGCGGCCGGAGTGCGTAATCTGCGTGGCGGCGAGCGCCCCTTCCTGCTTCAGGAAGCGCGTCAGCCGGCGGTGGCCTTCGATCTGGCTGTCGTCCCACAGGCCAAGATCGCCCTGGGTCACGCGGCCGCGCGGCTCGACCGCACAATTCTCGGTGAAGACGATGCCAAATCCGCCCAGCGCGAACTTGCCGAGATGGACCATGTGGTAGTCGTTCACCTGCCCGTCGACGGCGCGGTACTGCACCATGGGCGAGATCACGGCGCGATTGGGTGCCGTGACGCCCCGCATTTTGAAGGGCGTGAAGAGCAGCGGTCTTTGCACAGGTCGTTCTCCCCGATGAGGTGGCTCGCGCGCGGCGGAACATAGACCGGGCCCATGGGCTCGGCCTATCTTCGTGCCATGTATGACCTCGTCATCCGAAACGGAACGGTAATCGACGGATCCGGCACGCCCCGCCGCGTCGCCGATGTCGCAGTGCAGGGCGGTCGTATTGCCGCAGTCGGCCCGAAGCTCGGCGCTGGCAAGCGCGAGATCGATGCCGATGGGCTGATCGTCTCGCCAGGTTTCGTCGACATCCATACCCACTATGACGGCCAGGCGACCTGGGATCCGTTCGTCACGCCGTCCTCCTGGCATGGCGTGACCACGACAGTGTTCGGCAATTGCGGCGTCGGCTTCGCGCCGGTGCGGCCGGGCAAGTCGGATTACCTCATCAACCTGATGGAGGGTGTCGAGGACATTCCCGGCACGGTCCTGAGCGAGGGCGTGAAGTTCGACTGGGAATCCTTTCCACAGTTCCTCGATGCGCTCGCGGCGATGCCACGCGCCGTGGATGTGGCGGCACAGCTCCCGCACGGTGCGCTCCGCTTCTATGTCATGGGCGATCGCGGCGCCGACCACGCCGAGATCCCGGGCGAGCAGGAGCGAGCGGAGATGACCCGCCTCACCGCCGAGGCGCTGCGGGCAGGTGCGTTGGGCGTCACCACGTCGCGCACCACCAAGCACAAGGCGCGCGACGGCCGCTTCACGCCCTCGCTTTCCGCCCGCGAAGCCGAGCTGTTTGCGCTGGCCGAGGGCATGAAGCGCGCAGGCTGCGGCGTGCTGCAGGTCAATTCCGACTTTGGCCCGGGCGAGTTCGAGGCGCTCGATGCCGCGGCAGCCCTCGCCGGCCGGCCGCTGTCCGTCCTTCTGGTGCAGGTCGATGCGCAACCCAAGCTGTGGCGCGAGACGCTTGGCCAGGTCCATGGCGTGCGCCGCATCGGGCGCGCCGCCAATGCCCAGGTCGGCTCGCGGCCGATCGGCGTCATCATGGGGTTGGAGACGACGGTTCATCCTTTCGTCGCCCATCCGGCATGGCGCGAGCTGCGCGATCTTGCCTCGGCGGAGCGCTACGCCCGCCTCGCCAGCGATGCCAATTTGCGCCAGCGCCTTCTCGAGCCGCGTACCGACGGCGCCGCGCCGGCGTTCATGGGCGAGTCGTTCCACAAGATGTTCCCGGTGGGTGACAGGCCGGACTACGAGCCGGAGGCGCGGAACTCGATCTCTGCGATGGCGCAGCGGGAGGGCCGCACACCGCAGGCTGTCGCGCTCGATGTGCTGATGGCGCAACAGGGCAAGGGCCTCGTGATGTTGCCGTTCGAGAACTACGCCTTCGGCAGCCTCGACGTGGTGTATGAGATGATCACCGATCCCGCCACGGTGTTAGGCGTGGCCGACGGTGGCGCGCATGTCGGCGTGATCTGCGATGCCTCCTCGCCAACCTCGCTGCTCACGCTCTGGGGCCGCGACCGCAAGCGGGGACCGAAGCTGCCGCTGGAATTCCTGATCGCCAAGCAGACCCGCGGCACCGCTGAAGCCTATGGGCTGAAGGATCGCGGCCTGATTGCGCCGGGCTGCAAGGCCGACCTCAATGTAATCGACTTCGATACCCTGCAACTCAATCGGCCCGAAGTGGTCTACGACCTGCCGGCCGGCGGCCGCCGCCTGATCCAGCGCGCCTCGGGCTACCGCCACACGTTCGTGGCCGGCGTCGAGACGGTGCAGAACGACGAGCTGACCGGCGAGCGGCCGGGCCGGCTGGTGCGCGGCGCTCAGACCGTCATGTGACGGCGCACGGCCTCCGTGTCGAAGGTCTCGCGGGTCCCTGACAGCACGATCTCGCCGCGATCCATGACAGCGAAGTCGTCGGCAAGCTCCTGCGCGAATTCGAGATATTGTTCCACTAGCAGGATGGCCATATCGCCACGCTGACGCAGGAACGTGATGGCGCGGCCAATGTCCTTGATCACCGACGGCTGGATGCCTTCGGTCGGCTCGTCGAGCACCAGGAGCCTCGGCCGCATGGTGAGCGCACGGCCGATCGCGAGTTGCTGCTGCTGGCCGCCCGACAAGTCGCCGCCACGCCGGCGCAACATGGTTTGCAGCACCGGGAAGAGTTCGAACACCTCGTCAGGCACCTTGCGCAGATCGCGCTTGAGCGGCGCGAAACCGGTTTCGAGATTCTCCTTCACCGTCAGTAACGGAAAGATCTCGCGTCCCTGAGGCACCATCGCAACGCCGCGCCGCGCCCGATCGAAGGCCGCCAGCTTCGACACGTCCTGTCCGTCGAACGAGATCGCGCCGGAGGCAATGGGCTGCAGGCCGACGATGGCGCGGAGCAGGCTCGTCTTGCCGACGCCATTGCGGCCCAGCAGACAGGTCACGCGACCCACCGCTGCCGTCAGAGACACCGAGCGCAGCGCCTGGGCGGCGCCATAGAAGAGATCGATGTTCTTGATCGAGAGCATCGCCTAGCGCCCGAGATAGACTTCGACCACGCGTGGGTCGCCGCTCACCTGGTCGAGCGTGCCTTCGGCCAGCATCGAGCCCTCGTGCAGCACCGTCACCTTGACGCCGAGCGCGCGCACAAAGCTCATGTCGTGCTCGACGAC
>Ga0081455_10004414_pt1 | contig 15797 bp, 17 predicted proteins | sample TabmetS3T2R1_FD_70207 | JGI IMG/M metagenome (GOLD analysis project Ga0081455, IMG submission 70207) | Tabebuia heterophylla rhizosphere microbial communities from the University of Puerto Rico - S3T2R1 | ecosystem: Host-associated > Plants > Roots > Rhizosphere ... | reverse complement strand
CACCAGGGCCGGATGAATTTCGTCGACAATGTGCTCAATCCCAAGACCGGCACGATCCGCGGCCGCGCCGTGTTCGACAACAAGGATGGGCTCTTGACCCCGGGGTTCTTCGGCAGGCTGCGACTGTTCGGCGGCGAGCTTCTCTCGCAACTCAGGCTCGACCTCCGCGCGCTTCTTCGTGATCGCCTTGAGCTCGCCGGTCAACATCACGATGCTGAACGCGCCGTCGTGCGCGAGCGGCGGCGAGAGATCGCCCGTGCGTCGCAGCTTGAACGTGGCTTCGATCAACTCGCGCGGCACACCAGTGTCGTGTCCGTTGTCAGTCTTGCCCTCGCGATCGAAGTAGCCGAGTTCGCCGCCCTGATTCTGCGTGCGCGGATCGGTGTTCTTCTCGCGCGCCGTGCGTGCGAATTGTTCGCGCTCGGCGCCACGCAAGCTTGCGGCCAGTGCCTTCGCTTCGGCGGCGCTCTCGACGCGAATTTGCGTCGCGCGTCGCATCGCTGGCCGGGAAAACTCGCGTTCTCGGTCCGTGAACGCGCGCTCCACGTCGGGGCTGGGAATCGTGCGCGGATCGACCGCGAGCGTCGCGAGCATCTTCTCCCACGCAACGCGCTCCGCGGCAGTTTGGACTTCGAGTCGCTTCGCGTAGCCGCGCCGTTCGGCTTCTTGGGCGAGCAGGTCGTAGCGAACGAGCGATTCGAGAAGCGCCTCGCGACCGCCGGGTTTCGCGATCAACTCGCGCTGGCGCGGGAGCTTGTGCGCGACGACGTCTTCGAGATCCGCGCGATCGATCTGGCCGCCGGTCCAACTCGCAAGAATCTCGATGGGCCGCGAACCCGAGGCCGCCGGTTCGCCACGCGCGTGGCGCGGCGCAAGCTCGAATGCGGCGAAGCTGAACGCGCCGGCGAGAGCCACGTGCACGAGGTACCGCGCGAAGTTCGAGTTTATGGGCATCGCGGAAGGACGGCGACCAAGTTAGGACGCTGCACGGCGCTCGTCTTAGCAGACGCGAGCGGCAATTGCCGCGCACTTTCCGATGGATCAGCAGGTGACAGGCGAGATGCCGAATCGGCCAAGTTCACTGCCCATCAGATGGTTACACACTATTCAACTTGGCAGCGGGCAGCTGCCGTTGTAGTGGTGACCGCGAACGTTTCGAGTCAACCGAGGTCGTGGATGGCAGTCCAAGGATTTGCTGGGGCGAAGTTTTCTGCACTTCTGGTGCTTTTCTGCTGTCTCGCGGCCTGCACTAAAGAGGCCCCGGCGACGCTGCCCGGCGCGACTACGGGTGGTCCAGCAGGAAACGGAGCTCCTGCGTGTGTCGCGGGCCAAGCCACGCCCTGCAATACCGTCACGTGTGCTGCAGGCGCAGTGCCGACCTCGCTGTGCGGGCCGACGGGTATTCCCGGCGCGTGCACCTGCCCAGTGGCCACGCCCGCGGGCGTCGCTGGCACCTCAGCAGCCGCCGTCGGCGGCAGCCCGTCCGTCGCGGGCGGTGCTGGAACCCCTTCGACGGCGCCTGCCGCGGGTAGCGGCGGCGGCGTTGCAGTGCCCATGCCCGTCGCCGCTGGCAGCGGCGGTACCGCGGCTCCGCCAGTCGCCGCGGCAGGCAACAGCTGGCCGCAGATGGGCTACGACGCCAACAACACCTACTTCAACCCGAACGAGACCAAGCTCAGCGTCGCGAACGCGGCGATGCTCAAGGAGAAGTGGCGCTTCACGATCGCGGGCTATCCGCCCGGCACGCCGGTGATCGGCGAAGGCAAAGTGTTCGTGATGGCTACGGGCGGCAGCTACGCCATCAACCTCGCCGACGGCAAGAAGGTTTGGGAGAAGCTCGACATGCCGGGCACGGCGTCGATGGCCTACGACAACGGCGCGGTCTACCTCCACATGTACGCGGGCCCCAACTTGTACAAGCTCAAGGCCTCCGACGGCAGCGTCATTTGGGGCCCGGTTCAGACGAACATGAACGGCAATTGCGACGGCATTTCATCGCCGATCTACGCAGGCGGCATGGTGTTCGTCGGTCACAGCTGCGGCGCTCTCGAGATCGGCGGCGACGTCACCGGAGCGCGGGGTGGTGTCGAAGCGTTCGACGCCGAAACCGGGATGCGCAAGTGGACGTATTTCACCGTGCCTGAGACCGGCGAAAACGGTGCAATGGTCTGGTCCAGCGTGTCGATCGATTTGGAGTCGAAGGTCGTATTCGCGGGTACGGGCAATAACTACTCCGTGCTCGGCGAGAACTCCGATGCGATCCACGCGATCGACATGCTGACGGGTAAACGCAAGTGGAAGACGCAAGTGCATGACAACGACCTCTGGTCGCTCGTGCTCGCGCCGACCGGCCCTGACACCGACTTTGGCGCGAACCCGATCCTCGCCACGCTGAACGGTAAGAAGGTCGTGGCCAACGGTGACAAGGGATCGTTCTTCCACGTGATGGATCGCGAGACCGGCACGATGGTCTGGCAGCGCAGCGGCCTCAGCACGTCGCGCAACGCCCAAAACGGTGGCATTCTCATGAACGGCGCCTGGGACGGTAAATACTTCTACGTCGTCGCCAATCAGCCGCCGGGTAAGGCCGTGCTACACGCCCTCGACCCCGCGAAGATGGGTGCGGACGCGTGGCCGGCGAAGATGCTGCCGAAGCTCACGTGGGGTGCGCCGTCGCTCGCCAACGGCGTGCTCGTCGTGCCGAGCGACGACGATCTCCTGATTCTGAACGCGATGACAGGCGAGCAACTCACGATGTTCAAGACGGGCGGGACGATCGCAGCCGGCTCCGCCTCGATCGTCGACGGAAACGTGGTAGTTCAAAGCGGGCTCCAGTACATGCTCGACAACAGCGTGAAGCCCAACAATCAGGTCATTTGTTACAGTTTGCCATGATGAGAAGTGCGCTGTTATCTCTGCTCTCGCGTTCGTTCGGTTTCATTGCTTGCGTCTCGTTTTCCGCCTGCGGTGGTGACGAGCCGGGAGCGGTAGCACCGACCGCAGGCACCGGCACTGTCACTGGCGGTACTGCAGCCGTCAGCGGCGTCCCGGCCGCCGGGGCCGGCGTCGCGGGCACCACGCCCGCCGCGGGCACCGGCAGCGCGGGCATGGCGATCTCCGCGGCGGGGGCAGCTGGTGGCGGCAATCTGACCGCAGGCAGCGGTGCCGCCGGAACGTCGGCCGCTGGGACGGGCGCTGCCGGAACGGGCGCCGCCGGAATGGGTGCCGCCGGCGCAGGCACTGCAGGCGCGGGCGCCGCCGGCAGCGCTGCGTTTACGCCGGGGAGCCCGACGTTCAGCGCGATCTACCAGGAAATCATCGCGGGGCCCGGCTGTAACGGCGGTCCGACCTGCCACGCCAGCACGGCCGCGGGACAGCTGAAGATGACCAACAAGGCCGACTCGTATACGGCGCTCGTCGGCGTGAAGGCCATGGGCATCAATCTGACGATGGACTCCGGGCCGAACTGCAAAGACTCGGGACTCACGCGTGTCGTGGCGGGGGACCCGATGAACAGCCTCCTGTTCAAGAAGGTCGCAACGATGGCGATGCCCGAGTGCGGCAACCGCATGCCGCCCGCGGGAAACATGTTGCCGGCAGACCGCGTCGAGCAGATCAGGGCGTGGATCATGAAAGGCGCGCCAAACGACTGAGGCGGGCGTTCAGACTGCGCACGGAATTGTTGAAAGTACCCCCCAAACGCGAACGCCGCGCGTCGCTCGGCCATGACGTGCTATAAGCGCTCCGTTGTCGCGGGGGTGTACGATCGTGCGTGAAAACGAGCTCCAGTGACGGTACGGACCTCGAATTCGAGCGACGGGCCAGGCGGTTTTCACGCCGAGCGAGCGCCGCGTCGCCGACATAGAGAAGCTGTAGCGGCTTGCTCCGCCCCTGGATCGGGCTGTGCGCGCGTGCCAGCGCGCTGCCGACCGCTTCGGGCAGATCGTCGAGCAGCGACGCGCCGTCGACATAGTCGTCCGCGCCCGCTTTGAGGGCAGCGAGGGGCGCTCCGCTCTCCTCTGCTGCGACGACGACGACTGGGGCCCTAAGGCCCAAAGCGCGGATGTGATCCACGAACGACGCGCAGCCCTGACTCTGGACTTCAGCTTCGACAATGACGGCCCCGACATCCCGGTTGTCATAGGCCCAGCGCCGGGCATCCGAGAAGGAGCCCGCCCACGCCAACCTGACGTCCGGTCCGATGTCGCGCAGGCCGTTGGCAGCCTGCTCCGCCGCGAACTGCTGGACGGTCTTGCCCCCCTTGACCCGCGTCAGCTTCAGGTCGATCCCCTTGCCCCGGAGCCCCTCGGCCTGGGCCTGGTCGAGGACCATCTCGAGCTCGGTGCCGTCCGCGACCTGTCGCTGGCCGCTCACGTCGATGCCCTGCTCGGTGATCGTGGATAGCTGGTCGGCCTCGACCACTGCGGTGTAGGCGTCGAGCTGGTCGTCGTCAGTCTGCTGGCTCTGGGTGGGAGCGGCGCTGGCGTTGCCGGCGGCGAGCCCGCCGAGCAAGACGACAACCCCCAGAACTGCGACGAGTCGACGCGGCATGCGCTTCATGAGTTGTGGCCCCCCTCTGGTCGATGCGGCGTTCGATCCGCCATCGAGCCTGCCCCGGGGGTGGCAATGTGTCAACCGTCACAGGATCATGCTGCGCACTTTGCCCACGGTGTGTGGTCAGGCCGGTCGGCGCCGGGTGCCGTCGGCCGGCGGAGCCGTGACCTCACGGGCGAGGCGCAGGTCGGCCGCAAAGCCCTCCAGCGCCGCCCGCCGGTCGTCCCGGTCGGGGACGCGCACGACCGCCGAAGGGTGCACGGTCGCCACCATGGGGGGACCCAACGCGGAGGCCAGCACCTGCCCCCGGAGAGACGCGATCGCGCGGGTCCCACCCAGCACCGCCCTCACCGCCGTCGCCCCCATCGCCACGATCACCGCCGGGCGCACGTGCGCGATCTCCTCGCCCAGCCACAGCCCACACGCTTCGATCTCGCTCGCGTTCGGGCGCTTGTGGATGCGACGTTTGCCGCGTGCCTCCCACTTGAAGTGCTTGACCGCGTTGGTGACGTAGACCGCGCCGCGGTCGATCCCGGCAACCTCGAGCGCGTCGCCGAGGATCCGTCCGGCGGGCCCGACGAACGGTGCCCCCTGCTTGTCCTCCTGATCGCCCGGCTGCTCGCCGACCAACATCATGGCCGCCGGTACCGGGCCCTCTCCGAACACCGTCTGGGTGGCGTTCCGGTACAGCTCACAGCGGTCACACTGTGCGGCCGCGCTGGCGATCTCGGCGAGCCGGCGGGCGTCGGCACCGGGCGCCGTTGCCCGGCTCACCGTCGACCCGTCGGCACGCCGAGACTGCGCGGCCGTCTCACGCGTTCGGCGGAGCGGCCGATATGTCGCTCAGCGCAGATTCCGGCTCGCTCCGGCGCGCCAGGTCACCCAGCGACACGATCCCGATGACTTCGTTGTCCTCGACGACCGGCAGCCGTCGAACCGCGTGGCTGCCCATGATGTCCGCCGCCTCGGCCACCTCCGCCTGTGCGTCGATAACCGTCAGTTCGGGGCTGCAGATGTCGCCGACGGGGGTGGCATCGGGCTTGCGGCCGTCGGCCAGCGCCCGGACGACGAGGTCGCGGTCGGTGACGATGCCCCGGAGGGCGCCGTCCGCCACCACCAGCACGTCGCCGATGTCGTTGTCCCGCATGACCGCCGCGGCCTGCTGGATCGAGGCCTTGCCGTCAACGCTCTGGAGCTTGGTCATCATGACGTCTCGCACGATGGTCGCCATTGCCGGTCTCCCCGTGTGGTCGGTGTGTGCTCGGCGCGCGCTACCCCCGCAGACGGCCACGAAACGGCCACCGTTGGCGTTCGCGGGAGGCGATCAGGCGCCCAGCATGTGGCGGCGGAGCCGGTGGATGGCCTTCCGCAGCAGCCGTGACACCTGCATCTGGCTGCAGTGCAGCGACTCGGCGATCTGCGACTGCGTCCGCTCCTCGAGGAAGTACTGGCGAAGCAGGTCCCGGTCCGCTTCCGACATGAGCTCCAGGCTCTGCCGCAGTGCGGTGCGGTTCTCGATCCCGAGGAAGCCCCGGTCCGGTTGGCCGATCACCTGCTCGGCCTGGAGCCCGCTGGCGGGGTCGGAGGCGTCGAGCGACGTGGTGATGCGGGCATCCTCGGCGGTGAACGCCTCGAGCACCTCGTGCTCGTCGACGCCGATGAAGTCGGCGATCTCGCCCGATGACGGCGGGCGGCCGAGGTCGTGTGTCAACAGCTCCTGGGCGTCGCGCACCGGCGTCGAGAGCTCATGGACCCGGCGGGGGACTCGGATGGCCCACCCAGCGTCCCGGAAGTGGCGGCGCAGGGAACCGACGATCGTCGGCTTGGCGAATGCCAGGAATGGCGTGCGCCGGCCGGGATCGAAGCGCTTGAGGGCGAGCAACAGCGCCTCGTAGGCGACTTGGGTCAGGTCGTCGACCGGCTCACCGCGCCGGTAGTGGCGCCGCGCTTGGGCCTCGGCGTGGCCGCGGTAGTGCTCGACCAGCGCTTGGAGGGCGTCGGCGTCCTCTCGCCGGGCGTAGCGGACATGCAGGGCCCACAGCGCCCTGTCGACCGCCGGACGGCGGGCCCGGCCCTCGACCCAGCGCCGGTCCACGGCGTCCGATGGGATCGTTTGCACGGCATGGGCACGATCGGCCGCCGCCGACAGGTCGTCCATGGCCCGCTCACAGCGGCGGACCTCCCGGGCGAGAACACTGGACGGCACACCCGGTCCGTTCCCCACCGAGGGCGTCGCTACACGTGCCCGATGGGAGCCGATGGATCAGGAGAGGGGCCGACGGGTATGGCGTTGGCAGGCGGATGCGTACGATCCGCTCGAGACGGTCATGCCACGACAAGCCACCGAAGACCAGAGCAAGCTGCTCACCGACATGCGCACTCGCGTCGAGTCTGCGGCCGCCGAGATCGACCGCCTCACGACGGAGCTGACGGCCCGGGAGGAATGGATCGACGACCTGGAGACGATCCTCGACGTCGTGCTGGGGCTCCTGGACCCACCGGTCGTGGTCGTGGGCGACGATCGGCGAATCCGGGCGCTGAGCCGAGGGGCAGTTGCCCGGCTCACGGGCGATGCGGTCGTCGGCAAGGCGTTGTCGTCCGTACTCCCCGAGGACGTCTTCGACGTGTTCGAGGCGCGGCTGGCGACGGCGGCGAGTGGGTCGGATGGGGACGCGGTCCTGGCCGAGCCAGAGTCGAAGCCCTTGGACCTGCAGCGGCTGCCGGGCGGCGGGGCCGTGGTCGTGTTCGGAGCGGGGTGATGTCCGTGGACGATGGAAGGCCGATGCAGCACAAGGGGCCGGCCGACCGCATCGAGCTGTCATTGCCACCCGACAGCCGCTACATGCGGTTGGCGCGGCTGATGGCCAGCGGGGTGGCGACGTCCTGCGGGCTACCGCTCGAGGAGGTCGAGGACTTCCGGATCGCGGTCGACGAGCTGTGCGCAACGTTGATCGAGATGGGCGACGGCGAAGCGGTACGGCTGGCGTTCCAGCTGAAGGACGATTCGCTGGTCGTCGTGGGCACCACGGCGGCGTCCGGCCAGGAGGTCATCGACGACGACCGCCTGAACCTCAGTCGGCAGATCCTCGACGTGGTGACCGACGGCCATGGCCTGGAGCGCTCGGGCGACACGCTGGCCTTCACGGCCCGCAAGCGCCTGCGGGGCACCGGCGTGGGCTGAGGGCCTCCCTCGTCGAGCCGGGCCATGAAGCGAGGAATCAGGCGAACCGAGCCCGGCGTCGGTTGCGCGGTGACGCGCCGCCAGCGGTCGTCAACGGGCTACGTCAAGCGGCTACGTCCAGCACCAGCTGTTCGTCGTCGCGGGTGAAGATGTAGCGCATGCCCCCGAGGCCGGCGACGTCGACCACGGACAGATCGATGACGCCATCGTCGCTCCGCCACCGGTCGAGCAGCTCCACCATCTGGACGTGATCGCCGAGGTCGCCGCTGGGCTGGAAGCTCAGCGTGACCGGCGTTCCGCCCGGCACGACCGCGCCATCGATCGGCAGCGGGTCGAGCGGCAACACGTCGAGCAGGACGCGCTGCGGCATGTCTTCGACATACACCAGCTGGCAGGCCGTCATGACACCAACTCGGAGTAGGGGGTCGGGCCGATCATCGACTGGTTCATGCGCGCGAGGCTGGCGCGCAGCAGGCGAGAGACCTGCACCTGGCTCACCCCCACGATCTCGCCGATCTGCGACTGGCTGAGCCCGCTCAGGTAACGGAGCTCGACGATGCGGCGCTCACGAGCGGGCAACTCCCGCAAGAGGCGCTCCACCGTCATCCGGGCGTCGACGGCATCGAGCGACGGGTCGTCGCCCCCCAGGCTGTCCACGTCGTCCTCGCCATCGTCGCTGGGGGTGGCGAGCGGCGTCTTGCGATAGCAGCGCGCCGCCTCGAGTGCGTCCAGGACGTCCTCGACGGCCACGCCGGTGTGGTCGGCGACCTCGTCGGCGGTGGGGGAGCGGCCGAAGGCCTGGCTCAGGTCGTTGACGGCCACCTTCACGGTGTGCTGCAGGTCGCGGGCCCGCCGGGGAACGTGCACTGCCCACGTGGTGTCGCGGAAGTGTCGCCGAAGCTCACCCGTGATGGTGGGAACGGCGAAGCTGGCGAACGCAGCGCCGTAATCGGGATCGAAGCGCTCTACGGCCTTGAGCACGCCGAGCATGGCGACCTGGATCAGGTCGTCGAGGGGTTCGCCCTTGCCGGCGAAGCGCCGGGCGCAGTGGACCGCCAGCCAGCGGTGCTCCTCGATCAGGCGGTTGCGGATCGAGCGGTCGCCGCCGGCGCGGTATTGCCGGAACGCCTCGTGGTCCGTCGGGTTCGTGGTGGCGGGCGCTGCGATGGTCACGACACTCTCGCTTCACGCTGGGATGTGGCCCCCCTCTTCCCGTATTCGCCGACCGCTACACAACAACTGAGCGCGAGGGCCCACTAGCGTCCGATCGATGGACCTCGGGATCGGAGGCCGTCGGGCCGCCGTCGCTGCGGCCTCGGCCGGGCTGGGGCTGGCGTGCGCACGCGCCCTCGCCACCGAGGGTGTGCGGGTGGTGCTCTGCGGGCGCCGATCGGACCGGGTCGAGGCGGCCGCGGCCGCCCTGCGAGCCGATGGAGGCGACGTCCTGGGGCTGGTTGCGGACGTGTCGGACGCGGGGGGTGGGACGGCGTTCGTGAGGCAGGCGGCCGAGGCGCTCGGCGGCGTGGACATCCTGGTGACCAACGCGGGCGGGCCTCCTGTGGGGACGTTCGCATCGACGGACCTGGCCGCCTACCCGCCGGCCCTCGAGCAGAACCTGCTGTCGACCATCGCCATGTGCAAGGCGGCCGTCCCCGCCATGGCCGAGCGGGGCTGGGGCCGTGTCGTCGCCATCACGTCGATGACCGTGCGACAGCCGGCGCCGACCCTCATCTTGTCGAACACCGCCCGCGCCGGGGCCACGGCGTTCCTGAAGACCCTCGCCACCGAGGTTGCGCCCACAGGAGTGACGGTCAACTCGGTACAGCCCGGGCTTCACGCCACCGATCGGCTGGCCCAGCTCCACGGCGGCGACCTGTCGGCGGCGGCCGCCACCGTGCCCGCCGGACGCGTCGGCGACCCGGACGGGTTCGGCGCTGCGGTGGCGTTCCTGTGCTCGGAGCAGGCGCAGTTCATCACCGGAGCGGCGCTGTCGATCGACGGCGGCGCCTACCCCGGACTGATGTAGGGCGGGACCGGTTGGTGCCGATGGGTCGAACCTGAGTTGCGATTTGTGCGAATCAGTCGACCCTGAGCTGGCTCGTCAGCTCGTCGCGGCGCGCCTCGAAGTCCTCGAGTCCCATCTTGCCGTCGTCGAAAGCGGCGTGCAGCTCGGCCAGCTGCGCCAGGACCTCGGCCTGGTCGACCTCCGGTGCCGAGGCGTCGGGCTGCTGCTCATCGGCCTGCTCCGCGCGCTGGGCCTTCCGCTCGAGCTTGGCCTGGGCCTTGGCCTGCTTGTCGCGGTCCCGTTGGAGCTTTCCGAAGGTCGTTCGCCGCCGTGACACGTCTAGTCAGAGCACCCTGACGTTCTGGGCTTCGTCACCCTTGCGGCCCGGGCCGATTTCGAACTCGACCTGTTGCCCCGCTTCGAGCGAGCGGTAGCCGGTGCCTTGGATGTTCGAGAAGTGGACGAACACATCGCTCCCGTCCTCACGCGAGATGAAGCCGTAGCCCTTCTCAGCGTTGAAGAACTTGACGGTGCCTACTGCCATGGTGTCTCTGCCTATCTCTGTCTCTGCCCGTGCCGACTCGAGGCGCGGTACTGCAGGGACGAGGCTACGCCGTGCGGCCGGCCGATCGCGCTATTTCGAACCGACTCCCGGCTACCTTGACTTCGTGGTCGCCGAGATGGAGCGCGACACGGTCACTCTCGCCCGCCGGATCGCCGACCTGGGCACGGGGCGGCGCGGCGGGGTTCTGCGTGGCGCCTGGTGGAGCGATCGGGTCATGGACTGGGCGATGGAACGGCCCGGCTTCAAGACCCAGCTCTTCCGCTTCGTCGACGTCTTCCCGGCGCTGGCCGACGCCCCCGACGTCGCCAGCCACCTGGCCGAGTACTTCGACGGCGTGGACGCACCCAAGGCCCTGGACCTGGGCATCGACCTCGCCGACCGCGTGCCTCTCGGGGCCCGGGTGGAGGCGCGCATCGCCCGCCGCAACATCATGCGCATGGCCCGGCAGTTCATCGTCGGCGCGACGGCTCGCGACGCCGTCGTCGGCCTGCACGAGCTGTGGCGGACGGGCAGCGCCTTCACGGTGGACGTCCTGGGGGAGAAGACCGTGGTCGGCTCCGAGGCCGACCGGTACGCCGCCCGGGTCGAGGAGCTCGTGGTGGCCCTCGACGACGCCAGCCGCCACTGGGCACCCGACGACCACCTCGAGCGCGACGACCTGGGCCCGCTGCCCCGCGTCAACGTGAGCGTGAAGCCAACGGCCCTGGCCACGCACTACGAGCCGCTGTCGCGGGAGGCCGGGCTGGCGTCGGCCAAGGAGCGGCTCCGGCCGATCCTGCGGCTCGCGCGCGAGCGCGGCGCCTTCGTCAACGTCGACATGGAGCACTACGACGCCAAGGACATGACGCTGCAGCTGTTCCGCGACCTGTTGTCGGAGGACGAGTTCGCCGCCATGCCTGCCGGCATCGTCGTGCAGGCGTACCTGCGCGACAGCCGTGACGACCTCGCCGACCTGATCGCCTGGTCGACTCGGCGGGCCGAGCCCATCACCGTGCGGCTGGTCAAGGGGGCCTACTGGGACGCCGAGACCGTCCACGCCCGAGCCGAGGGATGGCCGGTCCCCGTGTTCGAGGACAAGGCGGACACCGACGCCAACTACGAGCGCTGCGTGCGCCTGCTGCACGACCACCACGGGGAGGTCCGTGCCGCCTTCGGGTCCCACAACCTGCGGTCGCTCGCCTACGCCATCACCTACGCCCGCCGGAAGGGCATCCCCGACACGGGCTACGAGATCCAGATGCTCTACGGCATGGCCGAGCCCATGCACGAAGCCATTCGTCGGCTCGGCTTCCGGCTGCGGGTCTACGCGCCGGTGGGCGAGCTCGTACCGGGGATGGCGTACCTGGTGCGGCGGCTGCTCGAGAACACGTCCAACGAGTCCTTCGTGCGTCATCGCTTCGCGGAGGGCAGGGACCTCGACGAGCTCCTGAAGGCGCCCGAACCGCGTGATCTTCCGGTCCTCAACTGGGACGAGCGGCGGCCGGTCACCGACCCCGCCGAGCCCACGCCCTACGAGCCGGAGCCCATCTCGGAGTGGCGCCGCCGACCGGCGCGCGACGCCATGGCGGCCGCCGTCCGCTCGGTCGCTGCCGGCTTGGGCGAGCAGGTGCCGGCCTTCATCGGGGGCGAGCGGGTGATGACCCCCAACACGCTGGCCTCGGTCGACCCGGCCGTGCCCGCCACCGTGGTTGCCCGCGCCGCCGCCTGCACGGCGTCCGACGTGGACGCCGCGGTCGCCATCGCCGCTCGAGCGGCACCCGACTGGCGGCGGACGCCGGCCGGGGAGCGGGCCGGGGTGCTGTTCCGGGCCGCCGACTGGATGAGGGGTCGGCGCTACGAGATCGCGGCGCTCGAGTGCTTCGAGGCCGGAAAGCCATGGGACCAGGCCGACGCCGATGTCAGCGAGGCGATCGACTTCTGCGAGTACTACGGGCGGGAGATGCTCAGGCTCGACGGCGCAGCCGCCGACCTCGTGCAGTCCCCGCCGGGGGAGGCCAACCGGCTCGTCTACCAGGGCAAGGGCGTGACGGCGGTCATCGCTCCGTGGAACTTCCCCCTCGCCATCCCTACGGGGATGACCGTGGCGGCGTTGGTGGCGGGGAACCCGGTGATCCTCAAGCCCGCCGAGCAGTCGCCGGGGGTGGCGTGGCGACTGATCGAGGCCCTCGTGGCCGCCGGTGCGCCCCCGGGGGTGGTCCAGTTCCTCCCCGGCCTGGGGGAGGTCGTCGGTGCCCGATTGGTCGAGCATCCCGAGGTGGCGGTGATCGCCTTCACGGGCTCGCGCGCCGTGGGCCTGGCCATCAACCAGCAGGCTGCCGTCATCCCGCCCGGCCAGCGACACGTGAAGCGCGTTATCGCCGAGATGGGGGGCAAGAACGCGCTGATCATCGACGACGACGCCGACCCCGACCAGGCGGTGCCCGGCGCCGTGGTGTCGGCCTTCGGCTACGCCGGCCAGAAGTGCTCGGCGGCCAGTCGCCTGATCGTGGTCGGCTCGATCTACGACCAGCTGGTCGAGCGGGTGGTGGGTGCCACCCGCGAGCTGCTGGTCGGCCATCCCTCCCGCCCGGAGGTACAGGTCGGGCCCGTCATCGACGAGGAGGCGCACAAGCGGGTCCTGCGCTGGGTCGAGGAGGCGCCGCAGCAGGGGCGGATCCTCGGCCAGCACGACGACGTGCCCGACGAGGGCTACTTCGTCGCCCCGACGGTGGTCGCGGTGGACGACCCCGACGCCCCCATCGCCCGGGAGGAGATATTCGGCCCGGTCCTCACGGTGCTGCGGGCGGACGACCTCGACGCCGCCATCGAGATCGCCAACCGATCCGAGTACGCGCTGACCGCGGGCATCTACTCACGCTCACCCGCCAACATCGCCCGGGCCGCCGCCGAGCTGCGGGCCGGGAACGTCTACATCAACCGCCACATCACCGGCGCGGTCGTGGGCCGCCAGCCGTTCGGCGGCTTCGGCATGTCCGGCGTCGGCTCCAAGGCCGGCGGACCCGACTACCTGCACCAGTTCCTGGACCCCCGAGTGATCACCGAGAACACCCTCCGCCAGGGCTTCACCCCCGAAACTGCGTGACCGCGCCGGTCAGACGATGCGCCGATGGGCCAGGGTGCGCGTGCCCTGCACGGTCTGTGTCATACGAGGCCTCGCTGTGAGCAGCACCTCGGCCGCCGAATCCCCACGCGTGGGCTGAGCGATCGTCCTGTCCGCTCGGCCTATCAGCCGGCGTCCTCGTGCGCCTGGTCCTCGCCGTCGATCACGAGGTCGACGAGTGGCAGCACCCGGTGGCGAAGCTGCACGGTGAGGGCGATCTGCGTGGTGCTGCGGACGATGCCCTGGACCTCGAGGATGCGATTGATCACGTACTGCAGGTGATCGTTGGTGCGGGCGACGACGCGACAGTGGAGGTCACCGGGCCCGGTGACCGAGTGGATCTCGAGGACCTCGGGGATCTCGCGCAGGTGCTTGGTGACGTCCTCGAGGCGACCCTGGGAGATCTCCAGGCTCACGAAGGCCAGCACCTCGTAGCCCATGGCGCGCAGGTCGAGGTCCGGGTCGAACCCGGAGATGATGCCGCGCTGCTGGAGCTTGTCGAGCCGTGCTTGCACCGTCCCGCGGGCGACGCCGAGCTGGCGGGCCAGCTCCATCACCCCGGCGCGTGGCGTGTCACACATGGCCCGGATCAGGCGAGCGTCGAGACCGTCCATCCCGGTGGGCAACATGAGCAATGTGTCTACCACACTCGCTCGCTCACTGGATGAATTGTCCAGCATGTGACCGTTGAGTTGACGTCTTGATCCCCCACGCGTTTCCTGGGTCGTGCAGTTCGACCATGTGGGTCAGCCCTGGGGTTGGCCCACCGAGGGGTGACTATGGCCACGACCGCGCTCCACCATGATCGCCAGGGAAACCCGGTCGCACCACCCGTTATCGGCGGCATCGATCACGTCGAGTGGTGGGTGGGCAACGCCCGAGCGTTCGCCGGCCTGTTGACGTCCGCGTTCGGTTTCGAGGAGGTGGCCTACGCGGGGCCCGAGACAGGGCGGCGCGACCGCGTGTCGCACCTGCTGCAACAGGGCCGCATCCGGTTCATCGTCACCGGCGCGCTCGGGCCCGAGTCGCCGATCGCCGAGCACGTCCGCACCCACGGCGACGGTGTGAAGGACATCTGCTTCCTGGTCGACGATGCCGAGGCCGCGTTCGCGGCGGCGATCGCACGGGGCGCCCTACCGGAGCGGGAGCCGAGCGTCGACACCGACGAGCTGGGCGGCATCCATCAGGCCGCCATCCGCACGTACGGCGAGACCGTGCACACCTTCCTCGATCGCTCGGCGTATGCCGGCCCGTTCGCACCGCAGTTCGGTCCGCCCGTGCTGCCCACACCCACCGGCGAGCCCGTGGGCCTGACCCGCTTCGATCACATCGTCGGCAACGTCGAGATCGGGCACCTCGAGCAGTGGGTCGACTACTACCGGGACGTCCTGGGCTTCGACCTGCTGGTCCACTTCGGCGACGACCAGATCTCGACCGAGTACTCCGCGCTCATGTCGACGGTCGTGTGGAACCACGACAAGGTCGTGCTGCCCATCAACGAGCCCGCCGAGGGCCGCCGCAAGAGCCAGATCGAGGAGTACCTCGACTTCTATCGGTCGCCGGGGGTCCAGCACCTGGCCCTGCACACGCCCGACATCGTGCACGCCGTGAGCACCATGCGGGACCGGGGGGTGCGCTTCCTCGACGTCCCGCCCGAGTACTACGACGACGCCCGGGAGCGCATGGCCGGGGTCGACCTGCCCTGGGGCGACCTCGCCGGGCTGGGGATCATGGTCGACCGCGACGAGGAGGGCCACCTGCTGCAGATCTTCACCGAGACGATCTGCGACAGACCCACCGTCTTCTTCGAGATCATCCAGCGCGAGGGCGCGACCGGCTTCGGCGCCGGCAACTTCAAGGCGCTGTTCGAGGCCATCGAACGGGCCCAGGCAGCGCGCGGCAACCTCTGACGGCCGCCGTCGCGGCAGCCCGTCCCCGGCGTCAGTCGGGCTGGTCCGGCCCGGTCAGCCGCTGGACGACCACGATCGAGCCGTCCCCCTCGCCGAGCGTCAGCGGCTCGGCGGTGGAGTCCGGCGTCGGGAAGCTGAACCCCAGCCGGGACGCCTCGATGGCGGCACGCGTCACGGTCGCCTCGAGGTGCTGGACGGCCGCTTCGTGGTCGAGGCCGTCGGTCGCCTGTTCGAGCCGGGCACGAGCCTGCGCCATGAAGGGTGCGAGCTCGGCGGGCAGCGGATCGGGGGTTGTCTCGGCCAGCGGGGGAGTCTCCTGGTTCGACGGGTCAATAGAGGCTATCGGCAGGATTCGCGACCTGCCCGCGGAGATGCGACAGGCCCCGCGAGCGGCTGGGTCACGGGACCCGTGTGGTAGCTTGCTCGTTCCGCCGGGCCGTTAGCTCAGTTGGCTAGAGCACTTGCATGACGCGCAAGGGGTC
>Ga0081455_10003046_pt2 | contig 15804 bp, 19 predicted proteins | sample TabmetS3T2R1_FD_70207 | JGI IMG/M metagenome (GOLD analysis project Ga0081455, IMG submission 70207) | Tabebuia heterophylla rhizosphere microbial communities from the University of Puerto Rico - S3T2R1 | ecosystem: Host-associated > Plants > Roots > Rhizosphere ... | reverse complement strand
TAAGATGAAAAGCCGCAGACTCGCATTCTTAACTATATTACTTATTGCTGCAGCATCGGTAACCGTCGCGATATCTGTCATAGTATCAGAAGACGCATTTGCAAGAGGTGGAAAGTATACCGGTGATACTAGTCAAGCAGCAGCAGTTAGCAACGAATGTTTAAACCCTATACTTGATACGAATGAGGATATCGATAATGCAGTAGGTGTAGGTTGTGCTGGAACAGCATCACAGCAGGATGAATCAGGCTCGGCTTCGGTACTTCTCCCGATGGATTAATCGCAATCGGGACTAATCTTTGACCGTTATAGGTTACTAGTAGGAAGTAACAATCTCTTTCTCGATATCGCTTGCTATAATGCGCATCACGATAATATGTTAAACAGTGAATATATAAAAATAATAGGGGGGGTTTAGGTTGATTGGTTGGTTAGTTTATTAGTTATTATGGAAGTGGTACTATTTTCTCTAAGTCGTTCCCATCTCCGGCATTCCCATCACCTCTTCCATCGCGACCATCCTTACCGTCATTCTTGTTGCCGTCTTAATCTGCGTAAACTGTTGCTGTCGTTACTGCTGTTGCTCCGACAAAGCCTATCACTGCTGCTAATACAGCGAACATTAAGACATTCTTCAAGTGCCTTCGTTTACTGGGTTTACTAGGCAGCATAAATAAATTTGTAATAACTGTTAGATAGTTGTACTCATCCATGTTGATGTTTCTAGTACGCAAGTAACAAAGTCTCACGCTCAGAAGTGTTCTAGATTTGTAGATTTTTCACTTCTTCTACGATTAATGCTACTATTTTGTGATTTGTATTCCAATTCAGGCTACCAGCGCGTTTATGAGCTAATTTGTATTTGATCCCCTTCATTGAAGTTGCATAATTATTTGCATCGAGCTTTCGAACATTTTGATGAGCAAGAATATACCAATGATATTCTGTTCCCACTGGAACTCCTGATCCTTCTGGGGCATCCCAAACTCTCTTCTTGTTGACAGAATAAGTGAGTTCCCATTTATATGGTGTTACCTTTTTCTCCCTCCATATGCCTTTGTCGTAGTACCATTTGTGACTCCCTCCCACTCTCATGCCAGTATATTTTTTTCCATTGAATTCTTTAAATTCTTCGTAGGCTCCAGATTCAACCTTCGCTATTGTTTCATGATTCATTTAAATAATTTCGTCCCATACAAAATTGAAATATGATTTAGAATATAATGTATGAAATCCATCAAGTAGAGGGAGAGTGTGCAAGTTGTGATTTACATGATATTTTGGGCACATTAGAGATACGACAAATCAAATATCTGATAATAGGATAGACGATAATCTAACTCGTCTACAGTATGAAAATCAAATTGTTATTATTATTATTATTATTATCGTCACTCCCCTATTCTCTTCAAATATAACTCTCGCTATTAAGGGAGGCCACGTAGGATTTAGCCGACCATGTACTTTTATGAGTATCATTCATTCAGCAATTTACTCCGGACATCTATCTGGTTTTCAAGTTTAATGAAGCGTTAATGCGTAGTTAATTTTATTAACAGCGTAATCAAATGATATTCAAAAGCGATTGAAGGTTATTGTACTTTTATTAATTCGTACATCAATTAGTGCCATAAACAATTGTTGTTCAATGAGATGAGGACGAGTCAGATTAATGACTGGTGTTAAATCGCGTGAATAGGAACGAAGATAGGAGGAGAGCAAAAATAATTGGGTCTGTTATCTATAGTTATCAAGACCCAAAGCGAAAATATTGATTTAGAAAGTACCCTATACCAAATAGAGCAAAAAATCCGGAAATGGCCAATATAAATTTAAGCATTCCTTTCTTCATTATCCATGTTATACCTTCCCTTTGTTTTAAGTTTATTTTTGTACCATACCAGAATTGGCGATCTTAGCCCAAAATTGAGGCTAAAATTATTGTAACAATAAAGCCCATTTATACATCTTAATTAATAATCTGGAAGAAATTTATGAATGAAATATTGTAAGACCTGAACAATTTTTGTATATCATTTTAACTATTGAACTTGCGTTTCCTTCTAAACATAAGTTGCAAGCTTGTTCAATGAATTTTATTAATGATTCGCATTTTGATAAGATGCGATGAGGAAAATCATTAATCGGCTAATTCCTACGTTGCTTTTTCTTATTGTCACGAAAGTGCAGGAAGCACATCGTGGTAATTTCTTACTGGATTAGCTGAGCTAAAATTGATGAGAATGTTCCACTCTTAGAATTCTCTCTTGAATTCCCATTTAATCTGAATAGACACTACAAAATGGACTATTAAATGGAGTACTTAATAAGGAGAATATTCCATTGTGGTATACTCATGACTATGTATTGTCCTAACTGTGGTGCTCTCATGGTTTGGAAAAATGGATCTATTCTTCACGATCCCCCAACTAAGAGATATGAATGCGGTTATTGTGAAATAATCGTAACAAAATATGTTGATGGATCTTATGAAACAACTAAACCTAATGCCGATACTTATGGTGACAACAATAACAATACTTCTCACAAGAAGTCATCTCGTTTCAGAAAGATGCTGCATATTAAATGACCTAGCCCGGACATGTTTCGGGAATCCTGAATGTTTCTGATGATAAAAATATTTGATAAATTCAAGAGAATGAGTGGTCACTGAGAGTTTGTTTTGTTTAGTAGTCGTCACATATACGTATTTCAATTCCGACTTGTGCCTAACTGAAGAAGCTATCTAGAGAGATTTGCTGAAATAGATAAGGATTATTGACGAATTCTTGTGCATGGTTTTTTGTTGTAAACTCCAAATAGAGTGCGTATTATGGACAGGTATTAGAAAAAGAATATTCTAAGTACTCATAGTATCAGAAACTGTTTTCCAGAATATAAAATCTATAAAATGACATAATATCACAGGCGGTACCACGGATCGATCTGTTTCTCATAGTTAGGATCTCCATCCACCTTCTCTTTCAATGCTCGAATGATTGATGGATTAGCACCGTCTACAAAGATGCGACAACGATTATCAAATTTAATGTAAGTTTACGCATTGCATTATGATAACTAATAAAGATGTCCGATTCTGGAAGTACTACTTCCCCTAAGGATAAATTCCATTGCTACCTGAGGAATGCCATGCAAAAGATTCAATCTTCGGTAAAAAGTGCAAAGAATATCGTGATGGAATATCTACATGCTGCGGAACGTCGGGACTTCCAAACGGCTAGAGGTTATTTGAGCGATAACATATCGTACGTGGGGCCTCTTAATTCGTTTGATATGATTGAACCATACCTGAAATATCTTGAACACTGAACCTACCAAAATTCGACTATAAGAAGGTGTTCGAGGATGGCAATGATGTCAGCCTTCTCTACGAATTAAAGGTTGGCACGCCGCAAGTAACTTCCCTTGTGTGTTTGTGGGCTCATGTCGGTGATGATGGGAAAATAAGATCGTTTAGGTTGATTTTCGATCCACGACCTTACATTCAGCAGAGGTAGTCGAGGTCTCGGAAAGTCTGCTAGTGCAGCATTTATGTGGAAATAGAAGCCCTCTTTCTTTTTCTAGTGTCAGAACATAATACTTATTCTGAAACTATCGAAACAGTCATCGTACGTTGACTTCAGACTCTAGAATTATGGCCTTCATAAACATGAGAGATGATCCGTTGTTATCCCGTTATCTCTCTTATCGGACTCTGGTACAATAGTCTCTTGTTTTTGCTCTTGGTTCGTCCTATAGGAACTCAAACTAACTTTACACGAACTAGTATTTCTGCTACTCTGACTACTCAGAAAAAGAATTCTCTAAGGTTTTTACCGAATTCTACGTAAACTTTAAGACAACAAAGCATCTGCATCCATCCCTGGCAATGACTATAAGATTCATCAAGTGACTCTTGTATTTGATTCTTCCAACCATCCTCTTCAATTCTAACGAGGGTCGAATCTTTATCAAGGGGTTCGAAATTCATAACCACTTGAGTATTCCCTCCTTCTGAGTTAGCCCATTCGAGGACAATTTTTTTATTTTTAATTGTTTGTTTGACATGGACTGGAAATGCTCCTGGAAAGTCGTGAAAATCCCACGTCACTTCTTTTCCTCCATCGAGAGGGCCACTCGTCCCCCCTGTTGTGAAATAGCCACTGAGTTTTTTAGGATCGTAATACGATGATGTGCTGCGCTTTATTAGCGCAATTTTGGATATTAGAACTTATTTCTAGTGATATATGTCCACTTTCACCGCTCAGGTCTTCCTCCTAACTTGGTATTAAATTAGTCGATCGTAAAATTATGCGCAGAATAGTAAAAAATGGAGGGAATTAGTTCGCGGCGATTAGAGCTTCGGCTCCTTGACTGCCAATATAGATTCCTTTTAAGTTCATATCATTTATCACCTTAATTATATCAGAATAAATCCTGCGTGCCACCACAGCATGAGCTTCACTACTATAGAATGTAGGCATCGTGCTAGTTGTGTTCATTATCCTATTTCTTATTTCTTCAATGTAATTTACTATTACGTATGATAACTGATGGCAACATAGTCCCAAGCCAGTCAGCCAATGTCTTAAGCAGGCCCTAAATCACCTCTGACTAAACTAATACCTGTATCTCTGGACAACTGATTTCAATCTGTCCAAATCTTTGCTTTCTGCAATAACGAATCTCGTCAGCTATCGTTCATATGTTGGCCCGATAGAAGCGATTCCACTGCCACTATAAGTCCCTTTGATCGACTCTACCCAGTCAATATCGTTTATTTCTTTGAGTAATTCAAAACTAACCTTGTGTGCAACTACTATATGCGTCCCGCTGTCGTAGAAGGCTGGTACCATACCTGTCCTTTCAATGATCATCTCCCTTATTTGGTCTGTATTTTGATTTGGTTTTATGAAAACTTCAAGAGTATAGATAGGATCCTTTTTGCTACCTCTTTGTCTAAATATCATATCAACTAGGAGTCTTGGATCGACCTTCCCATAATGTGTCTTTATCGCATCTTCTAGTTCTCCGAACCTGCTTAGCACTTCATTTGGTCCGCTCATACAATTGTAAATATTTTTGCTAACCTTTTAACTTAACTCCTGATGTTTTCTGTAGGCGAAGACAGTCTTCATTTGATTTTTACTTTGAATACCTAAGACAGAGCGTAAGATTCTTTCAGGACTATGGATGAACCTCTTATATGTCATGTTTTCGTTGTGAATATTTTAACAGTGAGATGAGATGCAAATGGAAGGGCCTAGATGGGAGTGCATCAATTGTGGCAGTGTAATGGATAAGACAAACTTCGCCGACTTCATTAAGCAAAGTGACGATGACAAGAATCGTGTTCGAGAAGCAAGAGTGCAGTATCACACCTGGCGACGGTTAGCAGACTAGATAGGAACGCAAGCATATGTAAATAGCAGAGAATATATGACTCTTACCGCACCGGATCAAATAAGTACCATACTAAAATTATACTATTCGAGAAATTTGTCCAGAGATATGATATCCAACGAATAAAGGAGAAGTAGGGAAGTACGACTGCCTTACCGTTCCTTAAAAAAGTTGATGAATCAGGTTCGATCAAGTATTCACTCCAACAAAACCTGATTAATTCGATCCGTTTGAAAATAATAAAATTCACCTAGTACCATTCTGCGTAGAAGTTATCTTTATTTTATTTACAGGATTGTTCATAATCACGTAATCTAAATATTATAGAAAGAAATCTTGATTAATATAATGGAACCATGGATAATTTTAGTCCCCTACGATGGATCCAAACAGTCAGACAAAGCCCTTATGAAAGCAGTAGAACTCACAGAATCGATCAAAAAGGTGGAACCAAGATCTAGATAAACATATTACACGTAGTACCTGAAATATATGTGCCTCCAACACTTTTTGATAGAGATGTTAATATTAAGTCGAAAGTTACTGGGGAAAGACTTACCTCGCAACGATATCTCAAAGAATATTATCATGAGATGAAATCGAAAGCGAAGAAAATGCTAGAGACAAAGAAATCGAAAGAGATTCAACCAGCTAACATAATGATAAGAACTTATGTAACATATGGTTATCCCTCTGACAAAATATTGGAATTTTCAAATAAACACCAAGTAAATCTGATAGTTATCGGAAGTATTGGATTGATTGGTTTTTCGAGGATCAAAGGTTTGGGCAGTGTTGCACGAAGTATCTCAGAAAGAGCGAAGGGTCCTGTGATGATAGTTCGCTAGTTCAGCTAATTGCTTGAACCCTGGAGGAATCCCTTAGCAGGATTATGAATTTTTTGGGCTTCAGAACATTTGGCACTATTCAGCTGTAGTAACGTTCACACTACCGTTTCCTGCAGTAGGAATACTTATGAAAGGTGTCTCTCCCTCTCCTGCTCCTCCGCCAACCACAAGAGGCAGCTGTCCATCCCATCTCTGAGATTTGAGCCATTCTAAATAGCTAGGACTCTGTCGTAGCTGCTCATCTATTGTTGTTATAGCTTGTGCTTCACCTTGTGCCTGTAGAACATTAGCTTGTCTAACTCCTTCAGCTCTTGCAATGTTTGCTTGTTGCTCACCTACTGCTCGAGCTTCTGCCTGCTGAGCTTCAATTTCTATTCTTCGCAGCTCATTCTGTGCCTGTAATGCCCTCTGCTGAGCCGCTACTTTTGCTTCTACTGCCCTTACAAAATCAGCTGAAAATTCAAACTCGGTGATAGATATCGCGTCCACAATGATACTGTACGCAGCAAGTCTAGCTCTAATTTGCTGCTCAATCTCATTTTTGACGCTCTCTCTTTGAGTAATGAGCTCCTCTGCGTTAAATCTGGCGGTTACTTGTTTGACTGACTCTTGAATTGCCGGTACAATTACTCTATTTGCATAATCAAGTCCTAGACTCTTGTAAACATTCTGTGAATTATCGGGATCTAGATGGTAATTCAGTGCTACCTGTGTTCTCACGTCTTGAAGGTCGCCGGATGCAGCAGCTGCATCTTCTGTTATCCTTTGTGTTCTTACTTCCATCTGTACTACACTGTCTCTTACAGGAACTACGAAATGGATTCCCTCATTTAATGATCTGCTAACGTCAACGGCACCGAAAGTCAACAATACTCCTCTATTTCCAGCATCGACGATCTTTACACTATTTATGATTAGGAACGCAACTATAATTATGCCAATTACTGCGGGAACGACTATTTTTATGAGTGAATTTGATCCCTTCCCGATTCCAGGTCCTCCTGATCCTCTACGAAAAAAACCACCTTTACCTCCACCTGGAAATCCACCTCCACTGCCACCAGCGTCTTCAAGTGGCTCCCCTTCTGGAGTTGTCCTTTTATTTTTTCCTGGTTTTAGGTTCATATGTGCATCGCCATGTATCCTTTGCCTATACTACTCACCGAAACTATTAAAGCAAGTGTGTACATTGCAATACCTCCGTTATCTACCTGTTTTCATATCGACTGCTGTGGATTTGACCCTAATGTAGATCCAGAAGCATTAGCAGAAGCTCAACGAGAATTGAATCAATCAAGTCGTGGCTGAACCACTTTTTTATTTACTCCATTTCGCTTCTATAGCTGCAGTCATTGCTATTGGCGAAGAAGTAGGCGAAGCATAGCTAAGACAAAATTTACAGATAGCGAGATCAGCGCCAACAGAAGGACCAAAACTACTGCATCAAACACTCCTTAGTTAACACAATCTGTGTTTTAGCTATTGTGAAATTACTCCCTATCAAGATCAATCACTGCTAGCCTTATACGTCTAATCCTTTTCAGTGCAGCAGTCGCTTCTGATTTATTGTCCCCATCTATTTCAATCTCCGTGTTTGATTCCTCTTCTGCTTTATCTAGCAGATTCAGGAGAAACCTTAAATCTCCTTTAGACAGGCGTTCTGACGATAATTTAGTCATTTCCTATTTGCTTACCCATCTACTTGCCTGCTTTTTCGATTCTGTCCTGGTTCTTGTAATAACAGTCGATAACTTTGTATGGATTAATTTCCGTCGCATAACCACATTCATTACTATAGATGTCAAGACCCTCAAGAGTCTGGATACTGTTTAGTATTTGGTTTGTTTGATCGTTGGCCTTAGACTCAGCGTTCATAAGCCTATCAAACTGTTCTGAAGTCATGTTTTCCACCTCAACCTCATAAGTCGAGTTAATTGCTATGGTGGATGCATATGTGTATGAATTTTCTGAGTATGTCGCTAGCCCTAAACCTAGACATAGACCTATCGCAATAAGAAATGGACCCGTTTGTTGTTGCCAGGCGATCATTCAGCTTTCCTATTTTATTCAGTTCTACTAACTTATCAAAGTTCTTGATGATAGGCGTACCAACATCTATAGCTTTATCAAATCCAGCAATAAGTCCAGAAGAGAAGGTTTTCCATCCCAAACCCAATACAGCTAATATGATTACTACCAATAAAATGAAGTAGGCATCTAAGAGAAGTCTACATCTTTTTTGGAATGCTGGTTGAATAGACATATTGCCGGTACAGCGTGTAATTACTGTTCATTGGTTATGCATGTTCCTCGACTACAGATCTAATAGCTTTGAAGAGCAGATATTTTGATTATAATAGGTGTATCTCGAGCCGCATGCCGCAAATTTTTTGTCATGCTATCATTTTATGTTTTGTCTGCCTCTTTTTCTCATGGTGCTATAGTCTTTATATTTACTAGGGCTAAAGTTCTGGGGATCGTACTTGTGAGCAGTTGTCTTTTTGTCTGTCTCATCTTCTGTAATCCCACTCAAAGGCTGACTATTCTGTCTAGCATTTTTAGCCAATTCCTTTGTCGTTGTCCATCGATAAATGAATTTGCCAGCTATTATGATCCCAATGATGATCGCCCAAACCCAAAGTGGAGGTCCTTCCATTCCAGCTAATTTACTACCTCATTGAATATTGTACGATAATTCAATATCAAACTTTGGATAATAGACGGTTTGATTATGGTTAAACATAGAGGTCGGTATCGATGGAATTATATCAATCCTCTTCCCATCAAAGAAATTCATGATCGTTGGATTAACGGTTATGCTTCCGAAGCTATCGATCTGTTGGCTAGAATGAAGCAAGAGATTGAAAAATAGAAGGTCAAGTCCAAGTTATCGGCAGCTGGTTATTTATGTCGTTACTAGCTAAGAGACATACTAGCCTATTATCTGTAAGCACCTTTAGTGCACGCATTTGATATTTATAGATGAGATGAATGATAATGATGTTGTTATATGATGATGATAATAACATTAGGTAGACCAGCAAGAACTAGTGTTCTAGTTAGAGAGTATCTCTAAATCCTACTTATTTCATATAATATAGCCTTTCCCTATGATTAGATTAATCTAACTATTTTTCTAGTAAAATCCTGCAATATTACGTTTTTAATTTACTTTAACTTATCATTGAAGGCCAACATATGGCTTCAGAAGATTGGCATTCGTACGAGATTTGCACCTTTACAGACAGGACAGAGTTCAATCTGTACATGTAAATCCAACAATGACATACACCAGTAACATGATTTACATAACAAAAAGGCTATTTGAGTTTGGATTAAGCTCTGTCTCTTGACTATAGGTACCGCATAAGGTATTTCATGAACCGATAATTGTGTTGAACTATTTTTGATACTCGAATCGAGTAACTGTCGCTGATACTGTGAATCGAAATTGGTGTTTCTCAAACTCATTCATCATCATCTTAATGAAGTGGCAGAGTACGTATATAACCATAGACTAACTATGTTATCTGGTTACTAGTTCGATGTGATTAATCAGAGGAATTATTTTTGTTAATCACTAGTGATATTTAATCGGGCCTGATCTGATCTAAATCTATTCTCAATCCATTGCTCGGATTTAGAAGAATATTCGAAAACAGGGTGTTCTGCTCTCCGGCATCACCCTCAATACCCAGAGCATCTTCTGGGTCGGCTATATTCATAATGGTATTATTATGAATATTGTTATTGAAAGAATCCTCATCCAAATCAATCCCGCTACCACTATCTGAAACTCTATTATTATAAATCTCATTCTCGCTGGATTCGGAAATAACAATTCCTCGGTCTTCATTGCTAACACTATTATTTCGGGCAATGGAATTAGTCATATTTCGGCTAAACATTATACCCATCTTGGTATTGTTGTATACCACATTATTTTCTATAGTTATGTTGTAGCAGTCCAATGAACAAATGATCCCGATTGAGCCATTATCATGCACAGTATTATTTCTAATAATCATGTCGTGTGTTCCAGTATGAGGATCTAATCCGTAATGAATATTATCATGCACATGGTTGTCTTCTATTTTAATTCCACCAACGCCCTTAGAATAGAAGCCAAAATACAGATCATGAATATTGTTTCCTTTTACCAGACTTCCATCACCGCCTTGATATCTAAGCCCGGTACGACCTCCCCCATATCCTGATTCATATCCAAGGTAAGAAAGCTCCGATTTTGTAATATTAGTTGTTCCTGTCGCATCATCATTAACTACAATATAAGGTCTTGGGGTGCCAATATGCACATCCTCTCCATTTCTGTGAGAGTCTAGACTTGAAGTATAATTATTTGTATCAGGATTCCATGAGCTTATTCTTACTGAATCAATCTCTAAACCGCCAGATACAAAGATCGGATATGCAGTTTCTTCATCTGAGACAATTTTCAGCCACGAAGTGTCGCTGGAATTGATGTATAAAATGGCATTCTCAGCTACTGTAACGCCTGCATTTAATACCCATCCTTTGTCAATATTTGCGTCTTTATATAGAATGTCTGGATTTTTAAGTTGGTTATCAATCTGAGTTAAGTTAGTAGTCTTGCAATTGATTATAATCATTCTCTCCTCAGAATTAAAGTTCACACATTTTGAAGTGGTATTTGGTGAGGATAAAGAACCACTTGTCTCAGAATTTGAGGACAAGTCTGCTGTTGAAGCACTGGCAGACTGATTAAATGTAATGGATAATGCAATGATTGCTGTAGCTGCCAGTATTACAATAAGCGAAGTCATTTTTGGTTCTCTATTATTAATATATTCAACCTATGATATATGTATACAGGTTACAAAAGATTTTGATTTTCTAATGTAAAATAGTTTATGACTCGCATAGGCGGGATGTAGTACGATACTCTAATGTTTGTATACACTTAAGACCAAAGCTACAGGTGTCGCAAAAATATACCAATGAATCAAATTTTGAATTCAGTTCCATAATGTCGTTACATCGCGGACATTCTATTTCAATGTCAAGCCCTAACTTTGGTTGTTCTAGTAGGCTAATTTCCACAGTTTCCAGAGATTGCTCTTCTCGTCTTACTTAAGCATTGTATAATCTGCTGGTGGCATAACATAGTCTAAGTCAAATATTCTTTCATATGATGAGCTAGAGTTATAGTATTTTGACTGACTAATACTATATATGACCTATCTAATTTGTATTACTGTAAGTTAAATCGATTATATAACAATATTCAGGATTTTTTGATATATCAATTGAAAAAGTCTTCACTTCATTACTACACGAATATAAATCAGATTTGATCGACCAAACCATATTAAATGCGTACACTGAAGCTTCTTAGGAAATGAAGAACAAAATACTAGCAATTGTAGCGATATTAACAGTAGCGGCAGCTATGTTAGTGAGCGCATCTATAGCTCCATACAATTATGCATCTGCAAAGAAATATGGTGATAGCAATGCACAACCGTCAGCCGCTAATAACGACTGTCCTCCAGCAGTGATTCCTGACTTTGATATTGAGCTACAGCTTCAGACAAACGCCGCGAGCTGTCTGAATGACATTAATATGGTGCAAGATGATGGAACAGCAATAGCTTCAATACCCTCCAGCACAGCTCCCAGTCAATAACTAAAACTAGAAGTTAGACCCAGATCGAGGGGGATGACGACGGGATAGACAGTACCAGTAACAAAATCTACAAAATGGGACGGAATCAATAAAAACTCAGAACGTACATTACGATATATATTCAATAAGCTTGAAAGCTACTAATATCGGTATAACCAGTGGCTAGGTGCACTACCTGTAGATGACGCATTTGCTATAAATAGACTGTTCACAGTATTGAAAGCTGCAAAGCTAGAAAACTATTTGATTATAAATTTAACGTCGCTAACTCGACAAACTCAACTGGTACAGTCTACAAAAAATTAGACAGCATTCATTCTCAGAAATTCAGAATATATGTTCTGGTCATTATTTAATTGACGTTCCATCTCTAAACTGTTCTTATAAGCTTAAAAAAATCGATAGCTCTTGTTATAACTATTGAATTGATTAGAAAAGATATGAGATTTTTGTGGTAGCGATAAGCAAACACAACATTATTTAGCTGTTTATTGGCAAAAGAATTTCTTTAGCATATAAAAGATCGGCTGAATAATCTGTTTCCATGATTGAATATTTAATGAGGTATTTTGAATTGTAGAACTATGAACTGCTGCAAGACTTCTTAGTAGCCTATTTCCACTATACAACTAAGCTAATTTGTACCTAACAAACATTACGAAACCATTTATATAATGAAATCGAGTTTTTATTATGGAAGAAAATAATAGCTCAAAAGAAAATTATAATTTGTTAGATGGTATGAAACGATATTTGCGAATAAACCATCAAGATGATGATAAAGTTCTATTGGATTATCTCAGAAAGCAGTCTGGCTTACGCCAAGACTAACCAAACACCGAACTTTTAGCTTCTGATACTACAACACTCTTTTAATATTGTAAGACACTATTAGACCACCACCACAATGCGATTGCGAGCTGGATCATTACATATCTCATACGCTGTTTTGCCTATTCTTTCAATCCATTCATAATCTTCGGACATAACAATCTCAATTTTGCTCTTGTCCACAATTAAATGCATATTTACAATGTATCAGAATAATGGATAACTATTTCCATTCGAATATGCATTCAGAACCTGGGGACGCGCTTTTTTTCCTTTAAGCAAGCATTCTGCATTTTCTATAACGTTTCAATTGTAATCACTCTAAATGAAAGTAGCTTCTACCTCGAATTTCATGTCTAATCAGAACAATTAACATTCAGTCTTCAGCATTCTTAATTAATCTGACTCCATACTTGAGTGCTATGAAAAATATTGTATCTATGAATTATGAAATGATTCTTGCATTATTTTTTGGACTAATGTTGTTGCTACTGATTGGGGCATCGTATAATACGTCAATTGCAACATCATCGCCGGGAGAAACAGCAAAGATTCCGTTATATTATGTAAGTACTAGAGATCCACAGAATCCTACTTATGAGATGGTGACAGGGCCCAAAGGATATCAAAATGAAACATATGGAAATCTTAACGAACTAAAATGTCAAAATGAAACTGTTGTAATATTTGTTCATGGATGGGAAGAGAGCGAAGATAAAGTGAAAGAGAGGTTGAATAGAGTGAAATTATCACTAGAAAATAATAGCTTTATTCATCCACTGATAGGCTTTAGCTGGCGCTCAGATACGACATGGTTTGGCGCCAAATTTTTGGCCGCAGAAAATGGTCCAAAGTTTGCAAAGCTAGTTTCCGATATAAAATATGAATGCCCAGGTACTGACTTAAGACTGCTCGCTCATTCGTTAGGTGCAAGAGTTGTACTTAGCAGCTTAGAAAGTTTACATGAGAACGAACCTTGGAATAAGAATAATTTCACCATTAAATCTGTAGATTTATTGGGAGCTGCGGTGGATGATGAGGAAGTTTCTACCAATCCACAAGATATTTTAATTGACCAGACGAATTGGGGTACTCCTAAGTCAGACTATGGACAAGCGATTGAAACAGAGGTGACAAATTTCACAAATTCTATTAATAGTGAAGATTATATACTTGAACCAATTCCTGAAAATCCATATCCACCATTCCAAATTTATCCATCTTTTGAAGCTGATAAAGCACTAGGACAAAGTGGATACCAAAAAAATCTATACATTCCAATATTTGATATCAAAAAGTCATTGCCTAAAAATTATGCCGAGATAGATGTTCAAGATCAGTTACCCCTAAACGTAGATGCCGATGGCGATAGAGAATGTGATTTCGGAATCCCCCGTACTAATATTTGTATGATAACTGAAATCGGCGATAACCACAGAGGTTATCTTGGCTATAGGAACCCGGATGACAATTCAATAATCATTAATGATGGAGCGATCAACATAGTTGTTGATAATTGGATTGATAGAACTTCAACCAACACAAGCCCGAACTTACAATAAGAGTTCAATATTTTGTGGCAGTCTATAATGTCTATGTATAGTCTCACAGTCCCCCCCATTATGTGGTGATAGCAAAAGCCCCCATAATTGGGAGAGCAAACTATATCCATTCTATATCGGCTTTTACTCCTTTCTTCCAAGACATACCCTGCTTTTCTAAGCGGTATTACTTGATATCGAGCGGCCCTAGATAGTTTGGATTATAACATAACGCTTATAGCCGTCAAAACTGAGCCGAGGTCTTCACTATTACAATAATAACACATTGGCTGATAGCTGCTACTCATGCGAGTTCTTATGTATCTAGGCATTGTAGATATCTGTATTGATTCTACCAGTTAATCTGCGTTATCAGGTGTCTCAATGTAACTATAGTGGAAAGGCGTTGGCTGAATATTGGATAAGTTACAGGCAGTTATTCTCTTTATTTATATATCTCGTCATCATCAAAATGAACTTATATCTATGATGACACACTCATAAAATGGCTAATGACCGCAACTGCCCCAGGATTTCAGTACAAGCGCCCACCTGGCCCCAAATCTAAATTTCCTTATATATTTAGTTTGCAATTTCTAAAGGCCCCTCTAACCGTTCTGAATGATTTAACAAAATATGGTGATATTTCTTACTTTAGGTTCGGGCATCAAGGTATCTACTTTGTGAACCACCCCGATTATATTCAAAGTGTATTGATAATTAATCAATCCAAATTCATCAAAAATCCTGGCCTTCGCCTAACGAAGCGAATAATTGGTAATGGTTTACTCACCAGCGAAGGAGAGTATCATAAGCAGCAACGGGAGCTGATACAACCAGCATTCGATTATGGTCAAATATCTAAGTATGCTGATATAGTAACGTCCTGTGGAGAAGACATGTGTACAAAATGGAAACAAATACTAATATCAAAAGAAGAGGAAGAAGAAAAAGAAATAGTGCTTGATGTTCATCAGGAAATGACTAAGCTTACAGTATCTATAATCAGTAATGTACTTTTTGGCTCAAACATCGATTCAAATACAACTACAGGCATTATTCAGGATGTGACAATATTGGTAGGATATTTCAATCATCTTAGATTACCATTCATAGGTAACATAATAGAAAAGATGCCTCTCGCGAGCAGTAGAAAGTTTCATGCTGCAAAGCGACACCTAGATTCATTGATTTTCACAATCATACAAGAAGCAAGACGAAGAATAATTCAGGTAGATAAAAGAAGCGATGATATTGATAGATGGTCTTTAAATGATCCTGCAGCAAATGATAAAAACAGCCCAATAGATCTGCTATCTACATTGCTCCTTCTCGATGCAAAAAGAGGGACAATTAGATCTAACAAAACGACTACGTCTATGACTGCCCAACAGCTTAGAGATGAAATCATGACATTGTTCCTTGCGGGACATGAAACAACAGCAAATGCTTTAACTTGGACATTGTATCTCATCTCTGAGAATCGTAAAGTAGAAGACAAAATCATCGAAGA
>Ga0081455_10004413_pt1 | contig 15805 bp, 9 predicted proteins | sample TabmetS3T2R1_FD_70207 | JGI IMG/M metagenome (GOLD analysis project Ga0081455, IMG submission 70207) | Tabebuia heterophylla rhizosphere microbial communities from the University of Puerto Rico - S3T2R1 | ecosystem: Host-associated > Plants > Roots > Rhizosphere ... | reverse complement strand
CGCCCTAACGACCATCCAGCGCCAGGTGGAGCAGAACCGGCCCCATTTGACATCGATTGGCGCCTTTGATGGATGGGGCGGGGTTATTTACACCCTGACTCATCTGGGCGCGCTGTGGAATGAATCGGAACTGTTGGCTCAGGCTGAAGAGCTGGTCGGACTGCTTCCTTATCTTATCAAGCAAGATGAAACGTTTGATGTGATCGGTGGGGCGGCCGGATGCATTGGAGGTTTAATCAGCCTATGTCGTTATGCCTCGTCTGATCGTGCGCTCGCTGCGGCGTTCCGATGTGGGGATCGGCTTATTGTCCAGACCCGACCGATGGAGCGAGGCATCGGTTGGACGCCACAGTTTCCTGCGACAGGGCCACTGGCTGGATTCTCGCACGGGGCGGCCGGCATGGCATGGGCGCTTCTGGAACTGGCCGCGTTGACTGATGAAGATCGCTTTCGTAGGGCTGCGCTCGCGGCCATTGATTACGAGCGTAGTCTATTCTCGGCCGAAGCCGGGAATTGGCCTGACCTGCGTGAGTTTGAGCCCTCAGGCAGAACGACGAAAAACGGTCAAGCAGGAGAGAAATTTACGACGGCGTGGTGCCACGGCGCGCCGGGGATCGGGATGGCGCGTTTGCGCGCGCTCAGGTATGTCGATGATGCGGAGATCCGCTCAGAGATAGATGTGGCGCTGCGAACCACTTCAAAGAAAGGTTTTGGCGGCAATCATTCGTTGTGTCACGGCGATCTGGGTAATCTTGAATTGCTATTGGAAGCCGGTCGAATGCTCGACGAGCCGCGGTGGTTAGCTCAGGCGGGTCGTAGGGCCGCTATGATCCTCGAAAGCATTGACAAGGACGGATGGCTCTGCGGGATCCCTCTCGGTGTCGAGTCCCCCGGTCTGATGACCGGGCTGGCGGGCATCGGCTATGGGTTACTGCGCTTAGCAGAACCGGCGCGCGTCCCTGCCGTGCTGGTACTCGATCCGCCGCCGCGACAGATGTAATCGATGTGACTCACAGTAACTAAAAGACGATGTTGCGATCATTTAACTCTCTTATTGTTATGTTGCTTATGCTGGCGCTGGGGGTCGGGCTCGCCACCCTGATTGTGGCCGGTCGTAACCCCCGTCACAATAAAGTTGTGGAATTCCCGCCGGCGTCAACTGTTCCGACATCAAGCCCTGCTATCAAACCAGTGTTAGACGCGGATATTCGGCCGGCGGAAGGGCAAACGCTCAGTGAACGATATGTAGGTGTGATCTTCGCGCGCCAATCAGCAGACATTGTCGCCCGGTCCGAAGGCAGATTGGAGGCGGTTTACGCGAGCCTCGGCGATCATCTGAAACCCGGCGCCGTCATTGCCAGAATCGAGTCGTCTTCGATCACCCAACAATTGGAGATGGCGCAAGCCACTCTGCGATCGGCTCAGGCTGAAGAGCGTAACGCGCAGGTTGAACTCAAAGACGCTCAGTCCCGCTATGCCCGTCGAGAAGCGCTTGTAGAATCGGGCGTGCTCTCACAGGAGGAACTGGCCACGGCCAAAGTTCAAGTCGAGAGGGGGGAGACTAACCTGGATGTGGCGCGAGCGCGTGTCGCCGAGCAGATGGCGCGGGTTGAGCAGAGCCGGGAATCGCTCGCCGACACAGTGATCAGAGCGACTTTTGAGGGGACGGTCGCCGCGCGATACCTTGATGCGGGAGCCGCCGTCCGTTCTGGCGCCCCGATCATCAGCCTGATGCGAACAGACGATCTGTGGGTTAGATTCGCCGTCCCCGATACGAACCTGGCTGCCGTGGCCATCGGCTCGGCCGTCAACTTTTACCTTGAAGAGTTGAACATCGAAATCCCGGCGGCGATTGAGCATCTTTCTCCGGGAGTGGCCGCAATATCGCAAGAACTGGTAGTCGAGGCAAAGTTGAGAATACCTGCCGCTTTGAAAGGGCGGATTAAATCAGGCGGGAGCGGGCTTGTGTCGCTGGGCGCCAGCCCGCCTTTAAATTATTCGCAGACCCGGTCCTCATCTTATTTGAGATGAGCCATTCATCGCTCGGGCTGGGATTACGTCTCAGAGGAGGTCAGCGTTGCGAAGCCAGTCAACCATTTTCCGCGAAGAAGCCTTGGAGTACCACTTCCTTGGCGGCCGCGCGCAGGGCGATCTGCTGCGCATTTCCTCTCGATGGACGAACTGGGCCTACTGGTTATTGGTAGCTGTGCTGGTGGCGGGCTCCGTCTACGTCGTTTTCGGAAGAATCAATGAATATGCCATAGGGACTGCCGTCGTCAGGGACGAGGGACGGACCATTGTCACCGCGCTGACGGGCGGCTCAATTACTGAGATCGCTGTCCAGTCGGGGCAACGCGTCGAAGCGCAGCAACTGCTGCTGCGCTTCAATGACTGGCAGGAAAAGATTGAGTTAGAACACCTTCAGCGGGAACTCAATTTACGGCAAATCAGCCGACTCAAAAACCCGGACGACCCGACGGCCCAGCAGCAGCTCGCGACCGTCCGCGCGCAAATAGAAGCCGCCGAAAAACGGCTCAACGAACGCACAGTGCGAGCGCCCCGCGCGGGCGTCGTGAGAGACATCCGCATTCGCCCCAATCAGCAGGTTGCCCCGGGCGAGTTACTCCTAAGCATTGTCGGGGACGACGACGCGCTCCTGGTCGTCGCCATTCTGCCGGGACATTATCGCCCATTACTTAAACCTGGAAATCCGCTACGACTGGAATTAACCGGGTTTCGTTACGCCTACCAGCCTCTGACGATTGATTCCATTGGAAACGAGGTCATAGGTCCGAACGAGGTTCGTCGCTTCCTCGGGCAGGAGATCGCTGATTCGCTCCAACTGCAAGGCGCATCGGTCATCGTACAGGCTCATTTGCCGTCGCGAAAATTTGAGGCCGATGGCCGTTGGCACGAATACCACGACGGGATGTCTGGCGCAGCCGAAGCTCGCGTGCGCTCTGAAAGCATTTTGTTGGCGCTGGCGCCAGGTCTGAGGGCGGTGTTCGGAGGCGGGGATGAATAGCATGAAGGCTACAGCGTCGCTCATTGATCGTTTTCCTGCCCTGCGCAGGCTCGAGGCCAAGAGCGCGGCGCGGCAGATCCCCTTCATTCGGCAGCTATCAACCACCGAATGTGGCGCAGCCTGCCTGGCGATGGTGCTGGCATACTATGGCAAGAATGTTCCGCTCAGTGAAATTCGTGATCTGACCGGCGTCAGCCGTGACGGTGTGAATGCGCTGTCACTGCTGAACGCAGGGCGCCGGTACGGATTACGCGGTCGCGGCGTGAAGCTCGATCTCGATGCTTTGAAATATCTGGACAAAGGCGCGATTCTCCATTGGGAGTTTGCGCATTTTGTCGTCTTCGAGAGGTTACGCAAGGACGGCGTCGAGATTGTCGACCCGGCTTGCGGCCCCCGCTTTGTGCCGATGGAGCAATTCCGTCGTTCGTTTACAGGCGTGGCCCTGACACTTAAGCCGGCTGATGAATTCCGGCCGATCGCCGACCGAAGGCCGGCGGTATGGAGCTACGTCAAGCGCATCATCGGCCACTCGGGGGAGCTGCCGCGGATCACAGTCATGTCGATTCTCCTCCAGCTACTCGCGCTCTCCCTTCCGGTATTGACGGGACTACTGGTGGATCGCGTCATCCCGCACGGTGACAATCATCTGCTCAACGTGCTGATCATCGGGCTCTCCTCGATAGTGTTATTTCACTTCCTCGCCTCGCTCATCAGGTCACATCTGCTGCTTTATCTTCGCACGCGACTTGATACGCAGATGACGCTGGGCTTTCTAGAGCATCTAGTTTCTTTGCCTTACGCTTTCTTTCAGCAGCGTTCGGAAGGCGATCTTATGATGCGCGTCAACAGCAACTTGCAGATCCGAGAGATGCTCACTTCAAGCGCGCTCTCCGGCCTGTTCGATGGCTCGCTGGCGATCCTTTATCTGCTGATCCTGCTGATTACAAGTCCTGCGATGGGCGCGCTCGTGGTCATGTTAGGCTTGTTGCAAGCAGGCGTTTTCCTACTGTCTTACCGACGCTACCAGGAACTGATGTCCCAGGATTTGCAGACGCAATCGAAATCGCAAAGCTACCTGGTGCAAATGCTTGCCGGGATCGAGACCTTGAAAGCCGGCGGCGCCGAAGACCGCGCAGTTGAGCAATGGTCGAATCTGTTCGTGGATGGGTTGAACGTCTCGCTCAATCGCGGGCGGTTAAGCGCTGCCGTTGACTCCTTGATGAACGCGTTGCGGTTGGGGGCGCCGCTATTGGTACTGGTGTATGGCGGATTCCAGGTGCTGGATGGCGCGCTCAATCTGGGCGCGATGCTCGCATTGAACGCGCTGGCAAGCGGTTTTCTCAGCCCGATTTCGACGCTCGTCTCCACCGCGTTGCAGCTGCAATTGCTGCGCAGCTACATCGAGCGGATTGATGATGTGCTCAAAGCGTCGCCGGAACAAGATAGAAGCAAAGTCTCCAGGGCCGAACCGCTCACCGGCGAAATCGAGCTGAAAAATGTGTCGTTCAGTTATGGGCCGCTTACCCCGGCGGGAGTGCGGGATATCTCAGTCAAGATTGCGCCCGGCCAAAAAGTAGCTATCGTGGGCCGATCCGGGGCTGGGAAATCCACGCTCGCCAAACTGATGATGGGCCTTTATCAACCATCATCCGGGCGCATTCTTTATGACGGCCATGATCTCGCGGGGTTGGACCTCCGCTCAGTGCGCCAGCAATGCGGCATTGTCACACAGCGGTCCTTCCTGTTTGGCTCGACGATCAGGGAGAATATCGCGCTTAAGGACCCGAGTATTCCGATGGCGGAGGTAATCGAAGCGGCCAAGCTGGCCTGTATTTACGATGACATTCTGGCCATGCCGATGGGATACGAAACGATGCTCATTGACGGTGGAGGCTCGCTCTCTGGCGGTCAACGGCAGCGTGTAGCGCTGGCCAGGGCGCTCGTTGGTCAGCCCATAATTCTTCTGCTCGACGAAGCGACCAGCGAGTTGGATACGGTAACAGAAAGTCAGGTTCACCGGAATCTGGCGGAACTGCGTTGCACGAGGATCGTGATCGCGCACCGGCTTAGCTCCGTCCGCGACGCCGACCTTATTCTTATGCTAGACAAAGGGGCGATCGTGGAACGAGGCTCGCACGAGGAACTGCTTGCCAAAGATGGACATTACGCAGCCTTGGTTCACAGTCAGGTGAAAAGGTCACTTCAGATTGACCATGACTATCAACTGGCGAGACTCTCAGAGTCCTCGCTTCCGCAATAAGTAGAATAGCGCCGGCGTCACCAGCAGCGATAGAACCATCGAGACCGTCACGCCGCCGATCACCGCGATCGCCAGCGGTTGCAGAAGCTGGGCGCCCGAGCCGACGCCTACAGCCAGCGGGAGCATGCCGAAGACAGTCGCCAGCGCCGTCATCAAAATCGGGCGCAGCCTTCTGCGCCCCGCCTGAAAGATCGCTTCGCGCAATTCGTAACCGCGCGCGGAGAAGTGTTGCTCCGAATCGAGCATCAGGATGCCGTTCTTATGCACGACGCCGATGACCATGATCACGCCCATGTATGACGAGATGTTGAGCGTCGTCTTCGTCAGCCATAAGGCCAACAGCGCGCCGAAGCCGCACAGGATCGTGGCGATGAGAATCGCAATCGGATGCGAAAACGAACGAAACTCAAAGACGAGAATTATAAAGATGAGCAGGATCGAGCCGAGCAAAACCATCGTCAGCCCCCGAAACGATTCCTGTTGAATCAGGTATTGCCCGCCGAATTCGATGTCGGTTCCGGGCGGGATGTTGACTTCTTTGAATAGTCTGCGTTTGATCTCGTCCACCGCCGAGCCGAGGTCGCGACCTTCCAGTCTCGCGGTGACGGTCGAGAGATTGCGCAGGTTGTCTCGCTGGACTTCGTAGGTCGTCTCCTCGGGTTCAAGCTCGGCGACGCTCGAAAGCGGCACGGCGGCGCCGTTCGGCGAAGTCAGCAAGAGGCCTTTCAGTTTGTCGCTGTTCGCGCGGCTCTCCGCCGGGTAACGCACGCGGATCGGTATGAGCCTGTTGTTGCGGATCACCCGCGAGGCGACTTCGCCGTCGAGAATCCCCGACTGCAGATCGAGCACGTCCTGCACGCCGAAGCCCGCCAGGCTGGCCTTTTCCGGATTGACGCGGAAATTGCGCGACGGGCCGATGGCGGTGGTGCCGTCTTTGACGTCAACCACACCTTTGACGTTTTCTTTCTCCAGCCATTCGGCGACGGCGGCGGCGGTCGCTTTGTAGCTCTTGTCGTCGGGATGATAAATCTTGATCTCGATTGGTTCCGGCGCCATCGACAGATCGCCGATCAGGTCTTCGAGAATGTGTGGGAACTCGACGGCGATGACCGGCTCGGATTCGGCGATCTTGTGGCGCAATTCTTCGATCACCTCGTCGGACGACTTGTCGCGTTTGCGTTTAAGCTTGATCAGGAAATCGCCCGTGTTCGGCTCGGCGATCGCCAGCGCCAGGCGCGCCCCGACGCGCAGCGAGTAGCTTTCGACTTCCGGCGTCTCTTTCAGCATCTTCTCGATGTGGCTGAGCACGCGATGCGTCTCTTCGAGCGAGGTCCCTGAGGGCATAATGTAATCGAGCACGAACGCGCCCTCATCCATCTCCGGCAATAACCCGATCCCCAAATTGAAGAACAAAACGACCGCCGCAACGACTACAAGCAGCGCCGCCAACAGCGTCACCCTCGTGCGCCGCAATGTCCAGCGCAGCGCCTTTTCGTAGCGCGCCGTCAGACCGCGCAGGATGCGGCCTTCGCCGGCCTGCTCGGCTATTTCGATCTCCGTCTCGGCCGGCCCTTCATGGCGTCTGAAGAATACGCGCGCCAGCACGGGAGTGAAGAAGATCGCCAGGAAGAGCGAAGCCAGCAACGCCGTTACCAGCGTCAACGCCAGGGCGCGAAAGAAGACCGCCGTGATGCCGCCGAGAAAAACCAGCGGGACGAAGACTACAATCGGCGTCAGCGTCGAGCCGGTCAGCGCGGGCGTCAATTCCTTGATGGCGCTCAACGCCGCTTCGCGCGGCGCCTGTCCGAGCGATAGATGGACGACGATGTTTTCGACCATGACAATCGCGTCGTCAATCACCACGCCGATGCAGGCCGCGATGCCGCCGAGCGTCATTACGTTGAAACTCATATTGAAGAGCTTCATAAAGACCACGGCGATCAGCGCCGCGATCGGGATCACCAGCGCCGCGACCAGCGTCGACCGCCAGTTCTTCAGAAAGCCCACCAGCACGGCGATGGAAAGCGCCAATCCGATCAGAATGCTTTCGGTCACGCTGCCGATCGAATCGCGCACGTTGATCGATTGATCGTAGAAGATGTTGAGTTGAATGTCGGGCGGCAGCGTCTTGCGAATCTCTTGCAACTCGCGATTGACCGCGTCGGCGATCTCGACCGCGTTGCCGTCAGGCTGCTGTAGCACGTTGACTAGCACGGCGGGCAGCCCGTTGGCGGTGACGACGTTATAGACCGGGCGCTCGCCGTCCACGACACGCGCCACGTTCTTGACGTAAACCGGCGTGCCTTTGACGACGTCTACGACGACGTCTTCTATCTGCTCTTTATTTTCGAGCAGGCCGGTCACAGTCGTCAGGTAGAGCTTGTAATTTTCCTGCAACATGCCGGCGGATCCGATCAGGTTGGTCTTGCGGATGGCGTCGGCGACTTTGGTCAGAGGGATGCCGTAGCTGTTGAGTTTCTCCGGCTCGACCAGCACGTGATATTCCGGTTGGCGCCCGCCGACGATGCGCGTTTCGGCCACGCCGGGCAGCCGGTAGAGGCGCGGCGCGAGTTCGTAGTAAGCCAAATCGTAGAGTTCCGCCGTCGATCGCTTCGGCGAAATGACGCTGAAGCCGATCATCGGAAAGACCGAGAAGGTGAGACGATTAGTGTAGAAGCGCGCGTCCTGCGGCAGAGTCGGCATGATCTGCGCGATCTTGCCTTGAACCAGATGCAGCGCGTGCAGAATGTCCACGTCCCATCGGAACATCACGCTGATTTCCGAAGAGCCGCGCCCGGTGATCGAACGCACGTCGGTGATGCCCGGCACGCTGCGTATGGCCTCTTCGACAGGGCGCGTGACGGTCAGCATCTGCACGCCCACCGGCGCGATGCCGTTGTCCACTAGAATGATGATGCGCGGAAAATCAGTCTGCGGGAAGAGCGCGATCGGCAGGCGGAATAAGAAGACCAGCCCCGCCAGCGCAAAACTCAGGAAGATCAAGGTCAGCGCGCGTCCGTGCGCGTCAACGAAATCGGCGAGGCGCGAGGTCATTTCTCTTTCTCCTCTTTTTCCTTCCCGTCTTTCTCTTTTTCGTCTTTTTCCTTCTCTTCCTTGTTGCGCACCTGTGTGCCGTCGGGAAGATTGTAGCCGCCTTCGACGATGACAGTCTCGCCGCCTTTCAGGCCCTCGACGATTCGCGCCTTGCCATCAATCACTTCGCCCGTCTCGACCTCTGTTGCGTGCGCGATGTTTTTGTCATCAACGACCATCACCACGCCTTTCTTCGAGCCTTCGGCGAACTGCACTGCGCTGACCGGCGCGACTACGCTCCGCGCGACCGACCCGGTCGTCACACTCAGCGAGCCGAAGACGCCGCCGCGCAATTTGTGGCCCCCGTTCGGAATCTCGCACCACATCTCCACCGTGCGGCGCTGCGGGTCAACGGCCTGGTTGATGACGGAGACGCGGCCCGTGAATGAAGCGTCGCGCTCGTCGACGGGCGTGAAGCTGCATGATTGTCCCTGGCGGACTTTGCCGCCCTCGGCTTCGGGAACCTGCGCGCGCGCGACGGCCGTGGACAGGTCCATCACGGTGAAGATCGGCGCGTCCGGCTTCGCCATGTCGCCGGGATACATCATCTGTTCGGTGATGACTCCGACGAACGGGCTACGGATTTCGGTGAATTCGAGTTGCGCGTTGATCTCGGCGAGTCTGGCTTTGGCCTGGTCTATTTGGCTCTGCGCGATCTGGATGTCGCGCTCGCCCGACTGTTTTTCGAGCAGTTCGAGCGATCTTTGCGCCGTCTCGTAAGACGCCTTGGCCTGCGCCAGTTCGGTTTCGCTCAGGAGCAAGTCGCGCTGCGGGATCGCGCCTTTTTCAAACAGGTCTTTGCGGCGGTCGTAATTCTTTTGCGCCTGATTCAGTGCGGCCCTGGTGATTGTCACCTGTCCCCGCGCGCGTTCGATCTCCGCCGGCAGCGTGCCGCTTTTGACTTTCTGCAAATTGGCTTCGGCGTCAGTGACTGCGGCGCGCGCCGAATCGCGCTGCGCGATGAGGTCGCGGTTTTCGAGCAGCGCCAGCGACTGTCCGGCTTTGACGTAATCGCCTTTCTTCGCGTTCAGCTTGAGAATGCGCGCCGTGAGGCGGGAGGCGACGCTGGCCTGTTCTCGCGGAAAGATCGTCGCGGGGGCTTGCACGGAGAGGCGCAGGTCGGCGATTTCGGCCTTCGCCACTCTCACCTCGACCACCGGCTTCTGCGCCGACTCCGCGCTTTCTTTTCCGCAGCCCGCGAACGCTGTCAAAAGACAGATGACGATGATGTGATTTTTCATTTGCCGGAAGTCACCTCCAGATCGGTTCTTGCGTTCAGGTAATTCGCAACGCTTGTGTAATAGTTGTTGCGCGCCTGCGCCAGTTGGTTTTGCGCCGTGACGACGTCGAGCGACGAGCCTTCGCCGCCCTCGTAACGCACTCGGCTCAGGTTCAAATCCTCTTCGGCCAGACGGACCTGCTCGCGCGTCAGCCCGATCTGTTCGTAAAGCCGCTTCACGCGGGCGAGGGCGTTCCGGTATTCGCGGGAGAATGTGCGAATGGCGATGGCGCGGTTGGTTTCTACCTGTTCGGCTCGGAAATGGAACTGCTGCGACTCCCCTCGCGCGCGAAACCAGTCGAAGACTGGAACGCGAAGCGTGAAGTACCCCGCGTAGCCGCGGTCGCGAATCCGCAGCGCGCTCGAATCGAGGCCGTACTGAAAGACGAAGCCGAATTGGGGCATGAGCGCCGACCGTGCGATCTTCTCTTCGGCCTGAAAGCCGCGCCGCTGGGCGTCGAACAGGTTGAATTCGAGCCTTCGCTGGAATGGAACAACATCGTCTTGGGATTCATCCGCGGGCGCCGGCGCGGGTTCTTCGAGCGCGTCGGCGATCCGAAGCGGCTCTTCGACATCTTTCGTCCAGAACGAGGCCAGTTCCTGATTCGCCAGCTTCGCTTCAAGCTCCGCCGCGTTCAGCGCCTGTCGCAGAAACGCGACCTGCGCCGAAGCCTTGACCAGATCGGCGCGCGCCGCCTCGCCGCCTTCGAACAGCAGCTTCGCGCGACTCTCAAAGCTCTGGCTCTCTTTCAAAGCCTCGCCGACGACCGTGACCAGATGGCGGGTCAGTAACAGGCGATAGTAGGCGATGGTCACCGCGCGCCGCAGGTCGCGCCGCGCGATCTCGAAATTGACGCGCGCCGCGTCCTGACCGGCCCGCGCCCGCTGAAGCTCGGCGCGCAACCTGCCCGAAGTGTCGAATTCCTGCGTGACCGCGCCGAGCGTCGTGTATTCATGGACGCCGTTCGCGGGAAGGAAGCTGAAGGTCGAGCGGTCGTCGAGACGAGGGCTGTTGTAAATGAAGCCGTTGAGCATTTCGGCCTGCGGCATGAACGCCGCGCGCGCCCGGGTCAGATCACGATCGGCGATCGCGCGTTGCTGTTCGGCGACGGAGACGGGCGACGGCGCGGACTCCGCCAATCGCAGGCAGTCTTGCAGCGTGAGAACTTTGTCCGCTTGCTGCGCCGAGGCCGAAGGGGAGATCAAAGCGATGAATGCGACGGTAAGCGTCGACCGGAGTGCGAATGGATGCATATAGATGGCGCGACAGAAAAAATCATGAGGATGAGGATCGTGATGATAATCCGCGGAAATAAACGGCGATAAGTCGGGCCGTCGCTGTCCGGAGTTCTCATTAAATCCTCCTTCAAATTTACCCTTTACACTAATCCGTGAGGGCGCCGTAAGCAAGATAGCCGAAGAGAGATAAACAAGGGATAAACATTCGCGCTGTCCGCCCCCTTAATGACATCAGCCCGCTCACCCCACACTATCAAAATTTGTCATTACCCACATTTTTGGGGCCTAGCAATTTGCCGCCTTTGGCCCTGAAAGGGCCATGGATATTAGCCGGTGGCGCCAGCCACCGGATCCAGGCAGCCAACTCTTCGCGCCCTGGCAAGGGCGCCGGACGTGACCGGAGCCTGCGGAATAGTTCACGGTCAGACTCCAGTCCGGCGCCCCTGCCAGGGCGCAAAGGCAATAATAACGGGCTTTCCGGTGGCTGGCGCCACCGGCTAATCTCCGCTGCGCCTCCAGCGCAAAGAGAAAAATGTGGGTAATGACAAGACTATCAACAGGAGTCTTTCAGAAATACGCCGCGCTGGTCCCCTTGGCGCCTGAATGGGCCATCACGCGGGGCTGACAAATTCGAGCAGACCCGCTTACTTTTTATCTTCTGTTTATCCCCGGCCTGGTAAAAGACAAAAGTCTTATTGACCTTTGTTGACGCTTTCCGGAAGTGAATCTCCTATGAAATCAAGCGAATCATCCGACACGAATATTAATCCAGGACTACGCCCCCGCATTTTTTTATGCGCAGTGGCGCTAATGCTCGTTGGCGCCGCCACAATCGCATTGGGCCATCACCAAGGCGGCGGCGCGCCGCCAGCCCCGTCACGCCTCGAGGGCGCGCAATCAAATACCCAGACAATCACGCCCATCCCCTTTGAAGAGATGAACGGCGAACGCGTATACAACGCCTCTGGAGTGGTTCCGCTCGCCGACTCCCGGTTTCTCTTTTGTGACAATAACAGCGGCGACGCGCTCTTCGAACTCGACCTCGCGGAGGACGGGCGGAAGAAAGGCCCGTTGATCAGACGCTCGCTCCAAGGCCTTGCCCCAAAAGCGATTTCCGATCTGGAAGCGATGACGCTCGCTGAAGAGAAAGGGCGGCGGTTCGTCTTTGTCACCTCGTCGTTCTCCATCAAGAAGACTAAAGATGGACAGTCGCTGAAAGTCCCGCCGAGCGGGCTGCTGCGCGTGACTGTCAATTCCGACGACAGCTTGTCTGCTGAAAACATTCCCGGGTTCCGCGACTGGTTCATACAAAATGCGCCTGCCGTCGCCGCGTCAGCCAACCACATTCCCGACGAAGGCGGGCTGAACATCGAAGGGCTTGCGTGGGATCACGAGCGCCATGCGCTTTTGTTCGGATTGCGCACTCCCTTGTCGGGAACCAGTCCGCTGGTGATTCCGGTGCGGGTGAAGGATCTGGACGGCCCCTGGACGACCGACAATTTGAAGGTGTTACCGCCTATCCGGCTCTTTCCCGGCGCGAAGGAGGGCCCGCAGGGAATTCGAAGCATTGAGTATGTCGCCAGTCTCCACGCGTTCCTGGTAGTCGTCGGCAAAGCGATCAGCGGAGGAAAAGCGCCGTTCGAACTTTATGAATGGAAGGGAGGGCATCGAGGCAAGCTGCGCCGTCTCGATGTCTCCTTCGCAGCGAAGATGAAGCCGGAAGGGATGACGAGCGGGACAGTCGCCGGCAGGCCGGCGCTCCTATTCGTGGATGACGCGGGTGGTTATCAGGTGTTATGGCTCGATAAAACGCGGTTGTAAAGACATTGGACGCCTCAGCGCTAAGCTCAACATCTGTCGCCATCACGACTGATAAGAACACTGAATTCATCTATTTCAGCCTGTCCTTCGCCATGCGCCCACTCAAGACGATGAGGGGCGCTCAATGTCATACGCGGCGGAAATCTCCATCCGATTTTCGGGGCCCATTCTCAACTGCCGTGAAGCACGGGACGACTCTTGGCCAGTCAGTAGTAGAGGCATGGTGTCGCTATGCCAAGGTGACCAAAAAATGAAGCTGTTTCATTCGTGGCGAATAGCCTGTAGCGGATCAACCTTCGTCGCCCGCCGCGCTGGAACGTAACAGGCCAACAGCGCCACGCCTGCAAGTAATATCGCAATCACGGCAAACGTCACCGGATCAGTCGCGCTCACGCCGAACAGCAGATTCTTAATCAACCGCGTCAAACCAAACGCGGTGATTAAACCGAGCGCCACGCCGGCCAGTGTCAAGATCATTCCCCGCCAGATCACCATCCGCACCACATCCCTCACTTGTGCGCCGAGGACCATCCGAATGCCGATCTCCTGCGTGCGCTGGCTGACGGCGTACGAGATGACGCCGTAAATTCCGACAGTCGCGATGATCAGCGCCAGGGCGGCAAAGAGACCGAAGAGCGCCATCTGAAAACGCCGCGGCGCAATCCTTTGGTCAATGTACTGCTCCATCGTAGTCACAAGGTTTATTGTTGTTAATGGGCTGGCATCGATCTCCCGGACCTGCTGCCGCACGGCGGGCGCCAGCTTCAGCGGATCACCCACAGTGCGCACCGCCAGATAGAAGGTGGGAAAGTGGGGAGACGGGAGATAGCTATAAATCTCCGACAGCGACTCGGCCTCGATCCCATAACGTTTCACTTCAGCCACTACGCCGACGACGGTCAATACAGGCCCTTTATCACCGGCGCGCTGTACGCGTTTGCCGATGGGATTTTCTCCGGCGAAGTATTGCCGGACCAGTGTTTCGTTGACGATGACGGAGTTCGCGTTTCTATCCTCCTGCTCCGTGAAGCCGCGTCCCGCGCGCAATTTCATTCCCATCAGGCGAAAGTACTCCGCGCTGACATCGAAGCTTTCAACCGGTGGTTTATTTGATTCAGGCTCGGGCGGTCTGCCCACGATGGTCAACTTTGACCTTGGCCTGATTCCCGCATCGACCATTGGCAGGGGGTTGTCGGTCACGGCGCCCTGCACGCCGGGCAGAGCATTGACGCGCCTGAGTAACTCTTGATTGAAGTTCTTCAGTTGCCCCGATCCAGGCAGATATTTGTCCTTGTCGGGTTGTATCGCCATGGTCAGCAAATTTTTCGGGTTATAACCCAGGTCTACGGCTCGCAAAACCATGAAGCTTTTGATCAGCAACCCCGAGCCGATCAGCATCACCAGCGTCAACGCCAATTCGCCGATCACCAGGGCAGGCGAGACACGATGCGTGCGCGAGCGAATAAAGAAAGCCACGCCGCGCGCAGCGCCCTTCAGGCTCCCGTTGAGATCGATCCGCGACGCTTGCATCGCGGGGATGAGTCCGGCGGCTACGCTGGTCAGCAAGGTGGCGAGAAAGCTGAAGCCGAGGACCGAACCGTCTATCCTGCATACTCTGAGCTGCGCCATGTTATCAGGGGTCATGGCTACCAGCGTTTTGACTCCCCACCACGCCAATAACAACCCGGCCGCGCCGCCGATCAGCGATAACAACAGACTCTCGGTCAGCATCTGTCTGATAAGACGTCCGCGGCCGGCGCCTATCGCAGCACGGATGGCCATCTCTTTCTGGCGTACGTTCGCGCGAGCCAGCAACAGATTGGCCACGTTGGCGCAGGCGATCAGCAGGACCATCCCGACCGAGCCGAAAAGAGTGAGCAAACCACGCCGCAAATGGCCGACCAACCTCCCGGCGAGCGGAGTCACTCTGACATCTATGTCGGGGGGCAAGTCCAGGCGGCGCGTCTGCGCGTAGCGCCGAAAGATCAAGTCCAGTTCAGACTGCGCCTGCTCGATGGAAACGCCGGGCTTCATCCGACCAATAAGATTTTCGATGATGATATTCTCCCCTTCCTTCAACTCCCGCTGCGAGTACATCGGATCAAGCTCCCAGACATCTACATTTCCACCCGTCCGCTTTTCCGGCAGGAACCGGAAACCGGGCGGCATCACGCCGATTATCAAACGGCTGCCTTTGCCGAAAGGAACCGATCGGCCGACGATTGAAGGATCACCACCAAAGCGCCGCTGCCAGAAATCATGACTCAGGATCATTACCGGCGCCCCGCTCGGCCCTTCATCTTCCGGAGTGAAGGCGCGTCCCAAGCGGGGCGCCACGCCCAGCGTCTGGAAAAGGCTGGCCGATGCCCGGATTTGAGTCCCACCCCCATCGAAAGCAGCCAGGTTGTCGAATGTCTTCGACTGCGCCTGCCAGGTGAGATAATCCTGGAGACCGATCACCTCGTTACCCCTGAAAACATGAGTGATCCAAACGAGCTGCTGCGGATCGCGGTAAGGCAGAGGATTGAAGACCAGCGGATTCACGACGCTGAAGATCGCAGTGTTCGCTCCGATGCCCAACGCCAACGTGAACACAGCGACGAGGGTGAAGCCGGGGTTTCTCCTCATCATCCACAGCCCATACCGAGCATCCTGAAAGAGTGTCTCGATAAATCTGATTCCACGCATATCGCGGTGATCCTCCTTGAGCAACGTGACGTTTCCGAACTGACGGCGGGCGGCCCAAGCGGCTTCTTCCTCGGTCATCCCCTGGTGAACATATCGCTCGGTGAGCAGGCGCAGGTGCGTCTCTATCTCGTCGTCGAGATCTCGATCCGCTCTGCGATCTCCGAACAACTCACGAAGTTTTGCCGCCAGGGCACGCAAAAAATGGATCATCGTCTCTACTCCTGGCCTTCCGGCCTCAACAGTCGCCCGATCACCCCTGCAGAACCTGCTGGCTCACTTGCTCGATCCGGCGGGCGATGCCATAGCCGTGCTGCGGCCTGAGAGCATCGAGAACTTTTAGGACCATCAGATCGAGCGTTCCCTGGAGGACTTCAGATTTCTGCGCCTCTGCGTTTCTTCC
>Ga0081455_10004412_pt1 | contig 15806 bp, 22 predicted proteins | sample TabmetS3T2R1_FD_70207 | JGI IMG/M metagenome (GOLD analysis project Ga0081455, IMG submission 70207) | Tabebuia heterophylla rhizosphere microbial communities from the University of Puerto Rico - S3T2R1 | ecosystem: Host-associated > Plants > Roots > Rhizosphere ... | reverse complement strand
GGCCCGATCGCCGCCGGGGTCGGCATCTCGACCACCCTCTGGCTGGCCGCCGCGGTGATCCTCGCCTGCCAGCTCGCGACGCTCTCGGTCCCCAGCGTGCGGCGATTGCGGGCGCGACCCGGAGCGCCGCCACCCTCGACGGTGCTCCAGCCCCCGGTCGAGGCCGGGGACTAGCGGTCCCTCTCCCGGCCGCTCAGGGCCGCGGGACCGCCTGCCACTCCGCGGCCAGCAGCGAGTAGAGGACGGCGTCGAGGTAGCGGCCGCCGACCCGCTCGGCCTCGCGCAGCACGCCCTCTTCGCGGAAGCCGAGGCGCTCGGGGATAGCCCGGCTGCGCCGGTTCGCGACCGCGGCCTCGATCGCGACCCGGTGGAGGCTCCAAGCTCCGAAGGCGTGGCCGACCAGCGCCCCCACCGCCGCGGTCATCACCCCTTCGCCCTGGTGGCGGGAGGCGAGCCAGTAGCCGATCGAAGTCGCGCGGTTGACGTGATCGATCCGGTGGTAGCCGGCGACGCCGGCGATCTCGCCGTCGCGGACGAGCACCGCCTGGAAGCCGTCGCCGCGCTGTTGCTGGGCGCGCGACTCGGCGACGAACTCGCGCGTCCCCGCCAACGTCTGCTCGGCCGCCCAGGGCATCCACTCGGCCAGCCGCTCGCGGTCGGCGTCGACCAGCGCGTAGATCGGCTCGGCGTCGCCCTCCCCAACCGGGCGCAGGTGGAGCCGCTCGTCGACGTCGAGGCGCATGCGGACATTTTGGCGCGGCCGCCCGAGCGTCGATTTCCCGCAATTTCGGCTAAAGAACTCCCGTCTTCGTGCCGAAATGTGCCGCATGGCACATGAACCGACCAGCCGCGACCACGTATCTCCCGTCGTGGAGACGAGCCCGAGCTACGACGCCTTCGTCGTGATCGGCATCGTCGCGGTGATCGTCGGCGCCGCCACCGGCTCGCTGCCGATCGCCCTGATCGTCTTCGCCGCCCCCACCCTGGCGCTCGGCGCGACCCTCTTCGTCCGCTCGCACCTCTAGCCCGGCAGCCCAGAACGGGCTCAGCCGCCGCGCTCCTCGACGACGATCTGCAGCAGCACCGTCGTCGCGTACTCCCGCTCGTCCGGCGGCAGGGTCGCGATCTCGAGCCCGAGGCGGTCCTCCTTGGCCTGGGTCGGCTTGGCGCGGAGCTCGGCGATCCCCCGCCGCACCACCTCCTCGACCCGTCCTCTCTGATCGGCGTTCAGCGCCACGGGCCCACCCTACGGGGGCAACGCGCCGATGTTGAATTGGGGGTTGCCAGCGGCCGACCGAAATGGGATGGTTATCCAATGGGGAGAGCAGCTGAGAAGCTTCTCGGCCTCGAGAGCCGATGGCTGATGAGCCGGCTGATGCCACGCCAGTTCCTCGACGGTGTCGGCGACCGCCTCGACGAAGTCGCTCCCGATCGCAAGGACGAGACGATCGCGGCGATCAAGGACCGCGCCGACGAGCTGGCAGACGCCGACGACACGGCCAGCGACAATCCGTCGAAGGGCGCGGTGGCGATCTGCGCGGTGGTGCTCGCCTCCTACGAGGCCCTCCTCCCCCTCTTCGACAACGACAAGGAGCGCACGCTCCGCGAGCTGCAGCAGATGATGCGCGCCGTGCTCCAACGGCCCTACGAAACGATCTTCGGCGGCCTCAGCCGGCGCGAGGACGGGCTCGACAAGCTCGAGAGCGCCTGCCGCAAGGAGGAGCCCTTCTACGGCGCCAACTGGGACATCGAGTACGTGCGGCCGCGCGAGGACCTGTTCGAGATGAAGGTCCACCGCTGCTTCTACAAAGACTTCTTCGAGCGCCACGACGTGCTGCTGCTGACCACCGTGATGTGCGCGTTCGACGTCAACTTCATGCGGGCGATCGACCCGGCTGAGAGCGGGCTGCGGGCCGAACGAAGCTCGCTGATGTCGCTCGGCGACGAGGAGTGCCGGTTCGCGGTGATCGCGACCGACGATCCCAAGGCTCTCTACAGCGACGTCCTCGAGCAGCGTTTCGCCGATTCGTCCGATTCCGCCTGAGCGCGCACAAATGCGCGCAAAAAGGTGCAAAGTCCGTACCAACTGAGATTGGGTATCAGCTTGGTATGCGCTGCTCTGGACGGCTGTTCGACACAGCGGCGCATCGGTGAAGACATTTTCTTCATTTTTGGCTCAAGGCCTCGTCTTTGCGAACCGACGCATATCCGACTGGCCGCCAGATGGGGTGGCCGAATGATCGAAGGAGATGGGTATGAAGCGGTTCACCAACAAACGGATGCTCGCTGGGCTGGTGGGTATCGGCGTCCTCGCGATCGCGGCGGGCGCGTACGCGTACTTCACGACCACCGGATCCGGCACCGCGACCGCGACCGTCGGGTCGAGCACGGCCCTGGTGATCAAAGGCACCGTCACCGGCAACCTCTATCCCGGAACCTCCTCCCCGGTCAGCCTGACGATCGACAACAACTCGACCGGCAAACAGCGGGTCGGCACGATCTCGCTGGAAAAAATCACCGCTGACGCCGGCCACTCGAGCTGCTCGGTCGTCACCACCGGCGGCAACCCGGACTTCACGATGGCCGACATCGTCGTCAACAAAGTCTTCGGGCCCGGCACCGGGCAGGCGGTGACGCCCAGCGGCTCGCTGACGATGAACGACACCGGAGTCAGTCAGGACGCCTGCCAGGGCGCGACGCTGACGCTGTCGCTGAAAAGCAACTAGTAGCTGAAGGACCCGTTTCAGCCCATGTCTCCTAGCCGCCTCGCGGCTGGCCGGCGTCGTGCGGCCAGGGCGCTTATCGCCCTGGCCGCGGCGTCAGCCTGCATCGGCGCGGTCGTCGCCTACGCGGCGACGCGGCCGAGCGGAGAGCATCAGGGCCTTGGGGAAGGACGCGCCGTCCAGCAGCCATCCGGGTCGGCCCCCGGCGACCAGGGCGAGAAGGGCGTCCCGCCGCTGCGCAGGGAACGGCTGTTGCGCCCACGGCTGATCGAAGCGCCGCCGGAAGCGACCGCGGCGAGCGACATCCAGTTCCGCTTCAACGTGCAACCACGCAAGCCACCCGCACCCACGCCGCCGCCGGCCGAGCGGGGTCAGCCGGGCGAGCCGGCGGTCGAAACCTCCTCTCGGCACTTCCAGTGCCGGGTCGACGGTGAGGCCTGGAGCGATTGTCAGTCGCCGTACCGGCTGACAGATCTGGAGCCGGGCTCCCACCACTTCGCGGTCCGGGTTTTCAACCGCGAAGAGCGGGTTGGCGAACCGACCGCCGTCGACTGGCGGCAGACCGTGCCAGTGACGATCGCGCCGCAACAGGTTGCGGCGCCGTCCGCACCGGACCATGAGGTCAAGCCGCAGCAGTTCACGATCGTCGCGCTGCACAACCCGGAAGACCTCTACCCGGGCCTGGCGCCGACGCCGATCCCGGTCAGCGTCACCAACCCCAACGACGTCCCGATCGAAGTCACCGCGATCAGCGCCGCGGTCAGTGAAGCACCGCCCGAATGCAGCGCCGAGAACTTCGAGCTCACCCCTGCGGGCGTCTCGGCGGCGGCGCCGCTGGTCGTGCCGGCCGAGGGCACCGTCGAGCTGCCGAGCGGAGGACTGGAAGCGCCGTCGATCCGGATGCTCGACCTGCCGGTCGAACAGGATGCCTGTCGCGGGGCTGAAATCCCGCTCGTCTTCAGCGGTGAGGCGCAGGGATGAGACGCCGTGTCTCAGCCCCGCTGGCGGTCGTGGTCCTCGTCGTCTTCATGACCGCGATCGGCGGCAACGCGTTCGCTTACTTCAGCGGGCCGGGATCGGGCTTGGCCGAAGGCAAAGTCACTTCGCTTCCTGCTCCGGTGATCAGCGCCGCGACGGCCGGCGCCAACGGCACCGTCACCCTCACCTGGGGCGCGGTGACCCCTCCCGGCTCGGGCACCGTCAGCTACTACGTCACCCGCGACGGCGGCAAACCGGCCGGCAACTGCCCAACCGCCGAAGCGCCGACGGCAGTCGTCACCTGCAAAGACGAATCGGTCTCGATTGCCGAACACAGCTACCGAGTCGTCGCGAAGTGGAACAACTGGACCGCCACCAGTGCCGTCAAAACGGCCAAAGTGACGATCGGCGAAGCGGTCAAATTCACTATCGCCGGCAGCACGACGACGCCGGCCACCGGCGCCGCGGTGAACCTGACGATCACCGCCAAAGACGTCAACAACGCCACCGTCACCGGCTACACGGGGTCCCACAGCCTGGTCTTCGCGGGCGCCGAATCGAGCCCCAACGGCGACGCCCCGACCGTCGTCAACAGCGCCGGCACGGCGACCGCTTTCGGGGCCGCGACCGCGCTCACCTTCACCAGCGGAGTGGCCAGCGTCAGCAGCTCGAAAAACGGCGTGCTGAAAATCTACGAGCCGGGCCCGGCGAGCATCAGCGCGAGCGAGGGGACCCTGACCACCCCGACGCCGCTCGGCCTCAACGTCTCGGTGACGGCGACCAGGTTCGTACTGAAAGCGGCGGCGACGACCCCCGCCGCGGGCGCGGCAGACGATCTCACGATCACCGCCCAAGACAACTACGGCAACCTGGCGACGACCTACACGGGGAGCAAAAGCCTGACCTTCTCCGGCGCCGGCACGATCGGCACCAACGTTCCCACGGTCACCAACTCGAGCGGCACCGCGATCGCCTTCGGCAGCGCGACGACGATCGAATTCAGCGCAGGCGTCGCCGACCCGGCGCTAACCGCGGCCGGCACCGCCGTGCTCTACAAAGCCGAAGCCTCCGCCGTCAAAGTCGCCGAAGGGACGACGGTGACGATGCCGACCGGCCTGACGATCACCCCGACGCCCGGCGCGGCGACCAAACTCGTCCTCACCGCCTCGACGGCGACGCCGACCGCCGGCTCGACCTTCAACTTCACGACCACCGCCCAGGACGTCTATGGCAACACCGCCACCTCCTACACCGGCAGCAAGAACATCACCTTCAGCGGCGCCGTAGCCAGCCCCAGCGGCGCCCTGCCCACCGTCGTCAACAGCGCCGGCACCGCGGTCAACTTCGGCAGCGCCACTGCGCTCACCTTCACCAGCGGCGTCGCCGCCGTCAGCAGCGCGAAAAACGGCGTCGGCAAACTGACCAAAGCTGGCGCCACCTCGGTCACCGCCAGCGACGGCACGCTCACCACCGCCGCCGCCCTCGCCCTGACCGTCTCCGTCGGCGCCGCCAACCGCGTCGGCGTCTCCGGCCTCACCGCCAGCGCCGGCTCGATCGGCTCGCCCTGCCTGCTCACCTGCGCCGTCACCGCCCTCGGCAACGCGGGAACGATCAAAGCCAAAGCCGTGATCACCGACAGCAGCGGCAACCTGATCACCAATGTCGGCGCCGCGAAAACGGTGACGATCACCGTCACCACCGGCGGCACGATCGCCGGTTCGCCGCTCAGCATCCCCGCCTCCGGCAGCGCCGTCTCCGGCACCGAATTCACCTACACGGCGCCCGCCAGCGGCAGCTTCACCCACACCATCACCCTCGCCTCCAGCGGCTACACCTCGGGCACGGTTACGGCGAGCAAATGAGCTCCACTCCTTAGCGCCAGCTCCCTCCTAGGCGCAGTAGCCGTCGCCGAAGAAGTCTTCGAGCACCCGGCGGGGGATCTGCCGCAGGTCGGAGGCGCAGCGGTCCGGGTTGCCCCAGTCGCTGCCGGCGCCGAGGATCCGCCAGGGGCCCGATCCGCCTCGCTGCTTCGCCAGCACGAATTGGCCGTTGCCGCAGTGGCTGTCGGCGACGACCACGGTTCCGAACTTGCGCTGCGGCGTCTTCGCGGTCGAGATCAGACCTCGGCGCTCGACGCAACCGTCGATCTGCGCCACCCGGTCGATGGTTCGCCACATCGCCCTGCTCTCGCCGGGCGTCGCCTGCCGGTGCGCAGCGGCCGTGCCGACCAGGACGCACATCCAGGCAAGCACCGCGACTCCGCAAAGCAGCCAACTGAAACGCCGTGCAGATCCGATCGCCATGCGCCCGATGCTATGGAATCCGACGGCGCTCCCGAGATTCGAGCGTGATCCTGACCACCGAGTCGGGTTCGGTTCGCGGCCACGCCTCGTAGACGACGGCGACGTCTGTGGCTGCTCGCGACGCAGCGACGGCCGCGATCGCTTCTTCATGCGAGCTGGCCTCGACCTGCTGCAGTTCTCGCTGCTCGTGCCGGCCGTTCTCCCAGGCGGCGACGATGAATTGGCGCGGCTCGGCGGCGTCGGGGGTCGGTGCGGGCACCGATCCACCTTGGCGCGACGGCGGCGCGAGCGGAATGGTTACCGACCCGAGATCGCCGTGGGGTTTTCCCTACCGAACCGGGCGCCGACGGGTGGAATGATCGAGACATGGATCGATCGATGCTCGTGGTTGACGACGACCCGGCGTTTCGCGATCTGGCAGAGCGGTTCCTGGCCGACGCCGGGATCACCGTCATCGCCCAGGCCGAGTCCGCCGCCAAGGCGATGACGGTCGCCGAAGAGACCAGGCCCGATGCGGTGCTCGTCGACATCGACCTGCCGGATGGCGACGGGATAACGCTCGCCCAGGCGCTGGCCTCGATGCCCTGGCGGCCTCGGATCGTCTTGACCTCCGTGGATCCCGACGCCGCCGGACCGGAAGAGGTGCGGCATAGCGGAGCCCGCGCCTTCCTCAGCAAGGACAAGCTCGCGAACGGGACCCTGCTGGGCCTCCTGGGCGACGACCAGGAGGACTAGAGAGCCGGCGAGCGGCGGGGTACGGTTGTCCCGTGCCCGACGCCGTACGTGTCGTGATCGGCGAGGACGATGTCCTGCTGCGCGAGGGCATCAGCCGCCTGCTGACCGAGGCCGGGTTCGAGGTGGTGGCGCAGGCCGGCGATGCCGAGGAGTTCCTGCGACGCTCGCTGGGCAACCGCCCCGACGTCGTCGTCGTCGACATCCAGATGCCGCCGGGCAACGAGGAGGATGGCCTGCGGGCGGCGTACGAGCTGCGCCGCCAACGACCCGAGACCGGCATCCTCGTCCTCTCGCAGTACTTCGAGGAGCACTACGCGGTCGATCTGATCGGTGACCATCCGGAGGGTGTCGGCTACCTGCTGAAGGAGCGGGTTGGAGACGTCGAGGTATTCGTCGACGCGGTCAGGCGCGTCGCCTCCGGAGGGAGCGCGCTCGATCCCGAGGTGGTGGCCCGAATCATGGGGCGTCGGCGCGTCGAAGGCCCGGTCGACCGGCTCAGCCCGCGCGAGCGCGAGGTCCTCGCGGCGATGGCGGAGGGCAAGTCGAACCGAGGCATCGCCGAGTCGCTGGTCGTAACCCAGGCGGCGGTCGAGAAGCACGTGACGAGCATCTTTCAGAAGCTCGAGCTCGACCCAGCCGGGACCGAGCACCGGCGGGTGCTTGCGGTGCTGACCTACCTCAGCGACCCGCGAGCCTAGGTGGGCAGCGGCAGCGTCATCACGATCCGGGTGCCGGCGCCCGGCGGACTGTCGATCCGCAGGCTTCCACCCTGGGCGGCGACACGGTCGCGGAGCCCGACCAGTCCGCTGCCGCCGTCGGGCGCGGCACCGCCTCTGCCGTCATCGCGGATCTCGACTCGAAGCTCGCCGCCACTCGCCTCGGCGAGGACCTCGGCCCGCGCCGCTCCCGCGTGCTTGACGACGTTCGTCAGCGCCTCACTGACGACGAAGTAGGCCGTTGCCTCGACGCCGGGCGGGAACCGCTCGGCCTCAATATCGATCTCGACCGGCAGCGAGATCCTCGCCACCAGTGATTCGACTCCCGCCCGCAGCCCGCCGCGAGTCAGCACCGAGGGCAGGATTCCGTGCGAGAGCTCGCGCAGCGCGGCGGTGGCGCCTTCGGCGTTCTCCAGCCCCTCCTCGAGCAGCTCGGGGGTCTTCGGGTCGTCGCTCTCGAGCGCCCGGCGCGCCAGCTTCAGGGTGATCACCGCGTGCACGAGCCGCTGCTGGGCGCCGTCGTGGAGGTCGCGCCGGATCCGGCGACGCGCCTCGTCGGCGGCGGCGACGAGGCGCGCCCGCGATGCGATCAGCTCGTCGCGGTTGACGGCGTTGGCGATCGCGGTCGCGACCAGCTCGGTGAACTCGCCGATCTGCGACTCGGTCTGGGGAGGAAAGGCGCGCTCCCGCTTCGAGCCGGCGGCGATCACTCCCCAGAGGCGGCCTTCGACCGTGATCGGAGAGCCGACCGCCGATTGGACGCCCAGCGCCCGAGCCGCGTCCGCGACACGCCCCAGGCCGGCGAGGTTGTCCCTGCTGATCGAGGCCCGCGTCTCCCAGACGACGGCCGCGATCGTCGCCGGTTCGAGCGGCAGCGGTACCCAGAGGGCAACCCGGCCGGGAACCGGCATTCCCGCTTCCTCGTCTCGGCTCCAGTCGGCAACGCCGGTGACCATCCCGTCTCCCTCGTAGCGGCTCATCCGCACGAAGTCGGCGGCGCAGAGGAGGCCGACCTCGCGGCTGACCGCCTCGAAGATCTCGGCCGGCTCCCCCCCCTCGGCCACCAGCGTCGCAACCCGCCGCAGTGCCCCCTGCTCCGCCAGCAACCGGCCGAGGTCGTCGCGGCTGCGCTCGAGCGAGCTGGCCATCACGTTGAACGAGCGCTCGAGATCGCCGATCTCACCCCTGCCCGTCTCCGGCATCCGCACCGTGAGATCGCCGCCGGCGAGGCGGCCGGCCATCAGGGCCGCGCGCCGGACCGGGCGGCCGACCGAGCGCAGCAGGTAGAGAGCGAAGAAGCCGACCAGGGCCAGGGAGCCGACGAGGCCGATGATCCCGAGGACGATCGCCCGGCGTGCATCGGCGTCGGCATGGTCCTGGCGTTCGCTCAGCATCCGGCGCTCGACGGTCGCAAAGCGGTCCAGGCGGGCGCGGATCGCATCGACCCGCCGCTTTCCCTCCGCGGTCGCTGCGACGCTCCGCGGGTAGGGCAGGCCCTGCCGCACTGCCCGCACCAGCGGGATCGAGTAATCGCGGATGTAAGAGCTTCCTTCGCGACGGATCAGCCGCGCCCGCTTCGCCTGTTCGCGGTCGTCGGTCAGCCGTTCGAGCGTCCTGGCCTGGCCGGGGAAGGCCCTGCGCGCGGCTTTCCACGGCTCGAGGAAGCGTTCCTGCCGGGTGATCACGAAGCCCCGCGATCCGGTCTCGAGGTCGACCACGAGCGCCCCGACCCGGTCGGCGGCGGCCAGCTCGGCGCGCGAGCGGTCGGCGAGGCGGCCCGAGTTGCGCAGGTCCTCGATCGCCACGATCAGGAGCCCGAAGGTAGCGGCGATGATCAGTGCCAGCACCGCGCTGGCGGCGAGAAGGCGGAAGCTCAGCTGTGCCAACAGCTGACCCATCTGTCGAGCGTACATCCGGGGGTAGGGCATTCCCCACCCCGAAATTCGGGATCTTTGCCGCCAGGTGTCGGGTCGGCGGCTCTGGCGACGGCGGGCGTGATGAGCGACAGTCGCTTGGTGCGCTTCCTCGACCCTGCGATCCGCCGATTCGCCCGCTGCGGCTTCAGCCTCGCCGGGTCGATGATCCTCGAGGTGCGCCGGCGCCGGGGATTTGGGCCACGCAGGACCCCGGCGGACCTGCTGCTCGAAGACGCCGCGGGAATTCCCGGACCGGCGCTGGTCGAGCCGGTCCCCGACTGGGACATGCTGTTGGTCCCGGCCGAGATCGACCGCGACCAGGTAAGGAGCCTCGCCCGGGCCGCCGCGAGGACGGCTCTGGACGGCGCCGGCGAGCGGCTGCTCGAACTGGCGCACGATCTGCCGCGGAGCCTCCGCCGGGCCCGGGGCACAATCGCCGCCCGACCCTGGCGCCAAAAGCGCAGCCAAGCCGACGATCGGGCTCCCGTTCTCGCCGCCGATCCCGCCGAGCGCGCTGCCTGGGACCGGTTCCTCACCGCCTACGACGCGGTAGCCGAACTGCAGGCGGCCCACCAGCTGTCGCCCAGCTACCTAACCGCCGAAGAACTGCACCAGGCCGAGGTGGAGCTCGAAGACGCGGTCGCGATCGCCGGCGAGCTTCAGGTTCACAACATCCGCTGGATCCTCGCCTAGCCGGCCGCGTCGTCGAGTTCGGCAATGAGGCCGAGCACCCGCCGACCGATCTCATCCCGGGTGGCCCGCACCTCCTCGACCAGCCGCCCCTGCGGATCGGCGAGGTCCCAATCGACGTAGCGGCGGCCGGGGATGTAGGGGCACTCGTCGCCGCAGCCCATCGTCACCACCACATCGGCCCAGCGCGCGTCCTCCTGGCTCAGCCGCTGGGGGACGCGGTCGGCAAGGTCGATCCCGATCTCGCCCATCACCTCGACCACCTCGGGATGGACGCGCTCGCCCGGCGTCGTCCCGGCCGAGCGCGCCTGGTGGCGGCCCTCGGCGGCGCGTTCGAAGAGCGCCTGGCTGATCTGCGAGCGACCGGCGTTGTGGAGGCAGACGAAGAGCGCGTTCGCCATCAGGCCCGCTGCTCTAGATGATTGATTCCACGGCGAGGTCTGACTGGGAGCGCTCTTGCCAGGCGTGTCATCCAGGTGGGCCTGGTCGTGGAATCAATCATCTAGCGCAGCCACGCGGAGATCTCCTCCAGGGCGCCGGGCAGCACGTAGTAGTAGGCCCAGAGGCCCTGCCGCTCGGAGGCGACGATGCCGGCGCCGCGAAGCACCTTCAGGTGGTGGGAGACGGTCGGCTGGGAGAGGTCGAAGAGCGGGACCAGCTCGCAGACGCAGACCTTCCCGGCGTGCTTGCGGAGGACGTCGACCAGCTGCACCCGGACCGGATCTCCGAGCGCCCTGGCGACGGTTGCGAGGCGCTGGGCGGCGTCGGTGTCCACGGCGGGGAAGACGATCGCCTCGCAGCAGGCATCCCCCGCCGGGCGCTTCTGCTTCGGGGCAAGCTCGAGCGTCGTCGCCATGCATTCATATATATCTATTGAAATGAGATCTGTCAATACATAGGATCGCGGCGATGACCGACGCGCCCCTCCCTCGTCGGCTCCTCGCCGAGTTCCTCGGATCGGCCTTCCTGGCGGCGACGGTGATCGGCTCGGGGATCGCCGCCGGCGAACTCTCGCCGGGCGACAGCGGCCTGCAGCTGCTCGAGAACGCCGCCGCCACCGCCGCCGGCCTCTTTACCTTCATCCTCATCTTCGGGCCGATCTCCGGCGCCCACTTCAACCCGGTCGTCTCGCTGGTCGATGCCGCCTTCGGCGGCCTGCGGCGGCGCGACCTGGCGCCCTACATCGGCGCCCAGCTGGCCGGCTGCATCGCCGGTGCGGTGCTCGCGAACGCGATGTTCGGGCTGGCCGCGATCTCGATCTCGAGCCACCACCGCGCCTCTCCCCCGCACCTCCTCGCCGAGGTCGTCGCCACGGTCGGCCTCCTGCTGGTGATCTTCTCGCTGGCGCGGACGCGGCGCGGCGCGCTCGCGCCGGCGGCGGTCGGCGCCTACATCGGCAGCGCCTACTTCTTCACCAGCTCGACCAGCTTCGCCAACCCGGCGATCGACGTCGGCCGTATGTTCTCCAACAGCTTCGCCGGCATCGCCCCCGCTTCGGTGCCGGCGTTCATCGTCTTCCAGCTCCTCGGCGGCCTCGTCGCCTGCGGCCTGATCGCGGTTCTCTATCCCGACCTCTCGCCCGAGGAGGCGAGCGAGATCATGGTGCCGCAGGATCTGCCGGCTAGCAATACCTGAACAGTTATTCAGCTATGCTGATCGAGTGAGCCACGGCGGACACTCCGACCCGGCCGACCTCCTCGACCGCGACCTGGCGCGGCAGGTAGCCGAGACGATGCAGGCGCTGGCGACGCCAAGCCGCCTGCGGATCCTCGCTCACCTCTACGCGGGGCGGGCATCGGTGAGCGAGATCAGCGCCGCCGTCGAGATGGACGGCTCGGCGGTCTCCCACCAGCTGCGCATCCTCCGCCATCTCGGCCTCGTGGTCGGCGAGCGCGACGGCCGCCACGTTCACTACGCCCTGCACGACGAGCACGTCGGGCAGCTGATGGAGCAGGCGATGAGCCACGTCGAGCACCTGCGGCTCGGGCTCGCCGAGCACAGCCATCGCGAGCAACCGGCGCTCGCCTGAGATGGCGAGCCACGCAGACGATCACAGCCACCACCAGGGCGGCGAGCTCGGGCACAGCCACGGGCTCGTCCACTCCTCGATCAAACGCTCGCGTGCCGGGCTTCGCGCCGTCATCGCGAGCCTGCTGATCCTCGGCGTCACCGCGGCGCTTCAGGTCGTCGTCTTCATCCTCAGCGGCTCGATCGCGCTGCTCGCCGACCTGATCCACAACCTCGGCGATGCCCTCACCGCCGTTCCGCTCGGCGCTGCCTTCCTGATGCGCTCGTTCAAGGCCGAGAAGTACGCCGGTTACTTCGTCGTCGCGACGATCTTCGTCAGTGCCTGCGTCGCCTTCTACGAGTCGATCGATCGACTGCTGAACCCGCAGGACCTGACGCACCTGTGGGCGCTTGCTGGAGCGGGCGTGATCGGCTTCCTCGGCAACGAGGCCGCCGCCTGTGTCCGACTGCGGGCCGGTCGGAGTTTGCAGAGCCCGGCGCTGGTCGCCGACGGCTACCACGCCCGCAGCGACGGCCTCGTCAGCCTCGCCGTCGTCGCCAGCGCGATCCTCGTCGCCCTCGGCCTGCAGGCCGCCGACCCGCTGATCGGGATGATCGTCACCGTCGTGATCCTCCGCATCACCTGGCACTCGTTCGAGACCGTGCGGAACGAGCAGCCCGGCGAGCCGCTCGCTGGGGCGGCGAGCGGTCGGCCGCGGGTTAGAGCCAGCCGGCGCGCTTGAAGCGCCAGTACAGATAGCTGCAGATCGCGAGGATCAGGAGCAGCACGGCCGGGTAGCCGAAGCGCCAGCCGAGCTCCGGCATGTGGTCGAAGTTCATCCCGTAGATCCCGGCGACTCCGGTCGGCACCGCGAGGATCGCAACCCAGGCGGAGATCTTTCGCATGTCTTCGTTCTGGCGCAGGGAGACCTGGGTGAGGTTCGCGTGCAGGGCGCTGCCGAGCAACTCGCGGAAGGCGGCGATCCTGGCCTCGACGCGGCGCAGGTGGTCGCGCACGTCGCGGAAGTACTCGTGCAGGTCCGTGGGCACGCATTCGGCTTCCTCGCGGCAGATCTCGTCGACGGCCAGCGCCAGGGGGGCGACTGCGCCGTAGAAGTCGAGCACCTCCCGCTCGAGCTTGTAGATCCGCTCCGCCGGGTTCGCCCCGTCACCCGCGAACACCTGCCGCTCGACCTGCTGGATGTCGACGTCGACCCCCTGGGCGGCGATTTCGTAGTCGTCGACGACGTGGTCGAGGATCGCGTAGAGGACCATCCCCGGTCCGCGCCGCATTAGCTCGGGGTGGTGCTCGAATTCACGCCGCACCCTGCTAAGCCCGCCGTCGCCATGGCGGACGGTGATGATGAACTTCGGGTTGACGAAGACCATCAGCTCGCCGAGCTGGATCACCTCCTCGGAGTCGACGTAGTGGGCGGTCTTGACGACGACGAACAGGGTGTCGCCGTAGAGCTCGGCCTTCGGCCGCTGGTGGGCGTTGACGGCGTCCTCGACCGCCAGCTCGTGGAGGTTGAACTCGCGGGCGATCGAGTCGAACTCCTCGGCGGTCGGCTCGAAGACGCCGACCCAGGCGAAGGTGTCCTTCTCCGCGGTCGCGGCACAGGCCTCGCCCAGCGGAACGTCGTCGTCGCGGCGGACCCCGTTCTCATAGGTGGCGCACTTGACGATCACGACGGGAAGTATCGCCATCGCCGCTATCTAGTGCTACTATGTACCGGTAATCAGTATCACTGAGTAGCTGAAGGGACGTTTTGTGAGCAAGCAGATGACCGAGATGCTGAAGGGCACGCTGGAGGGGATCGTTCTCGCCTTCCTCTCCGGCCGGTCCGCATACGGCTACGAGATCACGGCATGGCTGCGCGATCAGGGCTTCTCCGACATCGCCGAGGGCACCGTCTACGCGCTGCTGATCAGGATCGAGCAGCGCGGCCTCGTCGACGTCGAGAAGGTCCCGTCCGAGAAAGGGCCGCCGCGCAAGGTCTACTCCCTCAACGCCCGGGGACAGGCCGATCTCGACGATTTCTGGAAGACCTGGGGCTTCCTCACCGAACGGCTCGAACAGCTCCGTGAAGGAGGCAGATAACAGATGTTTTCGAAGCTCATTGGCGACAAGCGACGCTGGCGGCGCTACAAAGCGCGGGTCAAGCAGCTGCCGCCGAACTACCGAACGGCGGTCGAAGCCATCGAGCGCTACCTGATGCATTTCGGGGTGCTGGAGGCCGACAGCGCGACTTCGCTGTTCGAAGACGTCATCGACCTCTTCGAACGGGCTGCCGCGGACGGAACCCCGATCCGCGAGATCGTCGGCGACGACCCGGTGGAGTTCGTCGATGCGTTGGTTCGGAACTACTCGAAGGGCGGCTACGTCGACCGCGAGCGGAAGCGGCTAACCGACGCCATCGATCGCGCCGCCGCCGAAGATCCCGGCAACGAAGGGAGGGCCGATTGATGGCAACCCAAGAAGCCCAAGCGATCCACGTGCAGGGCCTGGAGAAGTCCTACAAGGAGCTCGAGGTGCTGCGCGGCGTCGACTTCGACGTCGCACCCGGCAGCATCTTCGCCCTGCTCGGTTCGAACGGGGCCGGCAAGACCACGGCGGTGAAGATCCTCTCGACGCTGCTGAAGGCCGACGCGGGGTCCGCCAGCGTCAACGGCTTCGACGTCGCCAGCGAGGCCGAGGCTGTACGAGGGTCGATCAGCCTCACCGGCCAGTTCGCGGCCGTCGACGAAATCCTCAGCGGGCGCGAGAACCTCGTGCTGGTTGCCAAGCTGCGCGGTCTCGAGGAGTCGGGCGCGATCGCCGACGACCTGCTCACTCGCTTCTCGCTGACCGAGGCGGCCGGGCGCAGGGTGTCGACCTACTCGGGAGGCATGCGCCGTCGCCTCGACATCGCGATGAGCCTGATCGGGAATCCGCCGGTCATCTTCCTCGACGAGCCGACGACCGGGCTCGACCCGGAGGCGCGGATCGAGGTCTGGGAGGCCGTCAAGGAGCTGGCCGAGCACGGCACCACGGTGCTGCTGACGACGCAGAACCTGGACGAGGCCGAGGAGCTTGCCGACCGGATCGCGATCCTCCACCAGGGTCGGATCATCGTCAACGGCACCCTCGCCGAACTGAAGCGGCTACTGCCGCCCGCCAGGGTCGAATACGTCGAAAAGCAACCGACCCTCGAGGACGTGTTCTTCGCCATCGTCGGCGAGGACGGAAAGGAGCAACGATGAGCAACGAATTCCTCAGCAACACCGCCGCCCTGCTGGGACGCTCGCTACGTCACATCACCCGCAGCATGGACACCATCATCACCACCACGATCATGCCGATCGCCTTCCTGCTGCTGTTCGTCTACGTGTTCGGCGGCGCGATCGACTCAGGGTCGGATTCCTATGTCGACTACCTGCTGCCCGGCATCCTGCTGATCACGGTTGCCTCGGGCATCTCCTACACCGCTTTCCGGCTCTTCCTCGACATGAAAAGCGGCATCTTCGAGCGATTCCAGTCGATGCCGATCGCCCGGTCCTCGGTGCTGTGGGCACACGTGCTGACCTCACTGATCGCCAATCTGATCTCGCTCACCGTCGTCGTGCTCGTCGCCCTGCTGATCGGCTTCCGGACCGGGGCGAGTGTGCTGGCCTGGCTCGAGGTCGCCGGAATCCTGGTCCTGTTCACCCTGATGCTGACCTGGATCGCCGTGATCCCAGGCCTCTCCGCTAAATCGG
>Ga0081455_10004411_pt1 | contig 15809 bp, 14 predicted proteins | sample TabmetS3T2R1_FD_70207 | JGI IMG/M metagenome (GOLD analysis project Ga0081455, IMG submission 70207) | Tabebuia heterophylla rhizosphere microbial communities from the University of Puerto Rico - S3T2R1 | ecosystem: Host-associated > Plants > Roots > Rhizosphere ... | reverse complement strand
AGCCTCACCGTGCCGCTGTTCGGCATCGTCCTGCGCAAAGGTTATGGGCTCGGGGCGCAGTCGATGATCGGCGGCGGCTTCCATGCCTCGTTCTTCACGGTGGCATGGCCGACCGGCGAATTCGGCGGCATGGGGCTCGAAGGCTATGTGCGGCTCGGCTTCCGCAAGGAGATGGAGGCGATCGCCGACCCGGTCGAGCGCGAGAACTATTACAAGGCGAAGGTCGCCGAGCTCTATGCCAACGGCAAGGCAGTCTCGATTGCATCCGTGCTCGAGATCGACGAGGTGATCGATCCCGCCGATACCAGGCACTGGATCATGTCGGGCCTGCGCTCGGTGCCGAAGGTGGAGCCGCGCACGCACCGCAAGCGGCCGTGCATCGACGCGTGGTGAGTTTGTAGGATGGGTAGAGCGCAGCGAAACCCATCGATGCCACCCCCGAGAGGTGATGGGTTTCCGCGGAGCCTGTCATCGGGCGCGCGTTCGCGCGACCCGTTGGCTCTACCCATCCTACGCATCGCATCTGATCAAAGATACCAGGCCAGCACGGCCTTGAGCTGCGCGCCCTCGATCACCGGCAGCACCACGATCTGGTTCATGCCAGACGTCCGCGCCAGCGTGGCGGCGATCGAGCCATCGACCTTGAGGTGCTCGTTGATCGCGGGCATGCCGGTGGCCCAGGCGCCGCCGATCGAGCCTTCGCCCTTGCCGATGCTTTTCCCCGCATAGAGCGAGGCGAGGTCGGCGCCCTTGCTGCAGTCGCCGGAATGGAAGGTGAGCGCGGTGCGTTCCGCGTTGGGCACCCAGATCTCGAAGCGCAGCGCGATCGGCGTCGCTTGCGCCGAGAGGAACGTCATCACCCAGGTCTGGTCGGGGCTCGTGCGATAGGGGATGCCGACGCCACAATTGATGCCGATCTCGGAGGCTTCCTCCCAGCGCAAAAAGGCCTTGGAATTGTGGAGGTCCTTGATGATCAGGGGCATGCCGGCCTTCCAGGCGCGGCCGGGCAGGCCAAATCCCTTGGGGAATCTGGTGTGACGGGAATTGAACTCGAACATGTCGGCGGTGCCGTAATAGCCGTCGACCAGCGCCATCTCATGCGAGCGTTCGGCGTCGTTGTGCCAGAGCTCGATGGCGCCGACATGCTTCTCGTCGTCACCGCAGAACAGCACCATGACCGCCATCAGGAACTCGCCGGCAAACACCGGCAGCGCCACGCCGCAGGTCAGCCCGGCCTCGATCGCTTCATCGGTGCGCTTGAAATAGGAATTCGCGAATTTGGTCAGGATGACGGGATGGGCGCTCGCCCAGGCCTTGCCGGGCAGGCCTTCGTCATAGGCAAACAGCGCGTTCTCGCTGACCGCCTTGAACTCGGCATATTCGGCGCTGGCGAGGCAGCCGCCGAATTCGAGCCGGGTGCGCGTGCGGTCCGGCACCCATAGTTCCACGACGCGAATGAACGTCTTCATGCGACGCCCCTGGTTGGCCGGCAGATGCCAGCATCCGCCATTTGGCGGTGCTATGGGCGTTCAAATTAGTGGCAGGGCGTGCTCAAACTTCGTGCGGGAACGAGGGCTGGTAGGATGGGTAGAGCGCAGCGAAACCCATCGTCTTTCGGAGTCGAGTAAAGGTGATGGGTTTCGCTGCGCTCTACCCATCCTACGCCAACCTCAGCTCGTCATATCCCTTCGCCGCCACCTCATCACATCGCGCGCGATAGGCGGGCGCGCTGCCGCTGTAGCGCGCGACGATGCGGGTCTGCTTGCCCTCGACATTGGAATTGATGCCGGTCATCCACGAGTTCACCTCGTTGGAGAGCAGGCCCACGCCCAGCGCCTTGACGTGCTCGGTCCAGTCCTTGACGCCTTCACGCGTTGCTTCCAGCCGCGTCAGTCCGTTGTCGCGCGCAAAGCGGATCAGGCCGGTGACCCAGTCGACGCTGTATTCGATGCTGCGCGGAATGTTGCCGAGCGCGGTGTGCGGCCCCATGATCATCATCATGTTGGGAAAGCCGTGCACCATCAGCCCGAGATAGGTCTCCGGTCCGCTCTTCCAGATGTCCTTCAGCCTGACGCCGCCGGCGCCGCGGAAATCGATCTTGTCAAAGCTGCCGGTGATGGCGTCGAAGCCGGTGGCGAAGATGATGATGTCGAATTCGAATTCTTGCTCGCTGGTCCTGATGCCCTTTGGCGTGATGCGCTCGATCGGCGTCTCCGTGATATCGATCAGCTCGACATTGTCGCGGTTGTAGACCTCGTAATAGAAGGTTTCCAGCGGCAGGCGTCGTGTGCCAAACCCGTGGTTCTTCGGGATCAGCTTCTCGGCGACCTTCTGATCCCTGACGCGCTCGCGGATCTTGCGCGCGACGAACTCGCTGATGGTGGCGTTGGCCGCCCGATCGATCAGTATGTCGCGGAAATTGCCCTGCCAGATGCCGAAGCCGCGCTCGCCGTAGAGCTTTTCGTAGAACGCCTCGCGCTCCTGGTCGGAAACCTCGAACGCGCCGCGCGGGTCGGGGGTGTGGATGAAGCAGGCAAAGGTTTCCTGGCAGCGGGCGAACATCTCGGGATAGCCGGCCTTGATCTCGGCCTGCGTCGCCGCGTCGATCTTGCCGTTGTGCAGCGGCGCGCACCAGTTCGGCGTGCGCTGGAACACGGTGAGATGGCCGACCTCGGCGGCGATGGTCTGGATGGTCTGCACGCCGGTGGCGCCGGTGCCGATGACGGCGACGCGCTTGCCGGCAAGATCGACCGGCTCTTTTGGCCAGCGCGCGGTGTGGAAGGATTGCCCCTGGAAGGAGTCGCGTCCCTCGATGCGGGGTAGCGTAGGTGTCGAGAGCGGACCGATCGCGGTGATGACAAAACGGCAGCTGTGCTCGCTGTCGTCTTCCAGCGCGAGGCGCCAGCTTCGCGTACCCTCGTCGTAGATTGCCGACGTCACGCGGCTCCTGAACTGGATATCGCGCCTGAGATCAAACTTGTCGGCGACATAGTCGCAATAGCGCAGGGTCTCCGGCTGGCCGGCAAAATGCTCGGACCATTCCCATTCCTCCAGCACCTCCTTGGAGAAGGAATAGCCGTAGGAATAGCTTTCCGAATCAAACCGTGCGCCGGGATAGCGATTCCAATACCAGGTGCCGCCGACATTGGTGCCGGCCTCGAACACGCGGACGCGCAAGCCCAGCTCACGCAGCCGGTAGAGCTGGTACATGCCGGACAGGCCCGCGCCGATGATGATGGCGTCGTAGTCGAGCGCGGAATTTGGCGGCGCGGCGGTCAACCCGGCGTTTCCCTTGTGGTTTTGCAAAGGCTAGCTGGTCTGCCGTAGCAGGACAAATGCCGTGAAAGCATGGCGGTTGCAGTTTTCGGTCTGGCTGCGAAAGTAGCGCGGGAATTTTGGGGAGGGGCATGATGGAAGGACGCTACCGGCTGATCGGATCGACGGCCTCGCCCTACGCGATCAAACTGCGCGCCCTGATGCGCTATCGCCGCATCCCCTTTGACTGGGTCATCATGACCAAGGCGTTGCGCGCGGCGACCGCGCATCTCAAGCCGATGCTGATCCCGGTGTTGCAATACCCTGATGGCACCTATCGCGGCGAAACCACGGCACTGGCCTATGACCTCGAAGCACGGCACCCGGCGCGGTCGGTGATCCCCGACGACAAGGCGGTCGCTTTCGTCTGCGATCTCTTGGAAGATCTCGCCGACGAATGGGCGGTGAAACCGCTATTCCTGTATCGCTGGTGGGATCCGGAGGACCAGGCCTATGTCTCGCGCTGGGCGGGCGAGGAATGGTCGACCTCGGAAGCGGAAACCGGCAGCGCGCAGGAGATCGAAGAATTCCGGCAGCGGCAAATTTCGCGCATGGCCATTCTTGGCGCGACGGCCGAGAACAAGCCGCTGCTGGAGGAGAGCTACCGCCGCATCCTCAGCGCCTTCGAGCCGCATGTCGGGATGAAAAAATATCTGTTCGGCAGCCGGCCGTCGCTTGCCGATTTCGCCTGGTTCGGCCAGCTCAGCGAAATGGCGGCCGATCCAACGCCGATGCGGATCATGCGCCAGCTCGCTCCGTACACCGATCACTGGGTGCGGCGGCTGGATGATGCGTCCGGCGTCGAGGGCGAATGGTATCCGCGCGAGCAGGCGCTCGGCGGCATGGCAGAAGCGCTCTTGAAAATTGCCGGCGAGCTTTATCTGCCGTTCCTGGCCGCCAACGAGCAGGCCTTCGCGAAAGGGCTCGAACGGCTGGAGATCAATGTCTGGGGATTGCCGTATGCGTTGGCGCCGTTCAAATACCAGGTCAAATGCCTGCAGCAGTTGCGCGAGAAATTCACCGCGCTGGACGCGGCCGATCGCGTCGCGCTGCGGCCCGTGCTGGAGCGCACCGGCTGCTGGCAGCATCTCGGCTAAGCCTTGGGAAAATCCGGCGCGTCGCGAGAAGCGTAGCCGCAGGCGGTAAACCGGAATCCAAGCAGGCGAGGCTTCACTGTTTGCAGGAGGGCAGGGTCTTCATCGCGGTCTCCGCCTCGTCCCGGGTCGGATAGATCGTGTCGTTCGCGACGGTGAGATTTGGCGTATCGGTCTTGGGTGTCTTGTCGACGACCGAGCAACGCTTAGTCAGCGTGTCCAACACGATATAGAAGGCGGGCGTTCCCCGGGCGCTCTGACTGAAGGCGGGCTGGCCTGAGGCAGCCATTACCGCCAGCAGCAAGCCGGAACGCAGCAACGTCCGTTTCATGGAACCCTCCTTGCGACTCCTAGAGGGTAAGCCTGCGGATGGTTTCGGTTCCGCGGCCTCGGCCAAAATCAGCGCATCATGCGTTGCGGCAAATGAATGGGCCCCGGTGCACTGTGGCATCAGCGGGGCCCTGGGGTTCTTCGTCTTAGCGAAGAGATGTCTGGCATACGCGTCAGTTCAAACTCAGGACCGACATAGCACGTGGCCTTTGCGCCTCGATCCTGCGGTCATGTCTAATTGTCGGCGGCGCAACGCGAGGTTAACAGCTGCTTAGCCTCACTTTGCGCCGTGACCTTGCAGAGCAAGGTCGCGTGTCTGAGCCGGTGGCGTCATGCTCCTCTCCAAGAGTGGGCCGACGGACAACGTCCGCATTTCTGCCTGCCGTCCGGTGATCTGCCGGCCGGCAATTCCTGCGAGGCGGGAAGCTGGTGCTTCGCAACCCCTACAGGTGCAGCACTGGCAAATGCTGCGCCCGATATTCTGAAGTGTCAAGTTTGGCGTGCGACGGGTTCCCGCTGTTTTGAACCATCAATGGTAACAAACGGTTCCCGGCTATTTGCGATGCCGGCTGCCGAGCGCAACTGCGGCGCTTTCTGGATTTTCAATTCGCGCGACCAGCATGTCGATGCGATCGGTGCCCCAGAACAGTTCACCGTTGAACACCATGGTGGGCACGCCGAACACGCCGAGGTCTTCGGCCTCATCGATGATGCGATCGTGCTCGGCGCGCGCATTGCCCGTCACATAGGCTTCGAAGTCGGCGGCCGAGCCGCCGAGCGAGGCGATGATCGCAGATATCTCCGGCAACGCGTCGATATCGAGCTCGTGATTCCAGAACTTTTTGAACACCGTGTCGTGGTAGGGGCGGAAGAAACCGTGACGCTGCGCGAACAGCATGCCGGCGCTGGCATAGAAGCCGTTATAGATGCGCCGCGGCCCCTTGATGGTCAGGCCCTGCGCATTGGCGAGCCGCCGCGCATCCATGTAGGAGTAGCGCACCTTGCGCCAGAAATGCGGCGTGCGCTCTTCCACCGCGCCCATGAATTCGGGGATGCGCAGCGTATAGGGCAGCCATTCCAGCTCGACGCCAAAGCTCTGCTCGATCTCGAACAGCCGCTTGTTGGCGATATAGGCAAACGGGCTCTTGTAGTCGGTGTAGACGCGAATGCGCGGCTTTTCCATCGCAGCTCCTCACGCCCTGGTCTGGCGGTAGTCGTTCAAGTCCACGTCGTGCGTCATCCGCCAGTAGTCGACGAAACGCCATGGCATGGCCGAGAACACGCGGCCCTGGCTGTTGCGATAGTAGGTCGTCATGCCCGGATGGGTCCAGATCATCTGCTCGTGCTCGGCATCGACCTTGCGCACATACGTATCGTGCGCGTCCGGTTTGACGTCGATCGCGGTAACACCGTGCTCGATCATCTCCACCAGGCATGACGTGATGTAGCGGCTCTGGCATTCCGACTGGAAGATCACGCTGCCGCCATGCGCGGGGCCTGAGTTCGGCCCCAGCATCACGAACAGGTTCGGGAAGTCGGGCACGGTAAGGCCGAGATAGGCGGTCGGATTGTCGTTGGCCCAGGCTTGCTTCAGATTCTTTCCGTCGCGCCCGCTGATATTGAGCCGCGCCGCCATCTCCGTGACCTTGAAACCGGTTGAGATCACGATGATGTCGTGGCCTCGCAGCTTGCCGTCGGCGGTGACGACACCCTCCGGCGCAAAGCGGTCGATCGGCTCGGTAACGAGCTCGACATTCGGCTTGGTCAGCGTCTTGAACCAGTTATTGTCGAGCAGGATGCGCTTGCCGTAGGGCGGATAGGTCGGCACGCATTTCTCGATCAGGTCGGGACGGTCCTTCAATTCGCTGAGGATGAAATCAGTCAGCTCCTCGCGATGCCGGTCGTTGCCCTTGTTGACGGCGCGCTCCGGATGCGGCCAGGCCGGATCCTTGCGCAGAAACGGCAACAGCCCGTCGCCATAGCGCCAGAACATGTTGAAGCGGTACCACTGCACGTAAAACGGCAGGTGCGCGAGCAGCCACTGCGCGCCCTCGGTGATCGGATCGGAGTAGCCTTTGACCGGCCGCGCCCATTGCGCGGTGCGTTGATAAACGGTGACGGAAGCAACACGGTTGGCGATGGCAGGCACGAGCTGCATGGCGGTCGCACCCGTGCCGATCACGGCGACGCGCTTGCCATCGAGCTTGATGTCGTCGTTCCACAGCGCCGAATGGATTTTCTGGCCCTTGAAGCTTTCATCGTCTTTAAAGCGCGCGGGGGCGGGGTCGTTGAGCTGACCGATGGAGCTCACCAGCACAGTGGATTCGAACGTCTCCTCGCCATCCTTGGTGCGAAGCGTCGAGATCCAGCGCCGCTTGTTTTCATCCCAGCGCGAGGATGTAAGTTCGGTCCTGAGCCGGACATTCTTGCGGAGGTCGTGTTCGCGGACGACCTTCAGCAGGTAATCGTGCAATTCCTGCCGAGGCGCGAAGTAGCGGGTCCAGGCATTGCGCTTGCCGAAAGAGAAGGAATAGGAGTGGTTCGGGGTGTCGACGCCGCAGCCGGGATAGCGGTTGACATACCAGGTGCCGCCGATCTCGCCGTTCTTTTCCACGATGGTGTAGGGAATGCCGAGCCGGCCGAGCGCCACAGCAAGCGCAATGGCGCAAACGCCGGCGCCGACGATCAGCACATGCTGCGCGGCGAGCCTGTCGCCGGAGGGGTGTTCGCTCCAGCGCATTTCGCGCGGAATAAAACCCATTTCCTCCCGCATCAGCGGCGCATATTCGGGTGTGACGTTCTCGCCCAGCGTGGCGCGCATCATCTTCAGCATCAGCTCGTTGCCGGGATCGACAATCGCCGGCTTCGGCTCGTCGTGCTCAAACAATTTGAGCACAGCGGCGCGGATTTCATCCTGGATGTCCTTCGGCACGCCGGCGTCCGGATCGGGGATCAGGCGCACGTCGCGTTTCGGCTTGTAGGGCGGCTCGAGCCAGCGCGTATCACCGGTCATGTGCACCAGCACCATCAAGAGCACGCGGATGTCGCCCTCGGCAATCGCAGAGGACAGATCGAGCTTCTTGCGCGGCAGTTCGATGTTCATGATGCTGTCCTCAATTGGCCGACGGCTGCGGCAGGCCGCCATAGGCGCCCCAGGTGGAGCCTGCGAGAAAGCCGGCGTCGACGGGCAGATTGATGCCGGTCACGGCGCTGCTCAGGGGCGACAGCAGCCAGGCGATCGCCTGCGCCACTTCGACCGGCTCGACCATCCGGTTCAGCGCGGCATAGCGCTCCATCAGCGGTTTGTTCATCGCGCCCGAGGCGATGCCGGCTTCCAGCGCCACGGTACGGGTGAAGCCGGGCGACACTGCGTTGACGCGCACACCGACGCGGCCCCATTCGGCGGCAAGCGTCTGCGTCACCTGGATGACGCCGGCTTTTGCCGCGGTATAGGCGTGGATCGGGCCGGAAGTCATGCCGGCGACAGAAGCGACATTGACGATGGAGCCTTGGCGGCGCTGTGCCATGCGGATGCCGACACTGCGAGCGACCATGAAGGTGCCACGCAGGTCGATATTGACCTCGCGGTCCCATTGCTCCATCCGCACTTTTTCGAGGCGGTGCATCTTGCCAAAAATGCCGGCAGCGTTGACGAGGCCTGATATCGGCCCGTGCGCCTTCTCGATATCGGCAACGCCGGCGACCACGGTGCCTTCGCTGGCGACATCGAACGGCGCCGGCCACAGGGTCGCACCCGCAATCGGTTCCGGCTGGATGTCGACAATGACGACCTTCTTACCCTGCTCGGCGAGCAGCGTGGCGGTCGCCGCCCCAATGCCGCGGCTGCCGCCGGTGACGAGGACGATGCCTTCGCTCATTTGCGTTTTCCCTCCGGCTTGATCAGCCCGCGCGTGATCAGCTTTTCATAGGCCGTCTTGACGTGGCCGGGCACGTCGACGACACCGCCGTCCTCCGCGTAGGAGTAACGCAGGCTGAGATAGCCGCGCGCGCCCATCAGCATGTGCACAACAGCCTCGAACTCCTCGTCGCTGTAGTCGACGATCGCGCCCGCAGCCCGCGCGCGCTGCAGGATACGGACATAGGCCGTCGCGACGTTGTCGAGATGTTTCTGGTAACCGGCTGGCGCGAAAAACTCAGCCTCATTGAGGATGCGCAGGAATTCCGGCACCTTGCGGATGAAGTCGAAGAAGGCGGCGAAGCGCTCGATCTCCTGGCGTGCGGTGTGTCCGGTGCCGGTGCGGTCGCGAATGAAGCGCACCATGTCGATGCCGATCTTGGGCAACAGCTGGTCGAGCAGCTCCTGGCGGTTGACGAAGTGATTGTAGAAGGTGCCCTGGGCGACGCCGGCCTGCTCGGTGATGCGGGCAACGGAAGCTTCGGCATAGCCGTTTTTGCCCACCACCTTGGTGGCGGCCTCAAAGATCTTCTGCTTGGTCCAGGCGTTGCGCTCGACCCGGTTGAGTTTTGTCACCTTGGCGGATGTGGCTTGTGTCATGTTGATGTCTCGAGTTCGGCGCGAAGAACGCGCTTCAGCACTTTTCCGGAAGGATTGCGCGGCAGGCTGTCGCGGATGATGAGCTGCTTTGGCACCTTGAAGCCGGCCAGGCGCGAGCGGCAGTGATCGCTGAGGTCGGGCATGGTGAGTTCGCTGCCTTCGGCGAGCACGACGATGGCGACCGGTTTTTCGCCCCAGCGCGCATCGGGCACGCCGATCACGGCGACCTCGCGCACCTGCGGCAGCTCGTGAATCACCCGCTCGACCTCGGAGGAGGCGATGTTCTCGCCGCCGGAGATGATCATGTCCTTCTTGCGGTCGGTCAGGTACAGGAAGCCGTCGCGATCGAGATAGCCGACGTCGCCGGTGCGGAACCAGTCGCCGAAAAAGGCAGACGCCGTCTTTTGCGGGTCTTTCCAGTAACCTTTGGTGATCTTCGGCCCGCGCAGGCAAATCTCGCCGTTCTCGCCGGGCGCAAGGCGGTTGCCGGCATCGTCGCGGATTTCGATCTCGACATGGGCAACCGCGCGGCCGGTCGAGCCGATTTTCTCGATCTCGCGGTCGGCCTCCATAAAGGTGTCGCCGCCGACGGTTTCGGTCAGGCCATAGGCGTCGATGTAGCGCGCGTTGGCAAAGAACTTCGCGAAGGCGCGGATGCGCACTTCCGGCGTCTTTTCGCCGCCGCCGATCGCCCATTTCAGGCTACCGACGTCGTAGCGGTCGCGGGCAGGGCAGGTGAGGATTGCCGTGGTCATGACCGGCGCGAACCAGGCGGCGTTGAGCTTTTCCTTCTCGATCGCCGCCAGCGCCTGCTCGGGCTCGAAATTGCGGTGAACCGACAGCAGGCCGCCATGCCAGAGCACGGAGATGCCGGGCAGGTCGAGCGCGCCGACATGATAGAGCGGGCCAACGACGAGCAATCGTGTGTCCGCATTGAGTCCGAGCGCGATGGTCTGGTCGGCGGACTTCCAGTAGAGATTTTCGTAAGAGAGCATCACGCCCTTGGGACGATCCGTCGTGCCCGACGTGTACATCAGCCGCATCAGATCGCCGGGCTGCACGGGCTGCATCGGTGCAGGCGCGGCATCGGGCGCAAGATTGACGATGCTGGCCTGTGCGGCTTCATCGAGCAACACGACGGGCGCATCGCCGCCAGCGATCGCCGCAAGCTCTTCGTCCGCGATCAACAGACGCGCGCCGGAATTGCCGACGATGTAGCCGACCTCATCGGCCGAGAGGCGATAGTTGATTGGCAGGAACACCGCGCCGATGTGGCTTGTCGCAAACACCAGTTCGAGGAAGGCGGTGCTGTTCTTCATCAAGACGGCAACGACATCGCCGCTGCGAATCCCCCGCGCGGCGAGCCAGCCGGCGACTTTGCCGATGCGCTCATCGAAATCCGCATAGGAGATATCTTCGCCGCGATATTTCAGCGCACAGCGGCTCGGTGTCCGCCTCGCATGAAACGCGATGAAGCTCGAAAGGTTGATCATTTGCCGCTTCGTATAGCCGGTTCTCCGGCTCCGTTTCCTTCCCCGATGAATTCTGACTCATAGTTCATATTTGGCTTGACGTCACCCCCCAGGCTCTGAAATCCTGCCATGCACGGGGACGGACGATCTCCGGCAAGGGATTTTGGGAAACGAACCCGCTCAAGGGAGAGGACAATGACGAGAACCCGCAAACCGGGCATCAGCCGCCGCACGACCATCGCGCTGATGGGCGCCGGCGTTGCCAGTCTGGCCACCCCGTGGGTGGCGCGCGCCCAGGCGAAAACCATCAAGGTCGGCATGCCGACCATTCTTTCCGGCCGCGTCGCGCAGCTCGGCACTTCCTCGCGCAACGGCGTCATGATCGAGGTGGAGAAGGTCAACGCCGCGGGCGGTCTTGCCGGCCGCCAGATCGAAATGGTGGTTCGCGACTCCAAGGGTCAGCCGCAGGAAGCCGCCCGCGTCGCGCGCGAGCTCGTCAACACCGACGGCTGCGAGATCCTGCTCGATGCCGAAGCTTCGTCCGGCGCGTTTGCCGTGCATGAAGTCGCACGCGATCTCGGCGTGCTCTGCATCCACACCAATTCGGAAACCTCGTCGCTGACCGCCGATCCCAAGCAGCACATTCCGAATGGGTTCCGCACCGCGCGGCAGGGCGTGCATGATTCCATCGCCGGCGGCAGTTATGCAGCCGCGATCGCCAAGGCCAAGGGCCTGAAGAAATGGGCAACCTGTGCGCCGGACTATGCCTATGGCCGCGATACCACGGCGGAATACACCAGTTATCTGAAACGCTTTGCGCCCGACATAGAGATCGTCAGCGAGTCCTGGCCAAAGCTGTTCCAGCCTGATTACACCGAGGTGGTGACAAAAATCCTGCAGGCCAAGCCGCAGGCGCTCTACACCTGCCTGTGGGGCGGCGATCTCACCTCCTACATCGACCAGGCCAACATCTATGCGCTGTTCGGCCAGATGGAGGTGTTCGCGGTCAACATGGCCGACTACACCGCGCTGACGGTCGTGAAGAACCTGCCCAAGGGCATTCACTCCGGCAATCGCTACATCAAGACCTATCCGGGAACGCCGGAGAACGCAGCCTGGGGCGACGCGTATAAGGCCAAGTATAATGAGTATCCGACCAACTGGTCGTGGGAGAACGCCACCGCGATCATGCTGCTGGCGGAAGCCTCCAAGAAGACCAACTCCGCCGACGGCAAGAAGATCGCGGAAGCCTTGAAGGGCCTCAAGATCAAGTCGCCGTTCGGCGCCGATGGCACCGTCACCATGCGCGCCGAGGACAACACGCTGATCGGCTACGCGATCGGCTGGGGCACCACGATCCCGCAGGAGCCCTATGTGCCGGAGGTGAAGCCCGGCGACTGGAAGACCATTTTGGAACTCGAAGCCGAGTGGAAGAAGAGCAAGGGCTACGCCTGATATCGGTTGCCACACGGAGGCGGCACGTGCCGCCTCCGCTGTCTCGTGAATTGTTTTCTTGCGGGCCTATCCTTGCTGCTCGCGACAGCGGACATCTCCCTTGGATCTCGACGCGCTCACCGGCTGTCTTGTCACTTCCGCCTGTCTGGTGACACAGACCACCAGCGGACTCATCATCGGCATGCTGCTGTTTCTCGTCGCCGTCGGGCTGACGCTGATCTTCGGCGTGCTGAAGGTGGTCAATTTCAGCCACGGCGCCTTCTACATGTTCGGCGCCTATTTTGCGATGACGACGTACCAGTACACCGGCAGCTTCGCGCTGGCGATGCTGGCAGGCGCCATCGGCACCGCGATCATCGGCCTCGTCTTCGAGCGCGGATTCATGAGCCGCGTCTATGGCCATGACGTGCTGATGCAGCTTCTGGTCTGCTACGCCTTCGTGCTGATCTTCGATGACGTCGTGCGCATGATCTGGGGCCCGGAGTTCAAGTCGATGGGCATGCCAGCCGCGTTCCAGGTGATGCCGCTGTTCATCGCCGGAGGCGTGGTGCCGCCATATTATCTCTTGCTGATCGGCGTGGCGTTGGCCGCAGCCCTGATCCTCGGCCTTGGGCTCGCGCGCACCCGGATCGGCAAGGTGATCCGCGCCGCCGCGCATAATCCCGGCATGGTCTCCGCGCTCGGCATCAACACGGGGCTGATCTATGGCGGCGTGTTCGCGCTCGGCGGCGGGCTTGCGGGACTGGCCGGGGCGCTCGCCGCACCGGTGCGCTCGCTGACCCCTGGCATGGGTTTTTCGGTGCTGATCGAATCCTTCATTGTCACCGTGATCGGCGGCATGGGCTCGATCCTCGGCGCGCTGGTCGGCGCGCTGCTGATCGGTCTGATCCGCTCCTTCGGCTCGCTCGGCTTCCCGCTGTTCACGGAAGGGCTGATGTATCTCTTCATGGTGATCGTGCTGGTGTCGCGTCCCTCGGGCCTGTTCGGCAAGGAAGTGGCATGAGCGAGGTTCGGGCCGAGCAGGGCACCGCCCTCGATGTTTCCCGCACCGATGCGAAATCGACGCGCTATCGCGACGTGCTGATTGCGCTCGTCGCCTTCATCATCCTGGCGCTGCTGCCGATGCTGACCTCGAGCAAGTTCCTGCTCGACTTCGTGATCCGCTGTGCCGCCTACGGCCTGTTTGCGACCTCGCTCAATCTGCTGGTCGGCTATACCGGCCTGACGTCATTCGGTCACGGCATGTTCTTCGGCCTCGGCGCCTATGGCTTTGGCCTCATGATGCAGAAGACCGGCGTGCCGGTGCCGGTCGCCTTCGTCGCCACGCTGCTGATCACGCTGGTGTTTGCGGTCGTCATCGGCGCGATCTGCGTGCGGCTGAAGGAGATCTATTTCGCCTTCGTCACGCTGGCGTTCCAGATGCTGATCCACTCCACGATCCTGTCCTGGGTGTCGTTCACCGGCGGCGACCAGGGGCTGCGCGGCGGCATTCCGCGGCCGCCCTTCCTCGGCATCGATCTTTCCAACCACCTGCATCTCTACATCTTCAGCTGCGCGATATTGGTGATTGGGCTTCTTTTGATGCGCCAGATCGCGCAGTCGCCGTTCGGCTATACCTTGCGCATGATCCGCGACAATGCCGCGCGCGCGAGCTTCGTCGGTATCGATGTCTACCGGGCCAAGCTCATCATATTCGTGCTGGCGGCGCTGTTCGCCTCCGTTGGCGGCATGATCATGGCGCTGTTCGTCTCCGGCGCCTATCCGGAATTCGCGTACTGGACCATTTCCGGCGAAGGCATCTTCATCAACATGCTCGGCGGCGTCACGACCTTCCTCGGGCCGATGGTCGGCACGGTGCTGCTGTTGATCCTCAACGACACCGTGACGCGGTTCACCGAGTATCACGGCATCGTGCTCGGCATCGTGATCCTGTTCTTTGCCATCGGCTTGCGCAAGGGCCTGATGGACTTCGTCTTCGAATGGTACACGCAGCGGCGTGATGCGGCGAGGGAGCGCGGTTAGCCATGCTGGAGATCCGCGGCCTTTCCAAATCCTTTGGCGGCGTGAAGGCGACCGACGACGTCTCGCTGCAATTTGCCGACGGTTCGCTCACCGCCGTGATCGGTCCCAACGGCGCGGGAAAAAGCACCTTCTTCAACCTCATCACCGGCGCGCTGAAGCCGGATGCCGGCGAAATCCTGCACGACGGCGTCGATCTTGCCGGGCGCTCGCCGCCCGAGATCGTTCGCCATGGCATCGGCCGCGCGTTCCAGGTCGCGAGCATCTTTCCCTCGCTCACCGTGGAGGAAACCATGCTGGCTGCCGTCGGCGCGGACCTCCGGCGCGCTGGCGTGCTGCACCGGCGCTTTCCGCTATCAGAGACCCGCGACCGCGCCGAGCAGGCGATGGAGCTGCTTGGCCTGGCCAACAAGCGCCACCGCACCGCGGCAACTCTGTCGCATGGCGACCAGAAGCTGCTCGATATTGCGCTCGCGCTGGTGCTCGGTCCCAAGGTGCTGCTGCTGGACGAGCCGACCGCCGGCATGGGCACCGAAGAGCGCTGGCGCATGATCGACAAGGTCAGGGAGCTCTGGGAGAAGCAGAAGATCACGGTCATCTTCATCGAGCACGACATGGATATCGTGTTCAAGATCGCGCCGGAAATCGTCGTGCTCTGCTACGGCCGTATCCTCGCCAAGGGCACACCGGATGCTATCCGCAGGAATCAGGACGTGATCGACGCCTATCTCGGCACCGACCATCATACGGGAGCGCCTGCATGAGCGAGGTTGTCGTCCAGGTCGAGGATCTCGACGTCTATTATGGCACCAGCCAGATCCTGTTCGGCGTCGGCTTGTCCGTGCGGCAGGGCGAGACCATGGCGCTGTTGGGGCGCAACGGCGCGGGAAAATCCACCACCATGAAAGCGATCATGGGGCTGGCGCCGGCGCGGCGTGGCCGGGTGCTGCTGAACGGCCAGGTGGTCTCAGGCATGAAGCCGCACGCAATCGCGCGCGCCGGGCTCGGCTTTGTGCCGGAAGACCGGCAGATTTTTCCCGAGCACACGGTGGAGGACAATCTCGTCATCGGCCAGAAGAGGGGCCCGAACGGCGAGGACCAGTGGCCGATCCGGCGCATCTATGAGGTCTTTCCGCTGCTGGAGCCGTTGCGCCATCGCATCGCGGGTCGGCTCTCGGGCGGCGAGCAGCAGATGCTGGCGATCGCCCGCACCCTGATGGGCAATCCGGCGCTGTTGCTGCTCGACGAGCCGAGCGAGGGGCTGGCGCCGATCATCGTGCAGCGCATCGGCGAGCTCTTACGGCAGCTCCGCTCTACCGGCGCCACCGTACTGATCGCCGAGCAGAACATGCATTTTTGCCTTGGCCTTGCGAGCCACGCGACGGTTATCGACAAGGGCCAGATCGTCTACACATCCTCCATTGAAGAGCTGAAAGCCAACGATAACATTCGCCAGCGCTATCTCGCGCTGTGAGCATGATCCCGAAAAGTGGGCACCGGTTTTCGGAATCAGATCATGCTCAAAGGAAGCGGCGGGCAGGGAGGAATGATGGGCGGGAAACTGTCGCCGACGCACGAGGCGCCGTACCGGGGGCTCAAGGTGCTCGA
>Ga0081455_10004410_pt1 | contig 15811 bp, 12 predicted proteins | sample TabmetS3T2R1_FD_70207 | JGI IMG/M metagenome (GOLD analysis project Ga0081455, IMG submission 70207) | Tabebuia heterophylla rhizosphere microbial communities from the University of Puerto Rico - S3T2R1 | ecosystem: Host-associated > Plants > Roots > Rhizosphere ... | reverse complement strand
GTTCCTGGGGAACAGCGGCAAAACGGCCGGTTTTCCAGTCCTGTTTGGCCTGCTCGATCCGCTCCTTGCTGGAGGAGACGAAATTCCACCAGATATGCCGCGGTCCCTCCAGCGCATCGCCGCCCAGAAACATCATCCGTGTCGGTTTTGTGGCCTTCACCGTGATGCGGTCGCCGGGCCGGAAGATCAGCAGCCGTGGCCCTTCGTAGCGCTCGCGTGCGATCTCGACCTCGCCGTCGAGGAGATAGATCGCCCGCTCTTCATGGTCGGGATCGAGCGGCACGCTGGCGCCCTGCGCCGCGGTCACCTCGGTGTAGAACCAGGGCGATACCATCGTAACCGGCGACGAAATGCCGAAGGAGTCGCCGGCAATGATACGCGCGGTGAAATCGCGCTCGGAGATCATCGGCAGGTCACCTGCGGCGTAATGCTGGAACGACGGCGCGATTTCTTCCTTGCCCGCCGGCAGCGCGATCCAGCTCTGCAGGCCCAGCATCTTCTGGCCGTCGCGGCGCTGCACATCGGGCGTGCGTTCGGAATGCGCGATGCCGCGGCCTGCGGTCATCAAATTCATCGCACCGGGCTGGATCTCCTGGATGTTGCCCTCGCTGTCGCGGTGCATGATGCTGCCGTCGAACAGATAGGTCACGGTGGCAAGCCCGATATGCGGATGCGGCCGCACATCCATGCCCTTGCCGGACAGGAATTGCACCGGGCCGAAATGGTCGAAGAAGATGAACGGGCCGACCATCTGCCGCTTGCCATGCGGCAGCGCGCGCCGCACCTCAAAGCCGTCGCCGAGATCGCGGGTGCGCGGCACGATGACGAGGTCGAGCGTATCGCAGGTCTTGGGATCGCCGAGCACGGGATCGAGGTCTGGAAGCCAGCTCATCGGAAACCTCCGTTATTGTTTTGGGCGATCATACTCCTTCCGTCGTCTCGGCCAAGGGAGCGAAGCGACCGCGAGCCGGGACCCATAACCACAGGAGGATGTCTTGCGAAGGCTGGAGCCGCAGCATGCCCGATAACGGATATTTGTGGTTATGGGTCCCCGCGTGCGCGGGGACGACAACGATGCTAAGACTCGAAACCAACAGCAACCGTGGTTGAACAATTTGATGTCACTTATCGCCCTTGATCTCGCCCTGCGAACTGCGACCGTCGCGATGCTGCTGGTGCTCGCGGCCACGCTGTTCCGCGATTTCCGTCATGTCGTGACCGGCCGCCTGGCGATTGTCTTTGCGCTCGGATCGGCCGCGCATGCCGTGACTTACGGGATCGGCAGTCCGGCGCCGACGACGCTGTGGCACGCGCCGGTCATCGCGCTCTCGACCGGCAACATCGTGGTGTTCTGGCTGTTCACGCGCGCGCTGTTTGACGATTCCTTCCGGCTGCGCTGGTGGCACGCGGGCGTCTGGCTTGCGGTCGCCGCATTCAGTTATGTCAATTGCGCGCTGGTCGCGTCGTCGCCCGATGGCGGCGCGCGGCTTTCCCTGATCGCGGTCAACCTGCTCGTGCTCGGCTTCATCGCGCTCGCGATCGTGCAGACCATGGCCTCATGGTCGACCGATCTGGTCGAGGAGCGCCGTCGGGTCCGCGTCTTTATCGTGATCGCGGCCGCGCTCTATGGCGGACTCAATGCGGTCCTGCATCTGGCGATTCCAGGCGGCGATGCGGCCGGCATCGCCAATGCCGCGAATGGCGCGTTGCTTGCTGGCGTCGTCGCCGCGATTTCATTTGCAATGCTGCGTGTCGGCGGGGCGGAACTGTTCGCCGCCACGCTCGCTGCGAGCGAAGCGGCACCGCAGCCGGATACGAGCGCGGCCGATCAAAAGCTGGTCGATGCCCTGATGCGGCTGATGGCCTACGAGCGGATCTATCGCCACGACAATGTCAGCATCGGAACGCTGGCGACAAAATTGTCGATTCCCGAATACCGGCTGCGGCGGCTGATCAACCAAAAGCTCGGCTATCGCAATTTCAATGTCTTCCTCAACAACCACCGCATCGAGGAGGCCAAGGCCGCGCTGGCCGATCCCGCGCAGGCCGAGGTGTCCGTCATCACCATTGCGATGGACGCAGGCTTTGCCTCGCTCGGTCCCTTCAATCGCGCTTTCAAGGCGACAACGGGGGTGACGCCGACCGAATATCGCCGCCAGCGGGGGATCGCGGCCTGATATCTATTTCACTGTAATTTCAAGATAATTTCGAAATCGGCAAGGTGCTTTCAGAATTCGGCCGGCCTCATTTCAAATCCGGCGAGCGGGCGGGCGCGGCTTCAGGCTCTTGGGGAACGACCCTCAAGCCGGAGCCCATCATGACCCGCAAGAAACTGATCCTCATCCTCGCTGCCTCTACTGCGCTGAGTGCACTCGTGCTGTCGGCCGCGCGCGCCCGCGACGTGCCGAAGGTCGCCACCGGCTTCATCGCCAATGTGGTGTGCACGGAAACCTTCGTCTCCGGCCTCGATCCGGCGCGGGTGTTCGCGGAGACTACGGCCGCCATGCCGGGCACCGGGCTGATCACCTGGGCGCTCGACTATCGCGTCGATCGCGCGCGCAAGGATGTCACGGTTACACTGTTTGGCCTGGGCAAGAGCCACGCCGTCTACCGCGGCGAGGGGCTAGGCTGCTATCTCGATCATGGCGGCCCGGCTGCGGACATTTCGCTGCCCCCGGTCGAGAGCAAGCCCGCACTGCTGCCGGAGATCGCAGGCGCTTCGATCGTGGTGCCGCAGTCGCCGCAACTTGCCGCAGCGCTCGACCGCGCCTTCGCCGAGCCGGACAAGTCGACGCCGCGCAGCACCCGCGCCATCGTGGTGATGAAGGACGGCCGAATCATTGCCGAACGCTATGTCGATGGTGTCGGCATCGACACGCCGCTTCTCGGCTTCTCCGCCACCAAATCGGTGATGTCGACGCTTGCGGGCATCCTTGTGCGCAAGGGCGCGCTGAAGCTGCACGAGCCGGTGCCGATCGCCGCCTGGCAAGGCGCTGACGATCCAAGGCGCGCGATCACGCTCGATCATCTGATCAGCCACACCGCCGGTCTCGCGCTTGGCAGCTCGCTCTCGGCCTCGCTCGCCGCTGCACTGGAGCCGGTCAACCGCATGAAGTTCATGGAGCCGGACATGGCGGCCTATGCGGAAAGCATACCGCTGGAGACGGCGCCGGGAACGGCGTGGAATTACCACGATGGCAACGCGGTCATCCTTGCGCATCTGATCCGCCAGGCCGCCGGCGGCAGCGCGGCCGACATGATGCGCTTCGCGCGGCAGGAACTGTTCGGCCCGCTCGGCATGCGCCACGTCGCCCTCGAGTTCGACGCCTCGGGCAATGCGGAGGGATCGAGCCAGATGCTGGCAAGCGCGCGCGACTGGGCGCGGTTCGGCCAGCTCTATCTCAACGATGGCGTTGCCGGCGGAAAGCGCATTTTGCCCGAAGGCTGGGTGAACTATTCGGCTTCGCCCACGCCAGGCGCCTGGGTCGGCATGAGCGCCGGCTTCTGGACCAATCTTGGCGACAGTCTTGGCGCAACCTATCGCATCGAGCGCGGCATGCCGCGCGATGCGTTCATGGCTAAGGGCTCGATCGGGCAATATGTCGTGATCGTGCCGTCGGAGAAGCTCGTCATCGCGCGGTTCGGACGTTCGCCGAACTGGCCGGGCGACGCCGACGGTGTGTTTCAGCTCGTGGCCGACGTGATCACGGCGACAAACACGCGCGCAAAACTGGCGGGAGGGAACTGAAGCTGTTCAGTCACGACTTGCCACGGCTTTCCCGCGACAGGATCTGGCGCAACGCCTCGACATTGGGCGAGTCGGCGCCCTTGCGCCAGATCAGCACCGTCCTGGAGCGATTCTCGCCCTGCGGCAGCCGATGCACGGCGAGCCGCTTGCTCTCCGGGAATGTGGTCAGCACGCTCCGCGGCAGCAGCGCGATGCCCATGCCGGCCACCACGCAGCCGAGCATCGCGTGATAGGAGCCAAGCTCGACCGTCCGCTCTGGCATCTCGCCATGCCGGGCATACCAGTTCTCCAGTCGCCTGCGGTAGGGACAGCCATGCTCGAAGGCGATCATGGTGGTGGGGAAGCAGCCCTTCTTGCCGACCGGTGGATGGCCCGCGGCCGAAACGATCACCGGCTCCTCCTCGAACGCCAGTACTTTTTCGAACGGCGCATCGGCAATCGGCTCGGACACCAGCGCTGCGTCGATCTCGCCGGCGAGGATGGCGGCGGAGAGCATCACGGGATTGCCGATGCGAAGCTCCAGCGTCACCTCGGGATGGCGGCGGCTGTATTCATTGATCGCGCCGGGCAGCCGAACCGCGGCGGTAGACTCCATCGCGCCAAGGCGAAACAGGCCGCGGGGGCGGGGATCCCGGATCGAGGTTCGCGCCTCGTCGGCGAGCGCCAGCAGACGATCGGCGTAGCCGAGCAGCAATTGTCCGGCCGGCGCCAGATGGAGCCGCTTGCCCTCACGGATGAACAGAGTGACGTCGAGGTCTTCCTCGAGCTGGCGAATGCGCGTGGTGACATTGGACTGCACGCGGTTCAGTTTTTCCGCCGCACGGGTGACGCCGCCTTCGCGGACAACGGCGGTGAAGATGCGGAGGTCGGACAGGTCCATTAAAATCATCTCATACGGAGATCAAAAATATCACAACTATTCATTTTATAGGATGATGTGGACCACGTAAACCCCCGTCATGGCGGACCGCCTGCCGGTCCGGCGCCACGGAGGATTCACGATGAGCCATGGTCACTACGGTTATCCCGTTATCTGGCCTTCCGAGTGGAAGGCACTCACGCCTGCACAGAAGGGCAAGCTGACGCGCCGGCTGATCCGCTACGCGCACACCGCGCGCTCGCGCGCGATCGGCAGGGTGCTGCTCGGGTGGGCGCGCTACGTTCGTCGCCGCCAGGTCATGCGCGATCTCGCCACGCTCTCGGCGATGGACGACATGATGCTGAAAGATATCGGCGTGAGCCGATGCCAGATTCGCGGCGCGATCCAGTCGGGAACTGACCTGAAGCCCTCTCGCTGAAAGCCATTCGGAACCTCACGTCACAAGGAAAACATCATGCCAAAAGCCTATTGGATTGTCCGCGTCTCGGTGCGAGACCAGCAGCGTTATCCCGAATATCTGGCCGCCGCGCGGCCGGCGTTCGAAAAATTCGGCGCCAATTTCGTCGTACGCGGCGGCGCCTATGAAGTGATGGAGGGGCAGGCGCGCGACCGCAATGTCGTGGTCGAGTTCGCCGACCGCGCCACCGCAAAGGCCTGTTACGACAGCGCAGAATATCGGGCGGCAAGGGCCATCCGGCAGAAATATGCCGATGCCGACTTCATCATTATTGACGGCGCGGCGTAAGCCTATTGCCGGCCGAGCTGGGTGGCCTTTTCGACACGATCGAACCGTTCCAGCGACAGGATCGCATCCGCGAGCTGGTCGGCGCGGCCGTTCAGCACCGGGCGGGCGAGCGTCAAGAATTTCTGCTGCATCGCCTTGGCGTCCGGGAACGTGCTTGGCTCGCCGGAGGGATCGGCATAGAGCCGTTCATGCACGCCGTCGTCGGTGGTGATGGAGACGCGGGCGCCGAACGGATGGGGGCGGCCGATCTCGAGGCGATCGTCCTGCACCACGTCGAACCTGTCGGCGAGCGCATCGACGGCCGCATCACCGAGCCGGCTGTAATCGTCCCAGCCGAATGATCCCTGGTCGAGCGCCACCGCGCCGGTGAAGAACATCGAGAACTGTCCGCCGACGATCGATGTCGGATGCCGCTTGGTGGCGGCATCGCCCGCCAGCGTGATGCCGTTGCGGTGCAGGCCGATCTCGACGCGCTTGATCTGGTCGGGCGTGAGATTGTGCTCGCGCCGTATGGCGAGCAGCGCATCCAGCGCCGCATGGGTGTAACGGCAGCTTGGATACGGTTTTACGCCGATCTTCATGGTCTCGTAGATCTTGCCGAGACCGGCGACGGCCTTGTCGGGATGCGGATTGTCGCTGTAGCCGACGAGCAGGCCATGCTTGCCCTCGACAGCTTCGGTCGAGCCGATGAATTCATTGCGCGCGAGCGTGGCCGCAATCACGCCGTTCATCGCGGCCGCACCGACCTGGTAGCGCTTGTTCCAGGAACCGTTGACCAGGAACTGCAGCGAGCCGGCGGCCTGGCTGCCGGAGACGCCGAAGGCGGAGATGATCTGATCCTTTGTTAGTCCGAACAGCTTTCCCGCCGCTGCGGCCGCGCCGTAAGTGCCTGCGGTCGCGGTCGGATGGAAACCTTTTGCGTAGTGCGAGGTCGGGTCGAGCGCGTTGCCGAGCCGGCAGCACACTTCATAGCCCGCGACGATCGCGGTCAGCACGTCGCGGCCGGAAGCGCCGACCATCTCGCCCACCGCGAACGCGGCCGGCACCACGGGCGCGCTCGGATGCAGCGAAGAGTCCGCGTGCGTGTCGTCGAAGTCGAGGGAATGGCCGAGCGCGCCATTGAGCAAGGCTGCGACTGCCGGCGTCCAGGTCTTGGTGTCGCCGAACACCGTCGACTCGCCCTTGCCGTCGAGCTGCAGCGCTTCCAGCATCTTGAGCAGCGAGGGCGTCGACTCCGATTCGCTGCGCGCGCGGATGGCGCTGCCGAGGAAGTCGAGCGTCAGCACTTTGGCGCGCTCCAACACTTGCGGCGGAATGTCCGCAAATTTCAGGTCGGCGACATAACCGGCGAGGGTTGCGGTTTCGTTGGCCATGGCGTTGCCTCTCGTTATTCTTCCGTCATTGCGAGCGAAGCGACCCGTCTACGCTTGCTGCGCAAGCTACGCCGGGCTCAAAGTCCACCGAAGCTCGAAGAGCGAAGGCGGAAGCAATCCATCGGGCCCCGGAGGGAAAGAATGGATTGCTTCGTCGTTCCGCTCCTCGCAATGACGTTGAAATATTCTGTGACTGTTGGTACGGCCGGCATGCCGCGCCGTCAACATCACTTCCTGCGGGTCAGACCCCTGCTTTGCATGCGCCAGGCCGTCTCAGGCGGCAACCTGGGCCAGCATGGCGCGAACCACCAGCCGGTGAAACGGCATGATGATCGTCAGGTACGTCCGCCCCAGCCAGTTATGGGTCAGCACCAGCGTGGTCGCGGTGACGTTTTGCCGCGCGCCCGATGTCGCGACGTCGACCACGACGCGGAAATCGAGATGCCTGTCGTTGAAGCCCGCGACGAGGCGTTCCGGCGTCTCGCTGACCACGGGAAAAATTCCGATAATATCGCGCGGCACCCGCTCGGCGGTCGCCGAGGTCTTCAGCCCGAACGGCGCGACAAAGATATTGCGCAGCACCAGCAGCACATCGACCCAGCGCGGCGCGCGCGCCATCATCCGCATCGCGGCCTTGCGCGCATCGAGGTTTTGACCGTCGACCTCGAGACGATAGGCATCCATGAACTGGGCACCGGCCAGCAGCGAGGCCGGATCGACTTGCGGCGTGACGTCCACGACGCTCATGCCGCAAACCTGTTCGCGAGCCGGCGGAAGCGCAGGATGAGAGCTGCGGCATATACAGCCGTGCCGCAGGACAGGCCGATCCACACGCCGACCGCGCCAAGGGAGGTGCTGAAGCCGAGGATGCAGGCCAGCGTGAATCCGATCAGCCAATAGCTGACGGCGGCAAGAAGGAGCGGCACACGGGTATCGTTGAGACCGCGCAGCGCACCGGCGACGATGGTTTGGATCGCGTCGGTGACGAAATAGGTGGCGCCGACCAGCAACAGCGCAGCGGTCAATTCGGTCGCGCCGTGGGTCGTTGCGTCGCCAAAGAAAAGCTTTGCAAGGGCAAAGCGCCAGAGCATCACGGCGACGGTAAGCGCCGCTGCCAGGGCGATCCCAAGCCAAAGTGCAACCCAGCCGGCGCGCTTGACCGCATCGGCGTCGTAGCGGCCGACGGCGTGTCCGACCCTGACGGTTGCCGCCATGCCGATGCCGAGCGGCACCATGAACAGGATGGCGGTGACCTGGAGGGCCACCTGGTGCGCGGCAAGCGCCGCGGTGCCGATCAGGCCCATCAGGATTGCGGCCGAGCCGAACAGACCGTACTCCAGCAGCATCGACAGCGAGATCGGCGCGCCGATCACGACCAACTCGCGCATCAGCGGCCAATCGATGCGCCATAGCCGCGCCAGGATGTGATATTTCCGGAATGGCCGGCGCCACATCACGAAGCAAAGGGCCGCGAGGAACGTACCGATATTGACGATGGTGGTGGCGAGCCCCGCGCCGAACAATCCGAGCCGTGGGAAACCCCAATTGCCGTAGAGCAGAAGATACACGAGCAGCGCATTCGCCGGCACCGCCGCAAGCGTGATCCACAGCACCGGCTCGGGCCGGTTGACGGCGCCCATGAAGCCGCGGATGGCGATAAACCACAGCGCCGGCGCTATGCCCCAGACGAGACCGAACAGATATTGCTGGCCGAGGCGAGCGGCCCCCGGCGCCTGCCCGAGCGCAAGCAGGACCTGCTCGCCGCACAGCAGGAGGATGGTGATCGGGATGGATACCAGCAGCGCCACCCAAAGGCCGGTGCGCACGGCACGCCGCACCTGGCGCGGGTCGCGTGCGCCGAAGGCCTGGGCGGCAAGCGGCGCGACAGCGGCGATGAGGCCGAGCCCGAAGGTGAAGCTGACGAAATACGCGGTATGCCCGAGCGCGGCCGCGGCAACCGCCTCGTCGCCGAGCCGGCCGATGAAGGCGAGATCGGTCGTCATCATCGCGATCTGGCCGAGCTGCGTCAGCGCCATCGGCGCGGAGAGACGGATGGTCTCCGTCAGCTCGGCAGCGAGTTGGCTTTCCGGCGCTGCGTCAATCGGCGCGCGCTCGATCTTGTCGAGGGAGGTCATGGGAATAAAGCTAGCAGTCGCGCTGGTCTAAATAGTGGCCGCAGGGCACGCAAAAAGAGAGGCTTATCCGCGCGCCCGCTCCGGCACGCGGGTAATTTTGGCGCCGAGCACGTTCAGGCGCTCCTCTATCCGCTCATAGCCGCGCTCGATCTGGTCGGCATTGTTGATGGTCGAGGTGCCCTCGGCGCAGACCGCGGCAAGCAGCATGGCCATGCCGGCGCGGATGTCGGGCGAGGTCATCGGCGCGCCGCGCAGGCGGCTCGGGCCCGCGACGATCGCGCGATGCGGATCGCACAGCACGATGCGCCCGCCCATCGCGATCAGCTTGTCGACGAAGAACATTCTGGACTCGAACATCTTCTCGAACATCAGGATCACGCCGTCGCACTGCGTGGCGGTGACGATGGCGATCGACATCAGGTCGGCCGGGAAGGCGGGCCAGGGCTGGTCCTCCAGCTTCGGCACGTGGCCGCCAAAATCGTCGTGGATCTTCATGGTCTGGCCGGACGGCACGATCAGGTCGTCGTCCTCGACGCCGCAGACGATGCCGAGTCGTTCAAAACCCATGCGAATCGAGCGCAGATGCTCGATGCCGGCCTTCGCGACGCGCAGCGGCGAGCGCGTCACGGCGGCAAGCCCGATCAGCGAGCCGACCTCGATATGGTCAGGCCAGATGCTGTGCTGCGCCGGGCCAAGCGTCGATCCGCCCTCGATTACCATGGTGTTGGTGCCGATGCCGTCGATCTTCGCGCCGAGCTTGACCAGGAAATGCGCGAGCTCCTGCACATGCGGCTCGGAGGCGGCATTGCGCAAGTAGGTGGTGCCGCGCGCGGCGACGGCTGCGACCAGCGCGTTCTCGGTCGCGGTCACGCTGGGCTCGTCGAGAAAGACGTCGGCGCCTTTCAGCCGCGAGGCGCGGAATTCGAGGCGGTGGGTCGCGGTCACCGCGGCGCCGAGCTGCTCGAAGGCAAGGAAATGCGTATCCAGCCGCCGGCGGCCGATCACGTCGCCGCCGGGCGGCGGCAGCGCCACCTCGCCGCAACGCGCGAGCAGGGGGCCGGCCAGCAGGATCGAGGCGCGGATGCGGGCGCAGAGCTCGGGATCGAGATCGGCGGCGCGAATCTCCTTGGCGTGGATGACAAGCGTATTGCGCGCCTTCCATTCGGCCGACGCGCCGACGGAACGGACCAGCTCGACCAGCGTCTCGGTGTCGCGGATGCGCGGCACGTTGTCCAGCGTAACGGGATGCTCGGTGAGCAGCGCGGCTGCGATAATCGGCAGCGCCGAGTTCTTGTTGCCGGAGGGTTCGATCGTGCCGGAAAGGCGCTGGCCGCCCTCGACAATGTACTGGATCGGCGGCACGGGTGCTGGACCATCACGGAATGATTGGGAACGTCAGGTCCGCGTTTTCAGGCATTTGCCTCGTTCTGTCAAATAACGATCGCGGCGCGAACGCGCCATTGCGGCCGGCTGGCATCGATTAGCGGTCGCTGGTCAAGCGGCAGGACGCCCAAACGGCAGATAGTCGCGGCCGAGCCGCTTGTGAAACTGCAGCCAGATTGGAAGCTGGCGCGCCATCCGTCGATCGCCCTCGATCGACAACGCCTTTCCAGCGACCTCCTGCCAATTCGCGTGCCCGAGATAGAGCCTGACAAGGAGGGCAATCTCGCTGCGAACGGTCAGATCGGCGGCATATCCCGGATCCTTGAAACACACGTCGACGCCTGTCCGTTCCAGAACCAGCCACATGATGCGCAAGGCCGTTCGGCTCCTGGGAACGCCAGAAAATTCGAAGCGGATCACCACGCGACGCCGCGGCAATGCGTTGACGTCCACTCGTTTGCGCATTCGCCACATTAATAGGCCAGGATTCAGATCGTCTTCCGTGAGGCGATCGCGGGCATGCGCCAAGCCCCAGCGGGAGAGATCGCGCAATACATCGTGAAATGCTTCGCCCGACGGCGTCAGCCAATATTCATAGCCTGAATCGCGAGGATGGCTTCTTACGATGATTCCGTTTTCCTCGAGATGACGCAGCCGCTCGGCCAAGAGAGTCCGCGACATCAAAGGTACCCCGCGATGAATGTCGTTGAAGCTATGTGCGCCCAACATCAACTCGCGAAGAACGAGCGGCGTCCAGCGCGTGGCGAAGATCTCGGACGCCTTTGCTATCGGACAGAACTCGCCGTACCCGCGTTTCATGGCAGGCAAGTCAAACACGTTTGGGTAGCCGGAACCAGTCCAGATTTTGGACTTGTCGCCGTGCGACATTCGGCAAACGATGCTGTCGTTTAGCGCTCGAAATCCACCCGCAGAGCGGCAACTTGTGGAGAGAGCCATGGACGAGTGCAGTCATGCAGGTCCTTCTCGCCGGAAAGCCTTGGCCGCAATCGGCGGCGCGGCAATTTCGGCGATCGCAATCTCAGGTGCCACAAATGTGGGCGCACGGGAGGGCAGCAAGATGACCTATGTAATGATCCATCCGGCTTGGTTCGGCGGCTGGTGCTGGAAGAGGGTTGCGCCGCTGCTGCGAGCACAAGGGCATGAGGTGCTAACTCCGACGTTGACCGGGCTCGGCGAGCGCGCGCACCTGGCGAGGCCGGAAGTTGGAATTGAAATACACGTCCGCGACATCACCAGCGTGATCGAATACGAGGACCTGCGCAACGTCATCCTGGTCGGCACCAGTTCGGGCGGCATGGTGATTACAGGCGCCGCCGATCGCGTGCCCGATAGAATTGCGCACCTGGTCTTTCTCGATGCATTTGTGCCGACGGACGGCCAGAGCATGCTGGACGTGATTCCGCCCGATCGCCGGCCGGCTCTGGAAGCATTCGTGCAGAAGGAAGGCGACGGCTGGCTGCTGCCGCGTTTCGCGCCGCCGCCATGGAAAAAGCTTGTCGCTGAAACCTGGCAAGTGACCGAAGAAGCGGATCTCGATTGGATCCTGCCCCGGCTTCGCCCAACACCGTTCGGCCATTTCAGGGAGCCGGTGAAGCGGCAGAATCCTGTCGCCGAGAAGTTGCCACGCACCTATATTCGCACGCAGTGGCCGCATCCGGGCTTCGATCGCTACGCGAGAGCCGCGAGCGAGACAACGGGGTGGCAATCGCGCAGCATTGCGAGTTCGCACTTGCCCTACATCACGCATCCAAGTGAGCTGGCGGCGCTGCTGTTGGAAGTGTCGTAGGACGGGCGCTCGCTGCCTCACACGTCGACGTTGGCGCTCAGCGAATTATCCTGGATGAATTCGCGGCGCGGTTCAACCACGTCGCCCATCAGCTTGGTGAAGATGTCGTCGGCCTCGTCGACCTCCTTGACCTTCACCTGCAGCAGCGAGCGCTCGTTGGTGTCGAGCGTGGTCTCCCACAGCTGGTCGGGGTTCATCTCGCCCAGGCCTTTGTAGCGCTGCAGCGCCACGCCCTTGCGGCCGGATTCGGTGACGGCCTCGAACAGGCCGACCGGGCCGTGAATCGGAGTCTCGCTGTCCTTGCGGCGCAGCAGGCCTTGGCGCGCATAGGCTTCCTGAAGCCTCGGAGCATATTCATCCAGCTTGCGCGCATCGGCGGAGCCGAGCAGCGCATCGTCGATGATGGCGACGTCCTTGACGCCGCGCACCGTGCGCTCGAACACAAAGCCCTGGCCTTCGGTGAAGCGCCCGGTCCAGCCGCGCTCGACCTCTTCGGCCAGCGCGTCGAGGCGCCTGGCAATGTAATCGGCCGCGGCGGTTGCCTTGGGAGGGTCGCCGAAAATCTTCGGCCGGAGCACGCCGGCAATGGCCGCCTGCTCGACCACCTTGCGGTTGTAGCGGCTGTGCAGATTGCGCAGCACGTTGCGGATCACGCGGGCGTCTTCCACCAGCGCATGCAGGTCGCGGCCGCCGCGCTCCTCACCGGAGGCGAGCTTGAACACGCAGTCGTCGAGCCCGGTCTCGATCAGATAGTCTTCCAGCGCGCGCTCGTCCTTCAGATATTGCTCGGACTTGCCGCGCGTCACCTTGTAGAGCGGCGGCTGCGCGATGTAGAGGTAGCCGCCCTCGATCAGCGACGGCATCTGGCGGAAGAAGAACGTCAACAGCAGCGTGCGGATATGCGCGCCGTCGACGTCGGCGTCGGTCATCAGGATGATCTTGTGGTAGCGCAGCTTCGCGAGGTCAAAATCCTCGCGGCCTATGCCGGTACCGAGCGCAGTGATCAGCGTGCCGATCTGCTCGGAGCTCAGCATCTTGTCGAAGCGCGCGCGCTCGACATTGAGGATCTTGCCGCGCAGCGGCAGCACGGCCTGGAATTCGCGGTTGCGGCCCTGCTTGGCGCTGCCGCCGGCCGAGTCGCCCTCGACGATGAACAGTTCCGACTTGGCGGGATCCTTTTCCTGGCAGTCGGCGAGCTTGCCGGGCAGCGAGGCGTAGTCGAGCGCGCCCTTGCGCCGGGTCAGCTCGCGCGCTTTTCGCGCAGCCTCTCGCGCGGCAGCTGCTTCCACCACCTTACCGACGATGGTTTTTGCCTCGGTCGGATGCTCCTCGAACCAGGCGGCCAGCGCCTCATTGATGACGTTCTCGACCACGGGCCGCACTTCCGAGGACACCAGCTTGTCCTTGGTTTGCGACGAAAACTTCGGATCCGGCACCTTCACCGAAAGCACGGCGGTCAGGCCTTCGCGGCAATCGTCGCCGGTCAGCGCGATCTTGTCGCGCTTGGCATTGGCGTCGGCATAGCTCGTGACCTGGCGGGTCAGTGCGCCGCGGAAGCCGGCCAGATGCGTGCCGCCGTCGCGCTGCGGGATGTTGTTGGTGAAGCACAGCACGTTCTCGTGGTAGCTGTCGTTCCACCACAGCGCCGCCTCGACGCCGATGCCGTTCATCTCGGTGCGCACCATGATCGGCGCGGGCACGATCGCCTTCTTGTTGCGGTCGAGATATTTGACGAACTCCTCGACGCCGCCGTTGTAGCGCATCTCCTCGCGCTTCTCGACCGCATGCCGCTGGTCGGACAGGAGGATGTTGACGCCGGAATTGAGGAAAGCGAGCTCGCGCAGGCGATGTTCCAGCGTCGCAAAATCGTACTCGACGTTGGAGAAGGTTTCCTTGGAGGCGAGGAAGGTCACCTCGGTGCCGCGCTTGCCGTTGGCGTCGCCGACCACTTTCAGCGGCGCCAGCGCGTCGCCATGGGCGAATTCGATGTAGTGCTCCTTGCCGTCGCGCCAGACCTTAAGCTCAAGCTTGCTCGACAGCGCGTTGACCACGGAGACGCCGACGCCGTGCAGGCCGCCGGAAACCTTGTAGGAATTCTGGTCGAACTTACCGCCGGCATGGAGCTGGGTCATGATGACCTCGGCCGCCGAGACGCCTTCGCCCTTGTGGATGTCGACGGGAATGCCGCGGCCGTCGTCGCGCACGGTCACCGAATTATCGGCATTGAGGATGACCTCGACCGAGGTCGCATGTCCTGCCAGCGCCTCGTCGATGGCGTTGTCGACGACCTCATAGACCATGTGATGCAGGCCGGAACCGTCATCGGTGTCGCCGATATACATGCCCGGCCGCTTGCGAACGGCGTCGAGGCCTTTCAATACCCGGATCGACTCCGCGCCATATTCAACGGGAATGGAATGCTCGGTGTCGGCGACGGAGTGCCGGGCAGGTTCTGTCATGTGAAGCCTTGAGAGGATGTCCCGAATCAGCTGCGCATTACGAGGCGCTGAATCTTGCTATTTGTGCCACGAAAACGGCGTTGCGCATAGCGCAAAGTCTCGGTTCGCAAGTTGTTGAATAAATGGGGATTTTAACCGGTTTTTCAAGCCCGGGAAGAGCCGATTCTTGAGCTTCAAAAAAGCGCGATTCGGAGGCTGATTCCGGAGCCCGAAAAGGCCGATTCCGAGTGCCGGTTTCACGCGCAAATTGCAGTGCGCGGAGGACCTGCTAGAGAACGTTCCGGGCATCGCCGCATGCCGTCTGTCGCAATCGGGATTGGCTGTCGTTGTCGCTGCCCTCTGAAAAATACAGGCCGGATGTCGATGGCTTGCGCGCCGTCGCGGTGATGCTGGTGCTGCATTTTCATGCCTTCCCGGCCGTGATGCCTGGCGGCTTTATCGGCGTCGACGTCTTCTTCGTCATTTCGGGTTTTCTGATCACCGGCATCATCGCGCGCCAGCAGGAGCAGGGCCGATTCAGTCTGCTGACTTTCTATATCCGGCGCATCCGCCGCATCTTTCCCGCACTGCTCGCGGTGCTCGCAACGGCGCTGGTGCTGGGTTGGTTGTGGATGTTGCCGGCCGCGTTTGCGCAGCTCGGCATTGATGTCTTTGCCAGCGCCGCGTTTGCCGCCAACTTCGCGCTGTTTCTGCAGTCAGGCTATTTCGACGTCGAATCCGCGAAGAAACCGCTACTGCATCTATGGTCGCTGGGCGTCGAGGAGCAGTTCTACCTCGCCTGGCCGCTGATCCTGTTGCTCACGGTCCGTCTGCGCCTGTCGATCGTTGCGGTCGCATCCGCGCTTGGCATCGCGTCCTTCATCCTCAACGCGGCGCTGATCGGCTCCCACCCGGTGGCCGCGTTCTATCTGCCGTTCACGCGTGCTTTCGAATTGCTGCTCGGCGCTGTGCTCACCTGCAGCTGGGACCGCGTCGGGCAAAGCCAGCAAGCCAGCGAACTTCGCGCCTGGGCGGGCGTGGCGATGATTGCCGCCGCGGCCGCCCTGCTCGACGCCCACAGCGCCTTTCCAGGCTGGTGGGCGGTCCTGCCGGTCGCGGGGACGGCGCTGCTGATAGCGTCGCCCGGGGCGTGGATCTGCCGGGTGGTGCTCGCAAGCCCGCCACTGGTCTGGATTGGCCTGATCAGCTATCCGCTCTATCTCTGGCACTGGCCGCTGCTGGTGTTCGGCGCCGCCATCAAATTTCAGCCGCTGACATTGCTCGAGCGGGAACTGGTGCTGC
>Ga0081455_10004409_pt1 | contig 15814 bp, 12 predicted proteins | sample TabmetS3T2R1_FD_70207 | JGI IMG/M metagenome (GOLD analysis project Ga0081455, IMG submission 70207) | Tabebuia heterophylla rhizosphere microbial communities from the University of Puerto Rico - S3T2R1 | ecosystem: Host-associated > Plants > Roots > Rhizosphere ... | reverse complement strand
CAGGCAGGCGGGGGCGGCGGTGGCGGAGTGCCGCCGCCCCCGCCCGGTCCACCGGTCGGCGGGATCAGGTACGGCTGCAGGATGTTCTGCTTGGCGGTGTTGACCGTGGTCCAGTCGTCGTTGAGGATGCCGCCGGTGTCGCCGGAGTTCGGGTTCAGCGACCAGAAGGTGAAGTCGACGCCGGTCGGCCCGGTCCCGAGGTACTGCATGAGGCTCTGCAACCACACGCGGTCCTTCGGGTCCTGCAGCGTCGAGCCGAACTCACCGACCAGTACCGGCGCGATGTTCTGCTGTTCCAGGTAGCCCCAGAAGTGGTTCCACAGCGCCGGCATGTTGGCCGGGAAGTTCGGGTCGTCGAACCAGGTCTGGTGGAACACCGAGATCGCGTACTCGTGCGCCGAGTACACCAGCTTGTTCGGCACGTTCAGCCGTACCGGGAACTGCGCGGCGCCGGCCAGGTTGCCGCCCCACCAGTCGCACTGCGGGGTGCCGGTGTTCGGCACGCAGTCGATGCCCTCGACGATGATCAGCCAGTCGGGGTTCGCCGCCAGGATCGCGTTCCCGGCCTTCTCCGCGGCCAGCCGCCAGTCGAGCTTCGGGTCGCCGCAGCCCCAGCAGGCGCCGCCGCCACCCTGGATCGAGTGCGGCTCGTTGTGCAGGTCGGCGCCGATCACCGTGGTGTTGCCGCGGTAGTGCTGGGCCAGCATGGTCCAGTCGCTGATCCAGCGCGCCTCGGAGTACTGCGCGGTGTACCACAGCGGCGACTGCGCGCCGCTGTCGGGACGGTGCCGGTCCAGGAAGACCCGCATCCCCTTCGTACCGGCGTAGTTGATGACCTTGTCCAGGACCTGCAGGCCGGAAAGGCCGATGAGGTCGGGATTCTTGTTCTGGTCGATGCTGTTCGGCGTGGAGCCGGCGTCGAACAGCTGGGTGGAGTACGGGATCCGCAGCGTGTTGTAGCCCAGCGACGCGACCTGGTTGATCATGTCCTGGTAGTTGCGGGTCCACAGCCCGTGGAAGGTGTAGTTGCCGGTCTCGGCGCCGAACCAGTTGATGCCGGTCATCCGCACCGGCGTGCCGGTGGAGTCGACCAGTTGGGCGCCGGAGGTGTGCCAGAAGCCGGTACCGGTGCCGGCCGCGGCCGCCGGGGAGGCCGCCGGGCCCACCGTGGTGACGGTGAGCCCGGTCAGCACTGCCAGGGCGGCGATCCCGTACCGGAAGGTACGTGACTGCCTCATCGGATTCCCTTTCTCAGCCAAACAGGTCGACGTGGATGGCGAATGCGGTGGCGATCTCCGCCTGGGCCCAGAAGCGGTGGTAGGTGAAGCTCGGTACCGCACCACCGTTCAGGTACGTCTGGACCTTCGCGAAGTTCGGGTCGCTGGTGTACCAGGACCGGATCGACAGGAACGTCGAGCTGGTGTTGATCGGGTCGCCGTTCGGCATCTTCCCGGTGAACGTGGACGGGATGAACACACCCTGCCCGGTGGTGGTGTTGAAGGTGTCGTCGAACCGGTTGTAGTCGGTACGGGTCTCAGCGGTGCTGATACCCCGGGTGTCCTGGTGCAGCAGCAGCGCGTTCAGCAGCCCTTCGGCCGTCGTCCTCGCCGCGGCGTTACCCGAACCGGCCGCGTAGTACATCAGGGTCTTGGCCAGCGAGGCCGCGACACCGACGTCCTGGCCCTTGCTCGTGACGGTCACGTGCAGGTTGGTGTTCGCGACCGGGGCGGTCGGGTTCCAGGTGGCCGGCGCACCGGTCCACGCCATGTCGGAGGGAACCTGGAAGGCCCCGCCCGTGCCGACCGTGGTGTTCGCGATGGCCCACGGCACCCACTTGTCCAGGATCGCCTTCGCCCTGGCGTTACCGGTCACCTTGTAGTACTCGGCAACCCGCTCCATGCTCCAGGTCTGGAAGCCGAACCAGGTGTTGCTGCCGGGGTCGTGGTAGACCGGCTGCGGGTCGTACGCCATGCCGTAGAAGGTCGGGGTACCGGCCGGAGGCACGGAGTACGAGCCGTCCCAGCTGTTGGTCGCGCCGCCGCCGATGCCGCCGTCAGCCGACTGCAACCACTGGTAGAACTGCAACTGCTTGTCCAGGCTGTTCGCCCAGTCGGTCGCCGCGCTTGGGGACAGCGGCTTCAGCGCGGCGTCGGTGGACAGGACGAAGGCGGCCAGCGGGTTCTGGTAGCCCTGGTGCGCCGCACCGTCGCCGATCCGCCAGGCCCAGGCGCCGGAGGTCGACAGCGAGCCGCCCCAGGCGTAGTACCAGCTGATCAGGCCGTGGTCGGAGCCGCGTCCGGTGGCACCCGGGCACGCGCTCGCGCTGGTGCAGTTGCCGATCTGCTTGAAGTACTTGTCGAACAGGGCGTACCTCAGGAAGTCGCCCATCTTCGCGGCCTTGGCCACCACGGCGGCCACATCCGCGCTCTTGCCCTGCGCCGCGGCCCAGGTCTTCGCCCAGTACGCCACCTGGATGGCGCGCGCGTCGGCGTCCGGCGCGTCGGTGTACTTCCACTGCTGGGCGTACGAGGTGTCCTTGGTGAACAGGTCGAGGAAGCCGTTCGGGCCGCCCCACTTGAAGGTGTCGCACGACGGCTGCGTCACGGTCTCCCAGACCGACTCCTGCGAGCCGCGCTGGAAGGTGTTGATGAACGCCGGCGAGGTGTTGGTGCCGTCCTCGCAGTGCCCGAAGCCGTACTTGTTGTCGACGTCGAGCAGCCAGTGCATGCCGTAGATGTTGGAGTTGCCGTAGGTGGTGCGCAGCTCAGCGGCGAGCGGGTCCTGGCCGACCGGCACGCTGGAGATCAGCTGCGACGGGTAGCTGCTGGGCTGCGGGAACTCGGCCGCGTACGTGGCCGGTGCGGCCGGGTTGTACGCGCTGGTGGTGGGCTGGTCGGCCGCCGAGGGGATCGCGAAGGTCTCCAGCGAGGTCCACGCGTCGTTGAACGGCGCCCAGTTGCCGGTGATCCGGCCGAAGGTCGCTTCCATCCACAGGTAGTAGCTGAAGGCCTCGGAGGTCGTCTCGTGGCCGTAGTCCGGCGCCTCGACGATCAGCGTCTCCACCGCGTGGTACGGCACCAGCAGGTTGCCGAAGCGGCGGAAGTACCCGGAGGCCGGGTCCTTGATCTTGTTGTACTCGTCCAGGAACGCCATCGTGTAGTCGGTCGAGTTCGCCGGCACCTCGTTGGCGGTCACGCTGGCCGACAGGAAGCCGGTCGCGGTGGCCGAGAAGACGGCCGAGCTGGGCGTACCGCTGGCGGTGGCCGAGGTCACCGTCACGTTCTGCGGGGTGTTCCAGTTCGCGGTGGTGAAGGTCAGGCTCGCCGGTGCCGCGGTCAGGTTGGTGCTGCCGCTGGTACGGGCGACCGCGACCGTCACGTTCGCGGTCGGCTGGCTGGCCAGCGAGACGGCGAAGGTATTGGTGCTGCCCTGCCGCACGCTGATCGTGCCCGGGCTGGCGAGGATCGTCGGCCCGCTGATCACCTTGACGGGTACGGCGGCGGAGGTGGCTGTCGCGCCCTTGTTGTCGGTGGCGCGCGCGGTCAGCGAGTACTGGCCAGCCGGTACGTTGGTCCAGCTGCCCTGGAACGGCGCGGTGGTGTCGGTGGCGATCAGCTGGGTGTCGACGAAGAAGTCGACCTTGGCGATCGTGCCGTCGCTGTCGGCCGCGGTGGCGGCCAGCGGTACCGATGCCGGTGCGGTGAAGCTGGCGTTCGCGGTCGGCGAGGTGAGGCTCACCGTCGGGGGAGCGTTCGGGCCGGTGCACGGCGTGCCGTTGACCGCGAAGTCGGTCGGGGCCGGGTTGGTGGCGCCCTTGGAGCCGTTGAAGCCCAGGGTCGTGGTGGCGCCGGTGGCCAGCGTCCCGTTGTAGTCCAGGTTGCGCACGCTCACCGCGTTACTGCCGGCGGCTTGCGTGAACGCGCCGTTCCAGCCTTGGACGACCCGCTGGCCGGCGGCGAAGGTGAAGGTGATGTTCCAGCTGGTGATCGGGTCGCCCTCGTTACGGAGGGTCATATTTGCCGTGAAGCCCGTGTCCCAGTCATTGCTCGAGTACTGGACTGTGCAGCCCGGGCCTGCCGCCGATGCCGGTACGGCGGCCGAAAACGTGCCCGCGGTGGTCGCCAGCGCCAGCAGGCCGGCGAGCGGGGCCAACCTCGCCCGCCACCGGCCGGTGCTGGGGCCGAAAAGCCAATGCCTGCGGGACCTATGACGTAAAGATCGCATTGTGCACCCGTCCTAGGGCATGAGGCCGGTGAGGGGAACCAGCGGTGTGGGAGCGCTCCCACGCCATAATGACGGTAACGACACCGAAACGCGTAAGAAAAGCGCCTAGTTGGGGGACCCCAGGGGTTTTCCGTGCCGGCTGTCTGCAACATCATCAAGGCTGGGTCACCGTGAGTAATCGCCGTGATTGTCCACAGTGGACCGCCGGGGTACTTGGATCCACTGTGGACAGTACGGATCCGCAGGTGGGGCCATGCGCCGCGGTCGGCCGGCGCCGCGGCCCGCGTCGACGCCGGGGAGGGCAGTCATCCGCGGTGCCTGCGGGTAGTGCAGGCCGCCGGAGTCGCCGCCGGGTTTTGCACGTCCTGATCGCCGGGCCGGGGGAACGATTCATCCGAACGGGTTGACGGCGGCCGGGATCCTGCGCGCCTCGCAGGCGGGGGCGGGCTGTGGGCCGAACTCAACCCCGACTGGGCCCTGGCGCCCTCAGCCGCGGGCTGGCACGACGCCCATTGCCAGCAGGCTCTCCGCGGTGTCCACGATGGTGTCGCGCGCCGGTCGGGTCCGCCAGCCCAGGTCGCGCTCGGCCCGGGCGGCGCTGAAGTCCGCGCGTGCGCCCACGTAGCTGAGCGCCAGCCTGATGGTCTTGTCGAAGCGGGCGACCGTCCACATGAGCCAGTACGGCAGCGGGCGGGTCGGCACCCGGTACCCGCGCGGCTTGAACTCCTCGGCCAGCACCTGCGCCATCTCGCCCATCCACCGGAACTCGCCGGCCGCGATGTAGCGGTTGCCCGCCGCGGCAGGGGTTTCCATCGCCAGCCGGTGGATGCGCGCCAGGTCCCGCACGTCCACGACCGCGAAGCCGATGCGCGGCACGGCCGGCATGTCGCGGGCCAGCAGCCGGCGGATCACCTCGATCGAGGTGTTGCTCTCGGCGCGCAACAGCGGCCCCAGCACCAGCGCCGGGTTGATCACCACCAGCTCCAGCGCGGAGTCGGCGACGAAGTCCCACGCGGCGCGCTCGGCGTACACCTTGCTGCGCGCGTACGGCCCCGCGGTGTCCACAGTGGACCAGTCGGCCTCGGTGAGGGCGCGGGTCTGGCTGTGCGGGTGACCGTGCGAGATCGCGTCCACCGAGGAGGTGAGCACGACCCGGCGTACGGTGCCGCTGGCGGCCGCCGCCCGCAGCACCCGCAGCGTGCCGTCGACGGCCGGGCGGATCAGCTCGTTCTCGTCCTTCGGCACGCCGGGCGGGATCGGCGAGGCCAGGTGCCAGACGTACGTGCAGCCGTCGACGGCCTTGGCCCAGCCCTCGTCGGCGTCGAGCGTGGCCTCCACCAGCTCCAGCGAGCCGCCGGTGCGCTCGGCGGCGGCGTGCAGGTGGTCCACCTGGGCGGTGCGCAGGCTGCGGACGGTGCCGCGCACGGCGTACCCGTTCTCCAGCAGTTCGGCGATGCAGTGCCCGGCGATGAAACCGGTCGCCCCGGTCACCAGAACCGTCATGATCCACTCCGATCTATGCAGTGCTTAGAATCTAAGCATTGCATAGCAGGCGCTCACCAGGCGAGTTCGCGGAGAACGCCTACGCTGGGTCACGTGTCGGCGGAGACCAGAACGAGCTACCACCACGGCTCCCTTCGGGAGGAGCTCATCACCGCGTGCGTGGCACTCATCGAGGCCGAGGGGATCGGGGCGGTCAGCCTGCGGCAGGTCGCCCGTACGGCCGGGGTCAGCCCGGGCGCGCCGTACCACCACTTCGCCGACCGGTCCGCCCTGCTCGCGGCGATCTCGGTCCGCGGCTACGAGATGCTGGAGACCGAGCTGCGGGCGGCGCGGGACGGCGCGGCCACGCCGGCCAGGGCACTCGGCGCGATGATCGAGTCGTACGTGTGGTTCGCCCGCGACCACCCGGCGTACGTGCAGCTCATGCTGCGGCCGGAGCTGGCCAAGCCGGAGAAGCACCCGGACGCCCAGGAGGCCGGGGACCGGGCGATCGCGATGCTGACCGGGGTCGTGCTGGACTGCCAGCGGGAGGGCTGCGCGCCGCCCGGCGACCCGGTCCCGCTGGTCACCACCATCTGGGCGCTGGCCGTGGGCATCGCCACGCTGTGGCTGGACGGCCCGCTGGAGGAACAGTGCGTCTCCTTCGGCACCACCCCGGAGGAGCTGACCCGGCGCATCACTGCGCTGCTGGAGGGCTTGCTGGCCAAGGCGCCGGGGTCAATGTAGGCCGAGGGCGACCCTGAACGTGGTGAACAAGTCAGTCTGGTTGGTGATGCCGAGGACGCGGTGGGACTGCGGGCCCTGCGCCGCGATGCGGACCTCGACGCCGGTGTGGTCCATCGAGTTGCCCGGCATGACGGTCGCATAGTTGACCACGATCGGCGCGCCCTCGTGCGTCAGCAGCGTGGCGATCGCGCCCGGGCTGTGGTGCGCGTCGGTCTGCGGGAACTCGATGATCTGGCTGGTGTGCCCGTGGTCGGCGGTCACCACGACCAGCGTGTCGCGGTGCGTCCGGGCGTACGCCAGCCCCAGCGCGATGGACCGGTCGAACTCCCGCGTCTCCCCGATCTGCCCGCACGGGTTGGCCGCGTGGTCCTGCTTGTCGATCGAGGCGCCCTCGACCTGCAGGAAGAAGCCCTGCCGCGAGCCCCTGGTCTTGGCGTCCAGCAGCTCGATCGCCTTGGCGGTCATGTCGGTCAGGTGCGGCTGGGTGGCCGGCCGGGCCGGGTTGGACTCGGTGCAGGACACCGGGGTCGTGTTCGCCGGGTACGGCGCGGCCAGCGGGCCGGTCCACTCCAGGTCCATGTTGCCGGCGGTGAACAGGCCGAGCACGCGCTGGTGCCGGTTCGTCGCGGCCAGGCCCGCCTTGTCGGTGACCACGGTGTAGCCGGACTCGATCGCCTGCTGCGTCACGGTCTTGCCGGCGAACGGGCCAGCCAGCACGGCCTGGTCGAACCGCTGCCTGCCGCCGCCGAGCAGCACGTCGACGCCGTGCTCGACCTCCTGCTCGGCGATGGAGCCGGCGCCGCCGTTGCGCTTGTCGTTCACCGCGCAGTTGGCCATGTTCGCCGGGCCCTGGCAGGTCCGGTCGATCACGTGCGAGGCGATCGCCGCCGGGGTGGCATCGGTCAGCTCGGCGGTGCTGACATCCCCGGTCTTCAGGCCCGCCCGCGCGGCCAGCTCCAGGATCGTCCGCACCGGCGTGCCGTCCGGGCGTACCGAGATCGCGCCGTTGTACGTCTTCACGCCGGTGGCCCACCCGGTGGCAGAGGCCGCCGAGTCGGTCACGTACTCCGGCTTGGTCGGGTCGGCCTTCTGCAGCGCGTACGTGGTGTACTCGCCGGTCATCGGCAGCCGGTCCATGTTCAGCCGGCCGTTGGCGCCGACGGTGTAGTCGCGGGCCAGGGTGATCTCGGCATCGCCCATGCCGTCGCCGAGGAACATGATCACGTTGCGGGCGTGGCCACCCGCCAACACCCCCGCGGAGCCGTGGCCCAGGTCGTGCCCCTGAGCCGGCGCGGTCGAACCGGCCACCACCAGCAGGGTGATCGCGGGAATGGCGGCCATGGCGGCGCGCCGGCGCGTACGCGAACTGAACATCGATGTCCCTTCGCCGATGGTGCAGCCACTCGAGCCTACGTCGAACGGCCTACGCGGCAACAGAATCCACCCGGGGGTACCAGGGCGTAGGGTCAGCCGATGAGCACAGCGCAGCGGGCCTTCCGGTTGCTCGCGCTCGCGCCCGGCGCCGACCTGCGCGCCGAGGCTGCCGCGGCGCTGTGGGGGGTGCCGCCCGCACGTGCCGCCGCCCTGCTGCGCGAGTTGACCGGCGCTGGGCTGGTGGTCGGCAGCCAGCGGTACGCCCTGGCGCGGTCGGCGCGCGCGCAGGCGGTCGGGCAGGTGCTGGAGGAGCCGGCCGCGGTCCGCGCGCGGGCCGTGCTGCGGCTGCTCACCTGGTACCGGGACTGCGCCAACGCGGCCGACCGGGTGCTGCGCCCGGCCGAGCGGCCCAACTTCGAGTCCGCCCCGCCGCGGCCCGGGTTCGCCGACCAGGCGCAGGCGCTGGCGTGGCTGGATGCCGAGGCGGCCAACCTCGGCGCGGCGGTACGGGCGGCGGCCACCGACCAGCCGGTGCTGAGCTGGCAGATCGCCGCGGCCATGTACGGCTGGCTGACCCGGCGCGAGCAGCGGGTGGAGTGGATCGCGCTGTACACCGTGGCCGCGCAGGCCGCCGCCAGCGCCGCGGACCCGGCCGGCGAGGCGCTGATCACCGGCCGGCTCGGCATCGCGTACGGGCTGCTGGGACGGGCCAGCGAGGCCATCGGCGCCTTCCACCGGGCGTACGAGATCAGGCTGGCGGGTGGGGATCTGCTCGGCGCGGCCACCGGGCTGCTGAACATCGGCGCGATGCAGGTCTCCACCGGGGCGCCGCAGGACGCGATCGCCAGCCTGGTACGGGCCAAGGACCTGGCCGCCGGGCTGCCGGACACCGCGCACTTCCACGCGCTGGTGCACAGCAACCTGGCCGAGGCGCACCACATCGCCGGCCGGTACGCGCCGGCCATGCACCACTACGAGACCGCGCTGCGCTACGGCGAGTCCGGCTGCGCCGACCGGGACGTGGCGCAGGTGCTGCTCGGGCTGGCGCTGCTGTGCAGCACGCTGGGCCGTGAGGACCGGGCCAGGCCGTACGCCGAGCGTGGCCTGGCGCTGGCGACGCGGGCGGGCGACGACCTGATGCGGGCCGAGTCGCGGGAGGCGCTGGGCCGGATCGCGGCGGCGGTCGGCCAGATCCGCCCGGCCCGGACGCACCTGCGCGCGGCGCTGCGGACGTACACGGCGATGGGGTACCACGGGGCCGCGGACGTACGGGACAGGCTGGAAGCCCTGGACGCGCTGGATGCATCGGACAGGCCGGAGGCCCCGGGTGCGGTGGGGCCGGAGACCCTGGAAGCGGCCGGGCCGGAGGCCCCGGAAGCCCCAGCGGTGGCGGGCGTGCCAGGGGCGTCCAGCGCCGCGGCCGGCGCGCCAGCCATCGCCACGCCGGCCGCGGAGCCAGGCAGGCCGGCCTGAGCCGGCCCGAGCGTTGACCTGGACCGGCCGGACGAGCGTCCCCGCCCGGCCGCGCCCCTCAATCCTGGGCGACCCGCCGGGGGGTGCCGGGCCGCTGGGTTTTCGCGGGGCTGCCGCAGGTCTGGCCGAGCGTCCCGGCCCTGCCGGTACGTGGGGCACCGGCATCCGCTGCGGCGCCATTCTGATCGCCCCCGGTCGACCCGTACTGACCGCGCGCAACCCGTACCGTGCCCGTACCCCAGCGCCGTGTTTTCAGGGCTGTGTCTCAGCAGCCAGGGGGTGGTCGGCCAGGGCGTTGGCCAGGTCCGCGGCCCGGCGGTAGTGGGTGCCGGCCCGGGCCGGGTTGCCGGCGCGGCGGTAGGTCTCGGCCAGGTGCAGGTGCGCCCGGGCCTCGTTCGGCCGGTCGGCGAGGTCGTGCAGCGCGGTCAGCGCCTCGGTGCCGAGGGCGATGGCACGGGCAGGGTCGCCCTGCTCGCCGTGCAGCCTGGCCTGGAGGCTGAGCGCGGCCGCCGCGCCGGCCCGGTTGCCCGCGCCGCGGTGCAGGCGTACCGCCTGGTCGGCGTGCCGCAGCGCGCGGGCCGGGTCCCGCGCCGGGTCGTCCGGGGCGGCGTGGGCCGCGGCCAGTTCGGCGTGGATCCGCGCCAGGGCAAGGGGATCCGCGGCGTGCGCCAGGGCCTGGTCGAGCAGCGCCACCGCCTCGCCGGGGTGGCCGGCGCCGGTGGCCGCGGCTGCCAGGCCACGCAGCGAGTACGCCAGCGCCACCGGATCGGCCGCCCGGCGCGCCGCGGCCAGCCCCAGGTCGTGCACCGCGCGCAGGCCGGCCCAGTTGCCGGTGCGGCGCAGGTGTACGCCCGCGTGCCAGGCCAGTTGCCAGGCGTGCGCGTGCTGCCCGCCGGCCGCCGCCGCGCCCACCGCCGCGGCGAGTACGGCTGCCTCGGCGGTGAACCAGGCCAGCGCTGCCGCCGCGTCGGCGAACTCCTCGGCGACCACGCCCGGCGCCGCCGCCGGGGTGGGCAGCGGGTCGCGGTGCGGGTCGAGCAGCAGCGCCGCGGTGGCCGCCGACTGGAGGTAGTGGTCCAGCAGGCGTACCCGCGCGGCGCGCTGCCGGGCCGGGTCGGCGAGCTCGCGGGCGTACCCGGTGAGCAGTTCGTGCTCGAGGGCGTACCGGCCGGGGGCGCGCTCGGCGACCAGGTGGGCGCGGGCCAGTTCGGCCAGCAGCGCCCGGGCGGTCGGCGGGGTCACCGCGGCCAGGCTCGCCGCGGCCGGGACCGACAGGGATTCGCCTACGGCGCAGGGGAGTTGGCCGAACAGGGCGGCGGCGCCGTCGCTCAGCGCGTGGTAGGACGGGGCGAAGGCGGCGCGCAGCTCGGCCGCGGTCTCGCTGTCGGACCAGGCGCCCAGCGCGGCCCCGGGTTCGGGCAGGCCGGCGGCGACCGCGGCGAGGCTGAAGCCGGGGCGTACGGCCGCGCGCGCCGCCACCAGCGCCAACGCCAGCGGCAGGCGGGCGCAGCGGGTCACGATCTCCCTGGTGGCGGCGGGCTCCGCGGCGGTCCGGTCCGCGCCGAGCCGGGCCGCCAGCAGGGCCGTTGCGTCCACAGTGGACAGTACGCCCAGCGACAGCGGGTACGCACCGCCGGCGACCAGGCTGGTCACCTGGTCGCGGCTGGTGATCAGCGCCAGCGAACCGGGGGAGCCCGGCAGCAACGGGCGCACCTGGTCGGCGTCGGCGGCGTTGTCCAGCACCACCAGGACGCGGCGGTCGGCCAGCAGCCCCCGGTACAGCCCGGCCAGCGCCTGCGTCGTACTCGGCACGTCGGTGACGCCCAGCGCCTCCAGGAAGCCGCGCAGCACCGTGGCGGGCTCCAGCGGCGGCCCGCCGGCCCGGCCGCGCAGGTCCACGTACAGCTGGCCGCCGGGGAAGCGGTCGCGCACCCGCCGCGCCCAGTGCACCGCGAGCGCTGTCTTACCCACCCCCGCGGTGCCGGTGATCGCCACCGCGGTCGTACTGGATCGTTCCAAGATCGCCGGCTTGCCTGCCCTGGCGGTGCCGGATTGCTCCGGGGTCGCTGGCTTGCCTGCCCTGGCGGTGCTGGTGATCGCGGCCGCGGTCGCACTGGATTGTTCCGGGATCGCTGTCTTGCCCGCCCTGGCGGTGTTGGTGACCCCTACCCCGGCGGTGTCGGCGATCGCGGCGGCGGTCGTACCCGGTCGGTCCAGGATCGCGTCCAGCCGGGCCAGCTCCGCGGCCCGCCCGGCTAACGCGCCCAGATCACCGGGCAACTGGGTCGGCTCCTCGGCCGACGCCGGCGCTGCGGGCGCGGTGGCGGGGGCGGCCAGCTGCTGCCGCAGGATCTGCTCGTGCATCGCCCGCAGCTCCGGCCCGGGGTCGATGCCCAGCTCCTCGGCCAGCCCCGCCCGCAGCCGCTCGTACGCCCGCAGCGCGCCGGCCTGGTCGCCGACCAGCGCCTGCGCGGCGATCCAGCGCAGGTGCAGCGGTTCGTGCAGCGGGTGCCGCTGGGCCAGCTCGGCCAGCGGGCCGACCGTACGCGCCACCTCCCCGGCGGCGACCGCGGCCGCGGCGAATTCGATCGCCACCGCCAGCCGCTCGCGCTGCAACGCGGTCACCGCCGGGTCCTGGGCCAGCGCGTCGATGCCGGCCGCCGGCTCGCCCTGCCACAGCGCCAGCGCCCGCTCCAGCAACCGGCACCGCGTACCGGCCGACGCCTCCTGCCTGGCCGCGGCGACCGTGCTGCGGAACTCCAGTACGTCCAGGGTGCCGGGGCCGGCGCGCAGCAGGTACCCGCCCGGCACCGACTCCACCGCCAGCGGGCCGGACCGCAGCAGCCGGCGCAACCTGGTCACGTAGGTCTGCACCAGGTTCACCGCGCTGCGCGGGGCCTGGTCCGGCCACAGCAGCTGCTCGATCGCGTCCCCGGGGGACCGTGCTGTTCGCGTGCAGCGCGAGCATCGCCAGCAGGGTCCGCGGGCCGGCGGCGCGCAGCTGCACCACCTCGGGCCCGCGCCGCAGGCTCACCGGACCGAGCAGCGACAGGGACATGGGCCGCTCGCGGGCGGGCTCGCTGGGCGGGGCGAGCAGCGTCCCCAGGTCGCAGCCGAGGACACCGGCCAGCGCGGCCACCGTCGCCGGTCTCGGCTGCCGGCTGCGCCCCTGCTCCAGGTCCCGCAGCGCCGCCAGGCTCACCCCGGCCCGTACGGCCAGGTCCCGCTGGCTGAGCCCGAGCGCCCGCCGGGCAGCCACCAGCGCCGCCCCGACCCCGCGCTGATCCACTGGTCCGCTCCCCCGACAGGCGCCGACAACTCCCGGGAGACTACGCCCGCTACTGAAGATCCCCCTGCACGGCGCCACCCCTACCTGCGCAGCGCCACCCCGCGCCCGCTACTGGAGATCCACCTGTACCGACTCCGGGCAGGAGGCGCAACCGAAGATCCGGTACAGCCCGGTGTGCCCGGCGATCACCCCGGTCGGCTCGGCCTCGCTGTCCTCCCCGCCGCCGCCCTGCCCTTCGCTGCCGTTGTGCTCGCCGGCGCTGCCCCCACCGTCGCGCTCGGGACGCCAGCGGGCCACGTCGCCCCACTCGCCGCTGTCCACCTGGAGGACCTGGCGCATCGGGTCGCCGCAGCGCTGGCAGTAGAACGCCCGCGGGTCGGTGGTGGGCCAGCGCGGCCAGCCGCCCACCTTCCAGCCGGGCGCCGCGGCCAGCTGCCGGTGGTACAGCCCGCCGTGCCCGGCGTCCCACACCATCACCTCGTACCCGATCTGCACCGGAAGCTCCTGCCACCACGGGTATTCCACGATCCGCTCGGGCCGCAGCACGCACGGCCGGGGCAGGTACGCCGGGTGGCTCACCGCGGTCGGCGCCGGTGCCCGCGGCCCGGGGGACACCTCGCCGGACCGGCGCCAGCGCACCGTGGCCGCCGGGGCGAGCGCGCCGCCGCCGAGGTCGTGGTCGTTCGGGCACCACAGCACCTGGAGCAGGTCGGCGCCGGCCGGCGGGCGCAGGTCCGGGACGTCGGCGGCGCGCAGTTGCGCCAGGCCCACCAGCGGGCACGGCTCCGGCTCGGCCCGGGCCACCTGGTACGTCGCGACCTCGGCGCCGCGCTCGATGCCGGTGAACCCCGGCGCGCGGTCGGCCAGCTCGGCGAGCACCGCCTGGATGCCTGGCCAGCGGCGGGCCGGCTCCTGTGCCCGCAGCGCGCGCAGCCGGGCCAGCAGCGGAGGCGGGATCGGCTCCTCGCGCAGCACCACATGCTCGGCGGCGCACACCGGCCACGGCTCGCCCGCCGGCCAGGCCAGCGGCCCGCCGACATGGCTGCCGGCACGCCGCGGCGTCCCGCGCCGCGGGTGCAGCCGGGTCGCGGTCAGTCCGAACTCGCCGATCCCCGGGAACAGCGCCAGCACGTCGTGCGCCGGCGCGGGCGTACGCACACTCACCCGATCACTATGCGCTCGCTCTCAGCGCGGCATGGTGAGCGGGTCACCCACCGGCAGTACGTAGTCCACGGCAGTTTTGTCTCAGTCCGCGACAGTGTGTCTCAGTGCGGGATGGTGAGCGGGTCACCCACGGGCAGCACGTAGTCCACGACCAGCTTGTACGTCGTGCCCTCGACGTGCTCGACGGTGGCCTGCCGTACGGCCGGGTCGAGGACCGTACACGCCTGGCTGTGTCCGACCTCCGGCTCCGGGCACTCGACCCGGCCCGCACCCAGATCCTCGATGAGCGCGTTGCTGGCCAGCAGCAGCGTGCCGAAGATGAGGGTGTCCAGTTCCCGCGGCGGGGTGGTGTCCAGGGTCGCGGTCAGCCTGCCGTCGCTGTCGATCGGGAAGTCCCAGGACAGCGACCAGTTGCGCCGCACCCGCTCGAACCGGCGGTCGCCGGTCACCTCGGTGTCGAAGCCGCCGAGCGCGTACCCGTACCGCCCGGCCGAGTCGCGCAGCCGGCAGTGGTAGCCGCTCTTGGTCGGCTCCGAGCACAGCGCGTTGACGCTGCGGTGCTCGGATAACCCGACCTCGCTGGCCGTCCGGTCCTGCGCCTCCTGGCGGCTGGGCAGCGGAGGCGACTCGGCCTTGATCACCAGCAGCACGGCACCGATCAGCAGGAGGACCAGGACCCCCGACACGAGCCACCGCTGCCGCTCGTTCATGGCCGCCAGCCTAGTTCGCCGAGCGTTTCAGCGGGCCGCGCGCGGGTAGCGCACTCTGCGACGAACGAGCAGGCGGGAGGGGTCGCGGTGACCGACGCGGACGGTGGCACCCGGCAGGCGTCGGTGGCCCAGCTGGCTGCACGGCACGAGCAGGCGGGAGGGGTCGCGGTGACCGACGTGGACAGTGGCACCCGGCAGGCGTCGGTGGCCCAGCTGGTTTCGACCGCGGTGGAGCAGATGTCCCGGCTGTTCCGGGACGAGTTGCGGCTGGCGCAGGCGGAGCTGGCGCAGAAGGGGAAGAAGGCCGGCATCGGCGCCGGGTTGTTCGGCGGCGCCGGGCTGTTCGCCCTGTACGGCCTGGGTTGCCTGGTCGCCGCGGCGGTACTCGGGCTGGCCACGGTGATGGACGGCTGGCTGGCCGCGCTCGCCGTCGGCGGGGCGCTGTTCGCCGTCGCGGGCATCGCCGCGCTGGCCGGCCGCCGCGAGGTCGGGCAGGCGACGCCGCCGGTGCCGGAGCAGGCCATCGACGGGGTGCGGGCGGACGCGCGCACGGTCAGGGAAGGGATCCACCGATGAGTACGGGGCCGGGCGAGCCGCGGGGCGTACAGGAACTGCGGGCGGACATCGAACACACCAGGGACGAGCTGAGCGCGACCCTCAACGAACTGTCCGAGCGGGCCGACGTCCCCGCCCGCGCCCGGGCCGCGGTCGGCGAGCGGGCGGCACAGTTGAAGGACCGCGCGCCGCAGCCGGTCCAGCACGCCCTGGAGCGCACCGGCCGGGCCGTACGCCCGGTGCTCGACCGCGCCCGCCCGTACCGCGGGAAGATCGCCGCGGCCCTCGCCGGCAGCGCGGCCGTCGCCTGGGTCGTCCGGCGCAGGCGGCGGTCATGAAGTACGCGTACAAGCCGTTCGGGCTGGTGATCAGCGTGCTCGGCGGGATCGCGGCCGGTGCCCTGTGCCGCGCAGCCCCACCGACCTGCCCGCTGTTCTCGGCTAGGGCCAGGCTCACGACCCCCCGATGCTAGGCCGGCAGGCCCGCCTCGGCGAGGAGGGCAGCGCGCTGGCGGGGCGGCGGGCGATCGCCGACGAGGACGAGGCGCCGGAGGCCACCGACCAGGACCGCGGCTGGGGCGAGGTGGCCACCGCCGCGGCGATCGAGGGCGCGATCTTCGGCGGCGTGAAGGCGATCATCGACCGCGCCGGCGCCACTGGTTTCGCCCGTGCAACCGGCCACTGGCCAGGCTGAGCACCCCCGAGCCGCGCCGCCCCCGAGCCGCGCCGCCCCCGAGCCGCGCCGCCCCCGAGCCGCGCCGCCCCCGAGCCGCGCCGCCCCCGAGCCGCGCCGCCCC